>SXGR01465795.1_pt1 | contig 116191 bp, 93 predicted proteins | sample 3174711 | NCBI WGS metagenome assembly SXGR01 (sample SAMN11356860, study PRJNA531348) | freshwater metagenome | isolation source: freshwater sample F1-60 | place: China: Fuxian Lake, Yuxi | collected 2017-12-25 | reverse complement strand
GGTGCTGGTGCTGGTGCTGGTGCTGGCGCCGCTGGTGCCGGGGCTGGATTGGCCACGGAAACACTGACGTTACCCAATACCAAACCTGCTGCCAACACCAATAGCGCTGCTTTGATCTTCATGGTGAGATCTCCTTGCGGGTTTAATAAATGCAACGAGGAAGCGATGCAAACGAAATTGCAGTTTTTTTTATTTATACTGTGCGCGGGCGAGATTTTCACTGATACATCCCTTCGATGGCCATGCGATAACGCGATTCAATATGTGACCGACGCAATTTTCCAGTGGGTGTCAGCTCTCCACCACTCGCACTAAAAACATTCGGCAAAATATGAAAGCGCTGGATACGATCGGCCTCAGGTAACGTCGCATTCACGGCGTTAATCACCGCTGCAATGCGCGCACGAAGTCCTGGATGGGTCACAAGTTCAGCATAAGAGCGACGCCCAAGACCTTGCTCTTTGGCATACGTCTGCACCGCATCCTCACACAACGTGAGCAACGCAGAAACATAAGGCCGTCCTGCGCCATGAACCAAGGCATGTAAAATCCACGGTGTCGCAACCAGTCGTGCTTCGATCACATCAGGAAAAACGTGGCGTCCCGATCCCATCACCATTACGTCACGTGCACGACCTACAATACGTAAAAACCCATCGGGATCGATCTCGCCCACGTCGTCGGTATGCAACCAACCATTGTGCAGCACCAACGCGCTTTCTTTGGGCTTCCGCCAGTAACCACGCATCACCGAGGGACCGCGTACCTGCACCTGCGCTCCCGGCCCAAGCCGAACATCCGTTCCACGCAAAGCGCGCCCCACATGTCCAACCCGGGATGCGCCAGGCCTGCTCATGCACACCATAGAACCCGCTTCGGTCAATCCATAGCCTTCGAGCAATTCCACACCCAAACGACGATACGCATGCCACGTCCCTGCTGCAAGCGGGACCATTCCCGAATACAATCGCTGCAAACGCCCGCCACTTTGCCGTCGATAACGCCAGCGCAGCAGCGGTAAAACCAAAGCCATCGATCCCAATGGGCCGCCCTGATCATGACCGATCTCAGTCAGCCAACCCAGTGCAATCGATGTGATATGGTGCCCACCGGGCAATGTCGGTGCAATGTCGGAAAGAAGACGTATCAAAAATCGTTCGTAAAAACGTGGCCCTGCGGCGATCACCGTAGGCTGGATCTTCAGCATCGCATCAATGGCTTCTTCGGATGTTGTGAATGCCGCCACATGCCCGGTCAACAACCACGTCATTTGTAACATGCGACCCAAAGAATGGGACAATGGCGCAAAAAGCATCTGCACATCGTCCGCACGAAAAGCGCCCGATCGCGCTAAAGATCGGGGCACAAATAACAACGCATGATGATCAAACACCGCGCCCTTGGGCTCCCCAAGAGCCCCCGAGGTATACATAATTGTTGCGAGTTGATCACCACGCAAATGACGCCAACAATCTTCGACGTCGTTTTCGTGACCCTTACCTGCTGCGATAAAATCATTCCAATCCACAACCCTGCTGCCGTGAGGTGGTGTGCCCATGATTTGCACCAGCGTCAAACCGCGAAACACATCGCCCCGCATGGCCCGCAATCGCTGCACTTCGCGTGCGCTCCCCACAAAGACCACACGAATATCCGCATGGATGCAGACGGCCTCGTACTCGCGAATTGAACAGTCCGGATGCAATGGAACCGAAACCCCACCGCATAGAAGGATCGCCATGTCTGCGACAGTCCAACGAACACACGTGCTCGCAATCACCGCCACCCTATCCCCAGGCCTTACCCCTTGGGCCACAAGACCTGCGGCTGTCGATGCAATTTCGAGCTCAAGCGTTCCCCACGTGATATTTTCATCGTCTTGAAGCCCCACAGTACGCGCTGCGCATTGCATCGCGCGCTCGGGTCTCGGAGGATAAACACTGTCTACAATAGAGATCGCTTGGGCCCTACGGGAAGCCAATTCGGATGCTCCCATAGGACAAAGCAAACGCCCACGCTTCTCTTGACCCAACCGTTGTTGCACCCAAGATTAGTTCCACGGGATCCTCTGCGGTGCAAGGATTACAAACAACAACAATGAGCGACGTCAAAGACTTGTTAAGACGCGACGTAACATGTTAACTCGCAAGCAACGCGTCGCATAAGCCACGCGCGTCCTTGATAGGTGCCTCATGACAATGCCAACGCAATCATCCGAGACTTCACACCCACCCGCAAAATCACGCGTTAGTCTCAAGCAAAAAATCGCGGTGTACAGTATCTACTGGTCCCTCGGCGCAATCGTGGGCATCATGATGATCACCAGCATCGTTCAGCAGATCACCATTTCTTCAACGCCCCCCCCCTCCATGCAAAAAGCAGCGTTTGATGCGTGGTGCAGTCGCCGTATTCTTTCCGCCTATGAACGACTTGAGCCCCAAGCACGCCCAGGGCGCGCAGATGTCCCTGCCAGTGAGCTCACTTCCTTGGCGACCCTGTGTGCTTCACGCTCACAACATTTGGCCCATGCCATCGATTCGCTCAAGCAATTGGCCACCACACGTGAGCAACGACTCAACGCGGATGAACACATGGCCAGCCAACGTGATGAATTGCTTGCCATGATCACGCGTTTTTCGCGGGGCGAATAGGACATATTTATTCGTTACTCAACAAATATAGCTTCATAATATAGTCGGTGTGACGCCTTCCCACCAATGGCCCCTATAGTGTATTGTAAACCTTCTTACGCCACGGCACGCCGGGGCCACGCCCGCGAGTTGTAGCATGCTAGATTTAGGCCTCTCTCAGTCACTCATCCAAGTTATCGAAGAACTCGGCTATACAGAGTTCACACCCATCCAAGTCCAAAGCGTTCCAGTGCTGCTTTCGGGGAAAGATCTGGTGGGGCAGTCCAAAACAGGCAGCGGCAAGACGGCCGCATTTTCATTGCCAATCTTAGAAAAACTAGATCTTCACGACCGCAATGTTCAAGCCTTGGTGCTCTGCCCGACACGCGAGCTTTGTGCTCAAGTGGCGCGAGAAATCCGCAAGCTTGGGCGTCGCCATGCAGGTCTGCAAGTGCAGGCTTTGTCGGGTGGAGAGCCCATCTACCATCAGGTTGCCGCTCTCGAAAAAGGCGTGCACATTGTGGTAGGAACGCCTGGCCGAATTCTCGATCATCTCAAACGCAAAAATCTCGATTTAAGCCAAATTACAACCGTGGTGCTTGATGAAGCCGATCGCATGCTCGACATGGGATTTCAGGACGACATGGAAGTGATCCTTGGGGCTACCAACAGTGATCGACAGACGGTATTTTTCTCCGCGACATTCCCGCGCACCGTTGAATCCATGAGCCGGAAATACCAACGTGATCCTGTCCGTGTGACCATCGAAGAAACCAGCGAAGAAGCCCCTGATATCACGCAGATTTTTTACGAAATCCATGCAGAGACCAAAACAGAAGCGCTGATGCAGCTTTTGCTTCAGTACAAACCCGAATCGGCCATCGTTTTTTGCAATATGAAAGTGACCGTGGATGATCTCACGCAAATGCTATCCGAAGCAGGATTCAGCACGACGTGTATCCACGGCGATCTTGATCAGAGCGAACGCGATCGCGTGATGGTCAAGTTTCGCAATCAAAGCGTTCGTATACTCATCGCAACCGATGTGGCTGCCCGTGGGATCGATGTTCAAGATTTAGATGTTGTGTTCAATTATGATATCCCAAACCCCGATATCTATCTGCATCGTATTGGTCGTACAGGACGCGCTGGGAAAAAAGGCTTTGCACTCACGATCGGCACCAACCGCATGCAACCCAAGCTCCGTGACATCGAAAAATTCATGGGCATGCGCATCGAGAGAAAGAAAATTATCTGGGGAGAACGCGGTGAAATATTCCGCCCAGAGGCAGGCCCTGAACAAGCCGCATTGATGAGCACCATCCGTATATCCGCCGGACGAAAAGACAAAATGCGTGCTGGCGATATTCTGGGCGCACTCACAGGCGAAGCCGGTAGTTTTGAAGCGTCTGAAATTGGGAAAATTGAAATCCAAGATCGATTCTCCTACGTCGCTGTTGCAAAAGGCATTGCCAGTGCTGCCGCAGATCGCCTGCGCAAGGGCACAATCAAAGGCCTCATGTGCCAGATCCAACTTGTGCGGTAATTGCAATGACCAAGTCTGACGATCCATTGCACGGCGTTACACTGGAAATCATACTGACCCGCCTTGTGAAACGCTTGGGCTTTGCCCACCTTGGAAAACTTATCAAGGTACGCTGTTTTATGTTCGATCCAACCATGACATCGAGCTTGAAATTTTTGAGAAGAACACCGTGGGCCCGAAAAGAAGTGGAAGATTTGTATCTTCACGAAAACGCATTTAAGGCGTTTGAACCATGAGCACCACGCACGAACAAAAGAAGCAGCCAACCCTCGAATGGTTTCCAGGCCACATGGCCACTGCGTATAAAGAAGCCGTGCTAACCATGCGCAAAACCGACGTGGTCATCGAAGTTCTCGATGCACGCGTGCCCTATTCGAGCTGCAATCCCATGGTCGAAAAACTTCGCCGTGAAAACAATCGGCCGGCACTCAAAATATTGAACAAATCGGACATTGCCGATCCTGAACGCACGCGCGAATGGCTCCATTACTACAACGACCAACCCGGTGTGACGGCGATTGCATTGTGCTCAAAGCAGATCTCAGAAATCGCGTGGATCCCCAATGCATGTTTGGCACTCGTCCCTCCACGCGAAAAACCTTTGCGTATGATGATTTTGGGGATCCCCAATGTAGGCAAATCGACATTGATGAATGCCATATTAAAGCGACACGTCGCCAAGGTTGGCAATGAGCCTGCCATCACAAAAATGCAGATGCGCCACGAACTCAAAAATGGCATGTGGCTTATCGATACACCCGGCATGATGTGGCCACGTGTGCCACTCTATGTAGGCATGAAACTCGCAGCAGCCCATTCCATCGGCCCCAATGCCTACGATCTCGAAACCGTTGCGGCTTATTTGGGCGCGTACTTGATTACCGATTATCCGCAAGTGCTCATTCAGCGTTTTGGTTCGATTGATGGTTGTACCGATGGTCACGAACTTCTTACAATGATTGCACGCGTTCGCTCTTGCGTCGGCAAAGGCGGTCTGCCCGATCATCTGAAAGCCGCACAGCTTTTACTTAATGATTTTCGTGCAGGTACACTCGGCAGAATCACCCTCGAAACACCCCCACAGGTGGCCGAGTGGAAGCGGCTGCGTCAGTCCAACATCACGCAATAGTCTGCATTGCGCATACGATAAACACACATGAATCATATCGTTCGCTTTTTGCCTCGCCATCCGTGTGCAGTTTCCTCCCGCCTTCCACAAAAGCCACGTGACGCGCATGATGTTTGGGATTTGATTGTCTTTTTTGATCGCGTCACAACGCTTTTGTGGGAATGCGGTCCGGTCCGTTTACACGGAAATGGCGAGGCAGCGATGCTTAGGACACGCGGGAAATATGCACAAGCCACACCACAACCATGAGAACACGCGGGAATGACGAATATAAAAAAACGACAACAAACAGTGTCTCGCCACCGGCCGTGTGAACGGACCGGAGCACAAGACACAAAAGCGTTGTGACGCGTTCTAAACATACACCCAAATCAAAAATCCGTGCGCGTCACGTGGCTTTTGTGGACGTGCGAGGACACTGCACACGGATGGCGAGACACTGCAGAAAATTCGGTATTCTTATCTGAGTTCTCAGGGCATTTCTCCAACTGCAACAAACCCTCGCTGTGCATATCGATGGCATGGGCCGGAAGCGGCGCAATCATCGTATCAATAATCACCTGTATTTCTTGAATGCTTTTGGCGCGCAAGGCTTGTCGCAAAAAAAGGCGATCGTCGTCGATAGCGCGGCCGACCCAACCAATTATTTCCTTCATGCGCCCAATCGGCGCAGTGGGCACATGCAGCGCCGCACAAAAACGTCCCATGAGATCATGGAGAAACGCAGCCACCATCGCACCATCAGGATGAACAGGTGTTTCAGCAGAACGAATTTGCGCCATTTGTTGAAAAATCCAAGGATTGCGCAATGCGGGTCGCCCGATCATGATCCCATCGCACTGCATCGCCTTCTGTAAATGCAAAGCCGGTGCGGCATACCAACAATCGCCATTGCCAATGACCGGAATTGAGATCTGAGATTTTAGTGCAGCAACAATACGCCAATCGGCAACACCTTTAAACGCATCGGTGCGTAACCGTGGATGCACCACGATAAAATTTGCCCCCGCAGCTTCAATGGCCTGCGCAATGGCTAAAATATGCGTCGCATCGTCCCAACCCGCACGAATTTTTGCGGACAAACAACCCGGCACACGCGCGCGCATGGAAGAAAGTACCTTGTAGAGCAAATCAGGATCTTTGAGCATCGCGGCGCCCACACCATTTTTACTGGCCTTGCGCGTGGGACACCCAAGGTTAATATCCACAATATCGGCGCCCGCCTCGCTTACAATACCTGCCGCATCGGCCATACAATCCGCATCGTTGCCCATGATCTGAACACTCAGCGGAACACCTGGTATTTTCACAACCTCTGCGCGAAGATGCACGGCCCGAATGGGCGCACGCGAGATACGTACAAATTCAGTGCATACCACACCAAGCCCCGGTCGCTCCGCCATCACTTCGCGAAACAACGGATCGGTCACGCCTTCCATGGGCGCAAGCATCGTTGAAGGTGTGAATGGTAGAGCGTCTTTCATTGGATTTGGAGCATCCATAGCACTTTATTCGTCAACAAATCTCATGAGAACCCGATAAATCTATGTCCGCCATGCCTAAAAAGGGATGTAGGACCATGGCATCAAAACTTACGCGAACCGATTCACATGCCAGCGCATCACAACCCCCACCGTACTCTGCGGCTGCCCAAGGAAAAAAAACCACTGATCTCAAAGCGGATATTCCCCCTGCCTTGCAACCCCCTGAACGCAATTTATTTGGCCCTATTTGGCATAAAAAAATTGAGACACAATTTGACCACGATATTACCCAGCGCGAATATCAAAAAGCAGCAGAGAGACTCATTGACGCAACATACCGCTCGGCCCTGCCCACCGAAAAGCTTCAGGGCCTCTGGGAAATCCTCTCAACCTATACAAGCCCTGCCCTGCTAACCAACGTCCAAACCGCCCTCGAATTGGGCTATGCATGTTGGCAAGCAAACCTGCCTGAACTCCAAGCATCGATTATCACCTTTGCAGAAAAAACTGCGTTGGGTGCTCCGGGACTCCATGAACACGTGGCTTTGTGGCGCACCGGCCTCAACTGGGCAAGCGCTCCTCGCAATGCGCTTTTTGAAACACAGCTTGGGCATGCAGCCGCACAACATCTGCGTTCATGCGATATCGGTATTGAAGCTGAATTTGGACAACGTGCCATTGCCCTAGAAGCGAGGCGCCTGGCACTCGACACAAAAAAAAGCGCACTTGACACACAGGAAAGCTCACTCAAACAGAAGGAAAAAGAACTGGGTTCTGCTGAAATCCGCGAACAAGCGCTCACCTTGCGCACGACGCAAATGACCCAACGCGAAACAGCTGCCACACTGAAGGAAGACCAAGCCACCAAACGACAAGCGATTGCAGCTGAAGCAACCCAAAAGCTACAAACAGCGGCACGTGAGGCAGCTCTTGCCGCAGAACAATCCTTTACCGCAAGTCTCGCTGCTTACGAACAGTTATGTGCGGTAAGAAAGAAATCTGTGCCCACATCTTGTGACACCCCCTATGTAGAACTTCACAATATCGTCGATGCGACATCCCTGCGCATTCCATACGCGTTGTGGAAACAACGCGAGCCCACAGCCACTGCAGAAACCGGGATAAACACCCAATACAAACTTGGGTGCCACTGGGGGCACCCTGAGGAAAAAACGATTCAAACGTGGATCATTGAAGGCATTGTTGATGCTAAACCAGAAAATTATTCGAATTTGATTCTATTTTGTAAGGACAAAAATTTTAATAAACTAAGCAAACGTCTTGAAGGCCTCCAGCAGCTAAAGAACGACAACATTGCCTCAAAGGGCAGTGACATGATTTTGGTGAAGATGCCCAAAAACTGGTGGCAACTCGCCATGCAATATTTGCTCACCGATGGAGAAGCGAGCCCAGACGATTTAAAGCATGGGCCAAGAATAAATAGTCCAAACGATGAATACGTCCCCATTGGGCTACTTAGGGCAATCACCGATCCCGCCAGTCATCCGCAAAGCAAAGATCATATTACGATTAAATGGCAGTACCCCGGCACTGCGCAAACAGAACTTACACTTGTAAGAAAAACATTAGACATCGCGATGGGTATCGCAACAACCCTTACGCTGCCAACAGGCTGGAGTATCCCGATGCTTATCGAACGTGCAGCCCACGCCAAAGCCCGGCAAACCGCGGAAGCGGCAGAAAAATCGCAAGACAACCTGCGCAAGCTTCTAAAGCAGGAAGCTGCAACGCCCTAATTCACCCGTTTCACCGTCGCCATGTGTATTCGCGCAACATCCACATAATGCAACGCGGACAATTCAAGATAGGCGCGCTCCGCATCGGTCACTTGACGTTTCACGCGTGCGGGCGATCCAACCGCCAAACTTCCTTCTGGAATTTTAGTGCCAGGCGTAAGCAGCGCACCCGCGCCGATAATGCTGTAGGGACCTATTTCTACATCGTCCATCACAATGGCGCTCATGCCGATCAAACAATGATGCCCTACTTTGCAGCCATGCAGCATCACTTTGTGTCCGATGGTCACATCGTGTTCCACATACGTACCATAGCGATCGGTTGTGACGTGGATCATGGTCAGATCTTGCACGTTGGTGCGCGCACCAATCTCAATGCGCTCCACATCACCTCGGATCACCGTATTGTGCCACACATTGACATCTTCGCCGAGCGTCACACGGCCCACAATCTGCACACCAGGCGCTAGATACACCGTGGGATGGAGAACCGGCACATAGTCTTCATACGTCCACACCGAACCATGCATGAGTTACCTCTCAAATACCGCCACCGATTCAACATGCAACGTTTGCGCAAACATGTCGTATGCATCGAGGCTTGCCAACTGAAAACCGGACGAAATCAACTGACGACCATCGCGCGCAAGCGTTGCAGGATCGCACGACACCATCACCACGCGATGTACTTTCGATGTAGGAATGGCCTGCACAAGCAGAGCCGCGCCAGAACGCGGCGGATCCATCACAACCACCGAAGCATTTTCTAAATACGACAACGCCTGATGATCCGACACGCATACCGCTGAGATATCAAGACCCGCATTGCGCGCATTGCTCGCCAGCAACACCGAAGCCGCTTTGTTGATTTCGATCGCCGTCACATGGGCTCCAAGACGCGCCATGGGCAATGAAAATGTACCAATACCGGCATGGTACTCCACAATACACGCGCCGGTTTCAGGCCGAGCATGACTCTGCACCGCAGACACCAACAGATCGCTCACTGCGGGACACGCTTGCGTAAACATGCCCGGTTCAAAGCAAAGATCAAACGCATCTGCGTACGCGTGATCATAACGCAACCGCACCTTGCCACGCATACGCCGTCCATCGCGACCCACCACATCCACGCCCGCAAGCCCCATGTTCAGCAGGTTATCAAGATGGGGATCCCACAATGTAACAGCGGCTTCGCTTTGAATTTGTGCAACCAATCGACCATCGCGACGCGAATAAGCAAGCGCCACGGTCGTGATCCTAAGAGACGCGGGCAAATCCTTGAGGCCATCACACAAGCCAACGGTGCCCTTCTCAAGTTCGGGCCAAAGCACGGGGCAACGCGACAGGGATACAAGCTGATGTGAACCACGCGCACGATAACCAAAATTGTATTGCTTACCCGACCACTCGGAATGCAAGCGCACACGATGCCGATAATACCATGGTTCACCGGCACAATGGATCCCGCCAAACACAGATGATGCATCCACACCACCCAGGCGTTTGAATGCATCGAGTACACGCTTGGCTTTCAGTTGCAATTGGAGATCATGCTGAATGCCGCGCAGACCGCAACCATCACAGACCGTTACGGTACACACACTTTCGACACGATCTTTCGAGAGTTCGAGCATTTCAGAACAAACGCCCACAGCAGCACGACCACGCGATCCTGTGATTTGTACACGTACACGATCGCCCGGATAACATTCGGGAACAAACACAACACGACCGTCGCTGCTTCGTCCGATCCCCTCACCTTGCACGGATATATCGTGAATCAAAAGTTCAACAGACTCCGGGGAAATGTTCATTAAAAATCCACCTCACGAACTGGTAATGCCGGTGGTCTATCACATCCCCACGCTTCTGTCGGTGTCAACACCGCCTCACAGCATGCATCGATACCACCAAGCACATCGCGCCAGTGGGCAAGCGGATGGGCCTCAAATATTTCCTGCAAGCGCGCCACAGTGTATGCGCCTTCATCACCCATGCAAAGGCCCGAGTTGGCCAATTCGGGCACATCCAAGGCATTACACAAAATCGTAAAAAATTTGGGTTCCAAGGCTGCAACTGCCACAAAGCGCGCATCTTGGGTGCGATACAACCGATACGATGGCAATGCCCCTGTGAGAATACCCGGAACACCCGAAAGTTCCATGGCAAAAAGACCACGCAGGGCATCGGTCATGGGAATTTCGATGTGCCGCGCTATAGGATCGTTGCGTAGGTTATTTAAAAGCGACGCCAAGACCGCGATCACACCAAACAAGCCCCCGCCCACCTGATCAGCAATTTGCACCCGTGGGATCTCACCACCCAACGCATGCAACATTCCCGACGCCGCCATAAATCCAAGATCATGTCCCGCACGACCAGGATCGTTCCCAAAACCGCGAATGGAACACATGATCACGTGAGACTGCACGGCTTTCAATGCAGAAAATCCCAAGCCCAATCGATCAAGAACACCCACGCGAAACGATTCAATCACCACATGACTTTCGCGCACCAATGCGATGGCAGCATCACAGCCTTCTTGGGTTTTGAGATCCAAACAGAAGATCTGTTTGCCATTATTCAAACGACGATACACTTCACCGTCTGGAGGAAGATGCCGCAGCGGATCGCCCGTAGGAGGTTCTATCTTGATGACAGTCGCGCCCAATGCATGCAGCACATGCGTAAGGTACGGCCCCGGCAAATTCTGCGAAAAATCGAGAACGCGGATGCCTTGAAGGGTTTGTGATAACACGGCATATAACCAAACAGGGCGCGGCAAGCAGCGCTCCTACAGAGCGCCCTTACGAAAGAATATTGCTAAGTTTGAGTGCAAGACCCATGTCACCGGCCACTTTGAGCTTGCCTGTCATGAACGCCATTTGCGGGTTCATGGAACCGTTGACCACCGACACCAAATCTTTGGCGGCCATGGTGATGGTGCATTGGGCGGCGGTGTCTTCTTCACGGATCGTCGGGGCAGCCCCTGTAAGATCAACCACCCACGTGCCACCATTATCACCTGACAAAACAAATTTGTACGAGGCTTTGATCCCCGAAATAGAATCTGGCTTGTCTTGGAAACGATGAGGCATGTGGGTTTCAAAAACTTCACGGGCGGATTCAACGGACATGATAAGCTCCTTGCATCGCATTTTACGGCTCGCAAGAGCTGTATCAATGCGAAGGTATGGGGTCAACACGGCGAACACACGCCACAATATGCCCAATCACTTCATCAAGGCGCAATGCACTGGTATCAAAAACTTCTGCATCGTCCGCAGGACGCATGGGCGAGATCGCACGCGCTGTATCTTGTAAATCACGGGCTTGCACTTCATGCAAAATATCATCCAATGAAGCCGATACACCGCGTGCTTGCAATTCATCGTAACGCCGTTTGGCACGCACCTCGGGCTGGGCTGTTAAAAAAAACTTCACCGCTGCATCGGGAAAGACAACCGTTCCGATATCGCGTCCTTCAAGCACAGCGCCATGGGATGCCTCCATGGCAAGCTTGCGCTGTAAAGCGATCAGGACTTCACGTACTTGGGGATGTGCCGATACTGTAGACGAACCTTGTGAGATCTCACGGGTACGGATCGCATCGGTAACATCGTAATCGTCCACAAACACACGCTGGCCACCGTCGTGAGGAACAAACGCAATGTGCATGTTCTGTGCAAGTGTTCCCAGTGCGGGTCCATCGGTCCACGGAATATGCTTTTCCTCTGCAAGCCACGCCAAACAGCGATAAATGGCACCCGTGTCCACAAATGCATAGCCCAATATTTCAGCCACACGGCGTGCTGCAGTGCTTTTTCCCACGCCTGCGGGGCCATCCATGGCGACAATAAATTTTTTGTCTTTTTTATCCACGCGCCAACATCGCTTTCGCCGCAGCTTTAGTGGCTCTATTTCCTGTATTGCCATCTATCATACGCGCCAATTCTTCGGTCCGCATTTCACCCTGCAAGTATTCAACACGACTCAACGTTCGGCCACCCTCTTCAGTCTTTGTCACACACAAATGATGATCAGCACGCGCTGCCACAGGTGCAAGATGTGTGATCACAATGGCCTGACTTTGCTCCGCCACTTTGTGGATCTTGCGGCCTATACTATCCGCCGCTTTGCCTCCAATGCCGGAATCTACTTCATCGAAAATATAGACAGCCACAAGATCCTGTCCCGACAACACCGTTTTAATCGCAAGCATCAGCCGCGATAACTCACCGCCGCTGGCAATACGCACCAACGGTTTTTCGGGTTCGCCGGGATTCGCAGTCCAATAAAATCGAACATCGTCCATGCCATGGGGTGTGAGATCATCATCAGCACGCACATGAACTTCCGTACGAAAAACGGCCTTACCAAGTTCCATTTCCGAAAGTTCACGTTGCACCAACGTATCGAGTTTTTTGCACGCACCCCTGCGACTTCGTGACAAGCCGCGCGCGATGCCTTCCGCATGGACACGGGCCATTTGACGTTCGGTATCAAGAACCTCGCGTCTCGCTTCAGGTTGTTCAAGATCGCGCAACTCATCGGCAAGTGTTTCACGTTTCGCGATCACATCATGAAGTTCTCCGCCGTATTTACGACACAAGCGCCGCAATTCGCCGGTTCGCAGCTCCAAGGCCTCAAGTCGGTTGGGATCCGATTCGGTCACATGGGCATAACGCGCCAAAGCGCGTGCTATTTCTTCCACCTCACGGGACACCGATTGCAAGGATCCAAGATACACACCGAGTTCAGCATCGATCTCAACCAAGGCATTTAATTCTGATTCGGCACGGGCAAGGACATCATAGATAGCACCATCATCCCCGTACAAAAGCGACTCAATCACAGAAGCACCGCGTTTCAATTTGTCTGCATGCGCCAAACGGCCGCGCTCAGCGTCAAGTGCGTCCATTTCACCCAACACAGGCGCAACACGATCGATATCGGCCAATACAAGATGGATCATTTCGCGACGCGTGCTTACGTCATGAGCGCGGGAATTAAATGCCTCATAGGCACTTTCTGCAGCCCGCCATGCGGTATAAGCCTCTCGCATGTGAACAAGCATTTCGCCGTGAGATGCTGCTGCGTCCAACAAAACACGATGCCGATCTTCCATCAAAAGACTGTGATGCTCATGCTGACCGCAGATCTCCACAAGTCCACCGACAATCTCTTGCAGGGTTCCAAGGGTGGACACATGATCGTTGATGCTCACCCGCCCCTTGCCCTTTGCACCCACCACACGACGGATAAGCAAACAATCTGCGTCATCGCCTTGGAGATCACGGGCCGCAATGCGTTCTTGAATGGCCGTGTGCTTTGAAATGTCGAAAATGGCTTCGATGTTGGCGCTCTCGCTGCCTGCACGAACCTGATCGCCGCCGACACGTCCCCCAAGAACGGCTGCCAAAGCATCGATCACGATGGACTTGCCCGAACCGGTCTCGCCCGTCAAAACGGTAAATCCCGACGAAAAATCGAGATCGATTCGGTCAATAATCGCAAAATTTCGGATGCTGAGAGTTTGCAGCATGATGTCGTGAGAAATGCCATATCTGCCACGGGAAGACAACGCAGATGACAGATGACACGCCCATAATATCGGCATTATAATACGTTATGAGCAGTACACCGCCCGTTGAACCCGATCGCACATTCGTTCCCATCAACGATGCGCCGGATACCGTACAGAAACGAGATCAACGGCCTTTGTCCACGGGAAGCCACTACGAAAGCATCGCTGTCCATGATCCCAAGGCAGCATCAAAACCACTGATATTGCCACCACCAAGCATGAACGCAGAGCCAACCGCTTCCTATGCCCCGCCTCCTGAGGAAAGCCTTCTGCCTTGGTTTGAACAGCTCGCCCATGGCGGCGTGGTATGGAAACAAGGTAATCCTTGCCCCTTATCAGCAATACCACAAACGCTTAAAATAGATGATGTCATGCGCATTTGTCACTTGATCCTTCAGATCGATCCTGTCCAGAAAGAGCCCGAACTTGCCGCCCACATCACACGCACATTCGCATTGTTGTTGGATCATCTCGCAGCATTATCTCTGCCTCCCACACCGCGCAAACTGGCACGCCAAGCGGAGGAAATTTTCACGGCAACTGTTCGCCAAATCCTCATGGCTCCCCACGCCTCTACATGGCAAACTTGTGTGATTGCATGCATCGCACGCTGGGAAGCATCCATCGAATTTTTGATTCCCCATGATATCCAAAGTCTCATCATCAAAACACGACAGCCGTTGCCGTCCGATCTTCCTACAAATCTTGCGAAATATGCGTGCGACGGATTTACCATCTCAGAAACCCATGGGCAGCTTTACAGCATAGAATACTTGGCACAACGCACGGGAAAGAGCCCACAGGACATCCTCGAACATCTGCCCAGTGATTTTTGGATAGAAAATTTTGAAATAGATATCATAGGCCAAAGCAACGACGCCATCGCCAATTTTTTAGAACAACTGCCGCGCTATGTATCAACACCCATGGCGTTTCTTCTCGCATATGCTCCAGGGAGCACGCACACTCGCCTAGAGAGTATTGTTCATGGGATGTTTAATGCCATCACAAGCAGTAACTATGCCTCCATTTATCGCAATGGAGCAGCACGTATATTATCTGCGTTGTTTCGCCTTGCCCCAAATGACGATGCGGCGGATGCCATTGCTTCCACCTTCCTGAATTACATTCAGAAGAATCCCGCATTGCTCACGAAATACAGCGAATGTTTTGCATTGCTCGTTGAAAATATTCGATCTCCTGACCTTCTCCTGATGGCAGTTCAGTGCATCACGCCGAGCATCGCATGCAGAGATCCCATATTGCGAGAAACCATTTTTCGCATGGAAAGATCAGGCACACGGTTTCACAAAGAGATTCTGGCTTCTACTGCATTGGGACCTGCGCATATCACAACGCAAAGTCCTTCTGAAACATGGGGGATATGGAAAACGAGCCTCATGGCATCAACATCCAAACATCGGCTCATCACCGAGAAGGAAATCAGCAATGTTGGGAAACCCACATTTCTCAATGTTGCCGAAGTATTCACCCGCGCCATTGAATTGGCGCATACGTTAGAATTTGATGTTGTTCCCAATAAAAAGGGTATTCTTGATCCGGATACCATCGCATTCGTTGCAGCGGTCATGAGCCCACGGGAAGGAAACTTTGGCGATTTTGCAATGGCATTAAATAAAGCAAATATCCCCATCAAACCCGATCCCTATGCATCTGCATTCGTACACTATCTTGCGGATATGGTCGTTATCCCTACGTCGGTGACGCATATGCCCTCTGAAAGTGCGCCCAATCCACGCGACTGTGCGTTGGCGCTTGCCGAAGGTCGCACCACGCTCAAACAACCCGCTAAAAAAAGTAACAATGGATACAATTTGCTCACGTTTGGTTCAGCGGCGCTGCGTTTTGAACGTCATTGCCATGGGATCGCACAGAAGATCACAACAATCCCAACGCACAACCAATTTCATCCTATTCTTTCAGCACGTGGGAAAATTCCCGTGAGCATGTGGACAGATCCCATCACCGGCTTCAGCTTTCAAGAAATCGATACCGATAATTTTCGACTGCGCGAGGCAAGATCACTTGGACACTGCGGTGGCGCCACGCCCAAAGATCGAGAACGAAAGCACTGTGCCCAATATGCGGTTCGCAAGGACGATCTTTCCATCGCCACATTCGACGTTTCCATTGAAAAGGCAGAAGTAAAAGCCATCGACGAACATATTCGCCGAGGTGCTGGCCGCAGTTGTGAGATCCCTTTCGGCGATCGCGTCTTGCGCGTCAAAGATATCGGCGGACCTGGTGACACCAAACGCATACCAACCGAAGTGACCGCTGCATGGGAACGTTTTGCACAATTCCTACACGAGCAAGCGATGATCCCTGAAAATCGTCTGGGAGAAAGACCTCCTCCACTCACACCTCTCGGCGACGATCCTGTCACTTCAAAGTGCGGCTACGACTACAAAAAGCCAAGTGAACGCCAGCGGGTTTTTGAAATGGTGTGTCAACATCCAGATCTCAAAGGCGCCGCCGACCTCCTTCTTTTTCGCCTGATGTTCAAAGAAGCCAAAACACCGGAGCAATGGGTTTTTGGGGATAAAAAATAACGCCACGATTCGCCGGGGGTAGGGTGATGTGCAAAACTGCACATTGCAATACCCGGCATGATCCGATGACTAAAAATTGACTGATGAGGACGTGCTGCTAAAATCTTATTCATGTCATTACGCAAAATCATTATCTCGATGTTTGCAGCTTGGTCTTTGCTCGCCTGTGGTGGCGACAATGACAGTATCGGCGGCAGAAATACGATCACTTGCACGGCCACTGCGCCTGAGAACGGCAGCATTGATGCTGCCGATGTTGCTGAGGATGCGACTGCCGATTACAGCTGTAACGAAGGCTACGCACTTTCGGGTGATGCACCAAGCTGCACTTCAGCCGGGACATTTGATGGCAACGAACCCACCTGCGAGATTGTCATATGCACAGCGACTGCGCCTAATCACGGCAGTGTTGCGGCTGTCGATGTTGCTGTCGATGCAACTGCCGATTACAGCTGTGGCGAAGGCTACACACTTTCGGGTGCTGCACCAAGCTGCACCTCGGCCGGGACATTTGATGGCAACGAACCCACCTGTGAGATATTTACCTGTGAAGTGACAGCACCTGCCGGTGGATCGATTCAAGGGGGCGTGAGTGCAATCGACTATAATACAACGGCGACCTATGTTTGTTCTGACAATCGTGGCCTTATCGGTACACCACCTACGTGCTTGAACGAAGATTTTGACGACAGCAAGATGCATTGCGTGGATTACCTGAAAGCTTACTACAACTCACAAAGCGACGCGGCCGCGGGCAATAATTTTGGCAACGCGATAGCGCTGAGCGGCGACGGCAACACACTGGCGATTGGTGCTCCGTATAGGACCAACGACCTGCATACCAACAGCGGCGCTGTTTATGTTTTTGTGCGTGATAGCCAAGAAGGTACGTGGTCATTTCAAAAACGGTTGACGTCGTACACGATTGCTGACGACGATTATTTCGGTGCAAGCGTAAGTTTAAGCTACGATGGCAATCGTTTGGCGATCGGTGCGAATGGCGAGGACAGCACGGCGACAGGGGTCAACAGCGACACAAGCCGTGATGGGGATGCTTCTGGCACCAACAATGTCGGAGCCGTGTATCTTTTTGAACGCGATAACGGCAATCAATGGCTCGGAAAAAGCTACATCAAGCGCACGACGGCAGCGAATTACGGACAGTTTGGTTTTGCCATCAGCTTGAGTGCGGACGGCAACACATTGGCGGTCGGCGCCTATTCGCAATTGGTTGATGTATCCATTTATCGGCGCAACATCGATAATGGTGCATGGTCGAAGGAAGGCGACTTGTTGAAGGGTGAAAACACGACTGGAACTTCAAAATTTGGCTATGCGGTTGGTTTGAGTGCCGATGGCAATGCCTTGGTGGTGGGAGATTATACCGACGTTTCTAATTTGGGTGGGGCTTATGTGTTCAAGCGCGTCGACGGTGCGTGGTCTCGGGATGCACACCTCACCGCCAGCAATGCGGAGAGCAACGACTCTTTTGGTTATGCAGTCGCCATCAGCGGTGATGGCAAGACCATTGCGGTGGGTGCAAAAAACGAAGATAGCAACGGCACTGGCATCGATGGAATGGAAAATAACAACGATGCCGATGGTTCTGGGGCAGTCTATGTTTTTTCCTATGCCGACAGCACATGGTCACAGAACGCCTATATGAAGGCCAACACATCAGATAGCGGCGATAATCTTGGCTATGCGGTTGTCTTGAGCACCGATGGCAATACCCTGGTTGCAGGCGCGATATACAAAGACGGCAAAGGCGCTGCCTACGTTTATTCGCGCAGTGAAGGCACATGGGCAAAAAGCGACAAAATTGTCGCGCCCAATGCGAGTGACAACGATCGCTTTGGCAGTGCCGTAAGCCTGAGTAGCAGCGATGGAACGTTAGCGGTGGGGGCACCCAGTGAGGAAGACTCCGAGGGCGCAGCTTACGTGCTCCATCTCTAGTACGAGACCCTAGCACAATCACTAAATTGCATTTTATCTCCCCCACTTTGTGTTTCTTATCACCAATTCGATATAATGCTCTGCGATGGATACGATCGCCTTGCTCGTTGCCCTCGGGCTTGTCTTTTTAAATGGATTTTTTGTGGCCACGGAATTTGCGTTGGTCAAAGTACGTCCAACGCGTATTGAAGAGCTTCATCAGCAAAATCGCCGTGGTGCCAACACCGTCCAACAGGTGTTAAGACAACTGGACGGATACCTCTCCGCAACCCAGCTGGGCATCACGCTGGCATCCCTGGGCCTTGGTTGGGTGGGCGAACCCGCCTTTGCACGGCTGGTCGAGATCCCATTGCTTGCTGCTGGCATGAGCGATCCGTTGCTCGTACACGGGATCGCCTCAGCATGTGCCTTTGCGAGTATCAGCTTTTTACATATCGTCTTGGGTGAGCTTGTCCCCAAATCCATCGCCCTCGTCAAAGCCGAAACAGTTGCCCTTGCGGTGGCTCTTCCCATGCGTGCATTTTATACCCTATTTTTGCCGATCATTTGGGCACTCAATGGCGTAGCAAGTGCTGTCATGAAACTTGTTGGCATGCCGCGCCCCAGTGAGAACACGGATCACCATCACACGCCGGATGAACTTAAAATCATTGTGGCGCAGGCACGCAGTGCAGGTCTTTTAAGCCATGCACGCAGCAATTTATTAAGCAAAGTACTGAGCCTTTCAAGCAAAACAGCGGAGAGTCTCATGGTCCCGCGCGGTGAAGTGGAATATCTCGATATCAATCTTTCTTTGGAAGACAATTTGAAAGTAGCATTTGAGGCAGGTCATACCCACTATCCATTGTGTGATCGTGAATTGGATAATGTGAAAGGTGTGGTGGACATACGTCATCTGCTCATGGCCATACAACGCGGTGAAAATGTAACTCTGGAGAGCGCCGCCACTGAAGCCGCCTTTATTCCTGAGATCATGGCTGCAGAACGATTGTTGTTTGAATTTCGAAGACGACGTGTCTCCATGGTGATTGTGGTGGATGAATACGGCGGAACTTCAGGCATCGCGACACCCAACGATCTTGTGTGCGCCGTCATGGGTGAGCTCACCGACAACGACACCGATATCATCCGATTGCCTGAAGGCCACTACATTGCAGAAGGAACAACATCGCTTGAGGAAATATCCGAAGCGCTTTCTATTCCCATCGACACCGATGAGGTCAATACCGTCGCCGGCTTGCTGATGGAACGCTTGGTACGCATTCCCAAAGCGGGCGATCAAATCGTGCTCCAAGGATTTGCTTTTAAAGTACTCGAAATGGAAGGACCGCGTGTCAAACGCGTCAAAATTACACCCCTGGCAACACCCGAAAATTCTGTTTAAAGTGCGGAAATGAGTACAATCGACGTACAATCTCCCACATCAGCCCGCGCATCCATGTACCATACCGATCCACTTGCGTATGTCACGACTGCCTGTATTGGCTTCACGGGCGGTCTCATGGCTGGGCACATCATCCATGCCTACGAGCCCGAAAACAGCCAATCCAAATTCCTGGCATGGGCAACACCACCATGTATGGCAGGTATACATTTTCTACAGCAGCCCGGCCTCGAATATTTCGGTGTTCCCGAGGCAACGCAATTGTCCGCCATCAATGCGATTGCTTTTGGAACAGGCATCGCCACATATCGCATCGGTGCCCAAATTCATCGTATCATCACGCGACGACCCACAACCCCCCCCGCATGGGAACGCCTCCAGCCTTACACACCAATACCCAAACTTACGATTCAAGGGTTGAGCAATCGATTTTGCGCAATCTCCTATGAAACCCTCAATACGGATCCCAACAATGGTGATGCTGTCGTGGTGTTCAATCACACCAAAACCATTGCATCACTTTTTAGTTATAGCGGTTTAAGCAATTGGGTCCAAAGCAACAAAACAAACCCTACGGCAGGGGCCAACAATGAAGCCATGACCTTCCGTGATTTTAAATATTGCGTTTTTAGATATGAAGAACCTGATCTTGCCTAATTGGCCGGATTATCAATCACAGTGCCCTTGGAACCTTTGCCTGATTTGCCAATGGGCTTTTTCTTGAGCGGCACAGGCGTGTCAAGCAAAGCCGCTGAAAGAACATCTTCCACACGGTTCGCAAACACAAAATCAATGCCTTTGCGATTTTCTTCAGGAACATCGATCAGATCTTTTCTGTTCCGTTCAGGCATAATGATCCGCTTCACCCCTGCACGTTTGGCAGCAAGAACTTTTTCCTTGATACCACCCACAGGAAGCACATTACCGCGCAAGGTAATTTCGCCAGTCATGGCCACATCGGCACGTACTTTGATGCCCGTTAAGAGCGACACCAACGCTGTAAGCAGAGTCACCCCGGCCGAAGGACCATCTTTAGGAATACCGCCCGCAGGCACGTGAATATGCAAATCATTTTTTTGAAAAATTTCGGGCTCAAGACCCCATAAAGCAGCCTGTGCACGCACATAGCTCATGGCCGCCTGAGCCGATTCTTTCATCACGTCACCCAATTGTCCGGTGAGCGTCAATGAACCCTTGCCTGGCATACGCGTGGCTTCGATAAACAAAATATCGCCACCGGCCGCAGTCCACGCAAGCCCCGTTGCCACACCCGAAATATCGGTGCGCGCCGCAATTTCATTGATAAATTTCTCAGGTCCTAAGATCTGTTCGAGATCGCCCTGATCAATACGCTTGGCCTGGGTTCTACCATCGGCAAAATCCACCGCCACACTCCGACACAACGCCGCAATTTCACGTTTTAAATTACGTACGCCCGCTTCACGCGTATAAGACGTAATCAACAAACGAATGGCGTCTGCTGTAATTTCGCATGAACCATCTGCAAGCCCATGTTCTTCGAGTTCCTTAGGAACCAGATGGCGCATGGCGATTTCAAATTTTTCTTCATGGGTATAACCGGGAATTTCCAGCACTTCCATGCGGTCTCTTAAGGCCGGTGGGATCGGCTCAAGCTGATTGGCCGTCGTAATGAAAAAGCATTTGGACAAATCGTAGGGCACATCGATGTAATGATCCGAAAACGTATGATTTTGCTCAGGATCAAGCACCTCAAGCAACGCCGCCGCAGGATCGCCACGGAAATCGTTGGCAAGCTTATCCACTTCATCAAGAATAAAAACCGGATTGCTGGTGCCCGCTTTTTTTAAGCCCTGAACAATACGCCCAGGCATCGCCCCAACATACGTTCGGCGATGGCCTCGGATCTCCGCCTCATCGCGCACGCCACCCATGGCCACACGCAAGAACTTGCGTCCCATGGCCTTGGCAATGCTTTGGCCCAAGCTTGTTTTACCAACACCAGGAGGACCCACAAAGCACAAAATGGGTCCTTTCATATCACTCTTGAGTTTGCGTACGGCCAAAAACTCAACGATGCGCTTTTTAACTTTTTCGAGGCCGTAGTGATCAGCATCAAGAATAGCACGCACTTCTTTGAGATCGATCTTATCAACCGAAGCACGTTTCCAAGGCAAATCACACAGCCATTCAAGATACGTACGGGCCACCGTGTATTCGGCTTGGGATGGGCTCATATTGCGCAAACGACGCAACTCTTTGTTGGCCGCTTTGGATGCGTCCTCGGGCAATTTCGCTTCGAGAAGACGGGCTTCCATTTCGACCAAATCGTCGTCGGCATCTTCGCCTTCGCCCAATTCTTCTTTGATGGCCTTCATTTGTTGACGCAGATAATATTCGCGCTGCGTCTTGGACATCTCGCCTTTGACTTGCAAACTGATCTTATTGGACAACTTCAACACTTCAAGCTGACGCGACAACAACTCGAGCACACGACGCATCCGTGCCACAAGCTCGATGGTTTCAAGAACCGCCTGTTTTTCATCCACCGTGGCATCAACATTGGACGCGATGAGATCCGCAAGCACACCTGGATCGTCCACCCGTTCCAAAAGCTCAGAAGCCGATGGCGGAAGTTCTGGGATAAGCCGCAACACTTCTTTCGCGGTTTTTTTCAAGCTCATGGTAAGCGCTTCCACCTCCACCTGATTGGTGGCGATGTCCTCAACCGATGAGATGCTCGCGCGCATGTACGGCAGGCTTTGTGTAAAACCCGTGGCGCGCACGCGTGAGAGTCCCTGAACCACAACTGAGTAATTGTCTTTGGAGGCCTTCACGAGCTTCACAAGCCGTGCAGCGCATCCCATGCTGTAGAGATCGGATGGAACCGGATCATCCACATCGGGATCGCGCTGGGCAACCACCGCCACCAAGCCATTGGATTTGATGGCCTCTTCCACGAGTCGCACCGTTTTTGGCCGACCAATGCCCAAGGGCACAATCGAACCCGGGAAGAGAACTGTGTTGCGTAGCGTTAAGACGGGCAGCTCGTCTGGGATCACCACGACCCCTTCATTTTCGCCGATCCGTGCAAGCGCCTGGTCAATGCTTCCAAGCCCTTCGGGTTTTTTCTTTGCATCGTCGCTCATCACCACAACCTAACCCTAGGAGATGAAACTGTCTACAGTTAGGTCAGTTCCCTCACCATCCCGCACATATCACGCCATGCGCGACTGCATCTCCCCCTTCTTTGTCCGAATTATTTTACTTTGCCGAACAATTGACGCAAGCCGAGCTTTCGTTTAAGGCGGCTTGAAGTGTCTTCACTGATAAATTTTATTAACATTTTTCGGAGCCAGCATGTTGTCGCAAAGCCCCGCTGAGACCCAAGACTTGATTCTCCGTGCTATCCCACTTTTCGCGTCGGACGACCTCGACGAAGATGAAGGCGTCGAAGACGATTTCGATGATGAAGAGGACGACCTCGAAGACGAGGATGCTGAGGAAGAAGACGACCTCGATTTTGAAGACGAAGAATTTGAAGTCGATGACTTCGAAGATGACGATCTTGATGACGAGGATGATGACGAAGACGAAGATGAAGACGAGGAAGAAGACGACCTCGATTTCGAAGAAGAAGAGCTATAATTTTTAGGGCGCAGCAAGCAGCGCCCCTACGCAGCGCATAAGACCCCCCAACAAAAGACATGAATGTAGCGGCAGGGCTTGCCCTGCCATAAAAAATACACAAACGTAGCGGCGGGCTTGCCCTGCCATAAAACTCCCTCTTGACATGGCCATCTATAGGTCTAAAATCATGTGTTAGTCTTCGGACTAGGGAGTAAAAATGTCCACCATGGGCGGTGCTTTGGCACTTTCGACACGCCATGAACTCGACCGTTACATGGCCGAGATCAACAAGATCCCTCTTCTCTCACGTGAAGAAGAAGAGAGCCTTGCCCGAAAACTCCAAGAAAATGGCGACCTTACAGCGGCCCACCAGCTTGTGGTGTCCAATTTGCGCTTTGTGGCCAAAATTGCATATCAATACCGTCATTATGGCCTAAAGCTTTTGGATATCATCCAAGAAGGCAATCTTGGCCTCATGCGTGCGGTGAAAAGCTTCGATCCCAACCGCGGTTATCGCCTCATATCCTATGCCGTGTGGTGGATCCGGGCTGAAATTCAAAACTTTATTCTCAAATCATGGTCGCTGGTCAAACTCGGTACCGGCAAAACCCGTAGGAAGCTTTTTTTCAGCTTACGCAAACAACGATTGCTGGCTGAAGCTGCCGCTGGAAACCCCGCAAGTTGCCAAGAAATGGCAGACCAACTTGGCGTCAGCGCCGCTGAAGTCGAAGAAATGGATTTGCGACTTGCAGGACGTGATTTTTCTCTCGACATGCAACTCACCGAGGATGGGAAAACCACCATGCTCGATATGCTTCATGACCCAGAGCCCAATCAAGAAGAAATGGCCTGCGCCATGGAAGAGCAACGCATGCTTGCAGGGCATGTGGCGGAGGTGATGGAAGATCTCAACGAAAAAGAGCGGTATATTGTCAACGAGCGTCTGCTTAACGACGATCCTGAAACGCTACAAGCTATCGGTGAGAAATTTTCTGTGTCACGCGAGCGTATACGTCAACTTGAAAAGCGTGTGGTCGATAAACTTCGCCTGCGTCTTGCACCATTTGTACAGCCTTCGGCTGCTTAGCCGCGCTGGCATTCCGAAATACAGAAATCGCAGCATACGCAACCACGCTCACAACACCCCAACGCAGCGCCAAAAGCGGTAGAGACTTCACCACATATGCCGCGAGTAGCACGCCTGGGATCCCCCCAAGCGTAAGCCCAAGTGCCGCACGCACATTGTAATTTCCCGTCGCGATAAAACGCGTGCTGCACAGAGGCATCATACAAGCGCTGGAACCCATCATCACCGGAAATGCGGCAAGGGGATCCATGCCCAGCAGACTGACCATGATCATGGTGGGTGCATAGGGTCCCACGCCAATGCTATTGGTGGCACCGATCACAAAACTTCCGAGAATGCCAACAAGCAATCGCCCACCCGTGAGCGCAAGTGCATTGCCACCGGCAGGAAGAAATCCGAGGAGGCTGAGTAATTGAATCGTCGCCGCGATCACCAACGCACAGCCCATGCCCATGATGATAGGTCGCTTGGGCAATTGCGTGACCACTGCAGCACCGCAATACGCGCCCAGCATCGAAGCAAGAACCATACTCCACAAAGTGAGCGGACTCACCGACACAGTCCCCACAAAAATCAGCGCTTGCAAACATACGGGGAGCGTGTGGCCCACGTTGAGTGTACCTGGCATCAGCGGCGTATTTGCTTTATCTCGCCACGTAAGAACGGCGGTCGTTGGCGCATAGGAACCAATGCCCAGTGTGTCAAAAAAATCGGTGACCACACCCAATGCGATGTCAGGCCATCCGGGACGATTATTTCGCCACGGTCGATGACGCAACCAACTGAATGCATGAAAGAGAGCCGCACCTCCGATTGTCCACAACAAAACCCCGCGCCAATCCATGCTCATCTCGCTCGCTTGGAAAAGCCGCTCGTATGCATTGCCTAACATGAAATTAAATCGTTATTCAATCGCGTCATGGAAACGTATGATGCAATCGTTGTTGGACTGGGTGCCACGGGATCTTCGACGCTCTATCATCTCGCACGACGTGGACTTCGTGTTCTTGGCATCGACAAATTTGTGCCTCCCCATGCCCATGGATCATCCCATGGGCACAATCGTATTATTCGGCTTGCGTACCATGAGCATCCCTCATACGTGCCATTGCTAAAACGTGCGTATGCATTGTGGCGTGAACTTGAAACCAAAAGTGGCGAACCTTTGTTACATATCACGGGATCAATCGATGCAGGTCCCGAAGACGATATAGTTTTTTCGGGCGCAAAACTTGCATGTGAAATGTTCGATTTGCCACACACCATCCTTTCGCATACGCAACTCGCCGATCGATATCCTGCGTATCACCTTCCCCATGGCACATGGGCCCTGCTACAACCGCAAGGCGGATTTTTAGATGTCGAACGTTGTATCAATGCCCATCTCACGTTGGCACAAGCCCACGGTGCAACAATCATCACGCAGTGTGCACTCGAACATTGGGAAGCCAATGCCCAAGGCGTGCGTGTATTCACCGCCACCAGCGAATATACGGCAAGCAAAATGGTGTTGTGCACAGGCGCATGGATGCCCGATCATCTGCCTGCATTTCGTCCTCATTTGCAGCCGGAACGTTTGGTCGTCGCATGGTTTCAGGCCGCAGATCCCTCTCTTGTGATGCCAAAAAACTTTCCAGTATTTAACATGACCATGCCCGAAGGACGGTTTTATGGCCTGCCCTCTTTCGGCATCGAAGGACTCAAAATAGGAAGATGGCATCACCTGCATGAATCCATTCATCCAGAGACCGTTGATCGCACCGTAAGCGAGGTCGATCTCGCGGTACTCACTGACTGTATTAAAAAATATTTTCCGCGCGCGAATGGTACAGTCTTGCAAAGCAGCGTGTGCTTGGTCACCAACATGCGTGATGAAAATTTCGTAATGGATCTGCATCCCGAACACCCGCATGTGGTGATCATGTCTGCGTGCTCAGGACATGGTTTCAAATTTGCGAGTGTTCTTGGTGAAATTGCGGCCGATTTGTCTGAATTTGGAAAAACAGAACACGGCATTGCGATGCATCGTTGGCCGCGAGGATCTTCTACTCTTTAATATTCGGAACAGCGCTTATATACGCAAACAATCACAAACTATCACTCCATTGAGGTATAAGCATGGCAACTGTTACAAAAATAGCACAAGGATTGAAATCCGCACTCACGCCGTTCTCTGTGAGGACGATGCTTCCCAGGACGGGCGATGTGTGGATGGGATCATCATTGCGTGGGAAGCACACCTTGCCACCCCATGCCACGCAATCCTCCATCATCTGCCAACCCCCCAAGGATCAAGCCAAAGCCCATCTCACCTTGATGGAACAATACAGTGCACACAATTATCATCCGCTTCCTGTGGTGATTGCCGAAGGCCAGGGTATTTGGGTCAAAGACGTCAACGGGAAAACTTATGCAGATATGCTGGGTGGCTTTGCAGCGTGCTCATTTGGTCACAGCAATCCGCGTATTATCCAAGCCGCAAAAACGCAACTTGATCGTATCACGTTGACAACCCGTGTATTTAACAATGATCAACTGGGATTGTATTTTCAAGATCTGGCCCAGTTGTGCGGTATGGAAAATGTCTTGGCCGCCAATGGGGGCGCGGAAGCCGTAGAAACGGCAATCAAGCTTGCGCGCAAATGGGGTTATGAAATCAAAGGAGTGCCCCATGATCAGGCGGTGATCTTGGTGTGCACCGGCAATTTTCATGGTCGTCCCATCAGCATCACCGGCTTTAGCAATGATCCCAATTCACGCAACAACTTTGGACCCTATCCCGCCGGATTTCGTCATGTGCCGTTTGGTGATGCAGCCGCGGTTGAAACCGCCATGCGTGAGGACAAAAATATTGTTGGTATTTTGTTTGAGCCCATTCAAGGCGAAGCGGGCGTTGTGATCCCCCCTGATGGGTATATCAAATCGCTGCGTGCTTTATGCACAGAACACAACGTCCTCATGATCGCCGATGAAATCCAATCGGGTTTGGGTCGCACGGGAAAAACATTTGCGTGCGATCATGAAGATGTCAAACCGGATGTATTCATTTTGGCCAAAGGACTGAGCGGTGGCCTCTTTCCTTCGTCAGCCGTGGTATCAAGCCGCAAAATATTCAGCGTCATCAAACCAGGACAACATGGCAGCACCTTTGGTGGCAATCCCCTGGCAGCCGCCGTGGGGCGTGAAGTGATTTCCATGCTGCAAGAAGGCACCTATCAAGAAAATTCGCGCAATATCGGTGCTATCTTTGCAAGCTGCGTGAGCCGATTTTCAGCCATCAAAGAAGTTCGTGCACGCGGATTGTGGCTCGGTGCGGATCTGAAACCCGGCTTCGGCACAGCACAGGAAATGAAGGAGAAACTTATGCAGGAAGGTGTATTGTGCAAAGAAGCCAAGACAAGCACGCTGCGCTTCTCTCCTGCGCTTTCTATGACGCTCGACGAATTGCATTGGGTGTTAGAGAGGATGGAGCGGGTTTTGGATCGGAATGAAAATTGAATAGAGCAGCGTTCTTTCGCCATTGCGTGTGCAGCTTCCTCCCGCCTTCCACAAAAGCCACGTGACGCGCACGATTGTTTGTTGCTGAGTGAATGCGTTTAACGCGTCACAACGCTTTTGTGGAAGGCGGGAGGAAACTGCACACGGATGGCGAGGCAGAGATACACGGCGTGACAAACCAATTCCCCCGCGTAACATCAGCTAATAATATACCATTTCCTGGGTTCCAGCTTTCGCGGGAATGACGTTTTTCTTAAGGAGATTCAAGCCCCACACGCACCGCCGTCAACATAGCCTTAATCGACGTTTGCAGGGTGTTTGGCATACTGGGTGAGAATTTGTCGGAATGCAGGCCGGGACCATTCACCGTGCCTTGCGCTTGGGTTCCCACTTTGATCATCACACCAGGGATTTTCAACGCACTTGCAAACAGTCCAAAGTCTTCACCGCCCAAGGAGGGTGTGTAACCCACAACATGCTTTTCTCCCAGAACTTCCACCAAGCGCACGCGCAATTTCTCCGTCCACACCGGATCGTTGTACGTGGCCTGGATATAATTCTGTTCAAGCACCACCTTTGGTTTTTCGGGGGCGTGATATGCAGTCGCAATACTCTCGGTGACATGGGTAATTTCGGAAAGTAACTTTGCACGGGTGTCATCATCATAACTGCGCACAGTCAGTTGCAATTCGGCCGACGGCCCAATAATATTGTGCTTGGTGCCCGCAGAAAATCGCCCCACCGTGATCACTGCCGGTGTTCCCGGCGGAAGTCTTCGCGATACGATGGTTTGCAACGACATCACAAGTTCCGATCCCATCACCACAGGATCCACCGTTTGATGGGGTTTTGCGCCATGCCCCCCTCGTCCGTAAAGCGTGATATCAATGCTATCCACCGTGGCCTGAATGAAACCAGGTTGCATGCCCACCATGGATGCATCAAATTCAGCTTCGTCATGCATGGCCAAGGATAGCGTAGGCGTCCCCGTGCGTTTGAGTACTTCATTAAATTTGGGATCATTGATCATCGCACGTGCACCAAAACCAAGTTCTTCTGCAGGCTGCCCCACGAAAATAACGGTTCCCGTCCAAGATGCACGCTCTCGCACAAGCACCCGCAAAACACCCAACGCTGTGGCCATATGCACATCATGACCGCACGCATGCATCACGCCTTTGTTCACGCTCGCATACGCAAGACCCGTTTGTTCAAGCACAGGCAAAGCATCAAGATCGGCGCGATACAGCACCACAGGGCCCTTCCCTGGCTTGCCACCACGCAGCACCGCCATCAGACCTGTTTTACCAACCGAAGGGATCACCTCCAGCCCCAGGGCCTTCAATTGCTTGGCCATGTACGCGCTGGTTTGCTGCTCCTTCAAAGACACTTCCGGATGCTGATGCAGCCATTGATAATTTTGCGTGGCTTCAGGAAGAACGTTTTTTATTTCTTCATCCAACGCAAGTGACGGCACAAGCATCATCCAAATCAATGCGATCATCGTGTTCTCCTCGCTAACCATGTCGACACAATCGTGTCGTTGGAAGCACCGACTTTCCAATCGGTATGCGCCTTTATTCGTTTCGAAAAATCTAGGCCTGCAAACAATGTGATCTGCTTCCCACGCCGCACAAAGAATGGATTGGCCCGCCGTGATGTTTGTTCATACGTGACCTTTTCACCCTTTGCATCAATGCCATGCACAACCCCCGAAGGTCTATCCACAAATTCCGAGAGCATTGCAACAGAACCCGGCGCCGTTATCGGGTTTTTGAAAAACGCTTTCGTCGACGTGGCTGCCCGATTGACATCTGCCCCATTGCCACGCAGCACACCACGCCCACCCGATAATGTTGTTAACTCACCTGCATCGGCCAACACATGAAGCACCACCGATCTCTTATCTTTTCCCGTAAGCTCTTCCTGACCCGCAAAGTTTGAGCGTGGAAAAACGGCGCGCAAGCGATCTGTTTTTTCAACACCCAAGTGTTCTTGCACAAAACGACCTGCGGCATCGGCCTGCCAAAGCAACACCTGTGCCAAATGGCTCGCATCCACCCCAGGATTTAAAGGCGGGATCACTTTCAGTGCACCCCGATCAACCTGTTGCAACAATGGGATCAACGGCGCGGATTGAAACCGTGCAACATCACCGATACGAATCAAAACGCCTTGCAGCGTTGCTTCAACTTCGGGATGTCGCCCTTCGTAAATAACCTGTGCGAAATCGTCTTTCCGCACATAGACATTAAGACGACGCACCAATTCTTCTTGTTCATGGCCATAGGCTTCAAGGCCTTTGGAAATGAAAATGGTCAGCTTTTCGCCCGCTGCCCATGCGTCACGCGGAAGTCCGCGGGTGTCCTCTCCGGCCGCAATCACCGCGCGCAACGTGGCATGATCTCCACCTACCAAGCCCGGACGATCTGCAATTGTCGCCGCGAGTCCCAAGCCTCCCATGGCTGATTGCCATTCGCTCAATTGCGGCGGTCCTGAAAGCTTACCCGCAATTCTTCCAATCACATCGAATCGCAACAAAGGTGTACGTTCTTTTCCTGATTTGTTTGCAATCTTCCGCAAAAGGTCGATCGTCGGATTGTTGGCCGCGTCATCTGTTCCGTTTTCTAAAATACGTCGGTAAGGTAGAAAATCTGGACGATCAAGCGATGCGCGATAGAGATCTGCAGTCACATCAAGCAAATCATAAACATCGCGGGCTGTATGAAGCCACATTTGTTCACGCTCAGCAGACAACCATACCTGGGGTACACTCACCGGCATACGAAGTCCCGTGGATTCTCCTCCCTCGGCATGCCCCACACGTGCATTAACACGCAAATCCGCAACATAGGATCTGAATGTTGCGCCTTGCAAAGTGAACCTATCGGAAAAATCCAATGCTTTGTTTTTGGTTGATTCAATTCGTTCGGAAGAATAATGTTTTTCATAGAATGGATATTCAAAACCACGCACAACGCCAGACATCACAATCTCCACGCAGCACAACACCGCAGATCATTTTCAAATTCGATTAAGTGGAGAAAAAGAAGTTAGCCTAATCGGTTCCGATATTGGGCGCACACCTTACCCAATTCGGTATTCCTACCGATTAGGCAAAGACACATCAATGTGGACAATTGGCGCATTCAGAAAAATTCTGCCCACAATTTTTTTTATCTGTCAACAACAATCTGTCTATTGCACGTCACGATTTATTCTTTTTAAATTTGGCGAATTTCGTTACATACAACCGATGGCCTCGCGTATGATCACCGAAGCAGTAAACATTCACTACACACCTTTCCTCAAAGCCCACGAGAAAATCATCGATATATTCAAAAGCGCCACGCCCGCATCGGTGCTCATCATTGAATCAAAAGGAAATCGATTCGCGTGGAAAGTATGCGATCACGAAGTGGATGGGCTCGATTGCGGAAAGAAAAAGATTCAAAACGAATATGCTTTTTTGCAGAAACAAAAAGCCCCGTTTACGAAAGTCTATGAAACCCGGGAGTGTGGTGGCTTTTGGGGGTTTTCCATGCCCTACCATCAAATTCCAACACTTCGCGCTTGCCTCGATAAACCCCTTACGACACTGTATCTTCCAAGTATTCTTGACACCCTAAAACGAGATTTTTGGCAACAAGCCACATCAAAACCTGATCTCGAATTTGTCACGCGCAACCTCGTAGAGAAAACGCTTCGGCGCCTAGATGCACTGGAGAAACTATCGTCAAAGTGCCCCTCTGATCTCGCGTGGTTTCCCAAACAGATTGCCTTTAAATGGGTGATCCTCAATGGTATTGTCTGCCAAAATCCACGCGAAATACTCAGTCACTGGAGCACTTCGCAATCCGTGATTTCTGCACTGATGCCGCATCGTGTGGGTGCAGGGCACGGTGATTTTAGTCCAGCCAACATGCTTATCGACCTCAGCAATGCAGCAGAACCTGTCACATTGATCGATCCCCATGGCATCAATATCAAACCAGGTGATCGATCACCCACCCTCGATTGCAGCAAGCTTGCGTGGTATTTGCATGGTGCCTTTGAGATCCGAACAGGAAAAGTGTACGCGGTAACAGCTGTCAGTGGCGATATCCTATGCAATAACCCCTCTGATATTTCTCGCGTTGCTGCCTATGACGATCTGTGCCATTGGGCATATAGTGCAGCACTATTTCAAACAGAACAGCATCCCGTTTGGAATATTCCACAACGTTTGGCAATGATGGCGGCACTTTACGATCTTCTTGAAACTAACAACCGCGCCCATATGGGCGAATGGCAACAGGCTGCGACATTTTGGGTTGTGGGAACACAGCGTATCAATGCGTTACACCAGCATATCAATCCCGCAAAAACTTAAGAAGCTGTTCACGATTAGAATAGGCATCGTGACGACCGAGTTCAATCAGGCGCTCGGCAAAAGCACCATCGAATAAAATAAATGAGAGTAAATCGGATGTGCCTAAAAGCGGTGTTGATGAAGCCGTACGCAAAAGCCAACGCAAAACCCGTTTAAAGCGATTTTGATTGTCTTCAAGATATTGCACCGACATTTCACCCAAATCGATGCTAGGACGGATCACGCATGATTCAACCACGCGATATGGGACACCGCGAAGCTGTGTGCTCGTATCACTCAGATGGGTTAAAAACTGCCCACCAAATGCAGAATTTCCGTCACGCATGATCGTATTGATGCTTTCAAGACGTTCAAGATCGTAATCCACGTGATCCAACAAAAGCGCATCGAGAATTTTACCACAGAGCATCAAAGGATCGGGGTAAGGATCATTGTGCGGCCCTTCAAGATCACCGATGGCAGGGAAACTTTTGTGCGATGCCAACGACACCACCATCACACGATCCGCGCCCAAACGGAGCGCAGGTGAAAGCGGCGTATTTTGACGCAAACCACCATCCACATAATAGCAACCGTGCACACGCACTGCGGGAAATAAAAATGGCATGGCTGCAGAGGCAAGCACATGGGCAGGACCAATATGACATCGGCGCGCCACGCGACGGGGATCACGCGTCCACTCAAGTTCCTTTTCTTCATCGCTGTCCACAAACACTTCGGTACGACCACTGGCCACGTGACTTGCCGTCACCGTCACCGCTTTCACCAAACCACGGCGCAAATTGCGCCGCATGGACAACCATGGGATCGAACTCGCCACCAATTGCTGCAATTCACCACTTTCAATAATAATGCCGCGCCCGGGGCCACTGCGATGATCCCACATGGATCGAATATCGCGCGGCAATTCAAACATATGTTTCAAGCGCCAACGAAAAATTGACTCAATGCGCAAGCTTCGCCAAAAACGCAAAAGCTCCGACAAATTGCCACCCACATGATGGGCAGTTCCCGCCAGATAGGCTGCATGGATGGCCCCAACGGACGTTCCGCAAAAAACGCGGATACGTCCAGGTGCCACCAACTCCTTCGGCATTTCTTCATAGAGATAGGAAAGAACGCCCGCTTCATACGCCCCACGGGCCCCACCGCCTGCTAGAACAAGCGCTCGGGTAGGCCCACTTGGATTTGATACCATGTCTTCAGATGTCACCTTTAGATGATACCAAGATCAGCCCGCCGTTGACAGCATACGGTATGCGTCTCGCAATGCATTCTGGGCAAAACGCACAAAATCACGAGTCATATCAGGATCTTTAATCCCTGGGGAAGATTCAACACCCGAGGCCGTATCAACGCCCATGGGGGTAAAACGTGCAACCGCAGCAGCCACGTTGTCGGGAACAAGGCCCCCTGCCAGAAGCGTGGGTCTTGCTGTACACACTTGCGCCACCAAATCATCGGGAGGTGCTTTCCCGGTACCACCACGCTGCACAAAATCTTTTGCATCGACCAGCACAAACGGACCGGGTACCGCAAGTGCACGCTTCACATCGTCTTGTAAGGCAAGTCCCACCGCCTTGTAAGCACGCGCACCCATGGCGCGAACCTGTTCGTCGCTTTCATCACCATGGCATTGAAAATAATCGGGATGCACTTGTTCACGAATGCGTGCGAGCAAAGCCGGCTCGGCATTGACCGTCACCGCAACAATGGACAAAACACCACGCACCGCCGCCGCAATCCGAACGCCTTCGTGGACAGACACATGGCGGGGACTGCCAGGCCAAAAGTTAATCCCAATGGCCGTTGCCCCGCATGCTGCAATCATCTCGGCCTGTTCAGACGTACGAACACCACACACTTTGATCCAAGGTTTCACGTAATCAGTTCCTCTAGGGCCTTCGCCGGATGCGCATGACACGCAAGATATTCACCAATTAAAAAAGAATTAACACCCGCTTCTATATAGCGTTGTACCACTTGCGCGGAACTGATCCCACTTTCGGCAACGACCACACGATTGTCGGGAATGTATGATTTAAAACCAAGAGCACGATTCACGTCGATCTCAAGGGTATCCAAATTACGATTGTTGATCCCAATGATCGCGTCTGGCACCGAAAGTGCAATATCGAGCTCGGCTTCGTCGTGGACTTCCACAAGCACATCCATCCCTAAACCCAACGCCAGTTCAGAGAGTGTGCGCAGCAGTGCCGGTTCAAGAATACGGGCAATCAGCAAGACACAATCGGCACCCAACCAACGGGATTCTAAAATTTGATAGGGATCAAGCATGAAATCTTTGCGCAAGACAGGAAGCTCCGTGGCATCACGGCATGCACCCAGCGCATCATCGCTACCCCAAAAATAGGGTGTATCAGTGAGCACCGAAAGACACCGCGCACCACCCAGCTTGTAGGCCATGGCCAGACCTACAGGATTCCAGGGCATGTCAGGCCTTAGTACACCACGCGACGGCGACGCCCGCTTCACTTCGGCAATCACTGCAGGGCCAGGGCTTCCCGTCAATGCCTCTTTGAAGGACCGCACAGGCGGGGCCAATTTGAGTAACATATGCAAGATCTGCTCAGGCAAACGGGCACGTCGCCTGGCAACATTGGCCATTTTAAATTGAACTATTTCGTTAAGTAAGCTCACGGGAGCTAATTAGCATGCCTGAGGGTGACAAACCATGGGTTTAAGCATTAGATCTCCCTCACGTCTGCAAGGAGAGCCCATGTTTGAAATCGTTTCCAAGGGATTTAAAAACGCCAAGGAAGCCCTCACCGGCCGAACCGAGCTTTCGGAAGAGAACATCGCACAGGCCGTGCGCGAGATCCGGGTATCGCTGCTTGAGGCCGACGTTGAAGTGGGCGTGGTCAAGCGATTCATCGATCGCGTCAAAGAGCGGGCCATCGGCGAGGTGGTGCAAACCAGCCTCAAGAAAGACGGGAAAAAAATAAAGGCCAGTCCCGGCGAGCACTTCACACGCATTTGCTACGAAGAGCTTGAAAATTTAATGGGCAAAGAGGAACCCGGCCCTATCCGGTATCGCAAGCCCATCACGGTGATCATGATGGTCGGGCTGCAAGGCGTTGGTAAAACAACCACCTGCGGAAAACTCGCCCATTATTTGTTGCAGAAAAAGCGCAAGCCCATGCTTGTGGCTGCCGATATTTACCGCCCTGCCGCCGTCAAGCAACTTCAAATTCTGGGTGAAAAACTCGGCGTTTCTGTGTTTGCAAAAGACGGGTTGTCACCGCCTGACCTGTGCAAACTTGCCATCATCGAAGCCAAAAAGAAAAAATGCGATGTGGTGATTTTAGATACCGCAGGACGTTTGGCCATCGACGATGCGCTGATGACCGAACTTGAAGATATTAAAGCAGGCACAAAACCCGATAATTTGTTTCTCGTATGCGACGCCATGGCCGGTCAGGATACCGTCAATACGGCTGCTATTTTCAACAGTCGTTTAAGCATCGACGGTTTTATTATGACCAAGCTCGACGGCGATGCGCGCGGTGGCGCGGCTTTGTCGATCCGCGAAGTCACCGGCAAACCCATCAAATTCCTTGGGCTAGGCGAGGACATGGGCAAACTTGAAGCATTCAGACCCCAAGGACTCGCATCGCGCATTCTCGGTATGGGCGATGTCGTTGGCCTCATGCAAGATTTTGAATCGCTGGTCGATGAACGCGAAGCCAGGCGCGACACCAAAAAAATGCTCAAGGGACAATTCACCCTTGATGACTTTTTAAAACAACTGCGCATGATCAAGAAACTCGGCAGCGTGAAAGACATTTACGAAAAAATGCCCATCATGGGTGAGGCTGGTGCCGCCGATTTGGATGACAACGTATTTGTGAGCATGGAATCGATTATTCAATCTATGACGCCCAGCGAACGCCAAACACCTCAGATCATCAACGAAAGCCGCGCCAAACGCATTGCACGCGGCGCAGGCCGCAAGCCCGAAGACGTCAAAGATCTTGTCGATAAATTTTCGATGATGCACCAAATGATGGCGGGACTTGCGACGGGATCGGGTTTCTTCGAAAACCTTCCGGGGATCAAACAAATATCGCAATTGCGCAAGCTGCAAGGCAAAGGTGGCATGGGCGATATGTTTGGCAGTCCGCAAGAAATGCAAAAACTAATGGGTGGTATGGGCATGCCACAAGGCATGGGAGGCGGCGGTCCTGGTATGGCGCTTCCCCCAGGCGTCACCCCTGAACAATACGCCCGCGCCATGCAAATGATGCAAGGCGGCGGTCGCATGGGACCTCCTCCCGCCAAAGTCATCACGCCCATGGAGCGCAGCAAACTTAAAGACAAACGCAAAGCCCAAAAAGATGCGCGGAAAAAGGCAAAACGTAGATAGCTGCATCGGATTGCATCACACTGCATCGGGTTTAACCGCACTGCATCGGATCTCAAAGGCTAGGTTTCCGCGCCTCGCCTGGTGCATCGCGCCACGCTATGACATTGCAAAGACAATCGTGAAGAGATGCACCAGACGAGGCGCGGAAGTGCAGATTTTCATGGAACATAAAAAAGGATAAATTTAAAACATCAAACGCGCACCAAATTGGCCACCGATGGGCGCCTGAAATGATGTCGGTTTGCCGAAGTTTCGATTGCGTTTGACAGGCGTGCCTTCGACGTTACGCGCGTGCAACAAATCTTCTTTGGTACCACCGATGATCGATTGCACGCTATCGTACGTATACGTTTGATCAACCGAAAGTGTTCCACGATTGTTGGTAAAGTTGAAAATGTCGGCAAATACTTCTGCCGTGAATCCATGGCTCAAACGATACTTCACACCAAAGTGAGCATCAAGCGACCAGATCCATGGGGTGCGATCGCCCATGCCACCACGCGGCAAAATAAACACTTCGTTATTGCCATACACCATGTGGGCACCGAGAACATCGATGGGCGCACCACTCTGCACGCGCACCGACCCACCAATCACAATACCTACAGGGATTTTCTTAAAGCTGTATTGGTAGAAACCGTCGGCTTTCAAGCGATGACGATGATCGCCGGGTAAAGGCCCATTGCGATTATCGAGCAATTCAACCAAATCGTATTGACTCGTCAAGTTGGGATCCAGCTGACCGTTGTTGTCTGAAAACAAACCAGGGTAATTGCCGCGTGTCGTCGACAACAAATACGATCCTCGCACAAAGAAATTTTCATTAAAACGACGACTTACCTGAAATTGCAACGCATAGTAATCACGTTTAGGTTTAGGGAATGTATTGATCGCTTTGGATTGATCACGCAGCAAAATCATACGTGCACGTTCATAATCGTTGGTCTCGCGCGCAATACGTTCGCTGAGTTTGTCGAGCTGGCTTTCATCAAAAGAACCCGGATTTGCAAACATGTACGTATTGCCACCATCGGTGGATACATCTTCGATCACGCGTCCAATACCGCGATGGATCCCGGTCACACCCATCACCCATTTTTTCCATTCAACTTCCGTACCCAAAATATATTCTTGGATATACTGGCCTTTGATACCTGGCGAAACCAAGGCGCCATCAGAACCAAGTGTGGATACTTTGTATTGGGTACACTGAGTTCGTGGATCAGTGACCTGCGTGGGATCAAGCACAGTCCCCGTTGGCGTTCCATCGGATGTGCACGGTGTTGCGGCATCTTGACCGGGCTGCACCTTGCTTCCATCGGAATAATAACGCATGCGCTGTGATTCACCGCCAAAGGACCGGTTGGTCATGTCGAGCGGTACGGATTGATAATACTTGCCCCAGTGACCAAAGAAACGCGACTTGCCGTTGCCTAAGAAATCCCAAACAAAGCCCACACGCGGCGCTATATTGTCATAAATGCCAAATGCCTTTTGCTGTTCAGTACGCGAGACCACACGACCATCGTGCATTTTAACGCCGTAAAATTCTTGGGCTTCCCATCGCAAACCGTAATTGATGGTTAAACGCTGATTTTTATCGGGATTCCAACTGTCCTGAAGAAATACCGCGTAATTGTATGATGCGGTGTCCGAAGACAACGACGGTGCAGCTTGTGCGCGCTGTGCATCTGTCGCATTCGCATCATTCGCGTAAAATTCACGCCAGCGAAAATAGCCGGGACCAGGCCGATAGGTAAAACTTCCACCGCCCGTGTACGTCCGTGTATCTTTGAATGTGTTTTGTTCAAAATCGATGCCCAATTTGGTTTGGTGCAAACCCGCACCATCAAAATTTCCTGTGATTGCCGCTTTTTGCGTATAGCGATCCAGTGTTGAATCTTGAAGCATACCAGAACCAAAACCCTGCGATGTGTAATTTTGGACAACACATCGGCTGGTATCTGCCAACGTCAATCCATCGCCCATGCATTCTTGAGGCAAACCACGGCTTTCAGCAGAAGCGGCGAACAATGTTCGATCCATATTCCATGAACGCATGGGCGTTTGGCCCACAGTGCCATTGGTCGGATTGTAATAACTACGCTGATGGTGCCAACCCAGCCATGCTTCGGTTTGTAATTTTTTATTAAGCATTTCGCCCGTGTATTTATAAATGCCATCCACGTTCCCCGAAAATTGTGTGAACTTGAATGTGTCCGGATCACCATTCACGGAAAGCGATGGCGAATTGGGATCAAAGGGATTGGTGACTGCACCATCAAATGTCGTCGGTGCACCACGCACGGTGAGAGAATGACGATGACCTTGTGCAATTTCATGGGTGAGCTTGGTGGTAAATTGATGAACAACACCCCTTGAACTGTATGTTTCATGACCCACAGGCGATGTCACAGGAATACCATCGGCATCGCGGATCACACCGTCGCCTGCTGCATTGAGGGTTCTCGCAAGAAAAACACGTTTCCAGTTGATGGATTGAATTTCAGGGGCATAACCCACGTGAAACCAAAGTTTGTCTTTGATAATGGGACCACCCAATTCAAAACCAGCATTCATGTAGTAATCAAGTTGACTTTGGCGCGCGAGTGATTCCCCTGCACGAAAAACCTGTTTGGTGTTGCCTTGTAAAAATCCTGGACGATAATAAACAAAAGCCGAACCATGAAATTCATTGCCACCACTTTTGGTGACAACGTTCATGAACCCCCCCGTCGAACGACCAAACTCCGCCCCGTAACCCCCTTCTTTAAGTTCAAATTGCTCCACAAACTCGAGGACCAAACGTGAGCCAAGCAAACCCAAAGCAGGATCGGTCGTATTGAGTCCATCAATCACATAGGAGTTTTCAGGGGATGTCGAACCGCCCACCGAAACGCCGAATTCATCATTAGAAGCCGATGGCAATACATTCATCGCTTCTTCAAAATTACGCGTACGACCAATGGGCGTATTTTGTATGAATTCTTTTTTAAGAATAATACCGTTCGTGCTTGTGGCGACATCGATGGCGGGTGCTTCCTCTTCAATGACGTAACTTTCACCCGCAGCACCCGATGTTGGGATCGCTGCATCCAAGCTCACGGTTTTATCAACGTTGACTTCAACTTTGGTACGCTCGATGGTGGTGTCCACAAAAATGAACATCACCTTGTAAACGCCCGGCGGAAGATTGATCAGGCGATAACGGCCTTCCGTGTCGGTCAGCGCCGCTTCTTCGCCCTGCAATGCCGGCGAAGTTGCAACCACCGTCACACCGCCCATGGGTTTGCCGGTTTCTTTTTCTGTTACCGTACCACGCACTGCGCCTGTGGTACCTGCGTATGCAGGCGCAGCAAGCTGCGCCCCTACAAGACACAACAATACCACCCAGGCTTTCGCCCTGCGCAGATTGAACATTCCCCCACCCATTTAGATCCCCCTAATTACGGTGCTGCTTTGGTCAAAAATACAGTCGAAGTTACAAATTCCTGATCAGGTGTTGCACCTGCTACCGGCGGAACATCACCCAAACGATTTCCAGCATGATCCCAAATACTTCCCGAACGAAGCGACAAACGGATCACCGCATCTGCAGGAAATCCCGAAGCATCGGTAGGCGATAAGACTATGGCCGGTGGTGCACCCGGTTTTAAACCACTCGATTGATAGACAAAAGAAAAAGGGATCGCCGCTGGGGGCGACGCCGTCATATTTTCAAGAACAAAGACATCGAGACGTGGGATCAATGCGACCACCATCCCATCGTTGTCGAGGTCAACCACTTCGAGTGAATCACCATCGATAAGCTCTGTCAGGACAATCTCAACACGTCCCTTGCGTTCAACTTCGTAGTCCCCAAGATCATCTCTGACAACCACCTCAGAAGCTTTGTACTGTTCCAATGGCGTTGTTGTATCATTCGACACATAATGAATCTCACGAATGCCTGGTGGCGCGGTGTCTTTCACATTGTCACCGCACCCCCACAAGAACAAAATCATCATGAGCCCTAATTTTTTTTGCATCATCCTTCATGCTCCTTCGGTCCTGTGACTTGAAGTGCGACCGTGCTCGCACCAGATGCACGCGCAAGCGCCATCCAACGCGCCACTTCGCCATAATGAACACCATCTTGCACCGAGAAAAAAACCGTCTTGTCTTTACGCTCTTCTAAAAATCCACGAACCGCATCAGGAAATGCCAACAGCTGAATCGGATTTCCTTGAAACAAATGCGACCCATCGTGAAGAAGCTGAACAATGGCCTGTTCTTGACGAACCACAACACTCACATCGCGATCACTTTTTTTAGGCAATGCATTGGGAACATAAAAACTTGCCGTAGGGCTTAACACCATAAAAATAATCAATAGCACCAAAACCACGTCAACCAAGGGCGTGATATTGATGCCCGAACATTTTCCGCCTTTGCTTGCGACCATTCCCATACGTTAAGTCTCCGCATCCACAAGCGCACCAAGGCCTACCGTGGACAAGCCGAGATCGCGCAATACTTCAAGCACCACACGAACCAAGGCGAAATCGACTTCTTGGTCCACCTCCAAATAAACATGACGACTTTTGCTTTTGTTGACCGCAGCCGCAAGTTGCTTCGGTAAATTTTCTCGGGACACTTCTTCTTTGCCAACAAACAAGGTTGATTTGGCGTCAATGGCCACACGAATTTCATCTTCGCTGCCCACCCAGCTCATAGGCGAAACCACCCGTGGAAGTGCTATTTCGCGGGCAAGCATGGGCGTTACAACCATGAAGATAATAAGAAGCACCAACACAACATCAACCAAAGGCGTGATATTAATATCCGCCGATTGGGTCGTGCCTGTTCGCCCATGCACACGCGCCTGACGTGCCGGTGTGTCCAGCATTTCAAGTTTTCGCCAAAGCGTTATATCGGCGCGACGTGCCTGTTTCATCGGACATCTCGGAGAAGAACAACTTCCACAAGCTCTGACGCCACTTCATCCATATCGATCACAAAACCATCTACAACGCCGCTGAAATAGTTGTACAAACCCACCGCAGGAATGGCGACCACAAGACCAAACGCCGTCGCAACCAAGGCTTCAGCAATACCACCTGCGACGGCATCCAAACCTCCTGAACCCGTCGATGACATGGTTTGAAACGCAGTGATAATACCGATGACTGTTCCGAACAAACCGACGAAGGGTGCTGTCGTCGCAATGGTTGCAAGACCTCCCAAACCCCATTTGAGCGTGCTTGTTTCTCGTTCAATGCTTCGTTCAACGGCGCGGTTGATCCCAACCACAAGATCAAGCGCATCCACATGACCATCACGGCGGGAAAAAGCTTCAACAGCCGTCAAAGCCACAGCAGCCACAGGCGATCCTGCATGTTCTTTGGCCATGGCACTCACTGCTTCCATTTCTTTGCCGGCATTTTGTTCAAACACAGCGCGAAGTTTTTGAACAAAACCATCGGCGCGCTTTCGTGCGTTACGAAATGTTCGATAGCGCTCAATACTCACGCCAGTCACAGCCACGGCCATCAATGCCAAAATTAGCACAACCAAACGGGCCACAAAGCCCATCGCATGCCACATCTCAATAAAACTAAAATCCATGGTCTCACCCCTTTAAGCGAAAATTAAGCGTCACAGGAAAACATGCCGGAATTGGTACATCACCCATACGATAGGGTTCATACCGCCATGTACGCAGAGCCGATTGTACATTCTCGTTATACAACGCTTCACCTCGAAGAATTTGAACCTGGGTCACCTGCCCGGTGGTGCCAATGCAAACACGTGCGATCACCACGACACTTTGTGAGCCACCTTGGGCACGAATGCTCACAGGGAATACAGGCAAATCGCCGCTTAATTTTTGTTGAGGACGAACCAATGTTTTTGCATTGTCTTCACCTAAAACACCCCCAATCACACCACCCACAACGCCACCCACTTCACCGCCTTCAACGCCACCCTCAACACCGCCTTCAACACCTGCGGCTTTATTTTCTTCCTTCGGTGCCTCGTCGGGTTTGACTTCTTGATCGGGATCAACCTCTTGGAGTTCTTCCGGTTCATCGGGCTCTGTTTTGGGTGTATTCTCTGCCCCTCCTCCACTGGGTGGAGGTGGCGGCGGAGGCGGGGGTGCGCCTTCAAACAACGTGACTGCGAGTATAGGTTGTGGAACAAGTTTGACTGCCCACGCAGGGATCATCACGGCACCCAAACCAAGCACAAAATAACCAAGCAACGCAGCAGACATCATACCCGCCGCGCGCTTGCTTGCGCCACGATCGCCTTCTTCGTAGCCACCAAATAGTCGCATTACGGGGTCCCTTTCCCAGCGCGCGCTTTCACCAGGGTACTTTCAGCACTGGCCGTTAATGCTGCGACTTCTGCGGGGTCTTTGCTGCGTTTCGCGAGTTCGCGGTAAAGAAGTCCCGCATAAACAAGCGATGAGCCGTGTCCTGGTTGCAAACGTTCTGCGATAAGCGCCGCTTCGATACCACGTTTTGAAAATGTTTTCGCTTCGTAATCGTTGGTTGGGCCGTCTTGGTGCATCCACTCCCATGTGAGTATCGCAATCGACGAAAAAGAATTGGCTTCATTGGGAAGAAGTTCCGCACGTTTTTCATAAGCCAAAAGTGCACCACGGAAATCAGATTTTTGTGCCTTGACCCATCCAAGCAATCGATAATTTTCTGCGGAGGGATCTTTTTCTAAACGTTGTTCAAGAAATGCCTGCGCTTCATCCACACGCCCTGTTTCTACCCATGTGTTTAAAAGCAATTCCCAAAGTGAACTGTCAGCAACGCCATCAACGATCACGGCCGTAAGTTGAGAAACCACTTCATCAATGTGAATAACAGCTTCTTCTGCGGGAAGTTCACGGGCGCGTGCAAGATGCGCCATGGCAAGATTGCGTCGAACAGCACGTTTGTCTTCGATATTGTTGAGCGCGCTGGTATATTCGGCAATCGCTTCATCAAAACGACCGCCCTTGTATGCACGATAGCCAGACTCAGCCTGCAATCGCGCACGCAACTCGTCGCTTACAACGTAGGCCCCGATCAGACCCAACGCCAGAAACGCCAATATGCCGATGACATATCGCAAATCTTAACCCCCCGCGTTAAAGTCATCTCAAAAACGGGATGGGGGGTCAATACGAAGTTTTACAAGACAAAGGCGCAGCAAGCTGCGCCCCTACTTTTTCCAAACCATCTTCCATGGATTTTTTCGCAAATCATTCACGAGCGCTTTGAGATCATTGTAAAGCTGCGGATCGGTCACCAAACCGCCCACAGTGCCATCTCCTGATGCAATTACACCTAAAATCGTTTCAGCTTTGGTCGCTAAAACTTCAAGTTTGTGAATACTTTGCTGAACACTCTCAAGATCTTTCTTAAACCCAGGATCGTCAAGCAATGCATTCATGGCAACACCACCCTCTTTGAGAGAAGACGTCGCAGCACGCCCATCGCGAAGCAACGACGGTAAATTCTGTTTGAGCGCATCCAGACTAACACCGGCATCCGCAACCATGATTCGCAATGCACCTTCAGAAATTAATATGCGATGGGCTTCGTGTAAGATGGCACGTGCTTCGTCTACCGTCGATTTTAGATCGGATGAATTTTCCACAAATCCTGCGGCAGCATGGAGCAACGTCGCCATGTCGGCGGCAATCTGATACATGGGGGGGCTACTTATGCCGCACAAAATCCCGCCTTCATCAATACGCGTTCCTTCTTCACGTCCAGGCACCAACTCTAAATAGGGTTCACCAATAAAACCTTGGGTATTCATCGCCAAGCAGGCATCCCGCCTGAGCCACGCCACTGCAGTTTTTTTAATATCGATCGTCGCACGCACCGTGTGACCACTCTCACGTGCATGGGGTTCATCGAGAAGTTCCAAGCGAACCACACTCCCAATGCGCACACCGCCGAGGCGCACAGGCGCGCCACTCTGCAAACCTCCTGCGTAGGAAAATGAGGCAAATATCCGTTGCGTAGGTTCAAAAGACCAATGGCTCAACACGGCCATCGCACCTATCAATACGAGCGAACCCGCCAAAACAAAAAGCCCCACGCGGATCTGCATGGACAAAAGTTTCGATTCACCGGTTACCATGCGTATGATCCCCACCACAAAAGCGACGCACACAAGGTGTCGTGCTCGCAAAGAATTCCTCTACTTTGCCCTGAAATGCAATCGACCCTTCGTGCAGAAAAGCCACATTGTCAGCAATCGATCGCACCGACACCAGATCATGGCTAACCACCATGCACGTGATCCCTTCGCGAATACTCACCTCACGGATCAACGCATCCACACGCCGTGCTGCCACAGGATCAAGCCCTGTGGTCGGTTCATCAAGCAAGAGGCAGTCTGGCTGCATGGCCATGGCACGGGCAATAGCAACACGTTTGCGTTGTCCTGGACCCAACGTTTCAGGCATCTGTTGGGCGATGTCATCCACGTGCAAATGCGCAAGCTGTTCTTCTGCCAATAAACGGGACGCCCGAACATTCAACCCACGATGTTTGCGGATAGGCAGTGCAACATTGTCAAGAACCGTCAAGGAATCGAACAATGTCGCATGCTGAAAGATGTATTGGCATCGCATACGAACGTCATGCAAATGCTGTTCCGACAAAGTATTAATCAGCACGTTATCAAAAAAGACCGACCCACTATCAGAATACAGCAAACCGACCACAAGCTTCGATAAAACACTTTTTCCTGCCCCACTTCGACCAAGAACAAAACTTACCAGGCCCCTGGGAACGCAATAGGATACATCACGTAAAACATTTTGATTGCCAAAATGTTTAGCCACATGTTCAAACCGGATCATGGCCGCACCCACAAATACGCCAGAGTCCCAACAAAGAAATCACATGCAAGCACCATGACCGACGATCCGATCACGCCAACCGTGGCAGCATGACCAACGCCTGCAGAACCGCCCCTCGCATTGATCCCAGCCCGGATCGCCATTACAGGGATCACAAGACCAAAGATCGAGGCTTTCACCATACAAATCACAGGATCCGCAATACGCATGTGAGAGACATCAAAATAGGTGCCCCACCCTACATCGTACATAAAATGGGCAGCAATACCCCCTACACCATAGGCAATGCATGTCCCAAAAAAAACCAAAGCAGGCAGAACGAGCAATCCCCCAAGCAAAGACGGCCCAAATAGATAGGTTGTCGCTCCACTTCCACACAATCGAAGTGCATCCAATTGATCTCCCGCCACGAGCATGCCTGCTTCCGCAGCAAGCGATGCACCACAACGGGCGCAAACCATCAATGCCACAATCGCAGGTCCCATTTCACGCACCAAAAGTTCTAAAAAAATGGGTCCCAGAGGACTCAAGTCACCGATGATACGCAACGCCTGATTGGCTGACTGAACCACCATGATCACGCCCACGCAGGCCATAACAATGCCCACAAAGGGCAGCGTTCGTGCTCCCATATCATGGGCATATGTCCACACACGGCACCACTCCATTCGACGCCAGGCATAGAGTGTACGCAACGGAATCAAGATCAAATCGCCCAATGGGGAAATCAAAAATGTAAGTAGATCAGGTGTTCTCTTGTAGGGGCGGTTCGTGAACCGCCCGATAACATTTTGATTCAAAGGCCGCACGGGCGCTTCGCGAAGCGCCCCAACAGCGAGGATGACGTCTTTATGTTTTTTCATGGCATCACCATGGTGACAGCGTAGTCGGCAAAAAAGATCCCAACAGCCGAAAGAACAACCTGTCGATTGACCGCTTGTGCCACAGCAGACGCGCCCCGTGCAGCACAAAGTCCTTGGTACGAGGACACCCATCCGATCACCACAGCAAAGACAGAGGATTTCCAAAGTCCATGCACAAAATCAGCCGATCCGAGCGTATCAAAAAGTGCGTGAAAAAATACCGACGGCGCAATGTCCATCAACGCCCATGCGGCAAGACTTCCCGCAAGAAGCGCCACCGTATTGCCCATGGCCACCAAAAGAACCAAACAAAAAACCATGGCCACCATTCGTGGTGCAATCAAAATATCGACAACATCAAGCGCAAGGATTTTAAGCGCATCCATTTGTTCATGAGTCACCATGGCGGCCAATTCAGCTGCATGACTCGCACCGATCCGTCCTGAAAACATAAGCGCAATCACCACGGGACCCAGTTCGCGCAACGTCGTAAATCCTGTGAACCAGCCCACAAGTTGCTGCGCACCATATTTTTCAACATAGGCCGCCGATTGAAGAACCATCAGCATTCCCACAAAAGAAGAGGCCGCAAAGGTAATCGCGAGAGTTCCACTTCCATAGTTCGCAACTGAACGAAAAAACTCGGGACGGTCTATCTCGCCTCGAAAAACATTGCGTACAACACGTCCAAGCAGCATGAACATGCCACCGATGTCGGCGATGGCCCTGTAGGGGCGGTTCGCGAACCGCCCTTTAGCGAAATAATTTAACAAATTTTTTCCTACGCAAATCATCCATGATTGAATACAAAGTAGGAACCATCACCAGCGTAAGCACCGTAGCAACCGCCATACCAAAAATCACTGCAATCGCCATGGGTGCCCACCATGCAGCACTGGGCGATCCCACAATCCATTTCCATTGTTTAAAATCAAAGGAAACACCAATTCCCATGGGGATCAAGCCAAGGATCGTCGTGACTGCCGTAAGTAGAACAGGACGAAGCCGCGTAAGCCCTGCTTCAATCAACGCATCACGCACCGCCATACCGCGCGCTTCCAATTGCTGCACGTAATCCAAGAGCACGATGGCATTGTTCACAACAACACCTGCAAGCGAAATAACACCAAGCCCTGTCATCATGATCCCAAAAGGTGTTCGCGTGAGCATCAAACCCCATAAAACACCCATCAGCGATAAGATCACGGACGCCAAAATAATCAAGGGGACATCAAAACGATTAAACTGGGCAACAAGAACCACAAGAATTAAAAAGACCGCAACAACAAATGCGCGACTCAAGAATTGTGCGGTTTCATCCTGCTCATCTTGGGCTCCACCCATGCGCGCCGAGATCCCCACAGGCCATTTCTGTTTTCCTAAAAATTGTCCGACTGCCGCCCGTACCTCATTGGGGTTTTGTCCTTCTTTTACATTGCCTTTGATTGTCACCACGAGATCTTGTTCAACATGACGAATGGTGCCACTGCCGCCCGCAAGGGTATAAGAAGCTATCGATGACAACGGGACCTGAAAGGTTTCAGGCCGGGTATCAATGCGGCCAGGAATGCGAAGGGCAAGGATCGCCTGCAAATTGTCACGAAATTCAGGCATCACCTCCACACTGATATCGTATTCATCATCACCATCACGCAACGTACTGGCCACGGTTCCCGCAACCGCAGTGCGCAATGAACTCGCTGCAGATTGGGTGCTCGCTCCCACGCGCTTGGCTCTGGCACGATCGATGCGCATACGCAATTCAGGACGCCCAACACGGTAATCATCTGAAAGCTCCGCAATCCCTTTGATTTGTGAAAGCAACTGGCGACGCAAGCCCGCTGCGGTTTCGCCCACTTCATCGAAATGTTCACCCGAAACTTCAATGGCAATATCAGCCCCCACGGGTGGGCCCATGCGTTCTTTTTCGATGGCGATCTCAGCGCCCACGATAGACGCCATCTGCCCGCGCAAACGTTCGATGGTCACCGACGGTTTTTCACTGCGTTCGGTTTCACCTTTTTTTACGGTATTGTGATCGGGCAAAAAATCGACCGTAAGCCGCGCAACATTGACTGCCGACTGAGTTGCGACCATGGGATCAGTGCCACCACTCACACCCGTTTCAGCCACATACACGTCGACGTTCTTCTCTGCGAGAAGCAGAGCTTCGATCTGACGTACCATGCGATCTGTCGCCTCAAGATCTGTACCATCCGGTGCACGAAGCGCGACGGTTGCACGATTGGGTTCGGTATCCGCAAAAAATTCGACGCCGGCATTGAAAAATCCGTACAGAATAAACGTCAACACCAAAGCCGAAAATCCGATCCCCGCTGAAAGATAACGATGATCAATGCTCCATTCAAGCATGGTTTGATAACGTTGTTTCCACACCGAGGGTACTTTAACATAGCCTTCATGCACCGGTGCCATGCGCATCCAGCGTGCGGTAAGCACAGGCAACACGCACACTGCCGCAAACAAACTGGCGACCAATTGGATGATCACTGTTTTTGGCATGTAGCTCATAAATTCGCCGGTGATCCCCGACCAAAACACAAGCGGGATAAATGCCACCACCGTGGTCGCCGTCGACGATGTCACCGCCATAGCGACTTCCTTGGCGCCATCCACTGAGGCGTCAAGAAGTGATTTTCCCATCTCTAAATGACGATATATATTTTCAACCACCACGATCCCGTTATCAACCAACATGCCTAAAACAAGGATCAATGAGAACAACACGATCATATTAAGTGTAAAACCCAACATAGAAAGAACGATGGCACCAAGAAGCATCGATACGGGGATCGAAAATGCCACAAACAAACTGTTGCGCATGCCCATGGTAAACATGAGAACTGCCACAACCAGTACCAAAGCTGAAAGAACGCCGTTTTCAAGTTCTGAAACCATGTCTTCAATAACTTTGGATTGATCACCCAAAAACCGATACTGCACTTCCTTCGGCCAATCGGGTGTCTTTGAGCGTTCATCCACCAAGTGCTTAAACGATTGCACCACGCTCAAAATATTGGCACCGGAACGTTTGCTCACCCCCACAGAAACCGCGGATTCACCATTCATACGTGCATAGGATTTACGGTCTTCGTAATCATCGACCACACGCGCGATATCACGCAAAAGAACAGGACGATCACCCACACGTTTGATGGCAACCACTTCCAGATCTGACGGTTTGATCACATCACCAGGCACACGCAGAAGAAAGCGGGCGTCACCTGTGGCCACATCACCGCCGGGAATGTTCACATTTTCGCTTTTAATGGCCCCAATCACATCATCCAGTGACAAACCGAGTGCCGCCAAACGATACGGATCCACCTGCACACGGATCTCGCGCTCACGCCCCCCTGTCACCACCGCATCCAAAACACCTGTAATTTTCTGTGCATCCTCGGCAATAGATTTTCCCAATTTCTTTAAGAGATCTTCGTGAACGGGGCCTGCCAAAGTCAAAATGACCACGGGAAAACTGCTGAAAGATATTTCATTGATATCGGGATCTTCCGCATCATCCGGCAATTTCGATTTGGCCTTATTCACGCGATCACGCACCTGTTGCAGTGCATCTTCAATCACGACATTCGGTTCAAATTCTAATGACACAATGCTCGCGCCTTCAACCGAAGACGACGCCATCTTCTTGATATCTTTCAGTGATGCCAATTCGTTTTCAAGGGGCGTGGTCACCAATTTTTCGATATCTTGTGGCGAAACGCCTAAGTAAGCAGTCGTCACCATCACCACGGGGATTTTGATATCGGGCGATGATTCGCGAGGCATCAACACCGCATAGGTGTAGCCACCAAACAGGAAAATAACAAAAACGATAAGGCGTATGAGTGCACTTTGACTTATCAAATATCGGATCATGGGGTTTCGCCTTCGACAGTATCGCGCACCACCAACACAGGATCACCCTCAGTAAGTTCACGATGGCCACGAACGACAATTTCATCACCCTTTTGAAGCCCTTTTTCGACGATGATGTCATGCGAAAGCAAACCACCGGCCACAATATCGCGCCAATGGGCTTTTCCATCTTTCACCACAAAAACGCCATTGGCGATCCCGCGTGTCACCAATGCATACTGCGGTATTGTAATCACTGTTTGACCCGCTTGCGCAGAAAGCATGACCGTCACGAGCATCCCTGGACGCAAACCGCTTCCCGACGAGACATCCAGTTCTGCAATAAATGTTCGAGTTTCCATGTCGGCGGCTGCGTCCACACGTGCCACTTTGGTTTTCAACGTGATCCGGCCTCCATCGGCTTTGACTACCGCATCCACGCCTTGCTTCGTCCATGCAATATCACGATCAGATACAGACACGGATACTTTGAGATGATCAACATCCACTATGCGCGCCACACGCATGCCTGGCGCAAGCACTTCACCCACTTCCACATCAATGTCATTCACAACACCTGAAAACGGCGCGATGATTTGCGAACGGTTCATCATCGCTTTCGCCAAGGCATGATTGGCTTCGGCGGATTTCAATTGGGCAATGGCACGTGTACGTCGTGCATTGGAAACACTATCGGGCGCCTGAAGCACCACATCCATTTCCGTTTTGGCAAGCGTCCATTCGGCTTCTGCGCGGGCCGCATCGGCACGGGCAGCAGTCGAATCAATCTGAGCTAGGCTTGTCCCTGCACGTACATAATCACCGCGTTTGGCCATCACCCGTTCAACATAGCCACCTCGGGGTGAGGCAAGCGACGCATCGTGCAAAGATCCCACTTCACCTGGCAATTCAAGTACCAATACCGCCGGACCAACATGTACCATGCGTGTTTCCACCCGTGTTGCTTTTGCATTGGGGATCTCACGGGGTGATGCCACTTTTTTTTCATCTTCACCCGAACACGCAACGACCATCCATAGGCCCATTAACCATGTAAAACGCATCATTTTCCTCTACTTCGTAAGTCGCCCAATCGATTTATCAAACTGCAAACGTGTCAGATGCAACGACACCGCCGCATCAATGCGCGCAAGTGCAGCCTGCCTAAATGCCAACTCACCATCAAGAAGCTGCTGTGCGGGTACCGATCCTGCGGCAAACAAACGCTCTAAATCGCGAAAGGCACGACCTGCAGCTTCCCATTGTGCCATGGCTGCAGACGACATACGCTGGGCTGCTTCCCATGAGGTAAAAGCGCTGCGCACTTCAATCGCGATGGCATTTCGTATGGCTTGAATATCGGCATAGATGCCCGTTTTAGCAATTTTTGCATCGTTCCATTCGGTATTGGCGCGCACCGTATCGTTGGGAGACCATTCTGCACGGGCCTGCACCTGCCATACCCCTTGAAATTTATCTTGGATTGGCAAAATACGCAGATTGGGATTTGAATAATCGTACTGCCCCTTCACGCTCAGCGTCGGGAACATTTGACTAAAACTGTACTTAATTTGCGCATCTTGCTTTGCAGCTTGTTCTTCAAGCATATGCAATTCTGCCCGCTCTTTTTCTGCCGCCAGCAGTGCTTCTTCAACCGTCATGATCAAAGGTTGCGCGATTTCATTCACGTCAAATACAAGTTTCATATTTTCCGGTGACACATCAATCATGTAAGCCAAACGCAAACGCTCGCTTTGCATTTGACCTCGCATCTGGGCAGCTTGCGCATCCGCCCGTGCCGCTTCCGCTTTCAGACGCATGACATCGGCTTCGGTGACATCCTCACCCGCCGATTGCAGCGCCTTCATACGTTCAGCACGCTGCTTGAGTGTAGCTGCCGCGGCTTCGGTGACTTCGGTTGCCGATGCGTCACGCAACGTGGTCAAATAGGTTTGTGCAGCAAGCCATGCGTACTTTTCAGCCTCCGCACGCGCGCGCGCCAACTGAACCCGATGGGACTGCTTGGCCAGAGCATGCAAAGAGGGCATTTTCCATAAATAATCAGAAAGCATAATATCAATAGAGGCACTCAACCCATAATTATTGAGCAACTGAGGAAATGCGGATTCCGATGGCACTGTAACGCCGCCAAAGTTAAGATCAGGGAATGTTTTGTGCTCCCAGCGTGTGTAATTCGCACGAAAATCGAAACGAGGCGTGTACACCATAAAAACACGGCCATCTTGCGCTCGCGTCCGATCGGTATCTGATTGAATGCGCTGCATTTCTGGGGCATGCGCAAGTGCACGCATCATCGCATCCCGCAACGTGATGTCTGTTGATGAGATGGTTGCAGCGATTTCTTCGGCAGGCAACGCAAAACAAAACATAGCCATGAGAGTTGCCGTAAACATGCCATGTTGTAACGAATGGATCGTGTGTCAGCAAGGGTTTACTCGTTTCTGGGTTCCCGCCATAACACATCATATTGTAGGGGCGCTTCGCGAAGCGCCCGTGCGGTCTTTGAATCAAAATTTTATCGGGCGGTTCACGAACCGCCCCTACAATAGTTTCAATTCAACTTTATGAGAAAAGCGGGAATCCAACACAAGTGACTACGAAATGCGTGACGAAAGTCTTGGAAGAACCTCTCTATTAAAATATTCGCCCAGGTTTCGAGCCCCTGCCATGCTTCCCGACACATAGTGGATCCCCAACGCTTCATTCTCTTTTGGCCAGCTCTCGGGACGGTCGATGCCTTCACGCGACCACTCACGGATCCATACACCCGCAACATAGATTTGATGTTCACGCACTGTATTTGCGTGGGCGACAATGACATCAAAGTATTGTTCTTCAACACCCATATCGCCAAGCAATGCTCGGATGGCAGTAACATCCAATTTTTCATTGATTATTTTTCGAATGGCATCACAAATAACAGGATCACTTTCAGGATCGTCACCTATTAAAACAAGATCAGTATTCGGTGCAAGATGCTTAGAAATATCAAGAATGGTCTCAAGTTTATAGCCACGCTGTGCACGGGGTGGTGTGGTCCACCAATTTTTAAGATGCAAACCCGCTTCAAGTTTAAAGCCAGAATCTTCTTTGAGCGTTCGCCAAAGTTCTGGATACAGCTCAACAGGTGATCCGGACACAAATCCAACGGTTCCGTGTTTTTCCATTCTCTTTAAAAGGTCGCACATCCCCTCGGCCCAAGCGTACTCACCTGTTCGCAGTGTGCGCCCCATATCCATTCGCAATGCCGTGCCATCAATATCCGAAAGCACACACAATTTTCGACCCGGGCCTGGAACCACAACGTCAATTGTACCCACATGCCGGTATTCACGTAGGGCCGCATGTGTAAAACTCGCAAAGCCAGGCAACCATCCCAGTTTGCGATTGATCCAAGAACGCTGCACAACCTCCGCTTCAACCGAAGCTTGATGTGTCCACACTGTATTTTTCGCCGGACCACTTAATCCTGGCAATTGATCAAATTCTGCAGAAAAGCGACCGCAAGAATCAGCCCGTGCATGCGTCGATATGCGTTCGGCACCTATGCCTGGAAGGGAAACCCATACGGAAACATCCTCGGGTGAACCACGAAAAACACGTTTAAGTCGGCCGAATAAGCCAACATGTGATTCGCCACGTTCAATTTCGCCATGAAAAAGAATTTGACCTCGAACACACGCACCATTTTCGGTACTGCCAACACATGACCCCGGACGAAGATCAAATGAACGTTCCGACGACACAATGACGTTTGAACCCGGTGATGCCGTAATACGATTGAGTGGTTGAATCACTGCCATGGAAACCTCCCATAGCGGCCGTATACGATTCATTGAAAAGATACGTCGTACTGTCAATCCCTGCACACGGATGGCGAGGCAAAAGTGAGCAATATGCGTCAAAAAGACCACTTACCTTCGTAGTACACAATATAACTTGTCATTTCGATATTTGAATCAAAGGCATTGGGTGCAACGTTGTTGTTTAACACCGGCACATAGGCCTGATCATTCACGCCACCTTCGTAGGTCATCTCACCCACCATAGGAACATCAACCGTCCACCAGCCCACGTCTTGCCCTGGGCACCAACCCCCGCGGCCATAGTACCAGGTGCCCCATTGGTTGGGCACAACACCTTCGGCCACGCGTATCAAGCATCCATCACTACTTCCCGCTTCAGGATGTCGTTTGCCCCATGTGCTTGTTCCCATGCCAAAGTAATGTGTGTGATTACAAAATTCTGCGCAATTCAACGTGTCTTTTCCAAATCCATGCCCTGTCACAAGAACAGCAAGTTGTGCAGAAGTCGCACCCTCAGGGGCCTTGAGTGCAATCGCTTCACGGCCCTGATTGTAATCCGCATTGAACACGCCACCGCGCCATAATTTTTGAATACCGATAGGACGCTTGCTGCTCCCATCGTTCGAAAAATGCAAACGAACAGAGATGGGCTGACCGTTATGATGCAAAAGTCGAAAGCGCACAGGACCACCAGAATGCATCAACGGTAGCATGGAAGAAATATCGGTAAGCCACCATCCTTCACGATGGTAGGGAGAAATCCACCGTGCAATTTCATGTTCGCATGTGTTGGGTTCTAACGGATCGCAAACAAAAAGTTGCACTGTACGATCCCATGCAGGACAGGTCCCTTCATCGCGCCCTTCACAAGCGAGAAGCAATTCGACATGCACACGATTGGCATGTTCAAGCACCTCATTGCTCGGCAATATGATCTCAGCAAAGGAATTTGCACCATCCCCCCATCCACCAAGATGGGGATGCATCTTAAAAACATCCACGGAAAACGCATCAAGATTTCGCAACGCCTGTTGGTCTTCCGCTTCTCGATTAAGTGCCACCAATTCACGTGCAAGTGCCGCAAGATCGGGGCCCGATGAAGTCATCACATTCGCCACACTGCGCAACTCTTGCGCCCGCGAGATCATAAAAACGCCTGGTCCATGGGCGTATACCACAGAACCCATCCAATCGTCTTTGGTGGTACTTTTAGCATCAATGACATGAATTCGAGAAAACACATCGCGCGCATCTTCTGGCGTGAGTTTTTCTAACCAAGAAAAAAGTTCTTGTTGTTTTGTTTCTGCTTTCTCAGCAGCATCAAGATCATTCGACGCAAAGATAAGATGCGTATTTTTGGGAAGTGCTGAGAGGATATCGACCAAAGGCATCGACCATAGGACAGAACCCACACGATCATGTCCTTCGCTTGCGATCACCAAAACATTGAAACGTCCATCAAAGACCCGAGAAAAATGCCAACGCCCTGGTTCTGCAATAAAATCACCGGCGTGATCACGCCATGCAGCGCCTACCCCATCTTGGACAAAAGGAATTGGGCCTGGTTCCGTATCGGATTGAGCGTCTTTTTCTCCGTCGATAATATCGTTGACAGGCGAAGGAAGAGCGGGAATGCATGCATGACATGCAACCAACATCGCTATACGGGAGAAATGCAGTTTCATAGCGCTCACAAAGCGCAAAGGAACCTTGGGATCAACATCTGGTCTTATTTTCTAGGTCAGAAACATCACCCGGCATGTTGAGCTCTTCACCAGGACGATCACCCATACGAAGCAAGAACAACCCACCGTCGTAACCGCCTTGCTCTACAGCATGCACAAAACTTGACAAAACATCAGGTCGTTTATGAGGTGTATTACGCATCGCATCGATGCCATGCAATCCGAGTAACACAGGAGAAAAAGCCAGCCATGTTGCTGTAGCCGTAACGCCACCCAAAAAAGCACCTACCCCCAGTATGATCCCACCAAAAACAGCACCACGCTTGTAATCTAAATTTTCTTTATCATCGGGCGTAAAGAGTCCCATCGCGGCGTACACCAAACCGCCTACAATCGCGAGCGGGATCCAAAGGCACGATACAAAATAAACGAAGCCGCCCACCCAGCCTGATACCCGTGCAATCCCATGTTCAACCCCTTCACGAGACGAGGAGGGTTGATGCTTTTCAGAATAATCAGATAGCGAGGATGCAACGCTGGGCGTTTTTACACGTTCCACCGTATCGAGAGTTCTGTAATTTCGCGTAGGTGCTGCGACTGGCATAGTTCCAGGCGCACTCAAAATAGTTCTTGCGAGAGGTTGCACTGCGCTCATTGATGTCTCACCCCTGCACGAGGTATAAATAAGTTATCGTCATTATCGCACTTGCGTTGTGCTTATATCGACTGAACACTTGGAACAAATCGCAAGACATAGCGCAGCGGGATCGCAAGTCGCTTGCTTTCAACGCTCACCTCCATGCGTAAGATCCCGTCGGGCTGGCGGGTAAATACATGGGTTTGTGTTCCCCCATCACCTCTATAAACTTGTGTCCAAACATCTTGGCTCACACGATGAGATAACTTCACGGGAGTTCCATCGGTAGCAATGTAATCACCTTGCACCCCATTATTTGGCATGGTTGCTTCTTTTTTATCCATGCGCACAAACATATTTCCATTTTGGTCACGCAATTCGAGTTCAGAGATCACAACATTGCGTCTTGTGAGTTTCATACGCGCGATAGGACGTAAAAGCGCATTCATCGGTTTTACAGAAATATCAATCGCTTGCCGAATGCGCGCTTCGTCTTCAACACGTTGACCGGAATAGACGTAACGGCCAGCAATACTACTGGCATAAGCATTTGCAGGATATGAAAAGAAAAAAATGACAAACAAAATTAATAATCGCACGGAATTCCCCACCCATGCGGCTCGTCCATTGCATAACATTGCTCTTAGACCGCTTCAAGAAGTCCTGTGATGCGTTCCATGAAATGCTCGTATGAAAAATCGGGTGCACGTTTTTGTGCATAGGCTGAAAGTTTATCCCAACGCCCGGGTACTTCAATAATATTTTTGATACGTTCAGCAAAAGCGATTTCATTGCGTTCGCAAACAACAAGCGGGTATGGCGCATCGGAGAGAACATCCAATGTGTTGCCCGTGTCTGCCACAATGGGAACACAGCCATAGGTCATCGCCTCACCGGCCACCTTAGGCCAACCTTCTCCATAAGAGGGGAGGACAAGAAAATGACCTTGCTTAAACATCGCATGAACAACACGAACAGGCTGCCACCCATGAAAGCGACAGCGTGTTGTAAGATCGAAACCATGGACGTCACGTTCAACCTGAGCGCGCAACGGACCATCTCCGATCACGTCAAGTTCAGCAGCAATCCCTGCATCACAAAGCCTTTTTAAAACACGAATTGCAATCGCAATCCCTTTGCCTTCGTCGACACGTCCGGCGAACACCAATCGCAGTGGTTCAGACAAACACTTTTGTTTCAGCATTTCATGTGCATTGCGTATATCAGAGGATGTCACGCACGGATTAAGAAATCCATGAATATGGGACCCTTGCGATTCGCCATTAACGCTCACAAAGCAATGTTTACGCGCGCGTTCAAAAATCTTACGCTGAACGCGAAACGACCATGGCTCTTGATGGTATGCTTTCCAAGTACCGGCATATTTAAGCCAACAAGGTTTTCTGAACCGAAGTAAGTCCAATAGCAACACGGCAAGCATCGCAATGGCATGAGGGCCTCGCACATGGATCAGATCTGCTTTTCGTGCCTCACGCGCAATCGCAAGGGCTGTTGGAAAAAAGGCAAGAAAAACACTGATTTTATTCCAAAACCGTGCACCACCCACCATGGGGACAGAAACAAAACGCACAGGGCATGTGTAGGGTAAATAAGAAGGGGGCGCAGCAAGCTGTGCCCCTACGGTACTTAGCGGTGCAATGTGAACAAGATGATAACGAGAACCAAGATGTGAAAGTTCACGAACCGTGGGGCCCCACCCAACCACATCGTTGCCACGCAAAGCGTGTGGTGTGCCTGAAATAACGAGCAAGGTCCGTTGTTGCGACATAATTAGAGCATCCTTAGGCGATCATCGCTTGAACAGAACCACTTCCCCATGAAACAGGGATGCGTGTGATCGCCTGCAAGACTGCCCGTTCACGCGGTTTTCCATGGTGATCAACCACCGAGAGACCAAAGCCCACCACACCATCCGCTTTGACATGCTCACGGCCTGGATAAAAACTGCTCACACAGATCCCAAGTGTGTATGTGCCATCATCCAAAACATCACAGGAAACCCGGGCCCTGGCCACAAACATGCCATCGGCGCGACGTTCCACCAATTCCATGGGACAAATGCCTGCAACAATCCGATGCCCATCCACATTGAACATACGAAAAGATGGGCAAGGCACTCTTTTTGTATTTGTGGAAGTGTACGTCACTTCAATCCAAAATGCGCGATGGCATTTGATCACCGCGTGCGTGTTTTCCGATTCATCAATCACACGCACTGAACGCAAACGCGCAATGGCATCGCCAGGCGCTTCATCCGCGCTCCATTCACGATATGGAATCGATCCTGCCACTTCACGTGAATAGGCCGTCACCACATCACGTGCGGGTCCAAAATCAACCAAGTGACCTCCCTCAAGCCGCAAAGCACGATCGCAAACGCTCACAATATTGGGCATGCTGTGAGAGACCAACACCACCGTTCGATCTTCACGTCCAATGCCCGCAATGGTTTGCAAACATTTTTGTTGAAACGCTTGATCGCCCACAGCCAGGATTTCATCCACAAGCAACACATCGGCATCAAGATGGGCAGCGACCGCAAACCCCAGGCGCACGTACATACCCGACGAATAGTGCTTCACGGGTGTATCAAGAAATTCACCCACACCCGAAAAGTCGATAATGCTATCCAACTTTTTTGCGATTTCATGAGGTCGCATACCTAAAATTTGGCCACTTAACGAAATATTTTCACGCCCAGTTAAATCAGGATGAAACCCGGTTCCCACTTCAAGCATGGTGGCACATCGCCCAAAAATTTCGGCACGGCCATGGCTTGGAGTGGTAATACGCGACAATACTTTAAATAACGTCGATTTGCCTGAACCATTGCGCCCTATCAACCCCACCACTTCACCACGACGCAATTCAAAGCTTACATCTTTGATGGCGAAAAAACCTTGATCAGGTCGTTTCATCCATCGATCAAAAACAGACGTCATGTCGCTATTGCGTCCACGCACATAGTGCTTAGACAAACCTTCGGCACGCACGGTAACAGGCTGATTCATAAAACATCCACACCGTCGCGAACCGCACGACGAAATAAAACAATTCCCACCGCGATGAGCAATATCGTGATCATACTCCCAAAAATAATCTCTCTCGACGTGGGCATTGATGTATCTAAAAACAATCCGCGAAATGCACGGATAGGCCATGCCATAGGGTTCAGATCTAAAATGAAGCGCCAGCGCTCACCCCCAGGCGCTGTGTCCCAAATAATCGGTGTACCAAACATCCACATCTGGAGTAGAAAAGTAACCAAACTGTGTAAGTCGCGAAATCGGATGCTCATTGCAGCAATCACAAGCCCCACACCCAAAGCCATCAGCGCCACATACACACAAATGAGAGGAAGAAGAGGCACGGCCCATGGCGATATTGTAAGAGAGGAAACACCGGCCGGTCCTGAAAGTAGCGCCACAACAAAAAATGTCGTGATATGCATTACCAACTGCACCGCATTGGACACCAGAGGTGCCGCCATGATCGTAAGACGCGGGAAATATACTTTGCGAAACAATGCCCCGTGTGAACGAACCCCCGTACCAAGGGCAGTCACCACCTGTGAAAAATACGTCCACAGTGCAAGACCGGACAAATAGAACAACCCCGCGGGCGCTCGCCCCGTGGAAACACCCAACATCTTGCTAAAAATCAACGTAAAAACGCCTGTCATCAGCAAAGGCTGCAAAAAAAACCACAGGGGGCCCAAAAGCGTTTGCCGATAACGTGCCGACAATTCTTTGATCGCAAATATCCAGATCAAACCACGTTGTTCAAAAGTTTCGCGGATATCCACCGCCCACGAAGATCCCGAAGGGCTTATCACTGTATAGGTCGTCACCTACGAAGGACTACGGCATTGCACATAAGTATCGCAAGAAATATGCGTAATTTTCTCATAAATGTAGCGGCACAGCTTGCTGCGCCGCTACGTTTTCTTGTGCACCAGCAGCGCCGGAAGAAACATCAAATCAGCCACAAGGCCTACCGAAAGAATAATCGCTGTCATCATCCCAAAATACACATTGGGTTGAAATGTGCCGAAGGCCAATGTTCCAAAGGCTGCCACAACAACCAATGTGGTTACCACCAAAGCCAAACCCGTGTTGCTTAAAAGCCTGGACATCGCTTCGTATTCTGACATCCCTTGCGATCGCATACGATTGAAATTGGCGAGAATATGAATGGTATCATCAACAGCAATACCCAAACACACGCTACTCACCAACATCGTTCCAATATCAAGGCTGATGCCCATCATGTGCAGCACCGCGCCCCCGATAATCAAAGGGAAAATATTGGGCAACATCGACAGAAGGCCCAATTTCCACGATTTAAAGAAGATCACCATCATCAAAGAGATCAGAACAAGTGCGATCAAAAGCGATTTGATAAACGAATGAACGACATATTCATTCATACTTTGATAAAGCGTTCCTTTGCCTGTGATCTGTGCCTTAAGACCTAGTTCTTTGGCGATCGATTCAATCGCATGGGCTGTGTCCATCCATCGTTCGGAATCAGTGACTGTCGTGAGTAACGTCAAACGCATGGCATCATTTTTAACGGTCATCCGATCGTTCATATCCATGCCCTGGGGAAGCCCCATAGTATATAGAAACAAGACCTGGGCGATTTCTTCCGACGACGTTGGGATATTGTAAAACGCATTGTCACCACCATGCAACGCACGGTTCGTTTGGCGAATCGAATCAATGATAGACACCGCCCTATTGACGCCTTCCAATTGCAGCGCCTTCTTCTCCAATATCTCCACTTTGTTTAAAAACTCAGGTGACTTGATCCCATCTTCTTTGCCTGAATCAATCACCACCTCAAAGCCGACGGCGCCGCTCAAATTGGCCAATACAAAATCGTTGGGTTCACGCAGCCAATAGCCTTTGGCAAAATATTGAAAGGGATCCGAATTCACACGATTTTGTAAAGTAAGCCCTGTGGCCCATACCGAGAGTGCTGCAAACCCACCAATCACCCACCAACGGTATTCAACAATCCATGAGGTGTAATGAGCAACCCACGGCATGATGGGTTGTAAATCGTCATCCACCTTCGCATTGCGATCGCCACGCGATGGACACCACACCATAAGCGGCCCAAGCAGCAGATACGTGAGAACCCACGCAATCATGGTCCCAGTCGCAGCGAGATAACCCAAGCCCGATACCGGTGGAAGATCAGCCCCCGCAAACGACACAAAACCCAAAGCCGTACTCGCACTGGTGAGCAACGTGGGTTGAAAGTTTTTCCGGAACGAGAACTTCGCCGCTTCCAACTTACTCAAGCCACTCCCACGTCCTTGATAAAACGTCACAAGAATGTGAACCGAATCAGCCAACGCAATGCCAATCAGGATCTGCGGCACTGCCATGGTCAAACTTGTAATTTCGATATGAAACCAGCCGGCCGCGCCCATCGCACAAAGTGCGGCCGATACAACAACCACCAGGGGCAAAGCCACGCCACCCAAGCGTCGAAACGTAAGACTTAAGAACAGTATTACCATGCCGAGAACAACGGGCGAAAGCCTCGTTGCATCTTGGGTTGAACTCTCGCGAAATGCATAGGTGATGGCGAGCCCACCCCCGATATGAAAGACGTGATCACCGCGTGTTACACTTTGAACCACTTCACGGGTTTTTTCGATCACCGCTTCCACTTCAGGTTTATCGTCAAACCATGGGCGGATCCGTGCAAACACCACAGCGGTTTTTCTATCTTTGCTCACGAGATATCCCGGTAGCAATTCATGGTTCATGGCCACATGTTCGCGCTCTTTGAGGATCTCAGGTGTTAACGGCACCTCTTCGGGAAAAAGTGACTCTATTTCGATGTCATCCCCCGCCGCGCGTACCCACGGGAAATTGGCGATGGAGTCCACGCGGATCACATGAGGAACACGCCACATCTTGGCGGTAATTTCTTGGATCAACGTGGCGGTATCCATATCAAACACACCCGACGGGCTGTGTACAATCACGGACACCATGTCATCGTTGCCGAATTGCCGCTCAAAAGCATTGAGTGCGAGGAGCTGCGGATCATCGGGACGAAAAAATGCGGTATGGGTAAAATTGGTTTCGATGTGTTTGATGCCTGCCGCCATACCAAGGACGAGCAACACGCCCATCGAAAACGCCAAAGCACGACGTTCCGTCACCCCGTGGATCAAACCTTCGACGAATCGATTGCTTTTTTGATTGTCACCCATGGATCATTCTCTTTCAAAAATATCTTTTCACGTTAACAAAGATTTGGTGCGCGTCATTCATATTTTCAAATCCTTGGGGGGCCTTTGGATCTTTAGGAGGAATGCGCACCACACGAACGCCTGTCGATGCAAGCCATGTTTCGCCCAAGCGACGCTCCACCGATGCCGTCAACAAAAACTCTTGCGGACGCAAAACATCCACAATCGCTGAACACAAAACGGTTGTACTCGATTCATCATCAAAGCTGTATCGATACGCCAACATGACATCGTGATTAAACAAAGGCGTCAATAAACCCACCGGTCGGCTGGCCTGGGGTATGAGAAAAATAGAAGCATCCACCGGCTGATTTTTTGGAAACCCAAAAATGCCCTGACCTTCAAGAATAAATGTCGATGTTCCACGGCCCTGATGATTGAATCCATACTCAAGCCCAAGTGCCACCGATCCGTAATTTCGTTCAGGAACCATACCGAGAGGTGTCTGCCCGCCACGGGGGCGCATGTACCACTGGTACGCCCCTTCCATTTTGATCAAAAAACTTCCCAAAGCCTGCACGTAGGTGAAACCCAAAACAGTCACCGGCTGAAACAGCATACGCGCCTTGGGGGATGATGCCTCGGTAGTATCGAGAAATACCACAGGCGTGGTTCTATCAAGATGCTGCATCACATGCACACCGAGATCTGCCCCCGCAAACGAACGCTGGATGCGCGCACCCCATTGTTCGTAAGCAAAATGGTCGGTGTAAAGATCACCGTTAAAACGCATGCGAACGGGGTCGCCCAGCGTCACGTCAGCACCTACCCCCGTATGGATGGGTGCAAACACCCGCATACGTGATCGTGTCGAAGGAAAGACAGGATCGACCGCAATAGGACGATAGTAAAACTCAACATCGCCACCCAACGCTTTGAGGCGCACCGCAAGCATGGGCTCACCCAGTTTTTCCTGATTTTCAATCGTGCTATCCCAGTAACGCGCATTGACGATATCGGCAGGATGGAATGCCTCGGTGGCCGTCCAATTTAAACGTTGATAACCCGCACGCAATCGAAGCATACCGCGCTTCATTTCCAGATAGCCATCTTCAACAAAAATTTTAGAGCGTTCAGAATCAAGTGCATCATAGCGAAAAAAAGCGAGACCTTTGGCTTCGATATATTTTGTTGACGCGTCAATCCCCAAACGTCCTACCACCGCAAAATTCAGGTCCTGGGTGCTTGAATCGTCATCGGGTGTAAAACTACGAAATTCAGCGCCCAATTCACCCCGACTTTCAAGTGATAATTGTGGCCATGCTTGGGCGGTCATCGGCCACACACACAACATCCACGTGCATAGATTCCGAATCATCCATCAAGCTCATTGCTATCAAACAGCGCATCATCAAGTGACACACCAAGCTCCCGTGATTTCCAACTTAAAATCGACGATTTTTTGGTTTGGTGATTTTCCATGCGGATCGACTGAACACGAAAGTAGCCCGAGATCTGCGCATAATTCTCAAAAGTTCCCGTTTTCAATAAATCGCCTTTGCGATCGTAATATTCAATAGAAACAGGATTCATCATGCCTTGATCAATCACCGTCACTTCTTTGCTGTATCCGCTTGTTGGATCAACCGGGATCCGTTCAAGACGCCAACAAGGGCGGCCATTCACTGTCACATCACCTAAAAACTTGTGTTTGAATTTTTCGATCTCAGGACTTCCCAAATCTTCGTATGAAAACTCGCTGCCCATAAACGATCCTGATTTATTGCGCGATGCAATGCGTTTGACACGTTTCACCGCTGGCAAAAACAACCATTGATCATCATCGGATGCCTTATGGCTCCAAGTGAGCATGCGTGTTCCCTTCACATCCGCAGGCCATTGAAATTCGATACGCGATTTATCCCCTTCACCCACCACTTCACGAATGAGCGACGCCATACGTCGCACGGTGCGATCGCCATGGGCATTGATCAGAATCATTTCCAATTCGGATTTTTCGCCTTTGAAACCTTCGTTGGTTTTATGCACCATGCGTGCAATTTCAAGGCCACGTTCTTCGGGTGTCGCAGCTTGAGCGGAAGAAGAAATCAACAATAAGAATAAGGCGGCTGTATAGTTCATGATTGATTGCGAACATAACAATCATTGGGGAGAACTGCCAGATGCAACATCCTACCTCCACTTCGCGGTAGCGAGGGGGAGGTAGGCACGAAGTGCCGGGTGGGGGTACGAGTCATAGTCGATGCGTTTTGTTACAAAATCTCAAGCAACTCAACATCAAACACCAGCATACCCGCAGGACGACCAGGTTGATTGTTGTATGCCAAATCAACAGGCACCCAAAAACGTGCTTTCTCGCCTTCGACCATCAACTGCACGCCTTCGGTCCAGCCTTTGATGACTTGATCCAAGCCAAACGTTGCGGGTTGGCCACGCACCATGGAACTGTCAAACATTTTTCCATCGGTGGTCCAACCGGTGTAATGCACGCGCACCTGCGATGTTGCTGTAGGCTTTTTGGCGCCCTTTCCTTTTTCCAATACTTTATAGTGCAAACCAGATTTGGTCGCCTTGGCGTCTTTCGGTGGCGCGGCAACATCGGCGGGCGCTGGAATAGGCTTGGGCGCCTCTTGAACTTTCAAAAGTTCAATATCAAAAACCAACAAACCTGCGGGCGCACCTCCTTGGGGCGCATCGCCATAGGCCAAAGCCGCTGGGATCCAAAAACGACGTTTTTCACCCTCAACCATCAGCTGAACGCCTTCGGTCCAACCTTTGATGACACGGTTCAATGGAAACATCGCGGGACGACCTCGGGTCACCGAGCTATCGAACATTTTCCCATCGGTGGTCCAGCCGGTGTAGTGAACTTCCACCACATCCTCGGGCCCTGGCTTCTTGGTCCCTTGTCCTGGGGTCAACACCTTGGAGGCCAAACCACTGGCGGTTTTTTCGGCATCGGCTGGCGCTGCCGCAACATCGGCGGGTGCCTCAACCGTGGCCCGCGATGGCCCTGGGGGCACATCTTCGGCCTTTAAATCGGCGGCATTTTCAGCCTTCGCGGCGGGCTCCTCTTTTGGGGTAGACAAACGATTGCAAGCGACCGTTCCAACAACACAAAGGGCGAGGGTTCCTCGCAACAATGATTTCTTCATAGGCCAGACCCATAGCGCGTCTTTTGGAGAAAGCCCAGAACTCTCACACAAGCAATGGTAGTTGAGTTTATTCCAAAGGCCCGATAATGTCCCGAGGCGCTTCATGGAGCGTCCCCACACATACAGATCAGGAGCAGAATTCCATTATGAAACAAAAACGGGGATTATTTGGCCGCGCCGGATTTGTATTTGCCGCTGCGGGATCGGCAGTCGGTCTCGGAAATATTTGGAAATTCCCGTACATCACGTTCGCCAACAACGGCGGTAGTTTTGTCCTCGTGTATCTACTCGCCGTGCTATGCATTGGTTTGCCCGTCATGCTCGCTGAAATTTTGGTTGGTAGACGAACCCACCAAAGTCCCGTGGGCGCTATCATATCATTGGCACAAGCCGAAAATCGCCATCCTGCATGGGGCATGGTCGGTTGGCTTGGTATCGCATCAGGTTTTATGATCCTATCGTTTTACTCCGTCGTCTCCGGCTGGACCGTTTACTATTTTGCAAAATGTCTCAAATGGTCGCTGAGCGGCTTCACATCCCAAGATGCAAGCAATCTCGGCGATACATTCACATTCTTTCTTGCTGACGGAAAATGGCAATTGCTTCTTCACGGTGGCTTCATGCTTACCACCATGGGTGTTGTCATGGGCGGCATCCAAAAAGGTATTGAACGTATCACCAAGTTGTTGATGCCCACGTTGTTTATCATGTTGCTCATGATGGTTGGTGTGGCTTCAACATGGCCATCATTTCCTGAAACACTGAACTTCTTATTTCATATCGGACCGGTGACAGGTCATGGTATTTTGGAAGCCGTGGGTCATGCGTTTTTCACATTGTCCCTCGGCATGGGCGCCATGATGACCTACGGTTCGTACCTACCCAACAACGATTCTATCCCCAAAGCGGGTTTTGTCGTGGTGCTGCTCGACACCATGATAGGTATGATGGCCTGTCTTGTCATGTTCAGCATTATCTTTTCGGTGCCCGAAGCCGAACGTGGTGGCTCCTTCAGCCAAAGCATGACGATTCTATTCACCACCCTGCCACGTATGTTTTACAGTCTCCCCATGGGTGCAATTTTGGCGCCCACGTTCTACATTCTCGTGTCCTTTGCAGCCCTCACATCCACTATTTCTTTGCTTGAAGTGTCTGTCGCTTATTTTATCGATCAACGGGATTGGTCACGCACAAAAGCCACTTTGGTGGTGGGCACGGCAATTTATATCGTAGGTATTCCCTGCGCACTTTCCTTAGGGGCACACCCTGGGCTTAGCAGCATGGAGTTTCTGCCAGGCATCGAAAGCGGCGCATTCGGGGCATTTGATTATCTCGCATCCAACTGGATGCTTCCCATTGGGGGCGTGGGCACCGCCATCTTTGTCGGCTGGATCCTCAATTCGCAAACATCACGCGAAGTACTCGAACGCGGACATGGGCCCATTCCCTGGTTCAATCTCTGGCTATTTCTTCTTAAGTACGTTTGTCCGATAGCGATTGGCGGGATCCTTCTCAGCCTCATCTAAAATACTTTGCTTCATAAATTCGGGTGTATTTTTGCCATTGTTGCGTAGCTTCGCCAAGCGCGCTTCAAGGCGATCGATCACCCCGGTAACACCCTCTTCTCGCCACATTTCGTCCACAGTTCCACGATACTGGTCACTCAGTCTTGTGTTTTTGCTGACCACATCGACCATGCGCCAGCCCTTCCGATACCGCAGCATGACATTGACATCAAACACGGTTCCATCCCGTAGGGTCAGGCGACAGGGCACAGTGGCCCATGCATCAAGACGCTCAAAGCCCTTGCATCCTAACGTCCCAAAACCGCCGTCTTCGGTGCGTTCCAATGCGCTTTCGATGAGTACGTCACGAAAGATCTCAGAGATATGTGCAAGATCTTCGGGCTTAATGTCTTTTCGGTGTGCCCCCAATGCTTCATCAATCACAAAAGGCAAATCAATGTTGCCATCAAGCAATGCTTTGAATTTCTTTTTCTTGGATTCATCATCGCCCTTCTGTTGAGACAGCCCCGAGTGGGTCATCACCACCACTTCAAGTGGGCTTGGGGCCACTGAAAGCATCCAAAGAGACAGTAGCGTGAAATTCAGCATTTAAGACCAGTTTACCGCATTCTCAGGCACATTGAGATAGAATAGTGGGATGCCGCCTAAACTTCCCAGGCCCTATGGCCGCTATTTGCTCATTGAACCCATCGCCTCAGGTGGGATGGCCACGCTCTATAGGGCTAGGGTGTATGGTGCGGAAGGTTTTGCGCGTACCGTCGCGGTCAAAACCATTCGTGAAGATCTTGTTGCAGATCTCGAATTTGCACGGATGTTCATCGATGAAGCCCAAATCGCCGTGCGTATGAATCACCCCAATATTGTTCAACTTTATGAACTCGGGCGAAACGAAGATCAGCTCTACATTGCCATGGAATATGTTCCTGGAATCGACCTGCGTCGTCTATGGCGCGATATCAGCAAATCAGGTGACCGACTTCCCATTGCCGCAAGCTGCTTCATCGTGGCCCAGCTATGCGAAGCCTTGGACTATGCCCATAGCAAAACCGATGACGCGGGCAACTCGCTCAATTTGGTGCACCGTGACGTCAGCCCACAAAATATTCTTATAAGCTATGAAGGTGCTGTCAAACTCACCGACTTCGGTATCGTGAAAGTGCCCAATCGACTCGCACAATCAGAGAAAGGCGTTTTTAAAGGCAAAGTCGGCTATGTGTCCCCCGAACAAAGCCGAGGCAAAGCCATCGATTCACGCTCAGACCTCTTTGCACTGGGCATTATTTTATATGAGCTGCTAACAGGTCATCGATGTTTTCGTGGCGAGAATGATCTCGATACCATCGATCGTGTACGTGCCACACGTTACGATAAAATAAGCAAACACAATCCGATTGTTCCTCCCGCACTGGAACGCGTCGTCGCAGAAGCCTTGCAAGCCAAACCGGGCAAACGATTTCAAAGTGGAAGCCTCTTTCTAAAAGCGCTGTGGCCCTTTTTGGTCGACGAACAAGGCCCCTTCAACGGCAAACGATTGGCCGACTATCTCGCAAGCCATTACAGCGCCGCCATCATCAAAGAACGAGAACGGGAACAGCGCGACAACAGCTTGCCCGCACCACTCGAAGACGATGGTTACGGTAAAACCCAAGTGATCGCGGTCGATGAATTGGGTCTTAAGCAAAAACGCCGGGATGAACCTGTACCGCTTGTATCTCCAAACAAGCATGCCAAAACAATATTTCCCATGGCTGCCGTACGCACAGTCGCGGATGGCCATCGTGTGCGCATCAAGCAGCAGTTGCGTAAAAAGCCCTGGATCCTGCCCCTCATCGCGACACTGCTCATTGCGCCACTCGTCGGAAAATTCGTCTGGCCCCATCTGCGCACATTCGCCATCCGACCGTTTTTGTCCGCAGGGCCTCTTGTGATCACAACCAAGCCCGATTCTGAATTGCACATCAGCATCGACGGTGGTCTTGTTGGAACATCAACACCCTTGCGAAAAACAGATCTATGGCCCGGCGAGCATCATCTCGAAATAAGCAAGCCAGGCTTTCGTACCAAGCAATACACATTTCGCATTGCATGGGGTGAACCCACGCGCATTCATGCTGTCTTGGAGCCGGATTAGCGGATTAGGCCCTAGGAAAACCGATACAGAATAACACTCACATCATCGGGATGATGGGGAATGGGCGGCCCATGTTCTTCGCGTGTACGCATTGCGACCAACGCAAGCAGATCGAGTATCGCGTCACCCAAGGGGCGAACGGATACGGTATTTAAAATCTCATCAGAAAAGAGATTATCGGTCACACCATCGCTACAAACAAGCAATGTATCACGCGCAAGCATCTGTATCGGCGGTCCAACATCGATGCTCATCGTTTCGCTGCCCACATAATTGGTCACAAAATGACGCTCGGGATGAAACATGGCATCGTGCTCATCCAAAAACCCCGATGCTAGTGCATAACCCACGGGTCCATGATCGGTGCTACGATATTTGCTTTTGCCACGACCACCCACCCAAAAAATTGCGGCATCGCCCACATGATACGTGCGCACTTGATTGTCATTTTCAATTACCGCCACAGCCACAGTACATCCGGCACCCGGATATTCGCGCTGAACCTGCGCATTGGCCCCATCAAGGGCCGATAACACATCGACCGCACATCCCTGCACTTCCACTGCGCGTACAAGTGCCTGCAACGTCACGCGCGCCGCATCTTCACCGTTTGGGCCACCACCCATGCCATCGGCTACAGCAAGCAGTACAAATGCATCACCGCGCCAAAGCACAAGCACCCCATCTTCGTTGGAACCTTGCTTATGAAGCGCAGGAAGTGAGGCATAAATCACACGGCCATCCAACACCGTTTGCGGTGTTCCATCGCGCTGCTCAAGAACCAATATGTCATTTTTAGTTTCGATACGATCATTTTAACATGCCGGATGGGGTCACGTGTTTACTGTTAACACTGCGGCGCATCAATTCGGGAAAACTAACGCGTCGCAGTGTTAACAGTAAACACGTGACCCCATCATCTCACGGTCCGATAACCCCAATCTCATAAAGCCGTTCTTCAAGATATTCACCGGCGGTAACGCCCGGTTTAAGCACCACATCGCCTCGGGGATGCAAAAATAGGGGCGCTGAGACCCGCGATCGCATGCATGCATCTGGACTTGGATTCACCACACGATGGGTGGTTGAGGGATAAAAGCCTCCCGATGCCATTTGCAACATATCGCCGGTATTGATCACGATAGCGTTCATGCCGCCAGGAATGGGAACCCAGTGCCCATCGGTGCCCATGGCCTCAAGACCCGATTCAGCAGAGGCGGGCAAGACCGTTATCAAATTGATATCTTCGTGCGCACCCGCACGAATCGAACCCGGTGCAGGCTTCGTTTCCTGGGGTGGATAATGCAGTATACGCAAAAGCGTGTCATCACTGTCGGTGATCATCTCAGGCAAAGGCATCGAAAATCGCGCTGCGACCTCATCGGGCGTATAATCGTTCACCCAATGCAATAGCGTCACCGCAAGCGACGTCGAGGCATCGTACAGCGCCTGAGTCACTTCACGCAGTTCAGCAGGACAACGACCCCAACGATAAAAATGAAAAAATTCTTTGAGATCTTTGTTGGGATTTCCTTTGGCGCTTTCAATACCAAACGGGAAATATCCATCTTGCTTTTTTGAATCAAAACGAAACGCTTGGTGATTGCCCGTTTTAAAAAAAGTAAGCCACGCGTCGCACGCATCGCGCACAAGATCCTTCGGCAACACATCGCCATGCAATACGGCAAAACCTGTTTCACGCAGTGATCGTGTTAACGTAAGCGGCGCATCGGTTGCGCTGAAATCGATGATCCCAACAGCCATAGACAAAAGATATAATCCCTCGCATAAAACTTCACAAGAACCCAACGAAGGAGCCCCCCATGGCATCTGTTTCCAAAATATCCGTTATTGACCCATCAAAATTCGAAATTAAAACACTTGAGGGCCAACGTGCATTTATTCTCGCACTCAATATGCCCGATGGTGCGTTTGTGAACAGTGCATGGCAAGCACATGGCAGTGCCATGCCTTTACCCGTACATAACCCCGCGCATCCCCAGTGGGGGAGCATTCACACGCTTCATGCCGCCATCCCTCCACAGCTTGATGCAGCTGTGATGGCCGCAAAAGCACACAGCGACAATCCTTCCAACGCGTGGGCTTTCAACTGTGCTGCACGCGCCAATGCACTCGACCAATTTGTCAGTGAATTGTTTGCACACAAAGATGAACTTGCAACGCTAGAATCCATCAACAGTGGATGGCCCATGACTGTCGCAAAAGGATCCATCGATGGGGCATTGGATCTACTGCGTGGTTATGCGCAACATCTTCGGGATCACGATATCCATAGCCCCACACTGCGTTTCGAAGATGCATACGCGAAATACTTTGAACAACACGTCCCAAAAGGTGTGGTTGGATCCATCTGTCCCTGGAATTATCCTGTATGGATGATGACCTGGGGCGTTGCAGCAGCGCTTGCATCCGGAAATACCGTGATCCTCAAATCTTCTGAAAAAGCACCTCTGGTTGCCCAGCGTTTTGCACAACTTTTGGCCGCAAGCATGCCTGAGGGTGTGTTTCAGTATCTTCCCGGTGCAGGCGATATCGGCGCAGCCTTAAGCAGTCATCCTGGCATTGATCACATGACATTTACAGGTTCAGTCACCACAGGGCGCAAAGTAGAAACAGCCATGCGTGCCCACGATGGAACCGTCAATCTTGAAACCGGCGGGAAAAGCCCCATGGTCATTGTTGATGCAAACGACGCATTGCTTGATCTCGCCGTCGATGCCGTATGCCAAAGTGTATTCTGGAATGGTTCAGGACAAAACTGCGCTGCATTTAGCCGTGTGATCATCGCAGACGATATCTACGATACATTTCGTGCCAAACTGATTGCAAAAATGACAGCAGGCACAATCCTTGGCGATCCATGCGATCCTCAAACCAATATGGGGCCCCTCGTTGACAAGCTGCAATATGAAAATGTTACAGGCATGATCGACGCAGCAAGCAAAATAAAAGGTGTGACGGTCACAACCCATCTATCGGAAAAAATACCCTATTTTGTTCCACCGACGATCATTGAAAATGCCCCCGAAGATTCTGACATTGCACAAAAAGAAGTTTTTGGTCCGGTGGTTCTTCTTCAACGTGCCCATGATTTGAACGACGCCGTACGCATCGCTTCCAATACATCGTACAAACTGGCTGGCGCGGTATTTAGCAACAATCCTGATGTTCAAGCGGCAGTGCAACGCGGTGTTAAATCAGGCACATTTTGCATCAACAAAGTAGATACGTATCCATGGCAAGTGGTGGCACCCGATTGGCGCACAGGCAGCCGTGGCCAGGTTGGGATCCGCGCGTTGTATGATGTATTTACCAACGTGCGAAGTGTTCAAGTCGCTGTGTCTTGACTTGATACCCTACGAACTGGCACGCCACACCCCATGGACATGCACGCACTCCTTTCGGACTTAGAGACAGAAAAAAAACGCATACGACTTATGGGTGGCATCGAACGACTTGCCAAACAAGAAGAACGGGGCAAGTGGCATGCCAGGCAACGTCTCGAACATTTTTTCGATGAAGGTGCGTACATAGAAATAGGCATGCACGGCACCACCATGGGTCCATTCGGTACCGACAAACCCGCCGCTGATGGTGTTATTTGTGGTTATGGTGAGGTGAACGGTCGCATGGTCTGTGCAGCGGCCTATGATTTTTCCGTCAAAGGTGGATCCATCGGTTACATCGGTGAAATCAAAGTCGCGCGTTTGCGCGAGCTTGCATTGCGCAGCCGCGTGCCCATGGTGTGGCTCATCGATTCGGCAGGCGCGCGTATCGATCCCTCGGCCCACGAAGATACCATTGCGATGTTTGCGGGCAGCGGTGCATTGTTTCACGACGAAGTAAAAATGAGCGGCGTGATCCCCCTTGTTGCAGCCATGATGGGACCGGGTGCCGCAGGAACAGCCTATATTCCGGGCCTTGCAGATTTTGTGCCTATGGTGAAGGGCACAAGTTCTATGGCACTCGGTGGACCGCCTTTGGTCAAAGCCGCAACAGGCGAAGAAATTTCAGAAGAAGAATTGGGCGGATCCAAAGTTCACACGCGTGTTTCGGGTGTGGCCCATGTGGAAGTCGACAACGACGCAGGATGCATCGCCACCATCAAAAAATATTTGTCGTTTTTCCCGAGCCATTGCGAAGAAAAGCCGCCAATTATTCCTTGTACCGATCCCATCGACAGGCGTGATGACACATTGCTTACGATCCTTCCAGAAAATCCACGTGCCGCCTACGACATGACCACGCTTTTGCGTCACGTTGTCGATCACGGCGACATGCTTGAGATCCAACCGAAATTTGGAAAAAGCATTGTGACCGCTCTTGCACGCATTGGAGGTTATCCTTGTGGGTTTGTTGCATCACAACCCAAGCATTTGGGTGGCGTGCTAGAAAATGACAGTGCCGACAAAGCCGCGCATTTTATTCAAGTCTGCGATGCATTTGGGATCCCTCTTGTATTCATGGTGGATGTCCCCGGATTCATGGTGGGATCCAAAGTAGAGCAGGCAGGGATCATCCGCCATGGTGCCAAGATGTTACATTGCATGTCATCGGCCACAGTGCCCAAGCTCACCGTGATTGTACGCAAAGCCTACGGTGCCGGTTATTACGTGATGTGCGGCCGAGCCTTTGAACCTGATTTGCTTGTGGCATGGCCTGGTGCCGAAGTGGCGGTGATGGGCGCAGAAGGCATGGTAGGCATCGCCAGCATCAAGTTTGGCGGGATCGACAACGTAGATCCCGAAATGAAAAAACAAATGGTTTCCATGGTGCAATCGCGCATCGATCTTAAAAAATCTGCAGGATGGGGCTACATCGACGATATCATCGATCCCCGCGACACACGCCGTATCCTCGCGCAATCGCTCAAACTTTCATGGGGTCGTACCGTAGAACACCCCAAGCGCAAACGTGGGATCATGCCCGTTTAGTAAAAAAGCCAGTGCGAGATAAAAAATGCGGTTATCATTTTGGTATGGCAACACCACGAGTTGGAACCGACGCCGTTGGGAATCACTACGATCAACGCACGTCACATGAGATTAGTATCAACTATCAAAAAGATATTAAGACGGCCGGCGCGGCTTCACAATACTTCATGGAAAACCCCGGAGCACGATATCTCGTCCGACCATCCTCAGAGCGAGATACATTCACCTTAAGCTACCAGACACCTGAAGGAACCAAAAACATACGTCTGTTGAATCCAGATAATCTCCCAAAAACATTCGCAAGCATTACATATGCAAACATTCAATCGTTAATGAGTATGAACCCTGCATCCGATTCCCCCCCAATGCCAAGACACGCACCACAAGGCCTACCGGTGCTGCCGCAACCTCACATGCCAGCAGCAGCCCATCGCAGTTCTGGCAATTCATTTGTACCACCCAATATTACTCTCGCAGTAGATGTTTATCGTGGAGCAATGAGCCCAGAAGAGGCGAGAGAATATCTAACCTATGAGAGTAATCCTATGCTCGGTTATTGTCTGATCCGTGACTCGGCAGAAGGCGAAAGTGGTAGGTATCAACTTTCCGTTCTAACGAGACCGGGTGTTGTTGAACATATTCCCATGGACTCAAAGGACAATATCGCAGTGATCGAGGGTCATTTTCGTGACCGCCAACTTAAACCAAACTTTGCAACCAATGACCTAGAGCTTTTCTAGGAGCTTACGCATCACGTACGGGGTCAGCGCGTTTGGGACTCGTCGTTCGCCCGTTCCTCTGCAACGCGCAAAATTTTCCCGCGATTCAAGTGGACCATGCCGAAATCCACCTCCACTCTCTGTTCGTTGCCCCAGCGGTCCACCCTACATTTTTGGTTGGCCGGCTTTCTATCTTTGAGGGCCCAGCCCTCGGATCCTTCGTATTTGTGATAGATTCTTTTGGCTGGGCGCGCGAGTGTTGCGTCATGGCTACTGGTGGCGCATTCCACGAGCTTCTCCATGACCGTTAGAATCCGGTGACGGCCCACGATAACCTCGTGAACTTGCATTAAGTCCTCTTTTCCACCGGCCAGTACGGCCATCGCCACCTCGTTGACAGCGAGACCCTGGCTAAACGTCTGCGATTTAATAGCCACGTGCTCGCCCTTCGCGTTCACGTATTCACGCACCGTTCCAAACGAGCCACTTCCAAGGACATTATTATCGCCCACGGGCCGGTATCCCGCCAAGAGATCTGTCTCGTGTCTGTCGCTGACCTTCTGCACGCCCGCGCCCGAGATCTTCATTGGACCGTCGATGAACAGCATACGGGGGCCTAGAATTGCGGAGAGAACGCCAAATTTGCCCTTCGCATCTAAACAACACAACTTGTCGGGATCTGGACAGGCGGGTCGTTCAACGCCCGGTTCAACACCCGACTCAAGGTGAACCTGTGATTGCGAGGCCACGTGATAGGCGATGGTGGATACGGTTGCGGCGCAGGTAGCCAATATGGGACGAAAATAACTCATGGTTCTGTAGATTACCCACAATACGGATGAATTACTGCCAGTACTTTCTTCGTATTATTTAGGTGCACGAAGGTGTGGTTGAATTAACCACACGGCCAAAGAAAGGAGAAAGGTGCCGGGTATTCACCGTTACTCAACACCCAACTTATATCGTTTAAAGAATTGTTTCCATGGTCATCCCAGCATTCGCGGATTCAGAAAAATCCATATTGGAAACAAGATCAGCCAACAAAAATTGCGATGTTTTTGTCCATGGATGAGACGCCACATCATGAAAGAGAGCCGCTGCGGTTTCTTTTAGAAACACGCTATTGATTTCAGTTAGATGTTGGAACTCTTGATATTTTTCAACTGTTTTATCCCGCACATACTCACCATGCACCCATGCTTCTAAAAGTGGGGTGAGAATGGATGTATAGTTCGTGGTGTTCGCAAAAAGCGTATGCAAAGCCAGGACGTAAAACTCGTTCATGTGCGTAAACGCACGAGGTTTTTCACCACGAAGTGCCAATCGCACGTCATCCACAAAAGAAGTTACCGTCGCATCATCGACGCCCTCAGGCAGCAACGCACGGGCAACATACGCACGCGTACGTACCCCCGTGGCAGTATCATCGCGCATAAGCGCTTGAATAATACTCGGATATTTCTGTGCCAGTGTCACGACACGTTCAGCCGTCAATTCCTGGCCTTCAGGGAATGACATGATCGTTTTGGCGGCGATACCCGGAGGTACCCCGGCGCAATCAAAATCATGGTCTAAAATAGAGTCATCACACAGTGTTTCAATACATTGTTTTTGCAATGCTAAAACATGATCACGTTGCTCAGCAACGACGACCGTTTTTTCTAACAGCATCAGCAATCCCGGTGTTCTTTCAGGGGTTTTCGCGCATTCCATCAGCCATGGATGATCGGCATCAACGATTTGATTTTGACGCCCAAGCGCTGCAGTCATGATGGTTCTAAGGCTTTCATCGTTATTTTCATTGGCATATTCTAGCAATGCCTTGACGCTTGCATTCCACCGGTTGAAATACGTTTTGTCAGACGATTTCCCATTAAAACGCGGCACCATCGCATCATCTGCACGAAATTTATGCTCCTGCAAAGCAGCACTGCGTTTGGCCAATCGTTCGAGAGGTTCATCCTCTCGTCGAACAACCATCTCTTTGATGCAATTGGCACGCCCTGAAAAATGGTGATCTGCTATTGCGCTATTAACAAAACCTGCAGCCCATATCTCCCAGCCAGGACGCTCAGAACAGGCTACCGCAACTAATATACCACTGCCCTGCTCTTCCAAAGCATGACCTACGGAGCGACCCGCCTCATAAAGTTCAGCTTGATCGCTATTGGCAGGCAAAACACATTCAAATTCAAAACTTTCAAAAACACTATGTAGTCGAGACATGACCAAGGACTCATCACTTTGTCTTGCCTGCCCCGGCTGTCCGTGAATGCGCGACAAGCACCACAATGAAACATCGTTGCGACGCGATGCCATCGCGAGTAATCGACGGACGATTTCAGGAAAGACATGCGTGGTTTCATTTTCAAGCCAGTGTAGAATACGGGGCCTCATCTGCTCATAGGCAGCATCGATCGCCGACTTTAACCCAGCATGTCTGGCACCTTCTAATTTACTATCAAACTCCATCCATTGCGCGGTCCAGCATATCCAATACGGCATATGTCTGGACATGACGCGCATGTGAGGAAGCGCCTCAGTCAATCGGCGGGAAAGCAAATCCAATTCTACAGCGACCTTGCATTGTTCATGCCCCATCCTTTTGGTAGAAACCCAAAAAAGCGTCAATGCTGCACCAGCCCCAAGCATCAAAGGAAGCCAGGGCATCAGTTCTGAATTTTGAGTGGTATGCTGTGGCGTATCAAAACATTGGTGGTCTGTAATACGCTCATCATAGTACCAATGATCATGACCCGAATCTTCATAATATGAAGCGCTTTGGACCCAATATCTTGCATATGCGCATAAGGCATCAGCGCCATCGCGAAAAATATAACCCCAAACGTTGGGTCCATTCGAATCACCAACCTGTCTTGCAACATCCATCGTCGCAAGCTGCTCACGTGAGACCCAAAAACCCTGGGGTAAATTCGTGAAAAGGTACTCTTGGGCAGCGTCTGCAACGTGAGGTCTATTTAAGTACTTATGCAGCCCGATGGCGCCGGGGATAAGCGTTCCGATCATCGTGTAGAATGAAAAGAATGAAACCCCATCAGCAGCTCCAAAATTCTTCATCATCGAGAATGGTGCCCGTGGGATCTGAACTGGAAATGATGGTCGATACATCGGTGAAACGAGTGCGTTGAGCTCTTTGTTTGCTTGAGACAATCGCGCCATCTCAGTCTCATTAAGATATTGGGTAAATTGCTTAGCGCCCACCACACGAATCGCATCATCAAGCGTTGGCGCTACGTGGCCGTTTTGTACAACCACTTCTTCCAATTCATGAATTTGTGATTCGCTGTTCCTAATTCCAGGAATACGACGCATGCAGTGACTCATTCTATTACCTTCATGATATTTGAGAATATTATATTGATTCTAACAATGAGAACTTGATCAAATATCTATCGACAGAAACCACCAGTATGTTGCTTATCTTTAATATCATAGGCAAAGCGAATGCGTCTCATGCACACATCTGAGTACATCTACAAAATTGACACCACCACTACAACCCGTGCATAAAATCCACATCTTTCAAGGGGGGTTTGATGCGCATCTTGGCTTTGGTTTCGACGTGCTTGACCGTTGCATGTGCTCATACAGGCGTTGCATGGCAACAACAGGTTTGCAATCCTGAGGGTGCCTATCAATTGGGCTACAACGAAGCGGCCGAAGGCAAGCGCATGGACAGCCTACAGTTAACCAACGGTTGCGGAACAAACACCGATCCAGTTCTCGCAACGCGCTACCGTGAAGGCTACGAAAAAGCCCAAGCAACGGGTGCTACGGCAAAAGAAGAAAGCTCCTTCATGTCAAAATTCAACAAAGAGGTGAAAGGCACCCACGAAGTGGTCAAGAGCAGCCGTGATGTCGCGAAAGAAACCTCAGGGTTGGTGGGTGACGCAAAAAAAATCCCTACCGGCACGCCTTAGATTATCTATCCGCCCACCCGGCGATAAATCGTTCGTGGTGCAATGCCAAGCAAGCGTGCAGCGGTTTTTTTATCGCCACCACAGCGTTCGAGGGTTTGGGTGATCAGCATCATTTCAGCTTCACCCATGGTGGTGCCATAGGGCACAAAAATTCCATCGCTGTGATGATGATGCGAACGCGAAGGATCTTCGGTTTGTCTGCGCATCGCTTGTGGTAAATCATCACGACCAATGATTTCACCACGGCACAACACCACCGCCCGTTCGATGGTATTTTCAAGTTCCCGTACATTGCCTGGCCAGGCGTAGGCATCCAAATCGGCCAACGCAAGTTCAGAGAAGCCTTCAATGGTTTTGTTATTTTTGCGGGCAAAGCGTTTTAGGAAATGCTGTGCCAAAATCACGACATCACCATGACGTTCACGCAGTGGAGGCACCACCACGGGGATCACATTCAAACGATAATAAAGATCTTCACGAAATTTCCCCGCAGCGACAAGCTCTTTTAAATTGCGATGGGTCGCAGCCACCACACGTACATCGGCGCGGATCACTTCGCCGCCACCCACGCGTTCTATCTCCCCTTCTTGTAACACACGCAGCAAACGTACCTGCACCGCAGAGGACGTTTCACCGATTTCATCAAGAACAATCGTCCCACCCTGGGCACGCTCAAAGCGACCCAAGTGGCGCGAAAAGGCCCCTGTAAATGCACCTTTTTCGTGACCAAACAATTCGCTCTCAAGAAGCCCCTCAGGAAGCGCAGCACAATTGACCGCAACAAAGGGACCCAATGCGCGATTGGAAAGCGCGTGGATCCGCTGCGCCAATAATTCTTTGCCTGTGCCGCTTTCGCCTTCAAGCAAAATCGTTGCTTCGCTGGGCGCGGCTTGTGCCACCAAATCCAACGTGGCGCGCAATGCATTGGAACTTCCCACCACAACATCGTCGTCGGCATGCAACGACATCGCTTGCGCACGCAATGCACGGTTTTCGTGCAACAAAGCGCGGCGTTCCAAGGCACGCTGCACCGAGCGTACCACCAACGCGCGTTTAAGTGGTTTGCTAATAAAGTCATAGGCACCTTCGCGCATGCACTCGACTGCTTTTTCTATCGTTCCAAAAGCGGTCATCATCAAGACATCGATGGATGGAGAAATCGCCTTCACGGCACGCAGCAAATCGATGCCACTCATTTTAGGCATCATCACATCGGCAAGGACCACATCGGCGCCGCGTTGGCGCAAAATATTGATCGCCTCATCACCACTGTCTGTGGTAGATACATCGTATCCTTCGCGCGCAAAAATCCGCTCAAGCGAGGCCAAAATGCCGTGCTCATCGTCAACAACAAGAATATGTGCAACCCCTTCTGACACCTCCACAGTATGACGCCACCACCAGATAAACTCAACATGACACCCAAAAAAACGTCAAACCGTTGGCATTTGCTCAAAACGGGCTTAGACTACACCCTATGAAAATCCAACTATTAATTTCCGCGTTCGTTTTGACCTTAATCAGCATCCCTTCAGCACAAGCATGCCCGCCGAAAAATGCGGACCGTGAACATGCCTTTGAAGAGGGGCTATCTAAATTGAAACTCGATGCGGCCACCAAAGCGAGCGTCGATAAACTCAACGAGGCAGCCAAAGCCGATATCGAACGGCTCGAAGCAGAATCGAAAAAACTTCGCGACGAAAGTCATGATCTCATGACCAAAACACCCATCGACAAAGCCGCAGTACTTGCAAGCATGGAAAAAGCCCATGTTTCATTCATGCAGTTGCGCAAAGCCACTGTCGGACTTCATGTTGATATTCTCAACCTGCTCAAGCCCGCCGATCGTGATACAATGATTAGCGAGATGCATGACGGCAAAGGCAAAAAGATGAAGTGCAAACACTGCGATAAAAAATAAAACCACGTGAACCCTACCCTCCTTTCATTTCTAGAAAAAACCGACCGGATCCTGGGTCTTGCCCTCGATCCACATGCCGATCGCCATCATGCACCGCGCATCATCGCACTGCACAATGGACATGATGTTTTTGTCTTTACGCCTGACCCAGAAAGCATTGCTCTTTTGCGTGCATGTGATCTTCCCATGGCGACGCACGATGCAAAGCGTGTGCATACGAGTCTCGCTGTCGCGCATCTGGATATCGGTCAGCCACGCTGGGCATGCACCATGATCGTTGCGCAATTGGTAAACCACAGCAACGTTGTCTACCCAGAAGCACCTGATGCAAACGCAAGCATCGAAGCGCTTGGTGCGCTTGCAGAGCATCATCGCAACATTGCACTTCACCAAATGCCTTGGATTAAATCAACGGGCCAAAATCGTATCTCCCGCATTGAATCCCGTGCCATTGCCCCCATTGCAAGCATGGAAACGAGAGGTATGCCATTTTCTTCAGAACAATGGAGAAAAGCCGATCGCGATGCCAAGGCAGAAGTGAACGCCATCATTCTCCAAAAAGACACGCCCCAAAAGCTTCACCGCATGAAGCAATTAAAAAAACTCATTACGGCCTACGGGCTTAATTATCTTGATCATGTTTCGCCAGACGGACGCATTCACCCTACATTTATTCAAATTGGCGCGAGCACCGGCCGCATGGCATGTCAAAATCCAAATCTGCAAGCCGTGGTCAGCGAAGGCCCCCATCGTGCAAGTTTTCATACACCCCCAGGACGTACATTGATCATTGCAGATTACAGCGCATGCGAACTTCGCATTCTCTGCGAGATGAGCGACGATCCTGTTTTTAAACGCGCATTTTCAGAAAAACTCGACATTCACAGCGAAGTCGCAAGCACCATGTTCGACGTACGTGTTTCAAAAACAGAACATCCTGAATTGCGTAAGCGGGCCAAAGCCATTAGTTTTGGTTTGGTATACGGCATGGGTGCCGGAGGACTTGCAAAGACACTCGACGTCGACCGAGACCGCGCCGAAACGCTGCTTAACGACTACTTCAAGCGTTTTCCGCGTATTCGGGATTATCTCGAAAGCGCAGCCGAGCTGGGTATACGCAACGGATATGTGACAACCTTAGGCGGAAGGCGACTGCATCTCCCACAAAATATAGATCACGCTGCGAAAGGACGCCTTGCGCGCAACATGCCTATTCAAGGCACCAACGCAGATATCACCAAATTGGCCATGGGTGATCTCTACAGCCCATTAAAACCATTTCACGATGCAGGATTGGTCAATGCAGTCCATGATGAATTGGTGATTGAATGCGATGTTGACAATGCCGACGCCGTCGCATCCACGGTTCAAAACGCGATGGTCCAGGCTGGTGAATCTATTTTAAAAAACACGCCCGTTGAAGTGGATGTTCATATCTCAACAGTATGGGCAAAATAGACCGGTTTAAACATTCATTGATTGCTTACTGTCTAAATCACATCATCAATTCGGGAGAGCCCTTACGCTCGCAATAGCTATTAAAAGCACGCACGCTATGTGAATCGTGAATATCAAATTTTCCTTTAAATACAGGTGCCGCCACAGACGTAAACGCTTTCGCAATAGAAAGTTTTCGCCCCGCGCCGTCTACCCATCCACCTTTCTCAATCGCAGCGTCGCTCCAAATCCTTAAAGGTCCTTGGCATGCTACTTCGATCGCCGTAAAAAATTCACGTGGATTTTGTGAAGATGCCAACTCTAAATTAAGCGTCTTAAACAAGGAAAGAAACCCTGGCTTCGTAAATTCCGTTTTTTGTTCGACTGAAAATTTCTTGTGGATATTCCAGAGAAACATTTCCCATGCATCGACAAAATCTTTGCGTACACCTGTTTTTTTGGTCTCAAACTGAACCCAATTCTTGGCCTGATAACCAAGATTCGCCCACAACCAGGGGCCGGAACATTCATCACCCAAACTCCCGGCCAACAAGCGTATGTGACTTGCTGGATGAGGTGTTGATTCAATCGACTTAAGCCATTGGCATGCCGCATGATGAACTTTCGCGCCAAATCCTTGCCCACGCAGTGAGAGATCGTTCACTTGTACGCCATCGATCTCAAGACTCCATGCACCATTCGCATGCCGCCTCGGCAATGTAAGAACCACCACAGCAGACGGATCTTCTTGCGTACGTGACGTGAAATAAGCGAACGTGGCCGATTTCTCATCGCCTTTGGGCGAACACGCAAGTTTACATCGTGCCCCATCAACAAGGGGTCCAAAATAATGCATGGGTTCCTGCACTGGCATATGCGATTTCGCCTCAACAACATGACTACTCATAAACGCCCCCATTTTATTTTATTGCATTTCACGAAGCAGCTATCGCAAGTCGTTTCACAAAATCATCGACCACAGTTCTTGCACGATCAAGGCTGTCCTTTGCATCTCGCGCAGCGTGCTCAAGCAACTTGGGTTTAAGCCCTTGCTTGTCGGCATCAAGCATTTTGCTTGCATCCACAAATTGTTCGCATTTACTTCGGCTAGTTTCAGAATCCGTGCTAAACGCCTGGCAATAGCCTGTTCCGACGGCCCTACGTACGCGTTCAAATTCATTCCGCTTAGATTGAACGCCGTATTTTGCGTGCTGTGCGAGATAATTTGTCGTATCCGCAGAAACAGAACCCATGGTAAATGAGGCAACAACCATAAACCGCGCTGCTTCCTCCGCTGATTCAAAAACGCCGAGGCGGATCAACGCACGCGTGCAAACAATCATTCGCTCAGGTATTACACCCAAAACATCTGCAACCGCCGACGCACCCGCAGCAAACGCAAGGGCTGGATATTTTCTCTTGTGCTCTCGGTCCTGAAGTTCGGACAGCATCGCGGATTTCAAGCGTTCAGTAAAAACCACCATCACAGGATCTTGCGTGATATAACGGCGCAATGCTTTCGATTCATCGGCATTGCCGCGCAGAAGCGTTTTTGTGTCACCCGGTAATCTCCCGTCCAAATCCAAGCGCAAAATTCGATCATACTCAGCAAGCAATGCGTCAGGATGCATAGCCAAAGCATCCAATTTAGCAGCCAATATCATAGGCCATTCTTCGTCACGTTTTACTTTGGGATCTGTATTACGGAGGATATGCGTCACCTGATGCCAATAGCTGTGTTCTATTTTGGCAAGCGCGAATTCTGTTTCTATGGCCCTAAAACGTGCCTGCAAATCAGCAATATTGTCGTCAGATTTTACATTTTTAATTGCCGTTTTCGCTGCCTCTAAATCGCGATACGCAACCCTTTGACGTGTCATCGCGGAATCCGCCCGCGCCTTGGCCTCATCCTTCGGCTTTGGATCCGATGGTACGATGCTGCTATTCGATGGGGATAAAACCCTCATCACAGCAGGTTGCGCCAACATAGCGTCCGGAATTTGAACCAGTGCAGCTCCCTCTGAAGGAGGCGCCATCATATCAAGCACACGCGTTGTGCTCCCACCCGCCAAGAGAGACACGTCGAAGAGCGGGTTCATGAATGTCCACGTGAGTGTTTCAACGCAAGGATTGCTTCGAGCCATAGGGGCAAGTCTAGCCACATCCTTGAGAAAATTCCCGACCTATACGCATAAGAAACAAATGTGGGGATTCTCCTTACCCATAAAATGATTGCAAACCGCAATGCACACGCCTTTGACACCCATCAACTCCCCGTGATAACTAGGGAAGTTCCCCTTGCAAGGAGATCCCATGGCGCGCGTAACTACCGAAGATTGCGAAGATAACGTAGAAAATCGCTTTGCCTTGGTACTTTTGAGCGCCAAGCGTGCACGACAATTGCTTAAAGGTTCCAAGCCCACCATCAAAAACGCGCGCAACAAAGCGGCGGTGATGTCACTGCGTGAGATTGCAGCAGGCAATGTGTACTATGAAGGCGATCTTGTCGATTTACTCGGCGAAGACATGACACATGGTGCGCCTGCACGTCTTAAGTAACATTAGACCTCTCTAAACAGGTCTAAGTTTTTCGCCCGGCCCAAGCCGGTAATGACGCCTTACATCTCCCAATAAATTGTTGACCGTTGAACGTGCATGGCGCTTCATCAGTCCCTTGCAATACGTGGCTGCGGCCTGAGATGCCGCCTGATATCTGCTTCGTTCAAACGCAGGCACGTCGTCACGCAGAGTCCATGCAGCAAAGATTTGATGCCATAATGCCTTGCCTGTTGGCGCATCCAAACGACCGGATGCATCCAGCAGCAACCATGCACATACGAATTTATCCACTTCCGATTGCAATTCAAGCTCAAGCGCCGAAACGTGGCCTCCATGCATGCCGCGCCACGCGACCATTTGAAAGTGACTCACACCTTCAAGCGCCACACAGAAATCATCCAAGGCCCCCTGTCGCAATCTATCGCGTAGATCCGCCTTATTAAGGCGTCGTACAATATCTGGATCCACATAGAGGGCCACTTCAACATTGTCGCCATGACTGCGCACAAAAAGCTGCTCTGGAATGCCATCCACTGCCCCGGGCATACGCAAACGCCGACGTTTCCCGATCAGATAATCGCGTACATCAAGGCCCACATCCACATCGTGGAGATCGGAAAGCATGCGCTGCATTTTTCCCAACACGGCGGTCATTGGATAAAATCAATGGGGATAGCGTTGGTAGGCGAAAGCCCTTTGCTTAATAGCTTTTTGCGACAACGGGTGCTGCCTGTACGTACAAAACGATCATAGGCACGGAGTAAATCGGTATCGGTGCATCCCCGTGTATGCTCCGACACTTCATTGAGTACGTCGACCATTTCGGTAAAACAACGTCCCAAGCGGCGGTAGGCTTGGCCCATGCCGCCGCCACCCGTAAGTTCACCTAAACTTGCGTAGGCATTGCCACCCATGGCGATATAATAGTTGAGATCAACCAATGAATCCTCAATAGACTCGATGAAAAACCCACTCAGATACAGCGCATCGTCGCCTAGTTTTTTGAGGAATGAGGCACGCTCGCCTCCTGAAGAATCGAGTGCTTTTTTGTAGAGCATAGCAAGCGGTTCATCACCTGCCGAAGCTCCGCCAGAACGGTTTGTAGAGGCGTAGGAGCTTAAAAGCTCGACCAAGTAATACTCAGTAATATCTGCAAGTTCGACACGAAGCTCCGAACTCGCCCTGAGTATTTCTTGTCTGAAAAAATCTCGCACATCGCCGGACAAGATCACGGTTTCGGCCATATCAACCTCACCAACGGCAAGTGTGTATTCATCACTCTTCTGTTTAAAGTATACCCCGCTTTTTGTGATTCAACAAAGGAAAGCGCCTAAAATAGCAACAATATCCTACCTGGAAATAGAATAGCATAAGGTAATGTTTGTAAACTCACACCGTTGCGTGATGCTTTTCTTTGCTCTTCTCGCCGCAAGCTGCACCGACGAAAAATCGGAAACAGCGGAACTCCATTGGACGTATAGCGGTGAGACAGGCCCCGAACACTGGGGAAACCTTGAACCCGAATATGCGTTATGTGAAACAGGGCTCCAGCAATCGCCGGTCAATTTTAACAATGCAACAGCAAACAACGCGCTGCCAATTCTTACGTTCGACTATCACGCAGCAAGCGGCACACTGCGCAGCAATGGCCATGCCTTGCAGTTTGATTACCCCCCGGGCAGCAAGGTAAGCATCGACAGCACCGATTACACGCTCAAACAATTTCATTTCCACACGCCAAGCGAACATGGCCTTGGACTCATCGCATGGCCTCTGGAAATGCATCTTGTACACCAACATGCCGACGGCAAGCTGGTCGTTGTCGGTGTGCTGTTTCATGAATCGGAAACCGAAAGTGATTTTCTCGCGCAATTTTTAGAAAAAATTGAAATGGCGAGTTTGGAAGTCGAGGTTGACGACGTTAATGCAGCAGCGACGTTACCGTCAAATAAATCCTATTACGCCTACGAGGGATCGCTTACCACCCCGCCCTGCAGTGAAGGCGTCACATGGCGCGTTTTGCGCACCAGCATACCCGCCAGCCAAGAGCAACTCAGCGCCATCACCCGTGTATTTATCGAAAATTCGCGGCCTCTTCAGGCTCTAGGAAGTCGAACCATTCAATCGTCACCGTAACTACCCGTGCAATAAATCAAAACCTGCAACAGCACGAAATCCATCCAACAGTTCTTCTCTCAATGCTGCTGGGAAATTTTCCGACCGACTCATGATATAATTCCATAATCGATTCACCGCGCCCTCATCAATCACCGCTTCACCCGCACTTTCACTGGTTCCCGTGATCGCAAGCATTTTGTTCCAAATATGTGTGATCGAATCCATACGAGCCGCAGGTTCTGGCAATGTCTGAACTGCCTGAAACGCCTTCGTCACGCCGTCAAACACCATAGGATCGTATTCTTTGACACGAATATAATTCGCAACGAGTGCCGGTCCCTCTGGCGAACGCATCATCGCAAGTAATTTCCAGCGATACGCTTGCATATTCAGCAAGCCTTTATTTTCTTGTTCCTGGGCAGTCTTGGAATCGATGGCATCCGACTCATCTTTTAATTTTTTAAAATTAAAAAGCAACGCATCCATCGGCATTCTGCCTGCGGCAAGATGTTCAGACAACCGACTCTCAAGTGTTGCTATCGGCTTCAAATTGAAGCCCGAAATGCTTGCAATATCTTTGAGCACATCGTAATTTTTAAACACACCCTCAAATTCTTTGAGACACTGATCCATCGCAACGTACGCATTGGCCAACCGATCAAAAGCGCCTGTGGCATTGGCTTGATACAATATTTCATAGACAGAGAGAGGCGGCGGTGTGGCCATAATATGTTGGTACGTCTCTGCCATGCCCACATCACCCTGAAGCAAAACCAGAGCCTGGGACGCTGTGTTGGTCCCAAACACGCCTTTTGCAAAAGCGGCTTTGCAATCGGCACGAAAAGCCGCAATAAAAAACTGACGTAACGTCCCCGCATTCTCCACGGATGAAGCACTCGTAAGGACAGCCTTTGCATTGCTGAACAGATCCAATACCTGATCAACAGCAGCGTCGATTTGTGCACGACTCGGTGCAACGAGCTCCCAGGCGCCTTGGCCCTTTTGACGAATGATGGCTCCCTTCACTTGCTCGCGATAGATGGGAGATAACATATCGAGAATACGCCCCATTTTGACTGCAGTATGCGCATTGAGACGATCCAATACACCAGAACCCATCATCCAAGTCGCGATGACGCACTCTCTCAGTTCGCGCTTCACTGCATTTGAACATGCCTGATACATTGCATCATAACGCGTAAGAAATTCATTGGCAGATCGATCAAGATCCCCACATGAGAGACGCATCAAAGAATCTGCACGTACTTCAGCATTCGATGTGACATCAGCCCAGAGAGCCCTGGCCAGCCCACCATGGTCATGGCTATGATGCGTGATCTCCAACAACGGAATGATCTGATCAAGTACAATGCGACCCAGCGCAATATGCTGCGTTCTTTCAACATTGCCCTCTTTCGGTTTCTTGGCTGCGGCAATCATCGCCAAGCGCAATAACTCTGCCATATTTTCTGTCGATGGATTTTGCAGCGTATGCATCAATACATTACTCAGTTTAAACATCACATTGTGATCTTTTTCATCTTTTGCCAATTTTTTAAGATTCGCGGTAATACTATGTTTAGAAGCATGATCTTCAATGCTATAGAAGTTCATAAACGTCGCAACTGCAATTCTCGGATCACACACATGTTGATCATTCAGCGCAATCAATAACCCCTGCATCGGTGTAGCATGTTCTTGAGCCGAAAATGCACGTGCGGGTGGCACACGCGATGCTGATGATGATTCGCTTGGAGCATCCGGTGGTTTTATTGTTTGCTTCAGCGGATCTGCGAGAGGTCTCACCGCCGCCCGCCGATCCATGACATCCGGCGTAGGAGGATCCTGAGTGCCAGGTTCATGGGCACGATGATCCTCTTCTGATGAAGGTAATTTCTTTGACGGCACACCGACCAAAATAGTAGCCATAAAGATATTCCTTAATAAAGGAAGTGACATATGCATTATACATCATAAGGCATATCCTTTTTATAAAGAGGCGATATCCTACATTAAATCCAGTCTTGATTGACGAAACGACGTAAAACCCACAATAAGCATGGCATCTCATGCTTCCATTTGCGCTTTATGCTGCGCTCGTCATCGGCGCGGTCGATCCCATTGTGGTGCCCGACATCACCGTACAGGGATCAGAATCCACAACAACCGACAGTGGTTCCACGTCAGAAATCGACCTCACAACACACCAAGGGCAAGGGCAAACCGTCGCAGAAGCCCTTAAAGCGACCCCAGGCGTCAGTTTATTGCGACTGGGCGCACGCGGTAACAGCGTGGATGTGCGCATTCGATCACTCGGAGGAAGTCACGTGGGCATCGTCATCGACGGCGTTCCCATGCTGAATACGGGTCTTCAACAATTTGATCTAAGCCTGCTGCCCGCCGACGGCATCGCCAGTATCTATGTAGGACGCGGTACTGGACCTCTGCATTTGCCCATGCCCATTGGCGGCGTGCTTGAAATCAATACCGTCTTGCCCACTGGGCGTTTTAAATATGGGCTCAATACGGGCTTTGGAACTCAGCTCTCGCGAAGCGCCGGAGGATTTATTGAACTGCCATGGAAAAAAGGCGGCGTGCGCGTCAGCACCGCGTATCAAGGTACCCAAGGAAATTTCACATTTTATGATGATCAAACAACCCGCTACAATGCATCAGACGACGTCATTCGCACCCGGCAAAACAATCATAGCGATCGCTTGGTGTTGCATACGCGTGTCTATCAACCTTTCAAACACGCTGCTTTGCACATCACCACATTAACGGCATTGGACGCACGGGGCATTCCTGGGCCTTCCTATGCAGAAACCTTGCACACGTCATCCAAAAGTATTTTTCAAAGTGCACGCATCAGTGCATCGGACGTAACAATCGGTCGCATGCTTCGTCTGAACCTTGGTGTTGATGCCATGGTCAATGGACGCAGCTTTTCAGATCCAGAACGCGAAACAACTTTGGGCATTCAAGATCATCGTGCATGGCTCGTGCAAGCAGGCGCCGATCAACGCGCAGATATCACCTTGAAACATGTCGATCTTGCTATTGCAGGGCGCACCGACGGCGCTTGGTTCCATTCTGCCCAAGACAGCGCCACACAAAACAATGGACGCTTGCAAACCCAATGGGGACTTCAAAGCGTGTGGCGCGCCCATCGCACCACATCCCTTGATGCAACATTGCAAGCCGGACATCTCAACGAATTTTCAGCATCAAACACATCCCATTGGGCATTCAGCCCCCAGGGTGGTGTACGTGTCCAAACAGGACCATGCAGCACACGTGCCCATGCAGGATTGTTCCATCGTTTTGCAAGCCTTGCCGAACGTTTTGGCGACAGCGCCATGGTGCTTGAAAATAAAAATATCAAACCTGAACGCGGATGGAATGCAGACGCAGGCACAATGTGCAAAATACAGACACAACGTTTTGGACGTTACACATTGGATGCTGCCACTTTTTTCATCGATGCCACAGAGCTTGTACGTTTGTTGCAAGTATCGCGTCAGGCCTATCGCTACGAAAATCTCGGAAAAACCCGTGCAACCGGCGTTGAGCTTGCAACCCATCTCGCACCTTGGTCATGGATCGATTTACGCGTGGGTTATACCTTTACCCATGCTGTCAATCGATCCGAAGTTTTAGGAGAACAAGGAAAACCCGCAGCGACCATTCCACCCCATCTTGTTCATTCCGCACTTGTCCTTAAACACCGTGGTGCATCGGTATCCTACGGCGTAACCTACCGCTCGCAAACCACATTGGACCGAGCCGGCCTGCTTATTATACCCGATCGCACGCAACATGATCTTGCTGTACGTCTCCCATTCGCGCAAGAATGGGCTATCACGATGGAGCTTCTAAACATCACCGGTGTTATTTCCCATCCTGCCGCCTCAGGCACCGCGCCTGAGGCACTCAAAGATGTCGTGGGTTATCCCTGGCCGGGTCGTACCGCGTTTGTCAGCCTGCAATGGAGCCCACAATGATCCGAATTGCACTCTTCACATCATTCGCCTTCATTACCGCATGCACCAGCAATGCAAACATCGACGATCAACCGGGCAATCAACGCCTCACTCCCCATTCAGATCTTGCTTTGGTCCTAACCAGCAACTTCGATTCGAGCAGCCTCGATGTCTTTGATCCGAGCAATCCAACCCTTCTCGCAAAGCGGTTGGTGCTTGTCTCCGGCGATGCCGTGCTCACGCGCGCCAGTGGCATCCCCATCATCATCGATCGCGGTCGCTATGAAACACTCACCGTCCTAGGCGAACAACTTAATGTCACCAAACAATTTCGTCTTTTACGTTGCGGCCCCCACGACCTCGCATCCGTGGGACCTCATCTTGCGTTTGTGACCTGCTACGATTCAAGCAATATGCGCGTAGTCGATACCCAAACAGGCGAGACCAAACAGGTGGTTAATTTATTCCCATGGGCCGATGCCGATGGGATCCCCGAAGCCGATCATGTAATCCGTTTTAACGATTATCTTCTCGTCACAATTCAGGGGCTCAACCGCAACAATGTATTCACACCCACAGCCCATGGACTTGTACTCCGAATGCGCATCAGCGAAGACCGCATCGCAGAAGGTATAAGCACTGCAGAATTGCCATGCGCCAATCCATTTACGCCTTGGGTACGCACGGGTAGCAGCCTTGTCGTGGGATGTGCTGGATTTCGTGCATCAGGCCAATCGGCCATTGTAAGCATCGTGCCAGAGACACTGGCAATGACCACCCTCGCAACCGAAGCAACGCTAGGCGGAATTCCCCATGAAATAGCCGCAGGACAAAACGGTGACCTGATCGTTTTGATTTCTGTTCCAAAGACGACAGCCTCTGACGATCCCGACCCCATTGAAGCACAAGAGATGCGTCTTATACGGTTGGATTCGAATGGAAAAATCGACATACTGCACACCTCACTCGGCTACAGTCTTACGGGACTCGCTGTCATCGGTGACACGATTTATTTTGGAAATCGCAGCAATGATTCAAACGCCGGTTTATGGTGGATTGATGCCAATGGTACCCACGGGCCGGTCAAAACATCCATGCCGCCTTATGTCATTGTCCCATGAATCAGTTTTGAAAAAAATTCCTGAATTTCTTCCAAACGTCTTTGTGTTGATGCCTCATACCGTGACACCAGCAATGCCTGCGTGTTACTGGCACGCAAAAGTCCCCATCCATCCGACCATTCGATGCGAACACCATCAATATCGATCACATTCACACCCACAAGATCCATCGCACGCACGCGTTCTCCCACAGCATGTACACGATCAAACTTGGTTTCTTCATGACAGAGCGTTCTGATCTCAGGTGTTGAAAACGTTTCGGGCAAATCATTCAAGCGCTCTGTGATCGTTTCTTCGCCATCCCCTAAAATTTCTAAAAGGCGTCCTGCGGCATATACAGCATCATCAAATCCCAAATAGCGATGCTTATAAAAGATGTGCCCGCTCATCTCGCCTGCAAGATCTGCATTCTCTAACACAATCGTTTTTTTGATGTACGAATGACCTGTTTTCGCCATCACTGCACGCCCACCATGGGCACGAATGTCGTCGTATAGAGATTTTGAGCATTTCACTTCGCCTACGATGGTAGCACCTGGCACTTCACGCAAAAGTGCACGCGACAAAAGAGTAAGCAATCGATCACCAAAAATCACCGCGCCATCACGATCAATCACACCCAAGCGATCGGCATCACCATCAAAGGCCAAGCCCACATCGGCATGATTCACAAGCACCGCTTGACGCAGATCCTGCAAATTCGCTTCAACGGTAGGATCGGCTTCATGATTGGGAAAACGCCCATCGGGCTCACAATAAAGCGAGATCACCTCGCACCCAAGACGCTTAAACAACGGCACCGCCGTGATCCCACCCGTGCCATTGCCAGCATCAACCACCACACGCAAAGGACGCGATGGTTTTTGTAAATTATTGGCAAGCGCCGCGACATATTGTTCTGTCACCGGTCGTTCTTTCACCGTCCCTTTGCCGTCCACATAATTTTCGGCAATCATACGATATCGTAATGCTTGGATATGTTGATCGTGGAGCGTTGACCCAAGCAAAGTCATTTTAAATCCATTGTACTCGGGCGGATTGTGACTCCCTGTCACTTGCACGCCACCATCGGCATCCAAAAAATGAATGGCCCAATAGCCCACCGGTGTCGGACACATCCCGATGTCCACAACATCGCAGCCCGATGCGCAGATCCCATCCATAAGTGCATTTTGCAGCATCAAACCCGAAAGACGGCAATCACGGCCCACGATCAAACGACGGCCGCCGCGTTCGTACACTTGGGATCCCACAGCCCTTCCCAAATGGTATGCAAACACTTCATCAATATCGTCGCCCACAACACCCCGAATGTCGTAGGCTCGAAAAACATGCCCTGGAATACTGTTGTTTTTTAATGCGCGTATGCTGCTCATTTTTCGTGCCTCTCCATTGTGTTATGAAGCACACGAACGTCCTCGGCGCGATCTTTTGGCATCACCAAAGTGGCCTCTGGCGTATGCACGACCACCATATCACGAAGACCTATCACAGCAACCACAGAACCCGGGCTTGCATAAATGACGTTCCCTTGTGAATCGTGCGCAATAGTACGCCCCACCACCGTATTGCCGTCATGATCGGAAGGCGTAATATCCGCAAGCGCTGGCCATCCCCCAACATCGGACCATCCACACGATACTTCAATCATCGACAATGCTTTGGCACCTTCAAGCACCCCATGATCCACCGAAATATTTTCGAGTTTTTCATAAACATCACGCCGAATATCCGTGTTGTTTAAATCGGCAGCCATGGCGTCAAGCCCTGCTGCAAGGCGTGGGCGTTGTCGTCGCACTTCCTCCAAATAAATGCCCGCACGCATCACAAAAACGCCGGCATTCCATGCATAACCGCCCTTTTCGACATAACGCTTCGCTGTAGGCAAATCGGGTTTTTCTCGAAAACTTTTTACAGCAAACACATGCCCATCTCGGCATTTGCCACGTTCAATGTAGCCATAGCCTGTTTCGGGACGTGTCGGTCTAATGCCAAGCAAAACAATTTCATCGTGATGCTTGGCGCGTTTAACAGCCTCAGTAAGCGCCTCAGTGAATGCTTCGTGATTGGCAACGCTATGATCCGCAGGTGTGACAATCATCACCGTATTGGGCCCATGGGCCTGCACCAGTGCAATCGCTGCAAGCCCTACTGCTGCGGCAGTATTGCGGGCGATGGGTTCACACAGCACATGCGATAAACCAATATCCGGCACATGGGCCAAGCACTGCACCTGCTGATGCTCTGCCGTCACAATCCATAAATGACTTCGAGACACCATGTGCAACATGCGATCGGCCGTTTGCCGAATAAGTGAGCCGCAGCCGGTAAGATCGAGGAATTGTTTGGGACATCCTTCACGGGACAACGGCCAAAAACGTGTCCCGGAACCCCCTGCAAGAATAATAGCATGCATGCTTTAGAGGCATAGCACAAAATGTGGGAGATTCGCGAAACTGTTTAAGCATCTGTTATTGTTGCCTTGCCATCCGTGTGCAGCAAGAACAGCGTTATGCAAAAAGCTGCATACGGATGGCGAGACACTGCGAAAACTTTAGACCGCTTGGCGTAGCAAGCTACTACTCCAGAGGGAGAGTTTTTTTAATTTCCCAGGTGGTTGTATTGCCCGCATCCTTGATCATCACACCCATGGATTCAATCGATGCTCGGATCTCATCGGCACGTACGAAATCTTTTTCAGCGCGTGCTTTGATACGTGCAGCAACCAATTCATCAACAACTTTCGGATCAATACCAGCCACAGAAACCTCCAGCGTATCAAGACGGGCAAGTACATCGGCAGAAAGTTCTTCAAACAACCCGATGCTCGACCCTATATTTTTTAAATGTGAAAAAACAACACGCAATGTTCGTGCATCCACATCGCGATCACCCGGCTGGTCAATGGTTTCATTGATCAGTTTAAACGCTTCTGACAAATCACCGAGCACACGGGGTGTATTAAAATCATCGGCCATGGCCGATTCAAAGCGATCGACCATTTCCGAAACCCACGGCGCACGCATCGAACCTTCGATCGAACCTTCGGTGACAGACGCTTCAAGCCGTGCCATGGTTTGCATGAGATAACGCAACCGATTTTGTGCCTCTTGCAATCCCGCATCTGAAAAACTGATGGGCGATCGGTAATGGGTCGACAGCAAATACAAACGCAACGTTAACGGATCAAACCGTTTCAGCACATCACGGATGGTAAAAAAGTTGCCCAAGCTCTTGGACATTTTTTCATTATCAATATTCACAAAACCATTGTGCAACCAATAGCGCGCAAAGGGTTTTCCATGGGCTGCTTCCGACTGCGCAATTTCATTTTCGTGGTGTGGAAAAATAAGGTCTTTACCACCCGCGTGAATATCAAATGTTTCGCCCAAATACGTGCGACTCATAGCCGAGCACTCGATATGCCAACCCGGACGGCCCGGACCCCAGGGTGAATCCCAAAACGGTTCACCTTCTTTTGCGCCCTTCCAAAGCGCAAAATCCAGTGGATTGCGTTTGATCTCACTCACTTCAACCCTAACACCCGCGTCCATGTCATCGCGTTTACGCTTGGCCAATTTGCCGTACTCTGCAAACCGATCCACGGCGTAATACACATCGCCGTTGGACATATAGGCAAAGCCTGCGTCCACAAGTGTTTTCGTGATCGCAATGATTTCATCTATATGTTCAGTGACTTTGGGTTCTACATCTGCAGGGAGCACGCCAAGTCGCGCCATGTCTTCACGAAAGGCCACAATAAATCGTTCGCTCACGGCGGTTGGGTTTTCACCCAATTCTGCCGCACGACGAATGATCTTGTCATCCACATCTGTAAAGTTGCGCACGTATGTCACTTTAAAATGACGTCGCAAAAATCGAACGATGGTATCAAACGCCACATAGGCACGGGCATGGCCGATATGCGCCATGTCATAAACCGTGGGGCCGCAGACATAAACGCCCGCATGCCCCTCGATTTGTGGTACGAAATCACGCTTCTCACCCGCGAGGGTGTCAAACATACGAAGCTGCTGCATGACTGGGGTTTAACCTTCGATAATAGGTCCAGTGGCAATGCTCAACGACACCACTTTTTTGCCGATCTGCGCACCATCCACACGATCAACAAGCAATTCGGCGATCTCAGGTGTTGTTTTTAACACCGCATGACGGCGACGCGACTCGACTTCCATCACAATGCCTTCGTTGATCCCCGCAAGCGCCGACACTTTTTTGGCAACCGCACCACGTCCCTTGAAACCATCGTCAAACCCGATATTGACACGAATACGTGTCAAACCATCGCTTGGCGGTGCCTCAATGGCGGCTGTCACTTTTTCAATGTCCGCTTCGCGAACATCATCGTTATCGCCCGCAAGCGCTTCGGACACATCCATGGTGTCAAAGGCGCTCTTGCTGCTTTGGCCCCCATCGCTGCCCTTGCCACGACGCCCTCCGCGACGACGACGACGACGCGCGCTTTGGTCTGCAGGTTCACCCGCAACCGCTGCATCGCCATTGCTTGCGGCTGACGCTGCTGGGCGATCTCGCGGTGCATCACCGCTGCTACGGGCAGGAGCAGAAGCGCCAGCCCCACCGCGACGCGCATTTTGATTGCGTGGAGGACGATTACGTCCATCACCACCGCCATCACCTGCATTGTAGTCTTCACTCGCACGTGATGACACCTGCGACTGGCTGTTGAAATACGACTTCAGTAAAAATGCGACAAGCTGCTGTGCGTCGTCGGACTTGAGGATCTCCTCAGCCACCGGCAAATGCTGCCCCACTTCGGCCACCGAGGCCTTGTCGGAAAGATCTTTCATAATACGTGCGCTCCTTAACGCCTGGGCTTCAGCTTCTGGAGGAAGCTGTGCCTCGGTAAATTCGATGCCATACTGACGCTGCAATTGGGTCAAGGTGTTGTAACCTTTGCCGTCTACCAAACTGATGGCACGTCCCGTGTTTCCAATGCGTCCTGTTCGTCCAACACGGTGCAAATACACCTCGACGAATTCCGGCAATGCATAGTTAAAAACGTGGCTCAATTTGTCGATATCGATGCCACGGGCTGCGATATCGGTGGCCACCATGTACTTTAAGCTGCCGTCTTTGATCCGCCCCATCACCCGTTCGCGTTCATTTTGGCGAAAATTACCGGTGAGTGCTTCGGACACAAAACCTGCCTGCGTCAGATACTTGGCGATCATTTCTGTTTCATTGCGTGTGTTGCAAAAAATCACCGCACTGGTCGGACGCTCATGCTCCAAAAGATACAAAAGCTGACGTGGCTTAGGTAAATCAGGGACCATTTGCACAAACACATTGGTGATACTTCGCACCGTCATGTCATCACCGGACAAATCAACCCGTTCCGGCTCTTTCAGATACTGCGCCGCAGCCTTAGCTATTTGATACGGCAAGGTGGCCGAAAACAGCATGATCTGGGTATTTTTCGGCGACTTTTCGAGCAAATCGGTGACGTCATCCCAAAATCCAATGGACAGCATTTCATCGGCTTCATCAAGCACGATGAATTCAAGTCCACCCAATTCAAAATTGCCACGACGAATATGATCGAGCAAACGCCCTGGGGTCCCGACCACAATATCTGTGCCTGTGGTCAGTGCGGCGGCCTGACGTCCGATGGGAACCCCACCGTAAATCGCCGTCACTTTGACACCCTTGGCGAGACCAATTTTCTCAACTTCGGCAGCCACCTGATGGGCCAGCTCGCGGGTGGGTGCAAGCACCAACGCTTTGGGGTTCTTCGATGTTCCAGAACCTGCGGTGATACGCTGGATCAGGGGGATCCCAAACGCCGTCGTTTTTCCGGAACCTGTCTTGGCTTGAACCACCAGATCCTTGCCGGCAAGCCCTGGTGTAAGCACCGCAATCTGCACAGGTGTTGGATGGATATACCCCATCGCTGTCAGTGCGGATTTTACATCATCGGCAATAGGAAAAGAATCAAATGTCACGGTAGGAATAATGGGCGCAGCAAGCAGCGCCGCTACGGCATCTCCCTGCTCAGTCACGTTCTCATTTTCTGTCATAAAACCTTCTCTTTAAGACCTTGTGTAGGGGCGGTTCGCAAACCGCCCAAGATCTGGGTCTGTAAACGTAGATGTTCACGCCCTTGTGTTACAGAGGGTCGCACCTGGCAGCATCCGGCCGTGCGACAAACACCCCTGTCTTAACTATGACGCACAGAGGAGGCGGCGTCAAACCTAAAGCTCCACATGGCGACCCTTTTTGCCCTTGGCTTTCGGCAACAGCTTGGCCGCCTCATCGTATACAACTTTCAATTGACCGACCAATGCGTCAATATGTGCCCCACCAAACGTCCCGAGTACCCGAGGGAGACGCTTCTCCTTCTGCACAAACGCCAAGATATGCTGTTTCATCGTCTCTACCATTAAAAGTTCACGCATCAGGGACAAAGAGTCTCTGATGATAACCGTAGAATCCGTGATCTGTTGCACAGAGAGCGTATTCTTACGAGGCCCCTTTAATAATTCGACAGCATCCCCCGCACGTTTCAAAGCTGCACGAACTTTCGTGGCATCGGCAGGCAATGTACGCGCGAAACCCACAGAGAGTGTTTGAAAAGCATCCGCAATAGGTCCAGGCCCCTTGCCAAGCACCGCACCCAGACCACACGCACGCAAAAGCCGTTCAATGTAAGGTTGTACTGGCAGATCGATCACCGTGTGCCAATATGCAAGACCAAGTAAGAAAAGCTTACGGGCCTCCACATTCTCCACATGCAGCGTATGGGGTGCCGACGGCGAATCTTCAGGTGCTTCTTTAAAATTCAGATCATACCGAAGAAATCCATTGAATTCGTCGAGCGTGATCACATGTTTAAATTCAGCACACTCCTGCACCGTGTGCTTTTCGCCGACCAGCATGAAAGGGTAGTGTCGATCACGCAAACCGGCGGAAATAGAATTCATAACATCGTCCGTGTGCACGGGTTGGGAATCACCCAGATCCACGCAACATGCCAGTGCATGTGCTTTGCCTCCCCATACTGGATCCGTCGGACACGATTCTAAATATTGCCCTGAAGTACCTTCCACACCAAGCTGCGTTCGCACATCGAATGCCGCATCAGACGCGCGCAACGCATTCGGCACAGAAAGTGGCATGGCTGGCACACTTGATGGACGCGCAGTACTTCTTGGCACAGGGCTTGATGGCTTCGGCCCTTGCTGAAGCGCAGCATGAAAATTGATCATCCTCTGACTAAGCAGCATTGCCATAAGCAAAGTACCCACCGAGTTCAGCTTTTGTTCTCCGCCTGGTGCTTCAACTCGCTGCGACGTACATTCTTGATACTGCCTCATGAGGTAATTCTTTTGGACGATCTGAACCCCATTGGGTCGAGGCATATTCATCTCCAGCGCAACACGATCAGTGGGTCATAAGATATATTCGTTTAACAGTTCATACAACCTATTCATGGATCCTATAGATAGAAATCCTTGCCCGAAATCATCCCACTATGAATGCCAATTGTTTACCTCAGCCCCTATGTGCTAGATGAACCCATAATGTACGCAAGAAGACAGATCCTTCCCCTTGTTGTGCTACTCGCAACCGCGTGTAGCGACAAAAACACCACGCTCATCGAAGTCGGCTGGGAATGCGCTGAAAGCGGACGCCCTGGCCTTGGTGATCGCCCATGCCCCCCTGGGAAACGCTACGCCATGGGCGCATGCCAAGCATCCCGCTGCGATGCCACCGACGTGCCCCTGTGTTGCCCCGGCACAGTTTGCAACGATGGGGGTGAATGCGTCGTTCCAGCGTCCAAGCTGCCGACATGCAGCAAAGACGCTGATTGTAACGCCGACCAGGTTTGCTTCAACCAGCCCATGCTTTCAAGCAGCAGCAAAACCTGTGGCTTTCCGGTGCCCAATGCAGATCAAGAATGTCCAGCAGGCACCAACCTGTTTAATCACCGATGTGTCGTCGAATCGCCATGCGGTGCCAAGTGCCGCAGTGGCTGGGTGTGCAATATTGGACTCAACGCCTGTGAACGACCGCCACAACAAGCGCTGTCCTGCGATCAAACCTGCGGGGAAGGAAAAATTCTCGTCTACAGCGATCCCGACAGCATGTTATTTGATCAATGCTGCACAGTGGCCTGTGAATGTGTCGATCTTCCCCCGCTGCCTGCAGGAGACTGGGGACGCTTTGTTGACGCAGATCGCAATAGCACACGCATTTTTGTAAGTGGCTATGACAATACCTATGGTGATTTGGTGGTCGCAGAATATGACCCGAACACGCTCAAACAAACCAACCTGCGCTATGTTGATGGCATCCCAACCACCGGTGCCATCAAAGCGAATCCCAATGGGCCACGGGGTGGGCGCTTGGATCCTGGCCCCAACACCGGAACCCACACGTCCATCGCCGTTCGCAATGGTCGGCCCCTCGTGGTGTACTTTGACGACGAAAGCAGTGCACTTAAATGGGCTGGCGAACGCGAAGACGGAACTTTTACAACCGCTTTTATACATGCGCCTGAAGCCAATGCCACGATTGGCCAATACACCAGCATGGTGGTGGATCCCGACGGACGCATGCACGTCACCTATTATGCACATCACACCACGCTCAACGGCGAAATCATCACAACACCGATGTATGCGCGATCACGCACGCAAGATCCTACAACACCCGATGATTGGGAACGTGTCGCTGTTGAACCTCTGAGCACATGCTCTGAAACATGCGCGCCAAATACAGCATGCGTCCAAATGGCGGGCCGAGCACAATGCGCACCAACCAGCGTGATGTGCGCTCACTGTGGATGTGATCAAGCATGCGTCCAACTCGGCAATAGCGGGCAATGCGCGCGCAAAGCCATTGAGTTTGAGGCTGCACCGAGCACGCTTGTCGATATACCACGCGGCAATGGAACATTCACTTCGCTTGTTCTTCAGGGTGACATACCTGTGCTTGTTTATCATGATAGTGTTCAGGGCCATCTGCGAGGCGCCGTGGCTGATTTTGCATGGAATGCATCGGCCATTGGCGCGTTCACCAGCACCGTGGTCGATTGCAGCGACGGTATCCCCGTTGGCATCCAAACAAGCCTCGCCGTATCTCCTACGGGCGATTTACTCGCCGCGTACAATGCCCCAGGCGGTTATGGTGTTTATACATTTTACGGGCGAACCCTGTTTTCAGGACGCATCACGCAAATCGATGATGGGATCCGCGACAACATGCAGCGTCTCTTAGGCGGTTCCACCGATGTGGGCTTTAGCCATGCGGGGCGTCCCTTCATTGTCTACGGCGATCTTACCAACAACGATCTCTTGCTTGCTTTCGAGGCCGACGGCGGCTACGGCCACCGCATCTTGCTTGAAACCGGAGCCTTTGGCACCGCACAAGCCATGGTCATCAGTGACGACGACCACGCCCATATTCTTGGTTATCGCCGAGCTCTCAAGCAACCTGGCATTGCAGGCATTTATCTTGCCGTCGAAGATCTGCGCACATTTCCCTCACCTCAGTGACATCATCCCACATTGAAGAATAAACCCCGTGGCGTTAGCCTCCGGCTTCCATGACGCCCATCATACGACATCTATTTTTGTCCATCGCCGTTTGCCTTATTTTAAGCGCATGCAAGCCCAAGAGCCTGCCCCGAGAATGCTCCGACATCACCCAAAATATCAGAGCTTGTACATCCAATAACAACTGCACGGGTGGGCAAATTTGTTTGAATCAACCCGACATATCCAACGACAAAACATGCGGTTTTAATAAGCCAAGCAACATCGGCGCATGCCTGCCCAACACCTCCCTATTCAACGGCCGATGTATTTCCAATGCCCCATGCAATGCGGCATGCGCCGCAACGAGCACCGCGCCTCGGGTATGCAACATAATTAGCAACACATGCGACATCCCGCCTGACCGCGCCGATACCTCATGCAAACAAACGTGTCCGGCAGGATCTCTTTTGGTCTACGACAACATTGATGCAAGCATCACCCTAGGCTGCCATACGCTCTCCTGTGCATGCGCACCCTTGCCTGAGATCCATTTGGGCGATCTGGGTCGTTTTGTAAGCATGACCCAAAGCGGCAATAACCTTTTTGCAAGTGCCTATGATGCCACCTACGGGGATTTGGTGATCATGACGTACAATGCACAAACCCTTGAACAAACAGCATTGCGTTACGCCGATGGCTTTCCAAACTCGGGGAAAATTACGGGAAATCCCACAGGACGACGCGGCGGCCGTTTGGACAAAGGTCGCAATGTTGGCACACATACCGCCATTGCGATGCGCAATGGACGCCCCATCGTGGTCTACGTTGACGAAGAGTCTCAATCTCTCAAAATTGCATTTTTAGAAATCGATGGAAAAATAACAACAGGGGTCATCCATCAAGCGACCAAGAGCGCCGGCGAAAATATTGGGCGATTCAGCAGCATCGTGGTCGACGAGGCGGGCGTCATCCATGTGGCCTACTTCGCCGACAACATCACAATCGATGCGCAGCGTGTTAGCACCCCCATGTATGCACGAGCCAAAATCTCTTTGCCCAAAACCCCCGAAGATTGGGATCATCTTGCGATTGAACCCATGCGCCATTGCGATGATAAAGGTTGTCTTCAAGAGACCGCTGATCCGGCCTGCAAGCACAAGGATCCCTCATCTTTTCAATTGGCATCCCTCAATTTTACAGAAAACTCACGTGGAAACGGATTGTACACTGCTATCGCCATTCACAACGATAAACCTATGGTTGTGTATCAAGACAGTGCACACGGTTATGTTCGTGGAGCAACGGCAAACTTTACCCGCACCGATCCCACACCCACTGATTTCACCACCACGAAAATTGATTGCGGCGTAGGAAGCATCGACGTTGGGAATTACACCGCACTGCGCATAGCACCCAACAACGACGTTGTGGTCGCCTATGGCGATGGCCTGGGCAATACGATCCATACATACCGTGGTGAAGATTTTGCACGCGGAACCACCACCCGCATTGATGACGGATTGCGTGCATCCCATGATATTCGTGTCGGCGGGCCCATCAGCATTCTGTTCGACAGCCATGGCACGGCGTCCTTTATCTACGGCGACCTAAGCAACAACGATGTAATCATCACCACGCCATCCGAAAACGGTTTTGTACACCATACCATCATTGCCAACGGTGCTTTTGGCTCGGCACAATCGGCCGTGGTCATCTCCGATGACCAGGCCCTGATCCTTGCCCACCGCCGTTCGTTTAAGCAGGCAACGCCTGGGGATCTTGTCTTGCGCACTCTCGATCTGCGTGCTTTTTAGTGCCGCTTATGCAACTCCTGGAAAGCCCCCGATGGCAGCCACACAATCGTGATCTCCTCAATCGTTGGTTAAGCAGCCCGCAACCCATGCGGCCTTTCGTGCCATGCGCTGTTTTTGATTTTGACAACACATGCATCTTTGGTGACATCGGTGATCAAACCTTTCATCACCAACTTGATCTCCTGCAGATCCGCATGACACCCCATGAACTCGATACGCATCTGGGTGTCATGAACGATGCACGTTGTGCAGAGCTCAAACAGATTGTTTTGCGCAACTATGCCCATGCTGTCATGGGATCGCCTGCACACCACACCTTTCGTGCAGCGATGGCACTGCTCTGCAAGCGATTGTCGCACCTCGATCGACCACGCGCACTCCTCACGCTTGCAGGTTTGCTCGCAGGATTTACAGAAGAAGAAGCCGAAGCATTGGCCATTGATGCGTACATCCACGCAAGTCAACATCCTTTGATGCAACATGCGTGGCAGTGTCCCCATGAAAATTTAGAGTATCCTTTTGCAAGGAGCGTTCGTGCACAACCCGAAATGGAAGAGTTGATATTGGCACTGGATCATGCAGGTATTCCACCTACGGTTGTAAGTGCAAGCTGTGAATATCTTGTACGCGGTGTGGCGAGGCATCTTGGGTTATGCATCAAGCCCTCACGTATTTTTGGTATTCGATTGCAACACAATACCGATCAAACATTGCAGAATATGCCGCTGGATGAATCAGATTATCCGCTCACCTATCGTGAAGGAAAAACACGTCTCATCCAAAACCACATAAGTGAAAAACCTGTTTTGGTGGCAGGCGATGCAGACAACGATGTACCGATGCTTACGCAATTTAAAGAAACAGAAGTGCGTTTGATCATCCATCGCAATTTATATTCCCACGAAATAGGCGCGCTGTATGAACACGCCGCAAAAGTTGGAAGCCCTGAGATTGGTCCAGGCCACACACTCACGCTGGTGCAAGGACGCAACGAACACTTGGGTGCATTTCATTCAGAACACACAACCATTGACGGGAAATCATTGGCGGGATCGGATTAGGGCGTGCCATCATTTAGCCAACACGCCCTAAGCAAACGCCGCAATTTTCGCGAGTTCGCGTTCAATGTCCGCGGCCGATGGCCTATGCCTGGGATCTGGATGAAGCGCCCGTACAAGCAATTCGATCAATTCAAATTTCCCCGGACCGTCGGTCAAGGTATCTCGATAAAATACGCGCAATCGATCCGGTGTAAGAAACCCTTGGGCCACACCTTGTAAATCTAATTTTCCTTCAGTATTTTTTAATCCACGCGCATACGCAAAAGCACGGGCCGGATCATGATATCCGCCATAGGACCCGTTCACATGGGGAGCATCGCAATGTGCGATTTCACCCATTGTGATCGCTGCCGCAAAAACATCTTCGTACGGCAGCAAAGATGAATCACGCGGACCATGAGCAAAAGACCACGCCGAGAGATACGGCTTCGAACCAGCGATACCGATGATCTCGCGTCCGTCTTTTCCAAAATCACGAGACAATCCCATATCAAGCACGCACACCTTACCCGATGCATCCAATCCCAAATTGTCAGGCTTGATATCCCGATGGGCAACGCCACGCCCATGCATCATCGCAAGTTTCCCAAACAACTGTTGTCCATGGGCAGCCGCTTGCGCTGGCGTTAAACGCCAAACACGCTTTAAACTGCCATTTTCAGCCAAGGGCATGGCCATATAAACCTTGGGCATCAACGTAGGATCCATCGTCGCAATATGTTCCGCGTTCACAATTTGAAATCCCGCAACATGATCCATACCCGGAATACCATCCATCTTTTGTGCATCAAAAGATTCGGGTACAAGAGCACGCATGGCCTTACCCACCGCCATCGCTGACAAAGAAGACTCACCCGCTTCTTTTGCTTCTTCGATGGCACGCGCCGTCGGGTATACCACTTTGACTGCATAGGATTTTCCCGCAATATCACACAGGCGAACCTCACCAAAACTACCTTTACCCAGAACCTCACTCGAATCCTCAAAAGCGAATTGCAAATGATGCATCTCAATGGCTAGCGCAGCAGGACGCACGGGGAAAAATCGTGGGTTCAAACGCCGCATGGCATCGGACAATGTTTCGCCTGCCAACAGTTTAAGGTCATAGGATCTTACATCAGGAATACCCGAAACTTCTTTTCGACCAGCCATCGCGGTACAGGACCATTTCCCCTTAGTCGACGTAACAATGCACGCCCCCTCCACACGCCGTGACACATCCTCCGTGCCCCGTTCTGTCCAAGCCTTCAACGCGTTGTCATACTCGTTTTGTTGTTCATGGGTCCACAACCTTGGATCATGCGCCAAGCATGATTCTTGAAAAACAGGAATACGCAATTCGGCAAGACCCCATGGCGTATTCTCCAAAGCATGCGCAAGAGATTCACCTGGTGCAAGGGTCAAAGGTTCACGGCTCACGGTATCACCAACACGGCGCAACACCATATATCGCGTGAAAGGATCTGACGGCAGCGGTGGCACCACAATAACCGTACCATCCGAACAGCGTCCAAGAAGCTCTTCCAATGAAATATGACGGGCCGCTGCCGCATCAAGTGCGCGTTCAAAATGCATAGGAAAAACTTCGGCTTCACGTTTTCGCATTACAGCCGCTTTGCGTGCATCTGCGATATCCTCCATGGACGATGGCATCGCATTGCTGCGATCTCGTAAAATATGCACCTCTGATGAAGGTGGATTCAACAACCCCTCCAAGAGACGTGTAGATTTAGGTTCCACAGGACGTGGTGGCGGCTCCAAAGAATCCGCAATGGGGCTCGTTAAAGGTAAGATCTCTCCTGGCGGTGACTGAACAACGATCGTTGAAGTTGATGACGATACCGAAGACCTGGACATAGGATCAGTGTACCCGCTTCTGCAATAAATTCATGAAAAAGTGAGCATCATGTGGGATAAAACCATTAAGCAAACGCTGCAATTTTCGCGAGCTCACGCTCCATGTCCACTGCCGAGGGTCTGCGCCTGGGATCAGGATCAAGCGCTGATACAAGCAATTCGATCAATTCAAATTTACCTGGACCGTCCGTGATCGTTTCTTCATAAAATGCACGTAATTTATCTTGTGTAAGAAGTTTTTCCGTAGAATCCATCCAATTTGAATTATGATATTCATGCGCCGCCAATGCAAAAACAGGGTTATGCTCCCCATCATACTTGCTCTTCACATCATCACGATCGCAATGTGCAAGCTCCCCAATCGTCATCGCAGCCGCAAACACGTCTTCAGCAGGAAGCAGAGCGGCGTCACGTGGTGTTGCAAGCGACCAAGCTGACAGATACCCAGACTTTCCATCCAAACCACGAATAGGTCGTTGATCTTTTGCAAAATCGTACAACACGCCCATATCAAGAACACACACCTGAAAAGATCCATTCAAACCCAAATTTTCAGGATTGATATCGCGATGCGCAACGCCACGCCCATGGATCATCGCCAGTTTTGAGAACAATTGTTGTCCATACACAGCCGCTTGCCCTGGTGTCAGTTTGTGTTGCCCCTTCAACGTTCCATGCTCGGCCAAAGGCATCGCCATATAGACCGCAGGCATCTTCGCTTTATCAAGCGTTGACACATGCTCTGCGTTCAAAATTTCAAAGCCTACCACATGCGCGAGGCCTGAGATACCATCCAATTTTTGTGCACCCACAGACTCTGGGGCCAACGATTTCATCGCATCGGTTATCGCATCCGGCGGTAATGATGCCTCATCGTCCGCCACCGCTTGTTTGATCGATTCAGACGTTGGATAAATCACTTTGATCGCATAGGGCTTGCCATCGATGAGACACAAACGAACTTCGCCAAAAGCACCTGACCCTAATTTTGTCTTGGATTGCTCAAACGCAGTACGTAAACCATGCTTCTCCAGAGATCCCTGAATAGGACGTGCAGGGTAATAACGAGGACTCACGCGCCGCATGGCATCGGATAACGTTTCGCCGGGTTGCCTTGCCACAACTTCCGATGCGATAACAAGATCGCCTGTTTTAGGATCGTACCCCTTCATGACCGTGTATTTTAAATTTCCACCCTGACAGCTGTTCACCACACAGGCACCAACACCACGCCGTGACACATCTTCCGTGCCTTGCACGCTCCATGCCTCCAATGCATTCTTGTACTCGCTTCTTTGTTGCCCAACCCAACGCATTGGATTTTCTTCCATGCATGATTGCTGAAACACGCGGTATGGATCTCCGCAGGCCTTCGCCAAAGCATCCTCCACAGATCCATCTGACACATGAAGAGGCTCACGAACGACAGCATCGCCGACACGGCGCATGAGAATGTATTGCCTGGGATCGCCCGACGACAACGGGGGCACAACAATCACTGTTCCTTCGGCACAACGTCCAAGAAGATCCTCCAATGAAATATGGCGAGCCGACGCGGCATCAAGTGCGCGTTCAAAATGCATAGGAAACGCTGCTCTGTCACGCAAACCCAACACCACCTCTCCGAGTATCGGTACCGATGTCACATGGACACTGCGTTCTCGGGGCCAATCATCAGATAACGCATCTTGAAGTTTCGGCGCTTTAGAACGCGGCAGAGAAGTTTCATAACTCTCAACAGGTTCCGCAGGAACTGCCGATTTCGGTTTTGTAAGAAGCGGTGAAAATCCACTCGTACCTGAAACACCAGCCCCATGGTCGACAACGGGAGGAGTCTCAACCTTCTGTCTATTGGCTGATGAAGAAGTCGATAAAGGAGTCGGTAATTTCACATGATCGGACATAGGGATATTGTAACATTGCACCGACCAGTTTCACGGGAAATTACCCCTTAGGCGGCATCAACTCGCAGGGTAAGCGATTGCTGGGGGGCTTCATCAACGCGCGCTCGCTTGTCAGGCATGATGAAGGATGATTGTCCGTGGGTGTGTTCGGTACGGCCGGCTGATTTTTTTGTGTTTTATCGCAAGCCATCAAGAATAGATTCAACGTCAGAATTGCTAACAAACGCCACATGGGTTTTCTCCGTTTAGTAGCGAACCCAAATGACGTCGTTTGCATGCAATTCCGTCAGTGCTGTTACGTCGGGTGTTCCATTGATGAGCTGGGTCGTGTTGGCATTGAAGCTGTAGGCTGCGGCGCCTCGCCACACAATCTGAGCATCTTTGAAAAATACGCTGAGGTCGGTGATATCCATGGGCACGGTGTATTGATTCCACCCGGTCAGTCGGGTTGGCAGAATGGTAAGCGCAGCGGCAGGCTCTCCTTCTGTTTCACCTGGCATGGTGGTCCAGTTCGTTGTCGTTAGAGTGCTGTCAGCTGCCCGACATGTTTGATAAACCTTCCAATAAATCTGAGTAAACGGCGCATTGGGGACCTTCATGCGAACGACGAGTTTGTAATAATTGTCATCGGCATCAAGTGCATTGGCATCTGGCTTCTTCCAGCTAATGGCCACAATTTTTCCATCCGTGTTTTTTTCTACTGCAGCACGACCAAAATCGCTGGTCATCGGCCGGATGGAGGTCACGCTCGCAGGCACTTCAACGCGTACACGATAGGTGTCTGCACCATTGCAACCGTGCCCAATGCCAAAAGCGACCTCTTGGCTTGTGTTGGCAAAAGCGGGTCCCGATGCGATGGAGGCATGGGCATGTGCCACCGATCCCGACAAGACGGCCCCAAAAAAGATCCCTATGATAACTGCATTTTTCTTCATGTGTAAAACTCCCTAAGAAGCCAGCAATCACTCCAGGTGATCTGGCCAAACAATCCGTCCAGGTGCGCCCTGCGTGCCCTGCTCCGTATGGCAGCTGTTGCAGTCCCCATTGGTCTGCGGTGTGGTCATGATCCGAACGGATTCATGCACCACAAGGCGAGCACGATAAGGCAATGGGACGCCAGCGACGACACTCGTGGATAGAAAATTACCTACCGCATTGGGGATGAGGGTTAGCGTCACATTCCCGTCTGCGTCCAGGATTTCCACCCGTGCTCCATGCGGCGGATTGCTATTGCACAGATTTGATTCATGCAACGAAGGGAATACTGTTCCAGAAAAATAATACGCCATTTCAGGTGCTTGCTGCTGATGGCATGATCGACAAGCCAGGCCTGGATTCATCAGAGGACTTCCGGTGGTTCCCAGGGACCAATACACGCCGCTTTCACATGTTGTTTCGCCCTGCACGGGCGCTTCCATATTTTGAGGCATATCTTCCGCGCTGCATGCCACGATCCATGCCAAAGCCATGGATATTAAACTGCGTTTCATGCCGCGCTTGGTACCGCAAATAATGTACGATCTCAATCAGTTCAAGGAAGAGTAAAAAATTAAGCAAATGCCGCAATGTAAGTAAGTGAACACGCCATTTCAGATGCTGCGGGTCTTAAACGCGGATCAGGATTCAATGCAGAGATCAGAAGTGTGATTAATTCGGGCTTGCCTGGTCCATCAACCATGGTCTCTTCGTAAAACGCACGCAAAAGATCGGGCGTCATGCATTCCAAAGTAGCCCTTGCCCAATCCAATTCGCCATCAGCCGCTACCATCCTGTCTTGAAAAGCAAACGAATCGGCAGGATCGCCCAACCCGCCATATTTTTTACTCAAAGCTGGGGTATCATTGTACGCCCATATCCCAACCGTCACCGCTGCTGCAAAAACGTCTTCCGCAGAAAGCATCTTGGCCTCACGCGCATCATCCTGTGACATAAGCTGCCATGCAGAAATAAATCCTGGCGTTCCGCAAATTTCTACACTTGCACGATCGTCGTGAAAGTCATGGGAACCCCCCAAATCAAGCACCAAGAGTTTCTTATCTTGGCGACCTAAATTTTCGGGTTTGATGTCACGATGAGCAACACCATGTGCATGCAAATCAGCCAAAGCGCCAAACAATTGTAGTCCCCAGGCTGCTGCTTCTGCGGGCGATAATTTTTTGAGCGCATCCAATGTTCCGCCTTCAGCCAAAGGCATGGCCATATACACACAGGGTGCTTCCGCAAGCACGGTGCTCGCCATGTTTTCTGCATTGATCACCTCAAATCCTTGAACATGACCCATGTGCGGTGATGCATCCAATCTTCGCACTGCAACAGTTTCAGGAGAAAGTGTGCGCATGGCCTCGCTCATGGAGCTATGGAGGAGTGGCTTCTCTTTCAATTCCTTTTTTTGACGACGCAAGCTGAGTGTCCGTCCAGGATTTTTAAGTTTCTGAAGCAATCCTTTCGGCATCTGCGCTTTAAGATCAGCGATTTCGGCACGTCTTTTCTCAATAGCCTCTCCGGTTGCGATTACTTTTTTGATCGCAACCTCATTTCCATTCACGGTACAACGACGAACAGATCCAAAAGCGCCATCACCCAGATGAATCGTCGATTCGTCAAAAGCACGCTGCAAGCCCTGCTCGCCGCGCAAAAGAGGTCTTGATGCAAAATATCGTGGATTTACGCGTTGCATGGCATCGGTGAGATTCTCACCAGGATCCAAAGTAACAGACATTTTTTCTATCTTGGCCTTCGATTGGTCGTGTCCTGTCATCACTGCACAGGTAAATGTCTCACTATCGGGGGTCGGCATCACAATCGATGCGCCAACAATACGCGCAGACAAATACATACGGAGTAAATCATCAAATGATGCATCGGGCTTGGGTGAACGGCTTCGCACGCATTCTTCAGACAACGCCCCCGGCGTACCAAGACTTGTCCATAAAGCCAACGAACGATCATACTCATTCCGTTGTTCAGGAGCCCACATCGCATGATTGCGTTCAAATAGATGTTCGGTAAACAGAGAATCAAGATCACAACCCAAAGTATCCATTACCGATTTATTGGATCTAATCTCATAGACTTCTCTGAATACCGAATCACCCGTTCTGCGCAAAATGACCCAATCATTGGGCGAAGAATCCAAGGGAGGCACCACAATACATGTGCCCTCAGCGCATCGCATCAATATCTGTTCAAGCGAAATATTAAATTTTGAAACAACCGCAAGTGCGAGATCAAACTGGCCTTTCAGGCTGGCACGCTCTTCGCTCAGCGCAGCCGATGCTTCCGCAAGAGGCGGTACGACACGCGCAAACGCAGCGAAACCATCCGTGTCTGACGAAGAACCACGCCAAGCAAGCGAAGCTGCAAGGGTACGCGACATCGCGGTCCCTTTAGAAAAATGATCCGTGCTCGCACAATAGGTATGACGACGATCGTCAACGTGAGGACCGGTTTGAGGAGCGGAGGAGGCATCGACACTATGGACACGGAGCATTTCGCTGGACATGCCCGGAGTGTATCCACTCCGACGCCATAAAACATGACACATCACATAAGATCTATGCTTGAATTAATGAGCGAGTGCGACCAACCGTGTAAGTTCATGGGCCATTTCCGCCGCCGTGGGAACGACGCCTAGGTCAGTATGTACAGCGCGTGCCAGGAGGGCAATCAGCTCTGATTTCCCCACACCCTCGGTCATGGTTTCTTCTAAATACGATGTAAAGGCTTCAGGCGTGAACTGATGGGTCGATTTCTGCCAATCCAAATTGCCTTGAGCGTCGTACATTTTATGGGCATGGGCATAGGCAAATACCGGGATGTGATACTTTCCATACTTTTCAATGAACCCATCCGTGAAATAGCATGATATCTGTGCGGTGAGCATAGCGAGTCCAAATACGTCTTCAAGAGGTATTTGCGACACTTGCAATGTCCGGTCCAAACGTCGCGAAGATGAGTAGCCCCCTGATCCAGGCAACCGTTTCGGTGTGCTCCCTGGTGCAGTCGATTCATCAGAAACGAATCCAAAATCAATCAGGGTCCCATCCTTGCCCACATTTTCAGGCTTCAGATCGCGGTGACTGATACCTCGTGCATGCATGCGCGCAAGCGTCACGCTGATCCGTCGTGCGATCTCTGCAGCCTTTATAGGCGTAAGGCCAACAGTCTTTTTAAGCGTTCCATCGGTTAAAAGAGGCATCGCCATATACACGGTTGGGCTCAGTTTCTCGTCAAGCGATGCGATATTCGCTGCATTCTCAATGGCATAATCACTCACCGGTGCCACGCCAGGAATGCCATACAGTTTCGAGGACGCAATCAATTCCCACGCAAGCATTTCCGCGGCAAACGCGACGTTATTCGCATCAAGATTGTGACTGCCATTCCTAACAACGTTCTGTTTAATTAAAGTACGTGTGGGTTTTGACGCTTTAATCGCAATTGTTTCATCGCCTAACACGCATTCACGCACCGAGCCTAAATTACCATTCCCGAGATGCTTCTCCGAAGCTTCATACGCCTGCTTCAATTCTTCAAGCGTCAACGCTTTCTTGCGGGGCTTCACCGGAAACAGATGAGGATGCAAACGAACCATCGCATCAGAGACCGTTTCTCCTGGATTTAAAATGACCGTTCCACGAGGTACAGGCGACACGACAGTCATATCGCGTTCGTTAACAAAAAGAGAAAAATGTCCTGGGGTCCCTTTCACAGGGTACAACAGCGCACTCCCCTCTGGGGCCTTATTAAAACTTGCCTTGGGATTGTTTGAAGATGCGGTGCCGGACAAAGTCCACATACGCAATGCCTCTTGGTACATTGCGAACTGTGGGGTTGACCATTTCGAAACATCCGCAAATGCTTGCTCCGAAAAATTAGTCGCGACTGTTCTAGGAATACAACGTTCAAAAAGCTGTGAGAGCGTTATTCCTCTTGCAGTCGCATGATTCAGCGCTTTTTCAAAACAGCATTTTGAACGAACGGACGCCGGCATCAACGGCACGGGACCCATGACCGAAGCACGGTCCGATTTCTTGAGAGACGCATCAACAGTAATAGGCATCAAACCACTGTCGAGCGATCCTCGCCTGCCAATCACCAACGGCCCTTTTTTTCTCAAAGGCGCAACAGGTGTTGCCGTACAACCTGTATTTTTTGCAACAAGCGCAAGTATCGCGCTTTCATCCATGTCTGATGTCAAACTTTTGTGCACAACCCCATGTTTCGTCATCATCGAAACAATCCCGCCGTGAACATTCTGATCAGAAATTCGAAGTGACGTTTGTCTTAGTAAAAATGCGCCTGGTTTTTTTTCGCGCAAACAATTTTCTGCAGTGATCCCATCAACAGGACCATGAAATGCACTGGTGGTGAAAAACCACCGACTCGATTCATACTTTACAGAAGCAACAACCGGCGCCGAATCATGCCTTTTGAGCGGCAATACAGCGGAAGTGCGTTCAATCGCTTGAGGAGGCATGTGTCGGTTACCTTGGGCATGCTCGGATGACATCACTTAGCGTCATGCGTTATCGCTTCTTATCGCAATGCTCTTGAGAAGTCTTGTCTTAAAAGCTGAAAAGTCCATGGTTTCCTGATCGCGGCTGCCATACCTGCGAAGGGTGACTGTGTTGTCGGTCACCTCACGTTCACCCACAACAACGACATTGGGGATTTTGCGTGTCACCGCATTTCGGATTTTCTTATTGATGGTCTCGTTGGACGTGTCCACTTCGGCACGAATGAATTCATTGCGCATGTCCGCCACAATCCGGTGTGCATATTCATCAAAGCGCTCACCCACCGTCAGCACACGCACCTGCACCGGCGCAAGCCATGTAGGAAATGCACCTGCATAATGTTCAATCAGAAAAGCCACAAAACGCTCGTGGGTCCCCAGAGGCGCACGATGAATAATGTACGGACGGTGCTCTTGATTGTCAGGTCCCACATAACGCAGATCCAAACGCTCGGGGATCGCAAAGTCGAGTTGATTGGTGCTTGCCGTTTCTTCCCGGCCTGTCACCGTACGAAACTGCACATCGATTTTAGGTCCGTAAAATGCAGCTTCACCTTTGACTTCGGTAAATGGCAAACCAGAATCGACCATGGCACTGCGCACAAGATCTTGCGTACGCGCCCATGCTTCTGGATTGTCCACATACTTTTGTTTGCCTTTGGGATCTTCAGGATCCCATGTTGAAAAACGAAAGTAAAAATCCGTAAGCCCTAAAACGTCGTAAACCTTGCGATGCAAATCCATCACCGACAAAAATTCAGACTTGATTTGATCTTCGGTGCAATAAATGTGCGCATCGTTCATGCACATGCCACGCACACGCAAAAGTCCGGAGAGCGCGCCCGAATCTTCAAAACGATACACTTGACCATATTCAGCCAATCGCAATGGTAATTCGCGATAGCTTCTTTTACGGCATGCAAAAATTTTGTGATGGTGCGGGCAATTCATGGGGCGCAAACAATACGCCTCTTTGACCACTTCTTCGGATCCGCCGGCATGTTCAATCGTTTCGCGAAGCTCCATGGCTGGGTACATGTGCGATTCGTAATAAGGCAAATGCCCGGTTTGAAAATACAATTCACGTTTGGCCAAATGGGGCGTTGAAACCCGTTGATAACCCGCTTTAAATTCCAATTCTTTGATCAGCTTTTCGAGTTCATCGCGAAGCACCGTGCCATCAGGAAGCCAAAGCGGAAGGCCTTTGCCAATATCTTCGTCAATGTGAAAAATATCGAGCTCACGACCCAGTTTTTTGTGGTCGCGTGCTTGTGCGTCTTCGTACGCTTTCACGTGGGTTTCAAGTTCTTCTTTGCTTGCAAAAGCCCACGCATAAATGCGCGTCATCATGGCTTTTTTAGAATCGCCACGCCAATAAGCACCCGCCACGCTTCGTAGCTTAAAAGCCCCTTGGGGCAATTCGCGGGTGTTGGCCACATGCGGACCTTCGCACATGTCAACAAACGATCCATTGGTGTAAAAACTCAAACTTTTTAAGCCTTTTTTCTCGAGCAACTCGGTGGCGTATTCGCGCTTGTAGGGCTCACCCATGCCATCGATACGTGCAAGGGCCTCTGCGCCCGGAAGCTCTTCACAGGAAAATACTTGGCCTTGCTTGATAATGTGCTTCATCCGCTTTTCGATTTCAGGGAAATCTTCGGCCGTGATGGGCTCTGGCAAAATAAAATCGTAATAAAAACCATCGGCAATGGGCGGACCAAAGCCCAGCGTCGCGCCTGGCCGCAATTGCACCACCGCTTGAGCCAGCACATGGGCGAGACTGTGCCTGATCTTATAAAGTTCTGCGTCGTCGTGGGTGGTCTGATGTTCCATGACGCTGGCAGTACGCCAATCATAGATAGGTTTCAAGATTGTAAATTTTAAATGGTGCCGGAGAAGGGACTTGAACCCCCACTCCCTTGCGAGAAACGGATTTTGAGT
>SXGR01597386.1_pt1 | contig 116781 bp, 98 predicted proteins | sample 3174711 | NCBI WGS metagenome assembly SXGR01 (sample SAMN11356860, study PRJNA531348) | freshwater metagenome | isolation source: freshwater sample F1-60 | place: China: Fuxian Lake, Yuxi | collected 2017-12-25 | reverse complement strand
GCTATCCGGCACAGGTGGAGAACATCTTGTTCGACCCTGATCGAGGAATGGACAAAAATCTTGTTTATCGTCTTGCAGAGTGCACTTTTATTAAGAACGCTGAAAATTTAATCATCACTGGTAGTACAGGGACAGGCAAGAGTTACTTGGCCTCAGCCCTTGGTTATCAGGCCTGTTTGAATGGATATAAAATCCTATATACAAGCGCTACGCGTCTGCTATCTCAGTTAAAAATGGCTAAAGCCGATGGCTCCGCATTGAAGGAATTGTTGAAGATAGAGAAGCTTGATTTGCTCATCTTGGACGACTTTGGAATACAGCCATTTGATCAACAATCGAGAATGATGCTAATGGAAATCATCGAAGATCGACATGGTAAAAAATCAACTGTCTTTGCCTCGCAATTGCCTGTGCAGTTATGGTATGAGATCATAGGAGATAATACCATCGCTGATGCAATCCTCGACCGAATTGTGCACAGCGCACACAGAATAGAACTTCAAGGTGAATCACTGAGAAAAAAGGGAACTAAAAACACAATCTAAAAAACACTAATTTTGGTCCATGTTCAATGCCTCAGTTAGCGCCGTTAATTTGCCTCCCTCAGGGGGGTCAATTTGAGGCCGACGGAAAGGGGTCAATTTGTCCGATTATTCCAGGTAATTAATAGATTAAATATTTCTAACTCAAATCCTTAATTGTCGAACCCAAATGTGAACGCATAACGCTCTCTTCACATTGGATTCCTTCGTTAATTTTAAACCTGAATCAACCGATTTCTTCCAGAGGTTAATATTATTGAATAAGTAATTATTCGAAGTAAAAAATCTGCGTTCTGATTTTATGTCTCTTTGATGGCAATTAATCTTGGGGCCATGTGAACGATATGCAACTGTATTTACTGGATCATTATAACTATCGATGTAATGATTCGATTCGTTATGTATTAAAACAATATCAGCATTGACCGGGAAATGAAGAGAGTAATCACAATTTGGCTGAATAGTGGAAAGCCAAGCGAAATAGACCAGTGCCAAAAAGCACAAAAATCTCATCATGTTGCAAAATATAGGCAAAAAAAGTGACATTCAGACAATTTCTATCGATTATGTTTACTGAAACTGAGATATACCTCGATTAAGGCTGATGGCATCAGAATTCCAAGCGCGCCAATCAAATTAAACCACAGAAACGGGAGGGCATCGGTCCAAAACAAAACCAGAATAAAGCCCTGGTTCACCAAAGCCAAACCGAGCACCCAGCCCGACGTAACGCGTTTCAACAAAAACGCGCAAAGAAATACTCCTAGAATGACACCATACACCAATGACCCAAGAAGGTTGACAGCCTCAATCAGGGTGCCCAGATGTCGGGCGATCATCGAAAACAAAATGGCATAAATACCCCAAGCCAATGTGCTCCAACGACTCACCAGTAAACACTCGGCATCATCAGCATTCGGACGAAACAAACGCTTGTAAACATCCACTACCGTAGTAGCAGCTAATGCATTTAACTCGCTGCTGGTGCTCGACATAGATGCTGCCAATATCATTGATACTATAAGTCCAATGATGCCCGAAGGCAAACGCTCAAACACATAATAGAGGAAAATATAATTGGTATCGCCCGAATCGCTGTCGGGTAATTCCTTTTTCGCCAATGCTTGAGCCCGACTGCGCAACGTATCGACCTTTCGCTGCGATTGATTGAGCGCGCCCCCTGCTGTTTCGAGGTCTAAAGCTGTCGATTCCATCGAATGTGCGCCCCCAATTCGTTGGGCGTCGAGGTAATTGATGGCCGCCGTTTTTCGCTCATTAAGTGCCAACTTGTATTCCGTCTCCAAAGTTTGAAATTCAACTTTGGCCTTGCTAGCAACCAACTGACCCCGAAGATCCGTATTGAACAGTAAGGGTGCCGGCTGAAAAATATAAAATACAAAAACAAAGACACCGACCAATAAAATCCCGTATTGCATTGGGATCTTCAGCAGGCCATTCATCATAAGCCCCATGCGCGATTGCTGAATGGTCTGTCCACCTAAATAACGCTGTACCTGACTTTGGTCCGTGCCGAAATAGGATAGCATCAAGAAGGTGCCACCCAGTAAACCGCTCCATACCGTGTATTTTTCATTCCAGTCGAAGCGCCAATCTACGGATTGCATACGTCCCATTGCGTCTGCAACAGCCAATGCTTCACCGATCCCAACCCCATTCGGGAGACCATCTACTACCAACCAAGCCGCCCAAACCATTGCGGCCAGAATGATCGCCATCTGCGTTTTCTGGGTTCGGGCTACAGCTGTTGTGCCTCCCGTGAGCGTGTAGCCCACAACCACCGCGCCAATCGCCAGGCAAGTGAGGCTCAGATTCACATGCAAGACAGCGCTCAAAATCAAGGCCGGTGCAAAAATGGTGAGCCCAGCAGCCAGTCCGCGCTGGGTTAGAAACAGAAAGGCAGCCAGCGTACGCAAACGAACATCGAATCGATGTTCGAGGTACTCATAGGCCGTGATCACATTCATGCGGTAGTAGAGCGGTACCGCTACTGTGGCAATGATCACCATTGCAATGGGCAGGCCAAAATAGAACTGTACAAAACGCATCCCTTCGGTGTAGGCTAGTCCGGGAGCCGACAGAAAGGTGATGGCACTGGCCTGGGTTGCCATGATGGATAGGCCAACAGTAAACCAGCCCATGTTTCGGCCCCTCAAATAATCGGCCGATCCATCGGCTCTACGCTGGGCGTAGAGTCCGTAAACTACAATGCCTACTTGAGTCAACAATAATACCCACCAATCCAATGCACTCATGTCAATTATCGCGGCGTTTAATCCTCTTGTTTATGTTGGGGCACTCGATTACTGCCGAGTTCAACCAGATTCGTGAGCAAACGAAATGCCCCGGGCACACCCGCGGGCAATTGTCTAAACAGACTGAGGCCTGTGTATACCCACCAGCCCCTTCCTACACGTCCAACCACCAAAGCGCCATTTTGCTCTTTTTCACCAGGGTCTGCCATAGTCATTAAGGCCTCAGCTGAAGTACTGTCCCAACGTGCAGCATAATAAAGTCCGCGTTCTTGTACCCATCCCCTAAAATCATCAGATTCTATTTTATTGGGACGATTCAGTAGGGGATGATCGGAATTTAATAATTGTATGGGTGCCTCTTCTACTGTTGTGCGCTGACTGCCCAATTGCAAGCGAAAGGGAGCGAGTGAATCGCTCAACAATCCACGACTGGTTTGGTATTGCATCACCACCGTACCACCACCCAAGGCAAAATTGCGCAGCATCGGATATAATTTGCGGTAATTTTCGTCGGTATTCACCAACCGCACACCCAAAACAACGGTTTGAAATTCATCGAGCATTTCGGGCGTCCATTGGCCAGCCGGGCGCTCAGTGACCTCATAACCAAGAGCACGCAATGCGCCAGGAATTTCATCACCCGCACCGGGCACATAGGCTACCTTGTTTGGCCGATAAGCTCCTCCCAGGTGCAGAATGGGGATGCCTGCTTCAGGCAATAGAATCAGTTGAGGAAGGTGCGGGTAGGTCAACTCAATTTGATCACGCGTGTATTCGAGTCCATCGACCGTGGCGCGAACCCGTGCCTCACCCGCTGCAGAATGGGTTGAAGCATCGACCGTAAATTTGACGACCCGGTTCTCTCCAGGGTTTAATGAGGGAAGTGTATGGGTTTGGGGTTCAACCTTCCAACCTTGGGGCACATCCAATTGAATAGAAATCGGACCCAAAACAGTAGTGGGTGATAATCGAACCCCCAGCTGAATCGGTTCATTACCTTTGTGCAATGCAATGGGTTCGACAAACGAGAGATGCAGTGGGGGCACGACAGTCAGCGGCCGATAGCGTTCGCCTTCAGCAGGGTCTGTGAAGCGGTGCAATACATCGACACGCGCCTGAATAGCAGTCCTTTTCTTCCCCATAAAGACTGTATAATGAGACGCGGCATGCAGGGCGGCAGGAGGCGTTGACACACCGACCCAGGTCTGACCGGGCAGGTCAAAAAAACCGGTGCGCCCTGTGCGCCCTTGCAGCCAGAAAGGTTGCGAGAGGGGAAGGTCGACAGGCATGAAGATGCGTTGATCTCGAGATACCATCCGATTGAAAGGAAGAAAAGTATCGATCGATAATGCGCAATTGACTTTGAATTTATTCGGCTCTTGGGCACTCGATCCGTCGGCTCCGCCCGTAAGGGTTTTCCACTGTATTGAATCGAAACGCACCACGCCCGGATGTCTTCTAATGCTTCTGAATTGAATAGAAAGCGAATCACCAGGGCAAACCGAGTATCTATTGGCCGTTAGCTCGTGCCAGACACCTGCAGCATCCAATATCAAGCGATCGAGACGAGACAATTCCTCTTGGCGACGGGAAAATTCGGGCTGATGCATCAACAATTCTTTGGCTGTCATCAACTTCGGCAACATACGCCAAGGCTCATCGAGGCGAAAGGCACGCTCGGCACCCGATAGCGCTCGGAAATAAGCAGCCCGTGAAGCATCCTTTCGTTCAGCAGCAGCCTGTTCCAACAATAAGGCTTTAAGTCCACCCACAATGGAGTCGCCGGCCAACCATTTGAGATACTCCAATTCCTCGCCCCTTTGCAAGGCCGAACCGAAACCTTGGCTTCGGTGCATCGACCGGCTTAAAGCCGCTGTTTCACCAAAACTTCGACCAAGAATTGGGGAAAAACCCCCGACATCGACCATTTCCAGTCCTTTTTTGTCAAAATCTGGCCGACCAAAAAACCACCAGCTTGTGTTCCAGTACAGGGTTCTTGTTTTCCAGACCCCTACCCCATCTTTAAATTGATTGGGGAATCGCATGGGGTCTGCGGCGGCACTAAATGCCTCTACCGCCAATTGAGCGGAGGCGGTATGATGACCATGGGTAGCACTTGGTTCTGGCGTGAAGCGGGTAATGATTACATGCGGACGAAACAAACGAATCACCCAAACGACGTCTGCGAGTAAACTATCTCGATCCCACTGACGAAAAGTCTCCTCTGGTGTTTTGCTATAACCGAAATCATTGGCACGCGTAAAAAACTGCTTGGCCCCATCGATAGAGCGAGCCCCCATGAGTTCGTAGGTACGGATCAAACCCAATTCATCACCCGCTTCCTTACCGATCAGGTTTTGTCCACCATCGCCCCGCGTAAGCGATAGATAGGCTGCATTGACCCGCATTCCCTTGGAGAGCCAGGTAAGCATGCGGGTATTTTCATCGTCGGGGTGTGCCGCCAGATAGAGTACCCTTACTGGCATTTGTAATGCCCTAACTTCCTCCAAGAGCCCGGCGGAACTCACTCCATTATTCGGACCAAAACCAGTCTGTGCAATCAACCGATTTGAGTAACAAAGGTTGAGCACGAGAAATGCGCAACAGCGCAGTAAAAATCTACTTCTTCTTGACTCCCCCACCTGGAATAACCCAACCTTTGATGGATGTTTCGATTTCTGGACGCGTCATTTCAAACCATTCACTGGTTTTAGCCTCGCCTACAGCGATCGACTGACGGGCTGAAGCCAATGCATCATTGATATTGCCTGACGCCGCGAGCGCACGGGCTTTGGTGAAATGAGGCATAAAATGCTCTGGGTTCAATTCTACGGCACGCGTGGCCATTCGAAGGGCCTCGGCAGTACTGCCTCCCTGGGTGAGTAAATACGAGGCAGCATTATGGTGGGTATACCAGTCAGCCTTTGCATTGTGAAAATACTGGTTGATGTTATCCATGGCCAGCGTTTTCAGATCAGTGGATATACCAAAAGACACCCGCATTTTCTCCCATCGCAAAACTACCTCGGCCCGATCATCACCCGTCAATTCTATGGCAAAATTCATGCGTTCCTGCATGCGCTCGCTCATACCGGGACGAACCGTGAAACGTACCACATCCAACTCCTTTTTGTAGTTGGTTGAGCCCCACTGACCTTCATTGGAATTCAGAATGATGGTCCAATTATCGCGGCCAGGAATGGTAAATAATGCGTATTTACCCGCCTTCACCGTATTTCCGGCAATCTGAACAGCCGTACTGAAGCTGATTTCAGTAGCCGAATTCGCACCGGTTCGCCAGACTTCATCGAAAGGCACCAAATCACCCCAAACCACACGGCCTTTAACCGCTGGGCTGCTGTAGGTAACAGCCACCTCCGTTACACCCACAACCTGAATCACGCTGGCTTTCGGACTGGGTTGGGGTAAAACAAGTTGGGAAAAAGCTTGCGTGGCCACAAGGCAGCAGATCATCGTTGCTGCAGACAGGAAACGAATTTTGGTAAAAGTAATCATAGGTAGTTCATTAAGGTTTAAAAAATAGGTTTAGCGAATACAAACATAAACCCATTAAAGAAGTTCGTATTGCGTACATTTAGTCTTGCACAAATTTAGTTTAACCTGTGGAAATTACGCGTATTATTGATTCAATAATTGATGCAATTGACGGAAATTTGTACGTCTTTTGAAACAACAGATCAAGCCCATGAACCATGCCTACCTCATCGTTGAACCGAGCATCGAACCCCATATTGCACTCATCCGTTTGAACCGTCCAAAAGAGCTCAACGCACTGAATCTTGAACTCATGGCGGAATTGCGCGACACCCTCAAGCAATTAGATCAGGATGATGAAGTTCGGGCGATCGTGATTACAGGCGATGAACGGGCCTTCGCTGCAGGTGCTGACATCAGGCAGATGTCGGGAAAGAGTGCGGTCGACATGCTGCTCATCGACCAGTTTTCGACTTGGGATACCATCAAAAAAATCAAAAAGCCCCTCATTGCGGCCGTTTCTGGATTCGCATTGGGCGGGGGAAATGAATTGGTGATGCACTGTGATCTGGTGGTGGCCTCTGAAACGGCACAATTTGGACAACCCGAAATTAAACTGGGGGTGATACCGGGGGCCGGCGGCACACAACGATTAACCCGTCAGGTGGGGAAAGTTCGTGCCATGGAACTGGTATTAACTGGGGAATTCATCGGCGCTCACCAGGCACTTGCCTGGGGGCTTGTGAACAAAGTGGTGCCCGTCGAACTGTATCTTGAGGAGGCCTTGAATGTGGCCCGGAAAATAGCGGCACAGTCACCCCTGGCTATTCGACTCGCCAAAGAAGCTGTACTCAAAGCGCATGATGCTCACTTGGCTGAAGGCCTCGAATTTGAGCGCAAGAATTTCTACTTGCTGTTTGCCGGGCAAGATCAAAAAGAAGGCATGCAAGCCTTTATCGACAAACGAAAACCGAATTTTATTGGTCGTTAGACCCGATAAATCCGATCAATCGCCATCCAAAAGATTGCCGAAACCGCCCAGAATTGATCCTTCTTCTTTGCGGCCGCCAGCACCTGTACCATAGCTCAAAATTCGGGCGGCCAATCTCGAAACAGGCAGGCTCTGAAGCCAAACCTTACCCGGGCCGCTGAGTGTGGCAAAAAACAACCCCTCCCCACCAAAAATCATATTTTTCACCCCCCGAACCATTTGAATGTCATAGTCGACACCGGATGTGAATGCCACAATACAACCCGTATCGACCCGCAACTTCTCACCCGGCTGAAGCACACGTTCCAAAATGTAGCCACCTGCATGCACAAAGGCCAACCCATCTCCTTCCAGCTTTTGCATGATAAATCCCTCACCACCAAACAACCCGGTACCCAACCTGCGCTGAAACTCGATACCCACACCCACACCTTTTGCGGCACATAAGAATGAATCTTTCTGACAAACAACTTTACCGCCCAATTTTTGCAAATCGAGGCAAATGATCTTACCCGCATACGGTCCGGCAAATGTGACCCGCGATTTGCCACTGCCGGTGTGGGTAAAAGCCGTCATAAACAATGACTCACCTGTAAGAAGACGTTTACCAGCACCCATAAGCTTACCCAAAAAGCCCCCTCCACCTTGCGAAGACCCATCGCCGAATAGTGTGGACATTTCAATGCCTGGATCCATAAACATAAAGGCTCCACTTTCGGCAATCACCGTTTCCTGCGGATCCAGTTCGATCTCCACACACTGCATTTCCTCACCATAAATTTTGTAGTCGATTTCGTGATTTTGTCTCATTTTCATTAATTCATTTTGGCGTGTAAAGATTCCAAAAAATCATGTAATATACTTTTGTTGTTGTTGTTATACTAATTAAATATCATTAGAACATTGAGCAAGAAGAAAAAAGCAAGCTGAAAGGCGGCATATAAGAGGACCACTGGATTCACCCGCCTGATTCCGGCCATTTCGGCCAGCGACAACAAAATCAGGGAAAACACCCACCATGCCATGTAGTTGCGCATGGGTGCTACAAATAGACTGCCCTCTCCAGGCGTATCCCAGGTCCAAAACCCGAGGAAAACAGCCACCGGCTCGATCAGTACATCGGCCAGCATGACGGCAGTGGCACCCAAAAATGGTCGTATCTCTGGCGATATTTGAGCTGCAAATGACAGATGAGTGGATGCATAAACGAGTACCAACCAATTGATGCCAATGACCAATGGCACACCGGCGGGTGCATACCCAAGCACACGACCGTAATGATATGCACCAAATACATTGCCGGTGGCGACACCATATACCTCCACCAGCCAACCGGCCAAACAGCCCAACAGGAGCAGTACACTGTGGGGCATAGGTACAGGTCGCTCCATCAGCCACACATGAATTGCACCCAAAATCAAAACATAAGGCACGCAGAGTAAGAAAAACTGCCGTGTTGTAGGCCATGCTAAACCCAAAGCGCCAAAACCATAAACTATACCCCAAAAAATGAGAAAATAGCGGCGTACCGAAAGGACATCGAGCCAACGAACCATCAGCGCTTGTGTTTTTTCCTGGCTTTGGGATGAGGATGCGCACGGGCAACCAAATCGGCCGTGATGGCGGCCGAGTGCAGGCATAAAGGGATTCCACCACCCGGGTGAACCGTTCCCCCGCAATAAAATAACCCCTTGATGCGCTGATCGCGGTTGGCTTGCCTGAGAAAAGCAGACCACCGGCTGTTGGATGCTGGCCCGTATAGAGCACCCCCCACAGCGCCCGTAACTTTTTCCATTTCGAGGGGTGTGATGACCCGTTGTTCATTCACCAGAGACTTGAGGTCTATGCCAAGGGCCTTGCTCAAACGATCAAGTGCCTCCTCACGCAGCCGCTCCACCAATGCCTCCCAAGGAAGGTCGCGCTGAGCGGGTACATTGGCCATAACAAACCAATTTTCAAAGCCTGAAGGGGCATCGGCAGGATTTTTTTTCGAACTGATGTAGACATACCAAGTGGGATCGAAGTCGATCTCGCCGCGTTGCAAATGCTGAAATTCGCGCCTGTAGTGTGCGGAGAAAAATACGTTATGCAGATCCAATTGGGGAAAGGAACCCCGAACAGCCCAGTGAAACACCACAGCCGATGTGCTGAGTTCCTGCGACAAAAACCTTTTGAGGCTGTATTTCCGAGGCATCTGTTGGCGTTGCACCTGCAATATGTCGTTGGCACAAACCACAATGGGGTAGACCTCCCGTTCCTCCCCTAAAAGCAAGCCCTTCAGTCGTTTTTCATGGATCCAAAACCGATCGGCCCGAGTGTTCACTCTGATGTGCACACCTAGGTCAATGGCCAGCTGATGCAGCGCATTCCGAAGAGCTACCATGCCTCCATGGGGATAAAAGGCCCCTCTTTCCTGTTCAATGTGGGCAATCATACTAAGTGTACCTGGCGCCCTATACGGATCACTTCCATTGTAGGTCGCGAATCGACCAAATAACTGAAGACTGCGTTCATGACGCAGCCACCGCTTCTGAAAATGATACATGCTCGTGAAAATGCCCAGCCGGGGAATGGCGAATAGACGTAAAAACGTGCTTAGACGCAGCAAATTGCGCCAATCATGAAGAGATCGCTCGATAAAAACCGAAGCCGTGATTCGGTACATATAGGCTGCCCGTTTTAGAAACGCTAATACTTGCGCGGTGGGCTCACCAATTTTGAGTTCCAATTCAGATGCCAGTCGTTCGGGCGACGACCACGCATTAACCTGGGTTCCGTCGGGGTAAAAATACCGAGTCACCAATTCCAACCGATCGTATGTTACATAATCGGACATCTTTTTACCACAGTCGGCGAAGAGCTGCTCCATGACCTCTGGCAGGGTAAACAATGAAGGACCCCCATCGAATCGAAAACCATCGGCTTGGTAATCGCGCATTTTACCCCCAGGTTCGGAAGCCGCCTCCAATAAATCTACTCTGTAACCTTGAGCTGCTAGACGGGCCGCTGCTGCCAGACCGGCCACACCACCTCCAATGACTGCTACCCGTTGACCGACAACTTCATATTCTGCCGACCCAGATCCTGATCTGCGTCGATAACGAAGATTGCGCCTCGACGTTGATATTTCTTCATCTAAATCACCATGATTGGAAGGCATGTCCTGTTGCTCCAACCGAAGTTCCTGCATGGATTCTTTTGGACGTTGCCGGCGGTTTCTGTGTTTCATCAATAATCGAGGAACTTGAAACAAATGTCAACCTTAACATTCGGTCAAATCGACTCAAAAAAAGGAAAAAATCGTTTATCCTCAGCCTAAAGCCAAGACAAGCGATGCGAAAGCACAGACCCAATGAGAAGTGCTGCCTTTTCAAAATTATTGATGCGAATTCGCGTGGCCATAACTTGAGCAGGCTCTGTGCGCTTGATTTTCCGAAATAGATTCAAATAAAAACGATAAGCAGTAAGAACTCCCGTGCGTGAGCCACTGGGAAGTTGACGGATGCCTTCATACGCCTTTTTGAAATCTTCTTCAATATCCGCTTCTATCGCTTTTTTGGCACGTTGATCAAAGTGAAGTCCTAAATCGACTCCAGGGAAATAGGTTCTACCACGGTTTTCATAATCGTCGCGGATGTCACGCAGAAAGTTCACTTTTTGAAAAGCAGCACCAAGGTGCCGAGCAGCGGGTCTGAGGTGGTCATAGAGGGAATCATCGCCTGCACAAAACACGCGCAGACACATCAGACCCACGACCTCAGCCGATCCATAGATATAAGTATTGTAGGATTGTTCCGCATATTCGATGTCTTGCAAGTCCATAGACATGCTGTCGAGAAAGGCTTGGATCAGATCGCGACCAATTCCATACTCGGAAACGGTTTTCTGATAAGAATCGAGCACGGGATTTAGGCTGATGCCCCTGTCGATCGCTTTCCAAGTATCTTGAGTAAACTCTTCCAAAAGCTCGGATTTGTTGAAGGAATGGAACGTATCAACAATTTCATCAGCATACCGTACAAAACCGTAAATGGCATAGATGGGATCCCTGAATTTCTTATCGAATGCCAAGATTCCCATGCTAAATGAGGTGCTATAATTTCGGGTGATAATCCTACTGCATTCGATGTTGGTGCGGCGGTAGAGTTCGAGCATAAACTGTAATTATGTATTATGAACAAACAAATCTGACAAAGGTTTTGAAAAACTTTTCCACAGCCTCCTAAGGTCGATCAATCAATAAGATCAGATAGGCCAATCGCGAACAATTTCGCCTGTAACCACCTGCCCAGAAATAATGGTAGGTGGAACACCCGGACCGGGTATGGTAAGCTGCCCTGTGAAATATAAATTCGGCAACTTTTTGTGCCGCATAGAGGGCTTGAAAATGGCCGTTTGGGCCAGGGTATTGGCTAAACCGTAGGCATTACCCCCGAATGCATGGTAATCGCGCCGAAAATCGGAGTGCGCATAGCTGTGGCGAACCTCAACCAGGTCGCGTATCCCCACCCCTGTTATATGTTCGAAACGATCCATCACTTGATGGTAGCAACGTTCGCGCGCCTCCTCTGGATCCGGAAGGTCGACCGCGAGGGGCACAAGAATTACCAAATTTTCCTTTCCTTCGGGAGCCACTGTTGGGTCCGTTTTGCTGCTGAGCGATGTGTAAAACAAGGGTCGGTCTGGCCACGATGGACGGGCGTAAATTTGTTCAGCATGCCGATCGAACTCCTCATCGAAAAACAAACTGTGGTGAGTGAGTCCGGGCAATGGTTTTTTTAGTCCAATATAAAACAGAAGACTCGAAGGTGCCATGGTTCGGTTTTTCCAGTAAGCAGGGCTGTACTGTCGATGCGTGGCGGGCAGAACTTCCTGCTCGATGTGATGGTAATCGCCCGCAGCAACCACGACATCGGCGTCGTAGGTCTTTTGCGTAGTATGAACGCGCGTGACCTGTGCACCCGCACACTCAATGGACTGTACTTCGGCATTCGGGATCAATTCAACGCCCTTTTCTTCAGCGAGGGCAACAAAAGCTTTAACAATTTCCCCCATTCCACCCATGGGATACCAGGTACCGAGCGATAGATCTGCATAATTCATGAGGCTGTAGAGCGCCGGCGTGTTTTGAGGCGTTGCACCCAGGAAAAGCACCGGAAATTCCATGAGTTTTCGCAAACGTGGCTCTTTGAAATGGGCATATACATGGCTGCGCATCGATTGAAACACATCCATTTTGAGCATATTTCTGAGCAGTGATACACTGGCGTATTCCAAAACAGAGCGGTTGGGCTTGTAGACCAAGTCGCGCATACCGATTTGGTATTTTTCGCCTGCCTGTGTCATAAATGACCGCAGTTTTTTGGCCGATCCGGGTTCGTATTGCTCAAACATCTGTTCTATTTCAGGCATTCGGGCTGGAACGGTCATCACATCATCCTTTCCAAAAAATACAGTGTATCCGGGGTCGAGCCGGTGGAGGTGGTAGTAGTCGGATACCTTCTTGCCGAACTGAGCGAAATAAGCCTCGAAAACGTCGGGCATCCAATACCAAGATGGCCCCATATCGAAACGAAATCCCTGACTTTCCATCACACGCGCCCGCCCACCGAATTGGGCGTTCTTTTCGAGAAGAGTGACCTGATAACCTTTGTGGGCGAGGTTGGTGGCGGCAGATAATCCTGCGAAGCCCGAACCGATTACGACAACTTTTTTCTTTGGCATGATTGTATGTTCCTAATACAACAAACTCCCCGGTCGACAGTTTTCAATTGATGAGAATTTGTGTGCAGAATCGACTGAAAATCGAGGCCAAAGATCAAATTTGATCCGAAATCAAACAACAAATTTGAATCAAATTCAAGCCACAAAAAAAGGCTCACCTCAGGAAGCCTTTCGAAATACTCTGGTGATCATCGTTATGCCACTTGCATGCCATAAGATTCACCGTAGACATGGAGTCTTTTCTTCAGGATTTGACGTGCCATATGAATGCGGGTCTTGACTGTTCCGATGGGGATACCAAAGTGATCCGCAATTTCTTGGTACTTATAGCCCCTGAAATTCATCATAAAGGCCTCTTTCAAATCGTAGGGCAAACGACCAATGTGCATATGAATCTGCTCCATATTGAGACGCTCAAGACTTTCATTCGGAACAGCATGTGCAGAACTATTGAGGTAGTATTCATTCTCTGTAGAATCGAGCAGGGTGTTGCGCTTCACCTTCCTTCTGTATTGATTGATGAAGGTGTTTTTCATGATGGTATACAACCAACCCTTGAGATTGGTGTCGTCGGTGAACCGCTCACGATGAGTAAACGCCTTAAGCAAGGTTTCTTGCATCAGATCGTGGGCATCTTCCCGGTCTTGTGATAAATATAGGGCGTAAGCTTTCAGGGCGACTCCATGCTCTCTCACTTTAATACTGAAGGTATTGGGATCCATGTTTAGGTTTTTGGTTGATTTGTTAAACAAAAGTAGAGGTTCGCCACCTAAGAACCAAGACTTTGTTTAACTTTTTTTGAAAATTCTTAAACAAATTAGATAATAAATATTTTATTATTTGTATAAAATTTATTATCATTGTATTACAAATAAAAACCATCTCTTGCGATGGCGCGATTTTTCGTTGCCCGTACATTGCCCGTTGAGACAAATCGATTCTATGCTGTAAATCCCGCCATAAATCGAGCAAGTGCATCCAGGAAAAATAATTCTAACACAATACAAAATAACGCTTGTAGCGCGGAGAACGGTAGCGCATCAAGAGGATGAGCATCCACCGCATCAGAAATCGCGGTATCCATGGAGCCTGTCGAAATCGAATGGCGTCGGTGATGAAGGTCACGCCGGTGCCGCCTTTTTTGATGCCATGGTAATGCTCCCAACTGCGCAGAAAAAAAGGCAATCGTTCCCCGCGATCAACAAACCAATACAGGCCTGGCGACTGGGAATTAGCTCGAATAACACCCGTCCATGCCTGGGCAAATAAGCCAAAATTCAATTCAATTTCGATTCGATGGCCTGCTTCATTCCCATCCATCCGAAGAAGACAGGCTTTGGGAAAGGGTGGGTTGAGGGTCTCAAAAAGAGGCGCACCGAAACCGGCAACCACACGATCAAAGGGTGAAGCGACCTTCGTTACAACCACAAGATCGGCCGGTCCAGGTTCAGCGAAAGGAAATTGAGTTGTTTTTCGGCTCATTGGATTGATGGATAGAGGTCCGGTTCATTGGATTTCGAACTCTTGTTCGGCCTAATTTAATGGCACGCATAAGAATTATATGGGTATCTACAATTCGTCCACTCGATCCAATAAGGATTCGGCCTTCAGCAGGAGTGCCGATCGCTTACCCGGGTCCATTCGGTCCCAATTTCGGTAGACCATGGCAAGGCGTACGTTCGGCCGCAATATGCGCTCATGCCGATCGTGGAAATGCCAATATAAGCTATTGAACGGACAAGCATTGGCTTCGGTCGTTAATTGCGGATTGTAGCGACATGACCCGCAGTAGTCGCCCATGCGCTTGATATACTGGCCCGACGAAACATAAGGTTTGCTTGCCATGAGTCCTCCGTCGGCGTACTGACTCATGCCCCGGGTGTTGGGCATTTCCACCCATTCAACGGCATCGATATACACGCCCAAATACCAACGATCGACTTCATCCGGATGAATACCAGCCAATAGAGCAAAATTCCCGGTGATCATGAGCCGTTGGATGTGGTGTGCATAGGCCTGCTGAAGGGTCTGACCGATGGCATGACGCATGCAAGCCATGTGCGTCTCCCCTGTCCAATACCAAGACGGTAAGCTGCGCTGGTGTTGCAGCTGATTCAGTTCACCATATTCAGGCATATGTGCCCAATAGACCCCGCGAACATACTCGCGCCATCCGAGAATTTGACGGATAAATCCCTCTACGGATGCCAGCGGATAACGGTCGGGCTCGCTCATCCAGGCTTGCTCTACCGCTCGAACCACCTCGTTGGGGCTGATGAGCTTTGCATTGAGGGCAAACGACAGCCTGGAGTGGAATAAAAAGTCGTGTCGACGGGTAAGGGCATCTTGGTAGTGCCCAAAGGAAGGCAGCAGCCTTTCCATAAAATGATCCAGGATGGTTCGGGCCTCATCGGGCGTTGTGGGCCACATGAGTTTTTCGGGCAGCTCGCCAATGGTTCGCACCCCCTGTTGTTTGAGCCAATTGCCCCAGCCTGAGGCTCGGTGTTCGGGCATAGTCAATTCTGGGATGACAACCGCCGCAGGGATTGGCTTTCGGTTTTCTGCATCAAAATTCCATTCGCCCCCCTGCGGTTGTTCGCCCTGCATCAGGATGCCGTGTTTGCGACGCATTTTTCGGTAGAAATACTCCATTCGCCAGGTTTTGCGCCCGGCAAAAAATAAGGCCGTCTCGTTTCTTTCGGTGTAAAAATGTTCTGTGCCGACACTGTAGGCTTCAATTGGGGCTTGTTTGGCCCAACGCCTTAGTTCCTGATCAAGCCTGAATTCATCGGGTTCTTGCCAGGCCACCGATGAACATGGAAATTTTGCCACCACCCAATCGAGATTACCCGCCACCGACTGCTTGTTCTCGGAGTCGTCGAGGGTGATGTATAAAATTGCATGGCCGTTTTCCTGCATCCACAGAGAAAAACGACGCATGGCCATGAAAAAGGTGACAATCTTTTGAATGTGGTGTTGGCAGTAGTCGGTTTCGCTCCTGCATTCCATCATCACATACAATACATCGGGTCGACCGCTTTGAAACCAGCTGTGCCCGCGGTTCAGCTGATCGCCCAAAATCAACCGTATTTCACGAAAAGGACCTGGCCGATTGAGGGGAGGCATGCCATTGAAGTTCATCTTTTTTTCAAACAAGAGGCATGCCAAATAAGAGGCATGCCATTGAAGTTCATTTTTTTTCAAACAAGCAGCGGGCGTCGTTGTTCGCTACTTATGCTAAAAAGCCCGTATATTTTTTACTGTTTGTCTGTTCAACTCCTGATACCGTTACTATTCAACATCATGGGGTGTCAATCTTCCCTTTCCAAAGTGGAGCCAGAACAATTCGAAAGTCCAAGTTTCCGCATGCGTTCGTCCAACCTTTTGTTTTTCCGCAACACCCGTAGCATTTATTATGTTCGGATACAGGACACCCTACAGCCCTTAGAGGTTTATCGGTGGCGCGCCTTCGCCGATCGTCCGCTTTTTCCTCAAATCCAACCCCTTCTGCTGATCAATACCCTCAATGACCGTGTGGTGATGTTGCTTAGTCTGAAGCTGACAAACGGCTCTGAAAATCATGATTTCCAGCTGATTTTATCTCATCCTTCTTCGCCCAATGCCATCGATACCCTCCATTGCAGCCCGAAAGATCCACCCATAAAACACCACCATCTACTGGCCCGACTGTACGGAGCAATCGAAAACCGTGAGAACATTGAATGTGTGGTACATGGACAAGGGGTAGCATCCATTTTAACCAACGAAAGGGAGCGTGCCGATTTTGGATTGCAGGTGCGCGATTACCTACGGCTTATGGGCGCTCTTGATTGAAAACACGCGCCATTTCATTTGAAAACACCCACTAATTGAAAACACCCGCCATCCGTCCATTCCAAAGTCCTATCCTCCACCCCATCTTCTCTCCTATCTTTGCAGCGATTCGCATCAAACACTATGCAGTCTAGTCAAGCCCCCAACCTCAACAACACCCAAATCGCATTTTCTCGCTTTTCCGATGCGGAGCTGCGCGACTCCTACTTTTTGTTTCGCATGATGGGCTCCCCTTGGTTGGTCGATTGGGGAAGCCGATTGGCTCAATGGGCCATTCGCTTTGGGCTCCCCATTCAGTGGGTGATTCGAAAGACGGTTTATAAACAGTTTTGTGGGGGCGAAACCATCGAAGAATGTGAAACAGCAGTGGCCCAATTGGCGCGAGGCAGCGTGGGAACCATTCTCGATTATTCGGTTGAGGGAATGGAGGGCGATGCGGCCTTTGATGCCTGCGCAGATGAGATTATTCGAACGATTCATAAGGCTCGAGGCGATGAACGGATACCTTTCGCTGTCTTTAAAGTAAGTGGGGTGGCCCCGGCGGATCTACTCGAACAAGTGGGGGCTATGACTCCTGCTGCCGCAGGGGATTTGCCAGAGTGGAATCGGGTTCGATCGCGTGTGCGCCGCATCGTTCAAGCCGCTGCCGATGCGGATCAGGCGGTTTTGGTGGATGCAGAGGAGAGTTGGATTCAGGATGCCATCGATTCGCTTGTGCATGAGCTGGTATTGGCGTTCAACCGCATCAAACCCATTGTCTATCAAACCGTGCAATTGTATAGACATGACCGATTGGCGTACCTCAAAAGTACGTTCGATCAAATGAATGCAGCCGGATGTCATTTTGCCGTAAAATTGGTTCGGGGGGCCTATATGGAAAAAGAGCGTGATCGGGCAGCGCTTCACAATGCTTCGAGTCCCATTCAACCCGACAAAGCCTCGACCGACCGGGATTTTGATGAGGCGGTACGTTTCTGCTTAGACCATATAGATCATATGGCTCTTTGTTGCGGGAGTCATAATGAGGACAGTAACATGAAAATGATCACCCGAATGGGGGAACTGGGCATTGCGCCGGGCGACCCTCGGATCTGGTCGGCCCAACTCAAAGGGATGAGCGACCACATCAGCTTTAACCTCGCCCATGCCGGTTATCGCGTGGCCAAGTACCTTCCGTATGGTCCCGTTCCTGCTGTTTTACCTTACCTGGTGCGTCGTGCTCAAGAAAATACGAGCATGGCCGGTCAAATGTCGCGCGAGTTGGCTCTGCTATCCGCGGAACGCCGGCGCAGAAAAGCCAATCTTTAGGTCCGAAAAAAGGAGTTTCAGCTTGTCCATTTTCGCCTGTACGAACCCGAGGGGTCGTACCGATCGGCCTGAAGATCCGGATTGAATACCCTGTTCGGCCGAGGATCAGTACCTACACCAGCCAGATAGGTCCAGTTGCCGTAATTACTGGCCACATCATAATCGATGAGCTGGTGTTCGAACCAGGCGGCTCCTGCGCGCCAGTCGCCTTGCAGGTGATGCACCAGATAGCTTGCCACCACCTGACGACCCCGATTGCTCATCCAACCGGTAGAAGAGAGTTCGTTCATGTGGGCATCGATGAACAGATGTCCGGTTTTACCCATACACCATTGTTCGAATGGGGCGCTCGCTCGTTCCGTCCTGGGAAAATATGTGGTTGCTGTACCCTCGGGCATAAACAAGCGCCGCCCCCAAAGGCGAGAAAGGTGACGGAAATACTCCCGCCACAATAACTCAAACCGCAGCCATTCGCTGCCTTCATTGCGCCCGAATGTTGCTTCAAAACGCAGGCTTTCTGCCCAAACGCTCCGTGCCGACAGGCTCCCCACCGCCAACCAAGGCGAAAAACGGGTGGAAAATGTGCTTCCAAGCATGCCGTTTCGGGTTTCTTTGTAGGTCTGTAGGCTTCTGCCTACAAAAAAATAATCGTGTAGACGCTCCAAACCGCACCTTTCACCGGGTTGGGGCGTAAAATCGCATCGGGAATCGACGGGTAAATCCTGAAATAGTTCAAAAACCAAGCCACGATCACCGTGCTCTGAAATTTCCTGTTCGGGTTTGAACCCCATTTGCGCCTGCCATTGTTTCCAATCGACCAAGAAACCATCCCTGCCGTGGATAGATTCTGTATAAGATGAACTGCATCGACTTAAATCAGGCAGCTGAAGCGGCTCATGGGGAACAAAGCCTGTCCGTTCCAATTTCTGCCTGAACGGCGTGAAACCCTGTCCTTGGTGATCAAGTAAATGGGATACCTGCGAAAATTCAAACAAATCTCCACCTGAAAAAAAGCTGCAGGGAATACCCCTTGCGGCTGCAAACGACCTCAGTTGATCGGCATCTTTCTGTTCCTCAAAACCGGGATCATCATTCAAAAAAACCTGACTAACCCCTCCGGCAGCGAGTCTATTTGTTATTAGATTAACTGGGTGACCTAAGGACACGTAGAGCGTGTGCCCGAATGATGCCAGCTGGCGGTGAAGCTCCTGAACATTGGCCATAATCCACGACAAACGACGCCGACCCGACCGGTTAAACCCCCAAGCTGTGGGTCCGATCAAACGCTCATCCAATACATAAACAAATTCCAGTGGGATCTGCTTTTGAGCGGCTGCAAACAAGGCCGGTTGATCATGTATGCGCAGGTCGTTGCGCAACCAAATCAAATGGCACGAACCCGTCGCGTTCATAGCATCTTTCTAGCTGACCAAAAACAACATTTAAAAAGGGCGGCTAACTTAGCTTGGGTCGGAAACGCCGCCTCGCTGGCGAACCGTTCGTTGTTCGATTCGCTTTTCATAGTCCTTCCCTTGAAAGATCCGGTGCACGTAAATTCCTGGGGTATGGATTTGATTGGGTTCGAGTGCACCCGCCGGAAGCAATTCTTCCACCTCGGCAATCGTAATTTTTCCTCCCATAGCCATCAGGGGATTGAAATTTCGGGAGGTGGCACGGAAAATGAGGTTCCCGTGGGCATCGCCTTTCCAGGCTTTAACCAAAGCAAAATCGGCTTGAAAGGCCATTTCGAGCAAGTAGTCTTGCGCGCCAAACCGACGCACTTCTTTTCCTTCGGCCACTTCTGTACCCACCCCGGCAGGGGTATAGATCGCCGGCATACCGTAACCGGCGGCCAGGCACCGAGTGGCAAGTGTGCCTTGGGGGATGAGTTCTACTTCCAATTCGCCGCTGAGCAGCTGCCGTTCGAACTCTGCATTTTCGCCCACGTAACTCGAAATCATTTTTCGAACCTGCCGCCTCTGCAGGAGCAATCCGATCCCAAAATCATCAACACCCGCGTTGTTGGAGATGCAGGTGAGATCACGTACTCCGCTGTCTACCAAAGCCGAAATGCAATTTTCAGGAATTCCGCAGAGTCCGAAGCCCCCCAACATAAGGGTTGCACCGTGGGGTATATCGGCCGTGGCCAGTCGTGCGTCGGAGTAAATCTTATTCATGAGGAGGCTTAAGGTTTATGATTGAATCGAATGAAGCAGTTCGTGTAAAGAGAATCAGTTCGTACAAAGAGAGGCAATTCGTGTAAAGAGAAGCAGTTCGCACAAAGATAGGATAAGCAAAGACTATTCGCCCCGTGGGCCTGAGGCAACTCATTTCATAAAGACAAGGGTTACCCCGTCGCCCCCTCGGTCGAACGCCTCATTTTGAAAACCCGACACAAATGATTGTCGCCGTACATGTTCGCGTACCAGACGCCGCAGGATGCCGCCGCCCCGACCATGGATCACTCGTATGCTGGGGTGACCCGCAACCAAGGCCCGCTCCAACACTTTATCGAGTAATTCTACGGCTTCCTCCGCACGCATGCCCCGAATGTCCAACTCGGTCTTGAGTTCCTCAACCATGCGGAATGCGGCTGCTGATGCAGCGTTTTCATGGGGGGTGCGCAACGCGAATCCTCCTGGTGGTTTTTTACCCGTTTTGGCGGACAGAGACGGGTTATTGAGCGGTTTTATAGTACCCAAGCGGGATAAAGGCAAACGCAAAAAGCCGTCGCCCACCAACAACACGGCCTCACGGTCGTGTATGGATTGAATGACCCCTTGAAAACCCTCAGGTTCTATCGCGACTTGATCACCTGGCTTGAGGGCAGCCTCGGTCGCAACCACCATTTGGGCCGATTCTCCCACCCATTCGGGTGCGTCCTCGGCCTGCTGAGCGGTCTTGAGGAGCTCATTCGTTTGGGCCGCAGCGCCATCAATTTGGCGCAGAATTTGGCGAAGTGTCTCCTTACTACCTTCCATTTTTCGGGCATCGGCCAAAAGGGATTCGGCCTGTCGTCGTACCTGCATGAGCAACTCCCGCGCCTGTGTTCGCGATTGTTCCCATAATTTCTTTCGCTTTTCGGAAAGTTCAGTGAGCTGGCCGTTCCATCGGGCAAGTACCTCATCCAGTAAACGGTCCTTTTCTGAAAGCAAGCGCTCTCGATCGGCTAATTCCTGCTCGCGGGTCATAAGTTGTATGAGCAGGGCCTCCACATCTTGTTGTCGACCCGCCATCTGGGCACGTGCCTGGTCGACCAATGTTCGTGGTAGTCCGGTGCGGCTGGCAATCTCGAAGGCGAATGATGAACCTGGACGCCCCGTCTCGAGGGTATAGCGCGGGCGCAAGGCGGCCACATCGAAACCCATCGCAGCATTGCACATGGCATCTGTGCGTGCAGCCAACAGCTTCAAATTGTTGTAGTGCGTTGTTATGAGCCCCCAGCAACCCCGCTTTACCAGTTCGGCCAATACCGCCTCTGCCAACGGACCACCCATGTGGGGGTCGGTACCGGATCCCATTTCATCGATCAACACGAGGGCATCATCGCCTGCCTCATTCAGGAATAACTTCATGTGGGTGAGGTGGGCGCTGTAGGTACTCAATTCGTCGTCCATACTCTGCTCATCGCCCAACTCAACCAAAAGGTGCTGAAATACCCGCATCTTGCTGCCTTCACGTGCGGGTAAAGGCAGGCCGACTTGAAACATCCACTGAAATAGCCCCAATGTCTTCAATACAACTGATTTTCCGCCTGCATTCGGGCCACTCAAAACGATCATTCGGGCATTTCGACTGAGTTGGATATTGAGGGGGACTGCCCGTTGGGCACCTTCTGGTTCGCGCAGCCACATCGGATGAATGGCATCGCGGAGGTCGATGTGCTCCCGATCAATTTCAGGACAACAAAGGTAGGGCCATTCCATAGCCAGAATTGCACGCGATCGGTATTGATCAACCGCCACACTCCGTGAATGGGCATCATGGAGCCACTCGATGTACGGACGAACACAGTTTGTGAGGTCCTTCATGATCTTGCGCATGGCCCGATCGATGGCCAATTCGGTGACCCGAATCTCATTGTTGAGTCCTACTACCGCCGCTGGTTCGATATAGACCGTTTGGCCAGTTGCCGAAGCATCATGGAGCAAGCCATCAACCTGTCTTTTGTGCTCGACCAAAACGGGCAACACCAAACGCTCATTGCGCAGGGTAATTCCGGTATCGGCCACCCATCCCTCGCGCGCTCCTTGGCGATAAATTTGTTCCATCTTTCCCCTCACTTCATTCTGAAGGCGGTTTAGGGTGACGCTCAACTTCGCATATTCGCTGCTTGCGTGGGGACGCACCTTGCCATCCGGGCCCAATACCCGGTCAATCTCGGCCAGCAAGTCGATGGGTACGGTAAATCGGTCGAAAATCGCTGATAACAACGGAAAAGGACTCCCGTTCGTCTGCAAACGCTTGAGCCACCGGTTCAGCATATTCAAGAGCCTTCGTATATCGGCTATATTTTCTGCTTCAAGCCATGAGTCTTCTGGAAGAGCTTTACTGATAAAACCGGGGATGTCTGCAATGGGGTCATCGGAAAGCGGCGCATCACCCTGCATCAAACGCAGCATTTCCCGCATGATGCGTTGGGAAAAATCTACCTGTTCGGGATCCGACACGGGCTGTAATTCGAGAAAATCATGTGCAGCTTTGGCGCTGCGGCAATTGCGCGATAAGCGCTCGCGGAGGTAGTGGTAATCGAGCCGAGCGGCCGAAACCAGCGGCTGCATGTGCATCAGATTTTGGGGATGGTCCATTAAAATCATGTCTACTTATCGCTCAACGGATCACACCATCAGGGAGACCTCATTCACAACACTGGTTCATCGGTATTGTTCGGTCAACCGCTCATTGAGTCGCCGGGTGACACCGCTGTACAGGCTGTCCATAACCACCGGGTGTTGCCTTTCGTAATAGGCATAGGAGGCTAAAAAACGCTCCGGTGATACGCCAAATGGCTTGAATAATTGACGATAGAGTTCCGCCATCTCCGGGCGACTCAGGGTATCGGCTGGAGTGAATACCTGATGTAGGTTTCGGTAACTCTCGGCCAGATGAACTTCAACCAGCAACAGTTCCATACTGTCTGGCGGCACAATTCCGCGGTGGTAGTCCTTGAGCGCATGGGGGTCGCGGCAAGCGGTCAATGCCCAACAAAAGCACAAGAAAAAAGGTAATTTTGCGTTCAACGACATAAAACACAAAAATACGGATGAACCCGGTTGCCGCGGCATTGGATCGCTTGAATAACCTTTTAGGCCCTACAGGTGCCCGTCTGGTTGCTGTGTCAAAATACCAATCCGACGAGCGGGTTATGATGGCCTATGAAGCGGGTCAACGTATTTTTGCTGAAAACAGGGTTCAGGAACTGCTGGCGAAAAAGGCGAGGTTTCCGTCCGACATCGAATGGCATTTTATTGGTCATCTCCAAAGCAACAAAGTTCGGATGCTTTTGCCTGCTGTTGGCCTTATTCATTCGGTCGACTCCCCTGCCCTTTTGGAGCAAATCAATCATGAATCGCTGCGCATGGGCCTACAAACCCATGTTTTGCTGCAGGTTCACATTGCTCAAGAGGAGCATAAATTTGGTCTGAAGGCCCCCGAGGTGCTTCCCCTCCTGAATCGATGTGCTGAGGGTGCATTCGCTGGTGTGCGGGTTGGTGGCCTGATGGGCATGGCCAGCTTGTGCCATGATGACCTACAAATAGACAGTGAATTCAACGGATTAAGCACTTTGTTTACAGAGGCCAAGAGTCGGTTTGGTGCACGCCTTCCCGATTTCAATGAACTCAGCATGGGCATGTCGGGCGATTACGCCTTGGCACTCCTTCATGGATCTACCCTAGTTCGCATGGGATCGGCTCTTTTTGAAGCAGGAGCCCTACATTCATGACCTCTAAAGCACGAATCTTCACTTCAAAGTTGTTCTTCCAAAAATAGGATTCATCACTTCACAGTTGCTCATGTAAAAATAGGATTCTTCAACTCCACCCCATGAATAGAATTTGCATACCATCCTGCCTCCTCCTTGCAATCATATGCGTGGGGCTGATCACTTCCTGCACAGTCATACGACCCGGACAAATCGGGATTCGCCAGCGTCTTGGAGTCTTGTCGAACCAAACCCACACATAAGGCGTCGTGTTTTATATGCCTTTTGTAAGTCGGGTCGTTAAAAAAAGTCTGCAACTCAATGACAGTGAGCTCAGCATTAGTCTGCCATCCAAAGAGGGACTCAGTGTTACCGCCCAAATCTCAATTTTGTATCGAATTGACCCGAATATGGTTTCGTCACTCATCCTAATTTGGGACTCGAACACCGAGATTTCATATCTAATGTCTTCCGCTCAGCATCGGCCGATGTTTGTTCGGAATACTTCGCCAAAGATATGCACTCGGGCATGCGCTCAGAAATTGAGAAAGAAGTGAAGGTCAAAATGAGTGACATACTCACCAAACAGGGTATTATTGTGGATGCCGTATTGATGAAGAGTATTCAGCTGCCGGCCGGATTGGCTCAGTCGGTAGAACAAAAATTTCAGGCGGAACAAGACTCCATGCGTATGGAATTTGTGCTCAAAAGGAAACGCTTGGAGGCCGACCGTAAGATCATTGAAGCGACCGGCACGAGAGATGCCCAAAAAATACTATCGGAGGGTCTGATCGACAACATACTCAAGCTTAGAAGCATAGAGGCATTGTTGGAGGTGTCTAAATCGCCCAATGCCAAGGTGATCATTACTGATGGCAAAACACCCTATATTTTGCCTTAAACGCGGTCTAAAGGTTGAATGATCCGCACCTACAAGGTACACTTCCGCCTCAAACTATGTAGCCAAATTGTGAAAAAGCCTTTAGCATACGGCTACAGGCTGATACGCAGCCGGGTAGCCAGTAGCCTGAAATACCAGAGCGCATCAACGCCCGAGCCCGAATTGGAGGGCTCATGAAGCAAGCGGGGGTATACCTCCCGAGCCAGTCGATAAAGTAAGTTCTGGGTGTCCCATACATCAGGGTCGACCCCCAACTCGTCCAATTGCTGTAGCAAAATATGCAGTTTGACCAGCCATGATGGCTCGGCAGGATTTTCAGCATATCGATTAAGAAGGGCAGGTAATCGTTGAGCCGATAAATATCGGTGTACCTCTAATTCTAAAGGCAGTTGCCATTGCCTGACCCTTTGAACCAATCGACGCATTTCAACCTGATCTGGCTCCTCGCTCTCAAGCAATCGCCTCAATCGGTGGTTCACCACCGCTTCCATATTCTTACGCAAAATGAGCGGTAAGGGGAGATTTACCTGGCGAATAACACCCATCAATGCCTCGTTGCGTTCGTCGACCCACCCCAACATCCGCTCCGCTTCCTCAAGTTCACGCTCCAAGATGAAGCGCAGAATCTGCTGTTGCTGGTCGCGAAACAGCTGCCAAAAAGAAAACTTCTCCTCGCCAAAATAGTGTTGAAACTTCTGCAGCACATCGGCCAAATTGCCATTTTCGAAGGATTGCCGAACAGCAGCATACATCTGCATAAACTCTACTTCTGTCATCCGATCGCTGGCATTTCCAATCAGATGATGCTGACCGAGATAGATAACGGCATATGAAAAGCGCTTACGGGAATGTGTGAGTCGACTAAAAACCTGGGTTCGGCCCACAGCAAGAAGTTGAGTACCCGACTGAAACTGTTCATGGCTCTCTGAAACAAAACGGAAGGCATCGGCAAAAACCCCTTCATTTGTATCCGTAAACAACCGCCGCGCTACCTCATGCATACCCACTTTGGTGAGCGACAAGAGTGAGGTTTCCATCATGTGTATGTAGAGCGCCCCTGCATGGCCCCAAACAGGATCATTCGACTCAGCTGCCCCGAGGACCGCCGCAAACCATTCGTCGAGCCGCAAAGGCGATTCGACTGAGGCTATTTGCAAGGCTCGGCATGCATATTGGAGCACCTGACGCGTTTCAATACCCGTCACCTCATCAAAAAACCAGGCACAACTGGTATACATCAGTTGAACGTGCCGAGCCATTTCTAGTAACCTCAAGACCTTAGTACGCCGATCATCGCGCACTGGGAAATGGAGATGTTCTTGTAAGAATGCTTCTACATGCTCCTCGCTACGGTCGAGTATAACCTGTATATAGGCATCGCGAATCCGCCAAGGATCTGCACAAAAAACCAGCATTTGCTTCACATATTCCTCCATTAGCTGATCGCGTAAATCATCGAAAGCCCGACGCAAGGGTGCTCGCCAACGCTGGTGCCATCCAGGGTGACCACCCGTAGAACATCCGCAATCGGACCTCCAACGCTCCACGCCATGTGCGCAACTCCAGCTGGATTCCTCAATGATTTGTGCTTCATAGACAGGAGGATGCCGCTCGATGAAAGCCGCATAGTTGATTAGGGTCACCTCTTCATCCTGATTTAATTTTCGCAGACAACGCGCTAGAGCCATATCACCGTTTCGATGGTGGTGTCCATAGGTCTCACCATCCGTTGCTAGGTGCAGTAACACCGCATCGTCAGGCAAACCAACCCCGAGCACCTCATCCTTGAGGGCGTGAGCAAATGCCTCGCCGTCTTGAAGCAATCCGTTGAAGGCCACTCGCTGAGATAACCCACCGTGGTAAAAGAAAAGGGTGATGCTGCCCCCGGATGGTAATCGGCAAAGGTATGGTCGTAGACTCAAAGCGTCACGATTATCGTCCACTATACACCATTCATCAGACGTCTTATGCCTCCATGAAGCCATTTGTCGGCTCGCCAAAACCGTAAACTGTACACCCTCCTCGGCCAATACCTCAAGGGTCTCTGTGTCAACAGCGGTTTCTGCCAGCCACATCCCTTCAGCTTTTCTCCCAAAACGCTTTTGAAAGTCATAAAGACCCCAACGCACCTGAGTTTGCTTATCGCGCCGATTGGCCAAAGGCATGATGACGTGGTTGTAGACCTGAGCCATAGCCGAACCTCGCCCCCATCGTTCCACACTTTGTTGATCCGCCTCAAGTATCGATTCGTAGACCTTTGGGGCGTTCCGTTCCAGCCAACTGAGTAGGGTCGGGCCAAAATTGAAGCTCATCCAGGCGTAATTATTCACCAATTCTACGATCTGACGTTCGTCATTGAGTACGCGGCTTACCGCATTTGGGCTGTAGCATTCGGCAGTAATGCGTTGATTCCAGTCGTGGTAGGGATAAGCCGAATCCTGAATCTCTACAGCTTCCAACCAAGCATGTTCGCGGGGCGGCTGATAGAAATGACCGTGAATGCAGATATAGCGTTGATTGGGCATCATTAATCTGGATGAACAAAATTTGTTTTAGGGCCGACCGGGCTGATTTAATTGTGTTATTTTATGATACTCATAGATACGCGCACTTTTTCCCGGTATGGCCCATGGTTCATTCAGTAGTTGTTGGCCTTCCGTCGTCACTTCCTTCATTGCCTGAACACCATTTAGTAGCTCTGCAAGCCGATCCAGCGGCATATTTGCTGCTTTTTGCGCGGCGTTCACCACCACCATGATGCCCCGCTCAGGCAATTGCCGAAAATAAATGTACAGGTTATTCTCAGGCACCAACTGGAGCAACTGCCCTTCTTTCATCAATCGGCCGTTTTTTTGGCGCCATAAGGCAAGACGACGAATGTAATCGACCATTTCGTTCTGTTCTCCCGTTCTACCGTCGCGCTTGAAGGCATTAACTAGATCGCCCGGCCAGCCTCCGGGCATATCCTGACGAACATTTGTGGCACCCAATCCGGCATGGTTTCCCATCAGAAGCTCCGACCCATAATAGAGTTGGGGGATGCCCCTCATGGTCATCAACAGAACATGAGCCATTTTCATCCGCTCCAGATCACCATTGAGGGATGCATAAACCCTTGAAACATCGTGGTTGTCGAGGAAAATATAGTGGTTGATGGGAAAAGAGCCGTATAAACCATCCTGTGCCAGGGTGTAGTAGATGCGTCTCATGCCTTCATCCCACCCCTCTGCTTCCTGAAGTCCGGCCATGATGGCTCTATACAGGGGAAAATCTGTGACCCCAGGCAATTCTTGGGGCCGCGAATTGAGTTTATTTCCTTTAACCCAATAAGCCGATTCGGCCACGGTATGCACCCATACCTCGCCTACAATTCCGAGCTTGGGAAATTCACGCCGAAGCGCAGCCACGCAACGGTTCACAAAGGCCTCGTCGGGGTAGGCGTAGGTATCCAATCGAAGTCCATCCAATCCGGCGTATTCCACCCACCAGATGTTGTTTTGAATGAGGTAGCGGGCCAACCAGGGGTTTCTCTGGTTCAAATCGGGCATATGGGTGTCGAACCAACCTGTTTTCATCAGTCGGGCATCGTCCGGCACGGCATAAGGGTCGATTTGGGTGGATGCCCTATAACTGGTACGTGTGAAGGCAGGCCACCTGTTCAGCCAAGAAGAGTCGGGCAAATCCCTATTCAAGTGATGTTTGTCGCCCCAATGGTTGTGAATGACATCCATCACCAATTTCATGCCGCGACTCTTTAGGGAATCGGCCAAGGCAACGTACCCCTCGTTGGTGCCCAAGCGTGGGTCGATGCGGTAGTGGTCGGTGATGGCGTAGCCATGGTACGACTCTCGAGGTTGGTTGTTTTCCTGTACCGGATTCAACCACAAGGTGGTCACACCCAAATCCTGCAGGTAATCGAGTCGATCAGCGATACCTTGAAGATCACCTCCATGGCGTGCAATGTCGTTGCTTCGGTCGATTTCGGTCTGGTGCATCCCAGCGACCCGGTCGTTTGCGGTATCGCCATTGGCAAAACGATCAGGCATGATGAGATAAACCAAATCGGAGGCATCTACGCCCCTACCCGATTGTTCTGGCCTGCGTCGGGCATGAAACGTATACGGAATGCGCTGTGTTTTGCCACCCAATTCCACCCGAAGGGTACAGGTTTGGGGGGTTATTCGGCTCATGCCAACCAGGTTCACGAATAGATAGTCGGGGTGCTCCAACTGCCTTTCCTTGATGATGCTTACACCACTCAATCCCTCCAGCCCCAAACGTGCTTTGCCCAACCCCCTGCCATGAATCATTAACTGTAGGGTATCCTGGGCCATTCCAGCATACCAATGGGGGGGATCGATGCGCAGATCTTGCCCCCAAACGCTGGTATGCACCAACAGCAGCGATCCCATAATGAAGCGAGGTAGCAACCTTCGAACCGTATGGTTGTTTTTCATCTTTCTTTCTTTTTTCGATTGGGATGTATGGCGGGAGCAGCTCTTTTGCGCGGCACATCCCCTCCTTTTTCATTGGAAGAGAGCAAAATCTGCGTGGAAGTACGACTTTTACGGGCTGATTTGGCGGCACCCGATGTTTTCTCTATCTCCACCCGTGCTTTTGGCTTTAGATACACGATGCCCAATGGAGGAAGCGTGAGCATCAGCGAAAAAGGCATCCCTTGATAGGGCATGGGTTCTGAATGCAATTCCTGTTCGTTCAGCACACCGCTTCCGCCAAAATCTGGATGATCCGAATTCAAAATCTCTTCATAAACACCCGCTACCGGAACCCCAATTCTGTAGCCTTCCACTACCGTCGGGATGAAATGACCAACAACCACGACCGGACGCTCGGTAGCGTCGCGGCGCAAGAAAATGAGCACTGTTTGCGAACGGTCGGTGCCATCGACCCACTGAAAACCTCGCTCGTTGTATTGGAGGGCATAGAGGGCAGGTTCCGTCCGGTATAGGGTGTTCAAGCGCCGCATCATATTTTGTATTCCACGGTTTTGGGAATCGTTGAGTAGGTGCCATGGCAAACTCGAATCGTGGTTCCATTCGCCCATTTGACCCATTTCTGCGCCCATAAAATGGAGCTTAGCCCCCGGATGCGCAAACTGAAAGCCAAACAATAATCGGAGGTTGGCAAACATTTGCCATGCATCGCCTGGCATTTTTCCCAGCAAACTACCCTTGCCGTGCACCACCTCATCGTGCGACAATGCCAGAACAAATTGCTCAGAAAATGCATACATCAAGCCAAAAGTCAGTTTATCCTGGTGATAGGATCGATACATTGGGTTCTCTTTGAAATAGGACAAGGTATCGTGCATCCAACCCATCATCCATTTATACCCAAATCCCAATCCGCCGTGATCCACGGGTTTGGTGACGGCAGGCCATGAAGTAGACTCCTCTGCAATCATTTGCACCCCCTCTACGCGGCCATACACTTCAGCATTGAGCTCCCTGAGGAAGGATACGGCTTCTAAGTGCTCATTTCCCCCGTAGCGGTTGGGCAGCCACTGCCCTTCCGATCGCGAATAATCGAGGTAAAGCATACTGGAAACCGCATCGACTCGGAGTCCGTCGGCGTGAAACACTTCCAACCAAAAAAGAGCGTTGGAAAGCAGAAATGACCGAACCTCCGGCCGGCCATAATCGAAAATGAGACTGTTCCAATCGGGCTGGTAGCCTTTGCGCGGGTCGGGGTATTCATAGAGCCGATCGCCTGTAAAGGCAGCCAGTCCGTGGGCATCGGTTGGGAAATGGGAAGGAACCCAATCGAGAATGACCCCGATCCCTGCCTGATGCAATTGATCGATGAGGTATTTAAAGTCGGCAGGGCTCCCAAAGCGACTGCTTGGGGCGTAGTAACCGGTAATCTGATAACCCCACGAACCAAAAAAAGGATGCTCCATCACCGGCATTAGTTCCACATGGGTGTAGCCCATATCGCGCACATAATCTGTTAATTCATTGGCCAACTCTCGGTAGAACAGTGAACGGTTGCCCTGTTCGGGATTCCTGCGCCAGCTGCCCAAATGAACCTCATAGATCGACATCGGATGGTTGGGTGTATGTCGACCCGCACGGGATGTCATCCAGTTGGCGTCATTCCATACATATGCATCATGATATACTACCGAGGCTGTTCGGGGAGGGGCTTCCCACAAACGGGCCATGGGATCACCCTTTTCCAGAACTATACCCCCAAGGGTTTTACGGATTCCATATTTATAGGTTGTGTCTACACCGAAACCAGCAATAAAACCCTCCCAAATGCCTGATCCATCACCGCGGGGCAGCAGACAATCGCTGCCGGGCGACCAATAATTATGATCGTAAAGAACCGATACTTCCTCAACCCCAGGCGCCCAAACAGCGAAATAAGTGCCCGACAATCCGTCTAATGTTATAGGAAAGGGTCCCAGTTTATCAAACAGCCGTAAGTGTCTGCCCTCACGAAACAGATGAATGTCGAGATCAGTTAGATGTGAATGGGGTTTTACCATAGCGATGCATTTGAGGAGTTCAGTATTCTGTTGATGCCTTCCAAAGGAATGATTGCCCATTTTGGACGGCTATTCAATTCATAACCAAGCTCGTAAACCGCTTTTTCGAGCATGTGTAGATGCAGCAAAAAACGAAACTCAACAGGGTCACCGAGCTGAAAAGCAACCCCATCCAAATGCTGCATGTAGTTAGATAAAAATAGCCGACAGACCGATTGGTACCACGATTCGATAGCAGCCCCATCGGCGCCTTCGAGTGGGACGCCCGATTCGTCGAAATAATAGGCTACATAGGCAGCATAGTGAAACGAGCGCAACATTCCGGCCACGTCCTTTAAGGGGGAGTGACGGATCATACGGTCGGCCACACTGCTCTCAGGTTCCCCTTCAAAATCCAAAATCCACACATCATGTCCTTGGGCCACAACCTGACCCAGGTGATAATCGCCGTGGATTCTGATGCGCTTACTCTGCAGTGGCTGAGTCGATAATCCCGAAAAACCCGATCGAATTCGTGCCGCATCATCGGCAAAATGCTGTGCCAACAAACGCGCTTTTTCTCCAAGATTGGCCCAGGCATCATTCAGTAAGGCCAATCTTCGGTCCACCAATTGATCGAAGTGGAGTTTCAAACCTTCGCGATACCCGGCATCGAACCCAGCTGTTGAAAAGTCGGATTCATGTTCAGGCACCTGCACTAGACAATTATGCATTTCAGCGGTACGCCTGGCCAGACGCTCTACCCATCGATTCAGCTGCTGATTGGCCTCTTCATGTGAAGCAGCTCGGCCTGACTTGAGCAACGACAACACCAAGGCCCATAGGTCTCCCTGCCCTTCAATTTGCTGCTGCCAAATCCCTAAAGTCATCCGTGCACCCGAATCAGGTTGCCATTCGATTTCTCCACGGTATGCGGGCACTCGATCAAATCCGTATGCACTGAGGTAGCGCACCATACCCGGCTCGGGATTAACCTGCAAAAACAGCTTTCTGTATAACTTAAAAAACCACCGTTGTCCGTAGAGTAAGGATGTATTGCTTTGTTCAAATTCAGGTAAACGGCCATCAGGCAAAGGCATTGGTTGATGCTGAAGATCGACATGCGGAATGGCCACCCACCGACCCGTTGCACCCGAAAAATAGGGATGCTGCTCTATCGATTTTTGATCGGCCCCGCCCCGAATCATGGCCTCAAGCAGCCATGAACGGAAAGAAGGAACATAAACTGCATCCACCAAAACAGCGTTTGTTGCGCCCCGAACCTCTGCAACGACCGCTCCCGTGCGCAGTTCCGCACACTCAGCAACACAGGCCAGGATGAGCTGATAGGTCTCCGATTTTCCTGTGCTAAAAAAAGTATCGAGAAAACAAAAAATGAATTCGCCCTGATGGCCTTGAACGTCCATTTTCCGAAGACTAACCCGACTTAATTTTCTTGCTTTTCCCGCAAACCAACGACAAGACGGAAGAAAATGCGGCAAAACGTCCGATTCGAACTTGGAGAGCGTGTCCTCCGACCATAAAAATACTGGCCATGCTTGCGAAACTTCCAATACGGGCCTTGAAGTGACATTTACGGGCGTGTTAGGGTCGGACATGACAGGGATCAGGACTTAGATGGTCGACAAATGCAGCAGGTGGACCGGCCAGAGGCCCGGATGAAGGGCTACAAAATTCAACGACCCGCGCCAGGCATAACGCTCGTCGGTCAATAAATCATGAGCCACAAATGGCTGATCGTGCGGCAGCTGCAAGTCATCCAGATCGAGGCGCACCATACCCTGCCTACTTTCGTGGGGATTTAGGTTCACCACCGCCAAAATACGATCGCTCCGATCGGCCGTGCGCTTCACGTAGGCCATAAGCTCATCCGAATCGACGGCACAAAACCGAATATTGGCCGTACGTTGCAGTGCGGGATGAAGAAGACGCGCCTTATTCAGCCGACGCAAAAGCTCGGTGATGCGGTTGCGGTGCGACCAATCCCAGTGCCGTACCTCGTACTTTTCCGAATCGATGTATTCTTCCTTGCCTTCCATCGGTGCACTCAACGCAAACTCATAAACCGGCCCATACATACCATAGGTCGATGAGAGGGTTGCGGCCATAAATAAACGAGTCATAAACAAGGCCTCAGGTGCCCCCTGTAGCGGAATGGGATTGATATCGGGCGTATTGGGCCAAAAATTCGGACGGAAATAGTGCTTCATCTCCGTTTGCGTAAGCTCCTCCACATAAGCCTGTAATTCCTGCTTGTGGTTGCGCCAGGTAAAATAAGTGTAACTCTGTGTAAACCCAATCCGTGCCAATTCCTTCATACGCTCAGGATCGGTAAAGGCCTCCGACAAAAACAGCACCTCAGGGTGTTTGCGGTGTACTTCTCCTATGCACCACGACCAAAAATGGAAACTCTTGGTGTGTGGATTGTCGACGCGAAAAATATGAATGCCCTCATTGATCCAAAACAGAAGAACATCGAGCAATTCTTGCCAAAGAGCCTGCCAATCACTGCTCTCAAAATTCAAGGGAAGCACATCTTGGTACTTTTTTGGGGGATTTTCGGCATATTGAATGGTGCCATCGGGTCGCCAACGAAACCACTGTGGATGCTCCCTCACATACGGATGATCCGGCGAGCATTGCAAGGCATAGTCGAGCGCCAATTCCATCCCATGGCCTTTGGCCGCTTCAACAAGGGCCCGAAAATCGGACCATCCCCCCAATTCGGGGTGCAACGACTTATGACCGCCCTCCAGACCGCCAATGGCCCACGGACAACCCGGTTCCCCCGGCATGGCCGTAGTGGAATTATTCCTTCCCTTTCGATGCTGAACACCAATCGGATGAATCGGCGGCAGATACAGCACGTTCATACCCAACTCTTGCAGGCGTGGGAGTAGGTTGATGGTGTCGCGAAAGGTACCTGCACGGTTGGGATCGGGTGATGTAGATCGCGGAAACAATTCATACCAAGCACCAAAAACCGCCCGCTCCCGATCGACCCAAAGCGGCATTTCACGACCTCGGCGCACCCACTCCGGATTGGGGTAACGGCCAATGAAATCGGCCAATTCAGACGATTGCACGAGCTCGATGGCCTTCGATTCAAACAATTCATTGCCCAACCAGGTCAACCACTGTTTAAGCTGTTTTTTGTCGCTACCCTGGGCCAGAGGAATGAGTTTTTCGAGTAGAATTTGCCCGGCCTTCAACTCCACGTGCACGCGCTGCCAAGCTTCGATTTTGCGACGGGTGTCGTAGAGCCAACTCGCCGCTTGATCGATCCAAGCCTCAACCGTATAGGTCCACGCTCCAGTTTGTGTAGGGCAAACATCAGCCGACCAATGACCCCCTCCTTGATCATGCATAGGCACATAAATCGGGGCTTTGCCATCGACCGTACGCAAACAAACCCGAGCGGCGATGCGGTCGTGTCCGTCGGCCAGCAGAAGGGCATGAACATGAAATGGATCACCTGCTACCGTTTTCACGGAATAGGTTCCCTCCTGAATAGAAGGCTGTGTATAAACAACCACCACACGGGCTTGTCCGTCGGTTGGAAACGTAATGCTCTTTTTTTTCATACGGGAATAACAGGCTGTTGACAAATATAGCAAAGGCGGATAACGTGGCCTTGGCCTACACGGCTTCGATCAAATAATAATTTTTCTTGCCCTTTTGAACCAAAATAAAACGACCACATAATAGTTTTTCTTGTGTTACAACCTCATTTTCATCAATAACTTTATGCTTGTTCATCGAAACGCCGCCTGCGGTAATCATCTCACGGGCTTGTCCGCGGGAGGGAAATACGGTGGTGTCTTCTACCAATAAGGCAAGAAGGGGTATACCCGACTCAAGGGACGTTTTGGGCACTGAAAAACGGGGCACGCCCTCCATGATGTCCAAAAGTAGTTCGGGTTTCAGCTGCTGCAGCGCATCGGCCGTATCTCGGCCAAACAAAATGTTTGATGCACCTTGTACTTGCAAGAGAACATCTTCGCCGTGCACGCGGGTGGTCAGGTCCTCAGCCAATAAGCGCTGCAGCCTTCGCTCATGAGGCGCTTGTTTGTGTTCGCGCTTTAACTGATCAATAAAATTTCGATCGCGCAGGGTGTAAGCGCCAACCAATCGGTGTGCATCCTCATCGGCCACATTCAGCCAAAACTGATAGAACTGATAGGCTGATGTTCGTGCGGGGTCGAGCCATACATTCTTGCCTTCCGATTTGCCAAATTTACTGCCGTCCGACCGGGTCACGAGCGGAGCTGTGAGGGCATGTGCCTCACCTTGATCCATCCTGCGGATCATCTCTGTTCCTGTCATCATATTGCCCCATTGATCCGAACCACCCATTTGCAGTTTGCAACCGTAGTGCCTAAACAAGTAAAGGTAGTCGTAGCCTTGAATGAGTTGATAACAAAATTCAGTGAAAGAAATACCTGTTTCCAAACGCGATTTAACGGAATCTTTAGCCAACATATACGAAACGGGTATGTGTTTGCCGGCATCTCGAATAAAATCGAGGAATGTCATCGGGCCAAACCAGTCGTGGTTATTGACCAGACGCGCTGGGTTGGCCCTAGCCGAATCAAAATCCAAAAAGCGACCCAACTGACGACCAATGCACTGTACATTGTGGTCGATTTCCTCCTTAGACAACAAAGGGCGCTCCGTCGTGCGTCCACTGGGATCGCCTACCCGTCCTGTAGCACCACCCAAAAGGGCTATCGGATGATGTCCATTTCGTTGCATATGCAACAAAAGCATAATCGGTATGAGATTACCGATATGCAGCGAATCAGCGGTAGGATCAAAGCCAACATAAACGGTCTGGGGTGCATGGCTCAGCATAGCCTCTGTGCCCTGCGTTAGATCTTGGAGCAATCCACGCCATTGCAACTCCTCAATCAGGGGGTGTTTTTCAGTCATGATGTGCAAAAATAGGATGTCGGCGCAACTTTGAGCCGATCCACATCAAATTTGGAGTCGGATTCACTTGCCTTGTCGCTTGGTATGCGGTAGCTTTGCAGGTCGTTTACGTCCCATCAAAACGCCCACCCTTCTATGAATCCCAACATTCACGCATCTGGCTCGGCACCGAAAGGAAAGAATACCCAAAACACGCAGCAATTACCTGATTTTACATTGATCGGCGCGGGTCTTGTCGGTTCTTTGCTGGCCGTTTACCTGAGAAAACGAGGCTACGCAGTTGATGTGTATGAACGACGTCCCGACCCCAGGGTGGTAGGCGCCTACGCAGGCCGCTCCATCAACCTGGCATTGAGTGCACGCGGCATTGAAGCACTTAAAAAAGTGGGAATTGATCAGGAAGTGCTGGGCACGGGCATGCCCATGAAAGGTCGCATCATGCACAGCACATCGGGCACAACAACCGAACAAGCCTACGGCAAAGAAGGCGAACAAATCTACTCCGTTTCGCGTGGTGGTCTCAATCAAACCTTGATGAGCCTTGCCGAACGAGAAGGCGCTCGGCTTCATTTTGAAGGAAAATGCATCCAGGTTGATCCAGCACATAAACAGATTGTATTGGAGCAGACACAATCGCCCAGCATTCGCAAACAGGCCTATCGACGTTTGATCGGTACCGATGGCGCATATTCTGCGCTCCGCGACTACATGATGCGCAGTGACCGATTCGACTATTCACAAGACTACCTGCCGCATGGATACAAGGAGCTCAGCATCCCACCTACGGCAGACGGTTCGTTTGCCCTATCGCCCGACGCTCTACACATTTGGCCCCGGGGCACCTACATGATGATTGCGCTGCCCAATCCGGATCGCACATTCACCTGCACGCTTTTCTTCCCTTTCGAAGGAAACCCATCATTCAACAGCCTTAAAGATCCAAACGACATTTTCGGATTTTTCAAGCAACAATTTCCCGACGCCGTGGCACTGATGCCCGATCTAGTGGATGAATACCTGCGCAATCCTACCTCAAGTCTGGTGACGGTACGCTGCGCCCCATGGAACCTGGGCAGCGATCATTTGCTCATGGGCGATGCAGCCCATGCCATCGTTCCGTTCTACGGACAGGGAATGAACTGTGGATTTGAGGATGTGCGGGTGTTTGATGAATTGATCGATGAGTACCATGAACGATGGGACTTCATATTCCCGGCGTTTAGTGCCCACCGAAAAGCCAATGCCGACGCTATTGCAGACCTTGCAAAAGCCAATTTTATTGAAATGCGCGACAAGGTGGCCGATCCCGATTTTCTCTTGCGCAAACGAATAGAAGCGCGCATCAACCAAATGTACCCCAACCGCTGGACACCCCTCTATTCCATGGTGACCTTTCGTCCGGATATTACCTACCACACCGCTCTAAATCGGGGTAAAGTGCAAGATACCTGGATGGATCAACTGATGAAGGAAGGCGATTGGCACCAGAATTTTGGTACAAAGGCAATGGATGATGCCATTGCACGTGGAATGGAAACCTATACTGAAAGTCTATGAAATCGGGTGTTCACAACCTCAAACAGATTATCTGGTTTAGAGGTGCTGCCTTCGCCGTGGTGGGCGCAGGCACTTATGCCCTCTTCTCCGACCTACCTGAAACACTCGGAATCGGTCTATTTATCGGCACACTGCTTTTGTTGGCTTCATTTTGGGTGATGATCCGGCCAGGATATATGGCCTTTGAAGTGAAATCTGCCACACTCTACATATCAACCGACCAAGAAGGACAGGATGAAGTTTTTCTTAGCCTTCCGGCCTCCGAATTAGCCGGATATGAGATCGTGAAGGCCTATGGTGGACTTAGGCGCACCCTCTACCTGTTCCGATCGACCCAGCAAGGAATTATGCGCAGCAAGGCTGTACCCCTCGGGCTACTCAGCCCAAAAGACACCCAAAAAATGTTGGGTGTGCTCAGTGAAATCAAAAAGAGTAATGATCATCTCAACCGTAGTTGAGCACTGCGTGGCTACCCCTTCGTATCCAGCAATCGAGGGTATAAAATGGGTTTCGACGGGCTGGCATCAGACTGTAGGGGGGCAATCATCAGATTCAGATGATAAAATCCCTCCTCTAAGTCTGATGGAACACGAATCATTTCCGTAATGCTCGCATCCAAACGGGGTGAAAGAGGATAATTCCAAAACGCGTGGTGGGCGGAAAGAAGTCCGCCATCATCCTCACGGTCGACGGAAGGCAGGTCCGTTAAAAGATGCGAAACTCCCATCTCCCGAATAAAATCCAGTGCGGTCGCCTCGAAGTAGGGCGGATTAGACCCAGAGAAATCCGGAAAATCAGCCGAATTTTTACCCACTGTCCAATCAAGAGCACAAACAATGATGGCCTCAACACCTAATTCTCTCGTTCCTACTCCACCTTCGACATAAAGACTTGCGGCCTGATTTTCCCAAATATGCTTCAAAAGATCTCTTGTAATCACCCGATCCCCTTTAATTTGTCTTGGTTCAATACGGCAAAAAAATGCCCTAAACCAAAACCTACGCAGACAGTCATTGATGCAGTAGGGTTCAACCGAAATATGACCGACACACTCCGTATGTGTTCCTTGCCCGTGCGGATGCAGCGAAAGTGAAAACACATTGCAACTACCACCTTCCGCTACCGATCCAACAAAGCTACCGCTTCTCAGCGGTGTGCGCGAAGGCGATGGAATATGAAAGGCACGAGGATTGAATCCATCAAAACGCAGAGGCCAAGATAAATCGATCGTCCGACCCCAGTCTGGGTTACCCCAAAAATCAATAACCCCCTTATTACTCATAACACATTATTAAAATAACATAAGCCATGAAACAAGCATGATCCCCAAGTAAAATTGTACTGATCCAAGACAAATATAGAAGTACTGATCCAAGACAAATATAGAAGTACTGATCCAAGACAAATATAGAAGCACTAATCCAAAACAAATAAAGAAGCACTGATACCATCGGCAAAAAACCTACCTTCTGGTGTTAATTTAAGTCGATTATCACACAAATCAATCCATTCTGAAGGGACGGAACGCATATTATTCTGAAACGATTGGGAGAAATCATCACCAAAATAACTCTGATACTCGGTCAAATCGATACCCGTATCCAACCGAAGCTTGGTCATCACATACTCATTGTGGCGGTTTGACAAGGTCAGGACCTCCTGAGTATGCGGCAAAACACCCGAACGAATGGACCGCATGTAGCGAGCGTTGTTCGACACATTCCACCAACGCGTACCATCGACAAATGAATGAGCGGAAGGCCCAAGGCCTAAATAATGGGAACCATTCCAATAGGCTGAATTATGTTCCGATTCCATTCCGGGAAGTGCTAAATTAGATACCTCATAATGACGATACCCCCGGTCCTTTGCAAAATCCATCAGCAATCGATATTGCATGCGACTCGATTCATCCTCCGGCAGCACCAACAATCTCTTTTCTACCCGTCTGTGCCATACCGTTCCGGGCTCTAGGGTTAAGCAATATGCCGAAATGTGCGGAACCTGTCGATCCGCTAAAAAATGCAAAGCACTTACCCACTCCTGATCAGTCAATCCGGGTAATCCAAACATCAGATCGACCGATATATCCTCAAATCCAGCATCTTGTGCTAATAAAATAGAATGAACAGCCATTCGGCGATCATGCGCCCTATTCATGGAACGAAGAATATCATCATTCAGCGACTGAATCCCAACACTGAGGCGGTTCACGCCTACGGCGCGAATCGACTGCAAGTAATCGGCCGATAGATCATCCGGGTTGACTTCTAAGGTGATTTCAGCATCAAATAGTACCTCATTCGTCTTCGTAACGGCATCAATCAAAATCTGGACTTGAGCTGCCGACAAGAGGCTCGGGGTGCCACCTCCGAAATATATACTGTCGATACGCTCGCCCTGAATACTATGATGAACAAGTTCCCATTCCGTCAACAAGCAATCCACCATTTCCTGTTGTGCAGTACGAACCGTACTAAAATGAAAATCACAATAGAAACATGCCTGCTTGCAAAAAGGTATATGAAAATATACGGTAGCCATCAACAACCAATGAATTCAAAAGTAGACAATACCCGATAAATTTTATTTCAAAAAAAAACCCCGGAACGCATCCGGGGCTTGATTAACTACATAATCCGTATCGGGCAAGAAACTAATATTGCCACAGCGACTGTTCGAAATCCAAGAGCTTATTTTTAATGCGCTCAGATTCGTAAAAAGCATCGCGACCCTTTGCATAATCCTCGACACGCAGGTCCTTTACGTTCGGCTCCTTGATTATGTTGCTGGTGAACATACGACGTATAAAGACCTCGTCGTAGTTCAACTTTTCAGACTCACTCCGCCAATTAAATACTTCGGAATTGGTTAACAACGGGCGAATGTATGGGTAATACACCCAAAACATAGCAGTTTGTCCTACCACCCTACCTTCTGATTTCAAATTTGAAATGGGAGCAAGGGCAACAATCCGAACATCTAAACCACCGGTTCGACGATCGAAAACCCATTCTTCCTTCAAACGAATACCCACCACATCATTGGGATCAAACTCTTTCTTCTCTACCTTTTGAACCATCTCATAAGTAACCGGATCCATCGTAATTACAGTGTCGTAGCTTTCAAGAGACTTCAAAATCGCATCCGATGTAATTGCATTCTCAGGAACCAAATCCTCTGTTTTATAGATATAGCCCTCTAATTCGCCCCCTTTCAAAGAGCCCATCAAATAGTTGATGAACATACTCTTCGGGTAGGTGAAGAAAAAATTTGGCTTTTGATTAAGATCAATCAAGCGGATAATGCTCCAGGAGAACATCGCATCGGCCTGACGAACCGTATACAAATCGTTGGTCCTGCGCGTCTTTTCCTCCCGCTTAAAAGCACCATCGATAATTTCAGGATTTTGAACTTGTGCAGACAGATCACATACACACAAGCCAAGGATTAATCCGAAACCTAAAAGAAACTTATTCATAAAAGAATTAATTAAGACCATAAGTAACAGCAGGCAACGTACGGGTTACCTTATCAGGACCAACCGCTTTCACCTCATCAAAAATAAAGCGATCTCCAGGCTTTGCATTCCGAATGATATTTTGTGCCGCTTGTGTAAAGACAGGGCCCGAAACAGAAACCACCTGGGCATCTTTTCTCGGGGCCAAATAAATCAAACGGAAACTCCTGATTTCAAAACGAAGGTCAAAGTCAAAATCCTTCAATAAGGCAATCATCCCACCCTGCGCTTTGAATTTGGTCGAAGCTACAGATCCGGCGGGCAAGCTACCTACTGTTGCAATGGGATCCGGAACATACTTCACGCGGAATTCAGAACTGCCCAACATACTGGCACCCTTGCCCGCTTCACCCTTGGAACGAACATCCACATTAACCTTACCTGGCTCCATAACGCGAACCACATATTTTCCACCTGAACCCGTCAAGGTACCTTTAGAAATAGAGGGGGTAAGATCAGCCGGTTTAACGCCAGGAGCAGAAATCGAAACTGGATTATCTACACCAATGTAGAATACATTCATTTTATCAGGTGATACCACCGCCGCCGGGCGGGCAACCGTGTAGGAAGTTGTGAAAGGATATTTCGTTTCCTCACCTGTGCCCGGATTTTTCACCAAAATGTAACCATTCAACTTTTTCTCCCCTTCAGATGTAGCCCGAGCTTTGTATTTACCCAATCCATTCTCTACAGGTATCACAACACCACCGTCTAAACGGATATCCAAATTTTGGCGGCTGTCATAAGCGACCAACATCACATCAGCTTCAAAATCCTGTCCCGTTAGAACGTAACTGCTTTTCGCAATTACCTTGGCCTCAACCTGATCAAACTTGAACGATGCTGCATCGATAGAACCCAGAAGGTAGGTAACAATTTCACTTTCCGTGTTGCGGATATCACTTTCATATTTTGTAAAAAGCGTCACTACACCAGACAACGGCATTTCACCAAAATTTGACTGCAACCAGTTCTTTTTTACACCGCTTCCTTTAGAAGGACTAGGGTCTATCGGATCATCGAGGTGAATCTTTACCTTTTCCCGATCAACCTGAGGAATCAATGCAATTAACTTCTTTCTAAAGTCACTGAATTTGTCTTTCATCTCCAAACCCAGCTTGCTCTTTCCATCAGGATTGACCAAAAGCGTTGAACTGATATCAATGTTGCCATCATCCAAAATCCGGCGTACACCGCCTTCAATTTTGAAATCGGGTTCATCCAGCTTACCGTTCTTGTTACCACCTTCATCGATCAACTTTTCCTTAACCTTTTTTACAAAATCTAAAAGCTCTTTAGATTCACGCTTCACGGTCATGGCTTTGTCGTATGCCGCCTTGGTTTTTCCTGGCTCATCTTTCATTTTCTCCTCAAATGCCAAATATAATGCAGCATTCTTTTGATCGATGGTTAAATTTGTATCCTCCAAACTTTTGTTAATCATCGCAAAAGCTTTGAGAATTTCTGCTGACACATTCAATGCTAACATAGCCGTTAGCACCAAATACATCATATTTATCATTTTTTGTCTGGGCGACAATTTAACTGAAGCCATAGCCTTGTAGCAGTTGGTTTATTGGCGTGGTGCCGACATGGCACTCAACATATTTCCATAAACAGCGTTCAATGCACCCAAATTCCTGTTCAAAAGCGCAATTTGCTCTTGGTAGGTCTTCAAATCGGTGCCCATTCCAACGGCTTGATTCATTTCCTCCACGACGCGACTGGCTTCAGTCATGTTCCGTGAAAAACCAGCCATAGATCCGGCAACCTCACGCACTTGCTTGGCGTACTCGTTCGTTGCAACAGTAGCCTGGGAGATATCCGACATTTTGCCAACATTTTCTGTTAGGGACTTAAAGCCTTCACCCAAACGCTCAAGGGTACCTTTATTAATGCCTGATTCGCGCATCATACCATCGAGGTCAGAAACCTTAGCTGATTTTGACTTTGCCTCGCCACCTGACAATTCAGGGTAAACAAGCGACCAATCCAAGTCTTCACTGGGCTTTTCAAAGCCTGAAATAAAGAAAATCAACGCCTCCGTACCCAAACCGATCGTGAGCATCAAATCAGCTCCATCCAAGTGGCGAATTTTGAAAAGGGCTCCGATGATAACCACAGCCGCACCCCATCCATAGGCATAATTTAGCAGTACTTTACCCCGCTTCGACTCTAAAAAACTAGCTTCACGCATGATGAAAAATTTTGTTGGGTTTAAGGTTTATTAAGTATAAGTGATAAAATATTCTTAGCGCCCGGTTTGGCCAGCACCGATGACGTCCATGACGCAGCGGAAGCCAATCGTTGATTTGGCAGAATCGCCATATTCGTAGGATCGGGTACTAGTTTTGATCAAGTGACCCACATCATTCCAACTGCCTCCACGTACAACCTTGCGCTGCATGACCACATCGTTAGGATTTTCGGGTGAGTAACGGAAATCTGGATTTAGGTCGTGGGTAAACCATTGCGCAGACTCATCAAACGTCGTATTCGTCCATTCGGCTACATTGCCAGACATATTAAATAGACCAAAATCATTCGGATTATACTGATAAACCGGACCGGTATACAAGTTTCCGTCCATGGTGTAATTGCCTCGGCCAGGCTTGAAATTGGCCAAGACACAACCCCGGTCATTCCGGGTATAGGGTCCTCCCCAAGGATATGTGGCAATGTTTCGTCCACCTTTGGCCGCATATTCCCATTCAAACTCCGTAGGTAGGCGGAATTCTAACTGCTGATAAAGACCGTTTTTATAGCGAAAACCATTAAAAACTTTAGAGCGCCAATTGCAGAAGGCATTGGCTTGATCCCAAGTAACGCCCACTACAGGGTATTCATCAAAAGAGGGATGCGAGAAATAGGTGAGCGCTTGTGGTTCATTATACGAACCCCCGTCTTCCTTAACAAAATCCCGAATCCAAACCAAAGTGTCGGGGTAAATATTGACGTTGTATTTGCGCACAAAATCCTTCCGCGACCGGGTACGGTCCTTATTTACTGCCGCAGCTTTGAAATCAAACGTCTGATAGACATAATTCAGTCGGCGCGTATCCAATTCATGACCACCAAACACCATATCGCCCCCAGAGAAAATCATCTCAGACACTTCTTCTAAGAAATCAGGATCTGTCCAATCGAGCGGTGCTTCCCAATTGATCAATTCGTTTCCATTCTCATCCTCTTCCATATTGCCCATAATCGTGTGGGCGATGGAGTCGCGCACCCAATGCACAAACTGACGGTACTCATTGTTCGAAATCTCTGTATCGTCCATGTAAAAGGCTTTAAGCGATATGGTTTTGGGAGTTTGATAGTTACTCGAAAAAGCATCTTGCTCTGCCTGACCCACCTGGAGCGAGCCTCCCTTGAGCAATACCGTTCCGTAGGGAACGGCTTGCGACCATTTAGGACGCTCAAGACTGCCAGTTAATTCACCGGAATTCCCAGAACCACATGCCGTCAACAGACTGATTGCGATAAAAGCGACTACAGTCCAAACAGGTTGACGTGTAGGATCAGCGAAAATTGCCTTTTGGGAGCGTAGAGGGTTAGCCTGATCCAGTTGAAAGCGGTCAACGCGAGCAGGTTTTTTCGATCTCAAAAAATTCAACATAGTTAGGATTGGGTACATAAATTTAAAACGATGGCCAAAAATAGACTTATTAGACAATAATTGTATGCATTGATTGATTTACATGAAACGGGGCGAGCGAATAATGACTTTAGGTCGCTCAGGGAATTTGATTGTGAAATCATAACCCACAAATATTTCATGAGAACCATCATTGAAACGGGATAGACCGGATAAATTGTAGTCATAGGAATAACCCAATCGTAAATGTTTACCCAAATTGGCACCAAAGAGTGCTACGACAGCATCACCTGAAGAATATCCTAAGCCCGACCAAAATTTACCCTTGTAGGTAGCTAATACGTTCACATCTGCTTGAAAGGCAGATAAGTTTGTTTTGATCAGGGTCGAAGGCGTAATTGACCAGATGTCGCCCAACGGGATGGTGTAGCCCGTGGAAAGAAAAATATTTCTTTGGTAGGTTAATGCCGCATTCCCCGTATTGTATCGAATCTTCGGGTTGTTCAGGCGGTTTCCGGAAAGGTTGACATACAATCGATCCGAAATGTAGTGCAGTCCGAAACCAGCGTCCATGGCCAATGCCGTGGCCTTGGAATTGATCAGCAAAGGATCATTGGGGTTTTCTGGTTTGAATTTAGATCCGTCTAAAACACTTTGGATGCCGCCGAAATAAGCACCGATTCCCAATTCACCATTCTTCCAATTGGTACGGTAGGCATAGGCAAACCGAAAATTGGAGGTTTCATTAAAAAAGTCTTGATCGGTATTGACTATTAAACCGATTCCGCCATGCAAAAACTTGGCAGGGGCGTGAACACTCAGCACCGTTGTACGGGGACTGGCGTTATCGGGTAGATTCACCCACTGATATCGATGTATTAAAAATGTACTGATTTTCCCCCTCGATCCTGCCGCCGCCGGATTGTAGAAGAAGTCGTTGAACATATAATGGTTCCACTTCGGCTCCTGTTGGGCGGAAGCCACAAAAGGCATGCCCAAAAACAAGATCACGAACAGGAACTGAATGCATCGCTTCATCATACGCAAAGGAGGACAAATGTTGGAGGGTCGAAATAACGAAAAGTTAGCGTCAAAGTGAAACTATCGAGAAACTTTTTTTATGTAATCTTCAATGGCTATGGACATCGAAGGAAAGTCTGGGTTGGGAGCAGCTATGTCAAGCCGCAGTCCACGCTCTAATATGGCTGCGTGTGTTCTCGCCCCAAAACCGCCAATTCTTGTATTTCCTTGCACAAAGTCCGGGAAATTCTCAAAAAGTGACTTGATACCTAATGGACTAAAAAAGACCAACAAGTCATATTTGATGTCGGATAGGTCGCTCAAATCGCTTGAGACCGTTCGAAACATAATGGCCGGGCGCCAATCTAATCCCACCACGGCGGCATCTTGGATCCAATCGCCTTCCATCACATCGGAACAAGGCAACATAAAGGGCTCCGATTTAAAACGTGCCATCACGGGGAACAAGTCAGAGAGTTTGCCTTGACCAAAGTAAATTTTTCGCTTTCTGAGGGTCACATATTTCTGGATATAAACCCCTACATTTTCGGATATACAGAAATAGCGGGTTTCGGGAGAAACTTCAATGCGCATTTCTTCGCACAAACGAAAATAGTGATCGATCGCATTCCGGCTGTTGAACACGACTGATTTGAACTCGCCAATATTCAATTTATTTTTTCTAAAATCCTTCCCTTCTACAGGAGCAACCTGAATGAATGGGCGAAAATCCACTTTCACGTTATACCGCTTTGCAAGATCGTAGAAAGGTGACTTTTCAGAATCCGGTTTTGGCTGTGAAAAAAGGATGGTCTTTATTTTGCCTACCGGCACTGAAGAGAGCTCGGGATGTTCGGGCATATCAGATCAAGTGAACAAAGGTAAGTTTGAGAAACAACAACAGTGGCAAAAATTCGAAGAGGCAAAAATAGAAAATTATAAATCCCAATCCGACACCTTTGATATGAAACGCTCTAAGCCACCCCAAAATGCACCGATAAACCCATCCCGATATCAGCAGAATCGTAAGTAAGAGCATGGAGCCGCTCAAATACTTCATAGGCAAGGTCGTCAAAAGCAGTACCACTGTTAAAAAAATGGGGATCGCACATTGAAAGTAGACCCATGTGGTTTGAACGTGGCTGATGGTCCATTCGATTTGTGAAAATGCCATACCCAATATGATGTGGATGGTCAAAAAAATAAATGCGGTCAAACCAATGAACCCAAGAAACTGGAATCCTTCTAAGGTGAGTTTCTCCAGCGTGTTGTTCATACGATACTGGTACATGACCCAACAAGAGGCGATTAAAATGAAGAGGTAGAGGACCCGAGCAATCGACCAGCCGGAACCCAGGCTGTTGCCTTGTTGTCTGAGAAATTGTTCGAACAGCCGAGGAAGTACAAATGCACCCGACATCTGTAGAAATCGCTGCCGATCAACCGCCAAGAGCAGCAATCCGAACATAAAAAGCAGAAATGAAGTTGTGGTGGATGTCCTGGTTTCCTTTCGCATCAAACCTGCCCTCCGGGTATCCGGGGTTGAAATAGTCTGATCGGATTGAACTATGATCTTCCATTCTGGTGGTACAACAATCGCCGGAACAAGGGTAGGACTATTTGCATCAAACAATGAATCCGTATTAGTCGGAGGAAAGTTCGATGCCGTTGAATCTACGGGGATGCTATTCGGTTGATTGAAATATTGGCCTAAAATCGGGCCGGACATGTGGCTTGTTTCTGCTGTTTGATAAGCGTGTGCTGGATTGCCCATGGAAATCATGACCAAACCAAGCAACGGCAATAAACCAAGAGAAAATGTTTTGAGGAAATTAATGGGCATTGAGGCAACGGATCACGCAAAAATACACCGATGCATGGCACTTTAAAAATCAGGGCGCTTATTTTCGATCAGTGGTCTAATCTCTATTGATTTCGATCAGCGGCCTGATCTCGCTTAGTTTCTGAAAAATACCGAGGATGGAAAATGAGAAGGCCATAACTCTCGCCGGGTTGGGCAGTAGTGTGCTTGTGGTGCATGCGATGCGCTTTTCTGAGCGCAAAAAGATATCGAGACAAAGGCTTGGGAATCGACCCCCAACGCGAATGAACCAGAACATCATGCAAAATAAAATAAACCACGCCATATACCGATATGCCGACCCCTACATAACCCCAGAAAAAGGCTATGTAATCCAAAAATCCGCCAAAAAGCAGGCCTACACCCAAAGAAGCGAACAGCACGGTGAACCAATCATTCATCTCCCAACCTCCTTTTGATTTGTGGTGTGATTGATGAATCCACCACAATGGACCATGCATAAGATACCTGTGAATAAGCGCGGCAAGCAACTCAATTCCTAAAAAACCAATGAAAAACCCGGAAATATTGGTCAGCATACGGTCTCAAACTGTTCAATCAGATCCGTGAAGTCGCGCATCAATGTTATTCGTGTTGACCTAATTTCATCAGCTGAATCTAAGGCAAATTTTCCTGATGCCATAATCTGTGCCTTCGGGAAATCCGAAGATAGTTGATTCAAATACTCAGAGGCGGTTAAGTCGACCTGGGCTGAAGTCAAAATACACAATATAGACTGTGGTTTGTAGGTCGAATACACGGTCTTGAGATCAGCATACGGCACATTGGCTCCTAAGTAAATGGTTTCGTGCCCCCTGGAGCGAATAACATAATGCGCGAAGAGCAACCCTAATTCGTGGAATTCACCTTCCGGAAGAAAAAGCAAATACTTTTTTGCAGCCTCCTGCTGAACAAAATCCATCTGATCGATCGATACAATCAACTTTTGGCGAATCAGGTGGGTGATGAAATGTTCGTGTGCTGGAGTGATGGTTCCTGTTTGCCACATAAAGCCAATGGCACGAAAAAAAGGGAATACGATATCCAGCATGACCCGTTCTAAGCCAGATTCCTTAATGAAAACGGATAAGAGCTGGGTAAATCCCAACTCATTCAGCTGTAGCATATGCATGGTCAGTGACTGAATCCGACTTTCAACGCCTGTACATGTCAGACTTAAATCGACCACCCTTCTCGAGAGCTCCTCCTCACTCATGCGCGCCAACACAGATACTTTATACCCTTGTTGCGTCAAAAATGACAGGTTTAATAATTTTTTGAGGTCGGAATCATTATAGTAGCGAATGTTTCCGGGGGTTCGGCGGGGTTCAAACATATGGAATCTTTGCTCCCACATGCGAATGGTATGTGCTTTCACACCACTCAAAACCTCCATATCTTTGATTGAAAACTGATTCACGCCTACAAAACACACGGGTTTATAGATTGTTTTCTTTTGAAATTTTATTTTCATGTTGAACAAGGCAGCGGTCAGGAACCGGAATGGAATTGTTCGTGCATATTCACTCCAAAATTACCTCAACGGCATGATTACCTCTTTGACCTTGCACGCTTGCGAGAAAACCACTATAATTGCCGGTCAATTGAATGACATATGAAACGTAATTCCATCATCCAAATAGTCCTGTTTTTGGTCGTTGTGGTGCTCTCATACCTGTTGGTAGAGTCGATCGCTGAGCCCATTAGATTCGAGAAAGAACGCGACAGGCGTTATGCTCAAGTCATAAATCGTTTGAAGCTCATTCGCGATGCACAGGTGGCATATAGAGAGGTGAAAGGTCAATTTGCAGACAATTGGGATTCATTAATGATCGTCGCCCGCGACGGCAAGTTTAAAGTAACAAAAGTGATTGGAAACCCCGATGATTCGCTGGATGTGCTTAAAGGGATAAAATATGAAACAATGTATGTGAGTATTAAAGATTCAATCTTCCGGAATAAATCGATTGATTCACTCCCATTCATTCCCTTTACCGATGGCAAAATGTTTCAATTAAGAGCAGGTAAAATCAAAAAAGGAGCCGTAGAGATTAGCGTTTTTGAAGTTGAAGATACAGTGCCGTTCGACACGCGTAAGGTGTTGAGGGTGGGTTCGATGACCGATGCCAGCCTTTCTGGAAATTGGGAATGAACCCAATACTCGGCTTTGGTCGGCCGACCCTGTAGATAATCTGATTTCTACCGGTCAAATCACCCGCTGGATTTTGACCTTGGGCACGGGAGAATGGTCACTTTTGGGTTGCAATGATGTAAGCAACACAATCAAGCTCTGTTTGCAAGGGTGTTTTCCTACACATTGGGATCAGCGCAGTATGGCTGAGCAGTTTAAGTGGTTATCCAACACCATCGGCGACCATGTTCCATCATTGATTTTTCGGAAGCCTTTAGCCCAGGATGCTTCCCCTATTTTAATGATTGCGGCGGAAGCTTGTTGTGCCATACCCTTGTCGGTATGCCGCGACCAACTACCCAAGGATTCACTAAACCTGCTGTTTGGTGTTTCAGAGCAGTCATCTGAGCCCCTCTTATTTCACATTCACGAATCGGAAGTGGTCGTTGCGACACGATTTAATGCTGCGCTCATCAGTGCAGTTGGTACCCTTTTCCAAGCCCATACGATCATTGCATTGGAGGCGGCCCTTTTGTCTCGGTTTTTGAATGCCCCAGAATCCGATGCCATTAAGCCATCCCATCAGCCCGAATTAATGATAGCAAGGCTCGATCACCGCATTTTAGTAGCGCAAAGAAACCATGGCAATTTGTCAGGATTCAATACATTTACCGCAGAAAACCCTGAGGATGTCCTCTATTATGCGTTACTTTTCGACCAAGGTCAATCAAAATCGGCCTACCTAGCGGGTTTCGACCAAGCTGAAGTGCATCTGCTCCGTGACAAAATAGCGGATTCATTTGGAGATTGTATCGTTTCAGATTGGATTTTTGATGATCCATCACTGGTTGACTCAGAGCCCTGGCGCCTGATGACCAACCGTTCGTTGCCTGCATTGGCCCGTTACATCATCCGCAACCCATTCTGATGCGCATTACAGGGGGCAGTTTGCGTGGTCGAACATTAAATGTTCCTCATCTGCCTCATGTTCGCCCCACTACTGACCGAGCGCGAGCGTCGCTCTTCAATTGGTTATCCAACCAAGTGGATTTTTCGAATTGCACGCTGATCGAGTTGTTTGCTGGAACAGGCGCGGTTAGTTTTGAAATGCTCTCCAGAGGCGTTATTCAAGCGACCTGTGTCGATATACAAAGGGCTTGCTGTGATGCCATTAGGTCAATCGCTCAAGAATGGAAACTTCCTGTGGACGTGGTTTGTGCCGATGCCCTGGCCTTTATTCAACGGGCAACACCCGTAGAATTGGTTTTTGCTGATCCACCCTATCGACTTCCTCAGATGCACGCCTTACCTCAAAAAATCATGGAATCGAAGCTGCTGTCCAATGGAGGGCTTTTGATCCTGGAACATGACCGGGCGCACGATTTTGGCACTCAAACAGGTTTTCAAGAATCGCGCCGCTATGGGGAGGCTGTTTTTAGTATATTTGAGGTTCCCTCTTCATAATCACAACTTTGTGAACGGCACCGCCCTATTCCCTGGGACTTTTGATCCCATTACACTCGGCCACTACCTCCTTGTTGAGCGGGGTTTAAAGCAGTTCGCACAAATCAAAATCGGAATCGGTGAGAACCAAGGAAAATCTAGCCTGTTTACAAGGGATGAACGAATCCAGATGCTTAAACAGGCTTTTGGACCCATGGATCGGGTGGAAATTTTATCCTACACCGGATTAACCGCTGTTTTTTGTCGAAAAGAAGGAATCAACTGGATTTTGAGGGGACTTCGCAGCGCACAAGACTTCGAATATGAACGCAACATTGCCCAATTGAACTTGGAATTGTATGGTGTCGATACGCTGTTTTTAGCGGGTGATCCGAAAGCCAATCACATATCATCGACACTTGTGCGGGACATTATTCGACACGGCGGAGACCCATCCACTCTTTTGCCCGAGGGTTTGCTTCTACCCGCTCAAAAGTAAAGAATGACCAATATTCAATCACCGAATATCCAACGCAAGCGTCGGCTGCATCCACTGCTTGGCCTCCATCAATAAGGGCACAAGGGATGGATAAGTTTGGGGCAAGATGAGCTGATCCCAAGTTGATGGCTCCATCCAAGCCACTTCTTCGATTCCCTCTTCCCATTGCGGTTTGAGTTCACCACAATAGCGGGTCGACATCCCAAACCAGTACGTTTGTTTGACCACATATTGTCCTTCATAGAAGTAGATATGAAATGTATCTGAAAAACGACGCTCCAGTGTCAACTCCCCCACCCCACACTCCTCTTCGACCTCCCGCAATGCCGTTTGCTCGGGCGTTTCACTAGGCTCCATTTTCCCTTTGGGCAAATCCCAGCGACCAAACCGGTGAATGAAAAGGGCCCTGCCGGCCATAGTAACTACCCCGCCGGCTGCTTGAATCTTCTTCATCGAATCAATAAATTCGAGGAAGGCCGTCTTGGGATCTTCTACTTGTAGTGTTATTTCTTTAATACCAGGATCTTGCTCCAGCTTCTTTAACCAACGATGGAGGTCTTTTGCTTTCAAGCCTTGCAAAACTATATGGCCTGTCTGAGGCGTCCAACGCTCATTCGATGAAAAGTTGATCACGCGATCCGAGAAAAAAATGAGGTATTTTTGCATGTATGAATCCACAAGAAACAGCCGAACAAGTTGCGAAACTTCTGCTAAAAATAAAAGCCGTTAGTTTATCCCCAAAATCTCCATTTAAATGGGCAAGTGGTTGGCTCTCGCCAATCTACTGTGATAACCGACTTACCTTGGGTGATCCCTATGCAAGAACCTTTATTGCCGACGCGCTTGCTCATCACATCCAACAATATGTTCCAGAGGCACGGGCCATTGCAGGGGTAGCCACAGCTGGAATCCCACAGGCGGCCTTGGTGGCTGATCGACTTCAGCTGCCTATGCTTTATGTGCGCCCTGAGCCCAAGCAACACGGTCGCGGCCAGCAAATAGAAGGACAGACATTTCCTCATTCGGGTATTGTGCTGATCGAGGATTTAATTTCGACAGGGGGCAGTTCATTGAAGGCGGCTAGAGCCGTTCAGGATGCCGATATGAAGGTACTGTGTATTGTTTCGGTCTTCAGTTATGGATTCGATCAGGCTCAAACGCTATTTAAAGAAGCCGAGATTCCTTTCTTTAGTTTATGCGACTACCCCACCCTTTTGAGCATGGCCCGATTATCGGGGGCACTTACAGCAACGGAGTTAACATTGTTAAGCCAATGGAGGGAAAACCCAGCGGCTTGGTCGGGGGTATAATCAATAGAATTGCATCAAATAGATCATTTGCAACTAACCGATCCGAAGAAACCATTATGCATGGCTCCTCATACCAAATAATGAATGTAAAATCAGTATTATTTACTGTTATTTTACATTTTATTGTAATGTTTTCTTTCGCAAAGCAGCCTGTTGATCACCCTAATGTGCTGCCGCACCCCATGCCGCATCCTTTTCACCTTGGCTTGGTTGAATTGCATATCGATCGAACGCACCTGGAAATAGCCATCCGGGTATTTTCGGATGATCTTGAGTGGACATTGGGCAAGCAATTCAAAAAAACCGTTGACCTGACCCTGGGCGATAGTTCCACGAATTTCTGGATGCTTTCATCCACACTCCGAAAGGAGATACAGATCAGTGCAGATTCTCGTTCAATTGAATTGAATTACGTGGGATGCGAGCGCGAAGACGATTCTATTTGGCTCTACATGGAGCATGAATTGGGTACAACAGACACGTTCGAATGGACGTTCGTGAATACCCTACTGACTCAGGATTTTCCAGAGCAACGATATGTGGTAAGTGTTAACCATAAAGGGCGTAAAAAAACCCAGCTGTTGATGGCACCAGATTTCCGCATACAATGGTCTGGGGCCGATTTTTAGGTAGATTTTATTTTCCTTTTCCCTCCACCAAGATGATCAGGGTGTATATGAGTATCTTAAAGTCGACCAAAAGCGACCGATTCTCGATATAGAGCAAATCATATTTCAATCGCTCCAACATTTGGGCTAAATTTTCTGCATACCCATATTTGACTTGCCCCCAACTGGTTATTCCAGGTTTCACCTTGAGCAAATGCTTGTATTGAGGGGCCACTTCCATCAGTTGTTCGATGTAGAAGCGACGTTCGGGACGTGGCCCAACCAATGACATGTCCCCAAGCAAGACATTGTAGAATTGTGGTAGTTCGTCCAGTCGCCATTTGCGTAAGCTGCGCCCAAAAGTAGTGATGCGTGGATCATGCGCACTCGAAAGGGCCGGACCGTTGACCTCAGCATCGACCACCATCGACCGGAATTTATAAATAACAAAGGGCTTGCCCGCCAGCCCAATTCTCTCCTGACGAAACAAAACAGGGCCTTTTGAACCCATTCTCACCCGAATGGCACAATACAACATAAGGGGGGCCAATAGCATTAAGGCCGATGTCGATACGAGAAGGTCCACCATTCGTTTGATGCTCACTTGCCATGGGGGCATCAAATCAGGATAAATTTCAATCAACAACAGTCCAAAAATGTGCTGCATTTTGACGTGCCCGAGCATGATGTCGTACATCTCGGGTACGATCTTGATGATCACACCCTCATCGCGAATGAGGTTTACCACCTCATTGTAGCGGTGGTGCTCCTTTTCATCGAGTGCCAACACTATTTCTTCCACCCCATTTCTACGAATCAAATCAGGAAGATCCGCTAAATAACCCAACGAAGGTAAAACGCCATGGAGGCTGCCGTGCGGTGAACCATTGGTAAGCCGAATGCATCCGATGAACTGATTTCCTGTTGGTTTTCGCTGGCGCTTCATCTCATCGAGTAGATTGAGTGCACGTAGATTATCGCCGACCAGCAAGGTCTTGAACGTAATCTTACCCGCATACAATCTACCCGAAATTATGGATAATTGTGTGTAACGTGAACAAAAAGTAAGGGTAAAATGAAGGCAGAATAATACCAATAAACTGTTGTAATAATTCTTATAACTAATGATTTGGTCATCCAGAATCAATGCAAAAAACAGGGCCACGACCCCAATGAGGGTGACTAAAAATGTACCGGCCAGTTCGTTGAGCCTCGACTTTCTATAAATATCGTTGTAGGTTCCGGAGGCCGCATATAACAATAACCAGCACATTGGAACAACCAAAAGACCCTTGATGAGATTTGAGTCGAGATCGGTCCAATCGCTTGTGTATAATGGAAGTCGTTCAACGTAGAGTTTGCGGTATCGGAAAAATAAAAACCATGCGAGTAAGGCTGATAGCCAGTCTCCCGCAGCGTATAGTAAGGCATCAATTCGCTTCCGGTTCACCACAATAACTTCAAATTATCGAGCCAGATCGTTCCCGTTTGGCCCAAGGAGGCCTCGTGGCGCGCTGTGATCAAAACGCGATAGGTATAGCCCGGTGTTCGTTGGAGAAATGGTGAAAAATTGACGTACTGCTTCTTCCATTCATTGGGAGAAGGCGCAAATACCACGATGGGAAGGTCAGTGATGGAACCGGCCGGGCCAATGATCTGTAGACCAATTTCGAATGCCTGGGTGTTCCGGTAGTTGAGTTCTAGAAATACTGGAAACAAGCCAACGCCAGGCGGCGAAAAAGTCTGTATGCCTTCTGCTTGAAAATAAGGCGCGCGCTGGTCCACCGCAATATACATCGATCTTGCGCCCTCAAAAACCTCGGCTGGGTTATCTGCCCTACCGATGTTGGTGTCGCTCGAGGGCGACGTCCGAAGGCTGAAGCCTTGACCTTCGAAATCCTCCATCCACGTAAATTGGGCGGATGTCCGGTATGTAACTCCTGGCAAAATGGTATCAGTCTGGCCTGCGTTCAGCTCCGCCGAGGCATTTGCCTGGGTGTAAAATGGATAAATTGAACGGGTGGCAGAGATGCCGTTGAGAATGACCCCTGCGCTCAATTGAAAATCAATTGGTCCTTCTCTTAAGATCGGGAAATGTGCAGGCAGCGGATAAACCCCCTGTAGGTCTCCGTCGATAAATACCCAGACATCTTTAATGTTTGAACTTCCGCTTCCATGTTCGGCATAGGTTGTGGTTAGGTTGAAGCCGGGTATGTAGATGTATGATGGAATTCCCCGATCCGCTGTATACAAACTACAGCCCATGAGCACCCACATCAACGCAAAAGCAAAAAATATCTTCATTCTTTAGGGGGTTCGGCCGCATTCATTTGCGCTAATATTTCGAAAGCTACTTCTAAAGCTTTAAATCCGGCTTCGACGCCCACTATAGGCTCACTTCCCGCTTCGATGGATTCAGCGAATAACCGCAGTTCTTCCATGATGGCATTGGTTTCTGGAGGATTTTGTCGCGCATGGGTAATCCAACGAGTACCCAATTGCGGACCCAAATCGACTGGTGTAGCCGATTCGGTCGTGATGGGTTCATCTTCACTCATGCGCAAAATCTCAGATTCGCGGTTCAGAAAATCGACCGATAAATAGGCATCAGATTGAAAAAAACGCATTTTTCGCATGTTCTTCAAACTGAGTCGACTGGCTGTGAGGTTGGCTACGCATCCGTTGTGAAATTCAATCCGGGCATTGGCGATGTCTGGCGTAGGCGAAACCACACAAACACCGCTCGCGCTTATTTTTCGTATGCCTCCACCTACTACGCTCAACAAAACGTCGATATCATGAATCATAAGGTCCAGAACAATCGAAACATCTGTTCCCCGTGGATTAAACAAGCTGAGCCGATGCGCTTCTATGAATCTGGGCTGATGTAAATGGGGTAACACTGCCTGGAATGCGGGGTTGAATCGTTCCACATGGCCCACTTGCACCTTTATTCCGGCCTCCTGAGCCAGGCGAACCAATGTACGTCCTTCTTCCAGGGTCTGTGTGAGTGGCTTTTCGATAAAAACATGCCGCATCCGCCGGATTGCGGCCTCTGCACAAGCAAAATGGGTCATTGTTGGGGTAACAATGTCCACAACAGATACTTCATCGAGTAATGCCTCCATTGAACCAAAGACGGGAAGTCCAAACAACTCGGAAACACGCTTTGCCTGTTCGACATCAGGGTCATAAAAACCCTTTAAATCGAAATGCTCGGGAAGGGCGCGCAGGCAGCGCATGTGGATTTTGCCGAGATGACCTGCACCCAATACGCCGATGGATAGAGCCATATTGAAATTAAGAAACGCGAAAATAGGGCTAAATGCTGGTAATTTATACGACTGCCGCGGATTATCGAAGCCGCAATGGGTTATTTTTGCCTCTTGATTCTTCGCAGCATGTCGACCGTCCTTTCAGATAGTTTTCGCCACCAAGGACTTCGTCAACAATTGGTTGAGGAAGTCAGAAAGAAAGGAATCAGAGACGCGCGTGTTTTAGCCGCCTTGGGTCGTGTGCCCCGTCATTTCTTTCTCGACAATGTTTTCACTGAATTGGCCTATACAGACCAGGCCATGCCCATAGGTGCAGGCCAAACCATTTCTCAGCCCTACACCGTTGCTTTTCAAACGGAAATATTGTGTGTGGAGGAACGCATGAAAGTATTGGAAATCGGCACGGGTTCTGGCTATCAAGCCTGCGTATTGGAAGAAATGGGGGCACGGGTTTTTAGTGTTGAGCGTCAACGCTTATTGTATCAGACAACGCGCGAACGACTTCTGCACATGGGACGAAAAATCAAGGTCTTTTTTGGGGACGGAACCCTGGGTTTACCGGCATTTGCTCCTTTTGACCGAATTATCGTGACCGCTGGGGCGCCATTAGTCCCACAAACATTGGTCAATCAACTCAAAATCGGGGGATTGATGGTGATTCCCGTTGGCGATGAGGCCAGTCAAAAAATGATGCGCATTACACGCATTTCAGCATCTGAGGTTGCGCACGAGACTTTTGAGAATTTTCGTTTCGTTCCCCTACTCGGCCAGGAGGGCTGGCGCGAAAAATGCTGATTCTTGAAATCAGCGAAAGGTACTCTTTATGTTTTCTGTTTCTTTTTGCGTGCTGCAGGAAACAAGATGTTGTTTAGAATCAAACGATAGCCGGCTGAATTGGGATGAAGACTCAAATCGGTTGGAGGTTCACCCACGAGGTGTTGATAATCTTCAGGATCGTGGCCGCCAAAGAATGTCCAGGTACCCTTGCCAAACGATCCGTGAATGTACCGAGCCTCGCCTAAGCTACTTGTTTCACCCATAACCAATACATCGCTTTTAATGAGCTCTTTACGAAAAGCTGTGGTTTGTCCCATAAATCCCTTGATGACGCGTTCATGACTTTGGGTAAGCATGGTGGGAATAACATCCCATTTGGCAGAAAATTCGAACAATGCGAAGAAATCATTTTGCTCCTGAAGAAAACCGCGCGTACCGGTCACATCAATATCTGAAAATTCATACTCCAGTGGATTTTTCTTGAGTTGAAAATCTTTGAAAGCGAAGGTTCGTGCAAAATCCAATTTCTGTTGCGCTGACGGGTCAATGGCATCACCATCATACATATGCTCACAAATATCGACACCCTCTGCTGCCAATGCAATGTCGTACGAATCAGTGGCTGAACACATGGCAAAGAGAAAGCCGCCCCCGGTCACGAAGTCGCGAATTCGGGCCGCAACCGCTCCTTTAAGCTGTGAAACTTTATCGAATCCGTGTTTGCGTGCCGTTGCCTCAGCCAGGCGAACTTCGTTTTGATACCACTCGGCATTTCGAAAAGATGCATAGAACCGACCATACTGACCTGTAAAATCCTCATGGTGAAGGTGCAGCCAATCATAAAGCGGCAGTTTTCCTTGCAAAACTTCATCATCATAAACCTTTTCGTATGGTATTTCGGCGTAAACGAGGGCCATCGTTACGGCATCGTCCCAAGGCAATTTATTCGGCGGTGTGTATACCGCGATTTTGGGGGCAACTTCTAATTTTACCACCTCCATATTGGTTTCTGGATCTGCAATTTCAGACAGGATCCGTCCGAATGTCGCCTCAGGGATTACTTCGTAGCTCACCCCCCTAACCCGGCATTCGGTTTCAAGCATCGGGGTTTGGAGCAAGCAAAAACTACCACCCCGGTAGTTGAGTAACCAGTTGATTTCTTGTCCATTCTTCAGGGATAAAAAGGCGATGCCATAGGCCTTGAGGTGATCGCGTTGCTGGCCATCCATGGGGATGAGTATGCGTGCCGCCAAAACCTTGTTGGGTAACGAAACAAGCATCATCAGGGCAGTTAAGCGAAACAGAAAGCGGTGGCGTGACCGATCACTGATTATCGCTGCCAATGCCAGGGCTAGAATATTCATGTATCTCATTATTGGAATCGGAATATATAAACACTACATCAATGCCTTTTAGTTCACCGCATTTCTGTCGGGCCCTTTCGAAACCCATCACCATGAAAGCGGTTGCCCAAGCGTCGGCGGTCATGCAATCTTCGGCCAAAACAGTGGCACTAAGCAGGTCATTCTCAATGGGGTAACCCGTTTGAGGGCTTAATGTGTGTACAATTTTTCGACCACCGATCTCTTTAAAATTCCGGTAATTTCCTGAGGTAGCCATACTCCGGTTGCTGATGGGGAGGGCGCGCTGAACGATCCTCCCTGCACCTGACTGCGGCTTTTCGATACCCACCATCCATGACTTGGCCTTGCTTTTTCGGCCATGCGCCCTCACCTCACCGCCGATTTCAACGATAAAATTCTGAATTTGCCTCGATAACAAATAGGTGGCCACCTGGTCTACTCCATAGCCTTTTGCAATGGCGCTCATATCGAGTCGTGCCTTGGGATGAAGTTTTATCAGGCTATCACCAAGTAATTGGAAGTTTTTTAATCCAACGAAGGCTCGAATCGAATCGACGGTAGATGAATCGGGAAGTTCTGTTTTTTGGCTGTAACCAAAACCCCAGGCCTCAGTTAGAGGACCGACCGAAGGGTCGAATGCACCCCCACTTTGCTCATTGATCTCTAATGATTTGAGAAAATTAACCCGCAGATGGGCATCTATTGGACTTCCATTCTGACTTTGATTAAGCACTGAGATCCGAGAGCTGGAAATGTAGGTTGAAAGTGATTCATTGACCCGCCTCAGCAGGCTATCGATGCCTACCTGAAGCAGCGCCACCGAATCGCCTGAATAACGAACTGAGTATGTTGTGCCCATTGTTTTGCCTGAAAAATCGTGCAGTGGGTCATCAGAATCCGGACTTGTTGAACATGCCGTGAGCAAAATAAACCCACTGATGATATGAAATACCGATTTCTTATGAAGCGGGTGGTGAACCGAAAAAAACCACCTGAATGCTGTGCAGGTTTGCATCAGTTGAGGCTGGGATGACGAGGTGCACGGCTGAGCCAAGAGTAAGGCTCGCCTAATTTATATAGAAATTGAGACCATGGAGCAATGGACCCCTCCCTGGGCATAAAATCAGGATGATATGGACCGGAAATCCAGTAATGATCTTCGTACTCTTGCTCAAGCTGCCGGGCCGACCAACCCGCATAACCCAGAAAAAAATACCATTTGTTTTGGTCTAACAACCCTTCAGCGGCCAATTTCATGGCTTGTGCCGGATGTGCGTTCCACCAAATACCGGGCAGCAATTCAATGCTGTCGGCCAAACCCGGAGATTGAACCTGAACAATGTGCAGGGTGTCCGTTTCAACAGGTCCACCGGTCCAAACGGGCGCATCCCACCCGGCAAAGCCAGGTAAAAGTGCACCCAATCTGTATCCACTGTACTCATTCAAAACAAAAGCCACGCTACCTGAAGGTCCATGCTCGGCCAACAAGAGTAACCTCCGATAGAATGGGGCATCGGAAAGAAAGGGACAGGCTGCGAACAGCGTACCCGCAACCAATGGCTGATCGAGGCCGAAGGATTGTTTTGGGTTTTGTTGGGATGACATAAATCAAGTGACGAAAATAACGATATATTTGGCGTAATAGTTTGTAATCGACATGAAAAACGACCAAGGGGTGCAACCACTCAATCAACTGCGGATAGAATATGAGCGCGATATTCTTCTTGAATCGAATGTACCTCAGAATCCATTCCCGCTCTTTGAACAGTGGATTGGGGAGGCCATGAACAGCGGTCAACCTGAACCAAACGCTATGCATCTCTCTACGGTTGATGCGGATGGAATGCCATCGGGAAGAATCGTATTGCTAAGGGGCTGCGACGAGCGCGGCCTCACCTTCTACACCAATTATAACAGCGACAAAGGCCGGCATTTAGAAGCAAACCCCCGGGCAGCGGCCACTTTTTTTTGGCCAGAAAATGAGCGGCAAATCAGGATTACAGGACATGTTTCTCGCGTAGACGAAACGGAAAGCGACGCTTATTTCCAATCACGTCCTATGGGAAGTCGATTGGGTGCTTGGGCAAGTGCGCAGAGCCAGCCCTTAACGAATCGCGAGGCATTAGAAAAAGCTATGGAGGCCGTTAGCGCTCAATTTGCCGATCCCATGCCCATACCCCGCCCGCCCCATTGGGGAGGTTATCGCCTTAAACCCACTGCGTTCGAGTTTTGGCAAGGTCGCCGTTCTCGCCTGCATGATCGGCTTAAATATTCCATCGACGAAGCAGGAGCATGGACCATCGTCCGACTTTCTCCTTAATACTACAACTTATCCAATTTTTAATATGGTTGACCTCAAGCAAGTTCCCGAAATACAATCAACAGACACCCAATACAAAATAGCCTTGGTCGACGATCATCAAATCCTACTCGATGGATTGCAGTGGATCATTGGCCAGTTTTCGTTTGTTGAACAGGTAGATTCATTTTGTACAGGTGAAGACTTGCTCTTCGCTTTGGATTCGGGATCGGATTTCGAGCTGATCATCACCGATATTCGAATGAATCCGATGGGGGGGCTCGAACTTCTTGAACGGATCAAGGAAAAAAATCCGCTTCAAAAAGTACTGATCATGACCATGTACGACAGCATGCACTTGCTGCGCGATGCCTATTTGAAAGGCGCAAACGGTTTTTTTATGAAAAAAGGCGACCAAAAGCATCTGGAAGAAGTTGTTTGGCGGCTCGTTCGGGGTGGGATGCATTGGCCGGAAGAACCTAATGCAGAACGTACCATAGATCTTCCCAATTTCACCCGCCGCGAGCGTGAGGTGCTCGGTTTGGTTGCCCAAGATTTAAGCTCAAAAGAAATCGCATCCAAATTGGGATTAAGTGTAGAAACGATATCGACGCACCGCCGAAATATTTTGGAAAAAGCCGGCCTTCACAGTAGTGCTGCTTTGGTATCATACGCTATAAAACACCATTTACTGCCCTAATTTCCGAACGACAACAGTCGCCCTATTGTGAACAGCAGCAGCATCCATCGCACGTTTCATTCCTTTTGGATCCTGTGGATTTGGGCCACATCTCTTCCGGTTTGCGCAGTCCCGATTCTAAATCTTCCGATTGATTTTGGCGAACCAAAGCATCTACAACACATCCCCTTTTATACAGAGCCCACGCTGAGTCTGGAACCTGAAGAGATGGCGAAGTTATTCTCTGCACCGAGCTTGGCCGAGAAGATGATGCGCGTAGAACAAGATCAGATCATCATCTCTCAATCGGCCTATTGGGCTCGGTTCGATATACACAATCCGACTGATTTTCAGCATAACATTACGATTTTCTTGAATAATCCTTTCCTCGATTCGGTGGCGTTTTTCAGAGATGATGGTCTGGGAATATATGAGGCAGGTATTGCCGGTTATATGGTGGATCTTCCGCGCTGGTCTTTTCCCGATCGCTTACCGTCATTACCGCTTTTGGTAAAACCAAAAGCCCGGATCATGCTGTTGATTCGGGTCAGAAACACCCTAAGTACGCGGATGAATTCGCCCATATTTGTGGCATCAACCAGTGCCTACGCTGAATTTCGCCTGAATGAAAGCACACTATGGTCCTTGAAACTGGGGGTGCTCCTGTGTTTAAGCTTGTTGGCATTTTTATTGGCAGTCACTGAAGGGCGGCCACTCTATTTATGGCTCTCAATGCTCGCCTTTACTTTAGGCTTGCTTGCACTGGTGAAATTTGGCCATGCGCGCGAATTTGGCTGGCTGTTGCGTGGTGGCACCGCCAATCATGTAGCCTGGGTTTTGGCAGCCATCTTGTATGCCCTTTATATTCGCTTTGGTATGGCTTTTTTGCGCACCGAGCGATCTGTACCGCTGCTGGATCGGTGGTTGCATGGGATTAGCTTGGGGGTGGCCCTGAGTATCCCACTCTATGCGATTTTTTGGCCATATCTAAAGGAATGGCGCCACAGCATTATCCCAGCGATGATGATTTTGCAATTACCGGGTCTCTTTCTCATGTTGTGGAGTTGCATTTTCGCATATCCGTTGGCGAAACACCGATCGATAGCCCTCTTAGCGGCTACCCTCAGTTTCATTGTTGGCGGGTTCATTGAGGCCCGGTCTTGGCTCAGTGTTCTTGATCTATTCGGATTTTCAGTATTCCCGGGGGCGCTCATCGCATTGGGGATCATCACTTGGGAGTCATTTTATGAACTCTATTTGCAAAGAAAACGTCGAGAGCAATTGTCGGATTTACTCATGCGAAAGCAAAATGACATAGACAGATCGTTTGTAATGGGACAAGAGTCAGAACGAAGGCGGCTTGGCCAAGAGCTTCACGATCATCTCGCAGCACTTCTCATGAATGCCCGCATGATGATGCCGATGAAAAAAGCGGATCAATCAGAATGGCAACCGAAGGATTGGGAAGGTTATCGACGGGGTCTAATCTCTCTTGACCAGGGGTTGAATGAAGTCCGTGCATTATCCTATCAAATGGATCCACACCCTATGGATGCCCCAAAACTTAAAGATGAACTTACCCGGTTGTTACGGTTCTTCAACATATCTCGCCCCACTTGTGCTTTTCATCTGGATTATGAAATTGAAAAGGTACAACTTTTTCCTTCGACCGCCCTGAATCTCTACAGAATTTGTCAGGAATGTCTTTCCAACATCGTTAAGCACTCGGCTGCAACCTCTGTATACGTTGAATTGACTGAAACAGATGGGTGCGTCCAATTGTGTGTTACCGACAATGGAGTAGGATTCGAAGTTACTCAATCGAGGGGTGGTCTTGGGCTAAAAAGTGTACGAAATCGGCTGAAAAGGATGAAAAACCATCAAGTGCGCATTGAAAGCGCACCGGGCCAGGGGACGAGCGTTTATGTCAGTTTTATCAATGAAATGATCGAAACAGATTCGAACATAAACGAAGCCGGTTCGTAATCATATGACCTGCTTTCTTGCTGCTTAGATCACAGCAATATAGCCCGAGAACTCAACGCACAAAAAGAAAAAATTGAGCTAATTGGTTGCTTTGAGCCCATTTGGTCGAAAGAAATCTGGTGATTCCGCTGGGATTCGAACCCAGGACCCATACATTAAAAGTGTATTGCTCTACCTGCTGAGCTACGGAATCATTGAACCGATTCTTCCAAGAACCGATTTTTTTATACGCGGGTGCTTATACGCGGGTGCAAAGATACGGATTTTTGGGATATCTAGTAGGTGAGATTAAATACTCATCGTATCAAATCGACTACCCCTTTCAGCGTTCTGCGAACACCGTTTTTTTGTACAGCACGTATGATATAGGGATAAGAACCAGCCGGCAGTGGCACGCCCTGCTGTGTTCCATCCCAATAGACTCGAGGTAAGGATTCGGTGTGCACCAAACGCCCCCAACGATCAAAAATTGAAATGCTTAAGGTTTCAAAACCATAGTTAAAACCAGTAAACACATCATTGACCCCATCTCCATCGGGTGTGAATGCTGTTGGCAGGCGTATTCCAACGGAATCGATCCATATATCGGATTGTGCTGTATCGAAACAGGATGGGTCATCGCCGTCGATCCGCAAGACAATGGTATATCGCCCTGGGCGCATGTATGTATACACGGGGGCTGGAAGGGTGCTCGTGCCTCCGTCACCGAATGTCCACAGATAGCGCCTCACTGCTGCCCCCGAACTGAGTTGGGTGAAAGAAACGGTCTGCGGGGCATAACCCGTATCCGGTCTAAATCCAAATGCGGCCTGGAGGGGCTCGAATGTAATTTGAATGGTATCCGTTAAACTCGAACAGGGTGGATCAAAGGCTCTAACCCAAATCGTCTGACTCTGCCCGGCGAAAAAACTAATTTGTCGACTGGTATCGCCTGTGCTCCAAAGAAAACGCGCCTGTGGCGGCGCTTGTGCCACAAATGTTAGTTGCGTTGGCGAACAAATGGTTCGGTTCGGTCCGGCATCTACCGAAAGAGAGATAAACGGGCTTAGGCGAAGGCTATCACGCAGCCGACAACCCGCTGTGTCGGTTAGCTCCAGATATACCCAACGGGCTTGCATTGAGGCGAATTTCTGGTTAAAAGCAGTAGTGGAGGTTATCTCTGGATCGGAAATCCACTGCACGCTCGAATAGCCCGCAGCGGGCACACTAATTCGTGCGGTATCTCCTAAACAATAGCGATATACCGCGCCCGAAAACACCCTTCTGGGGATGTTAACACGTACCCAAACACTGTCGGTCACTGGGCATCCGAGCGAATCGTAGGCCACCACCCGATACCACCGGCTGGCTGGAGGAGCAACCCGAATGCTGGATGACCGGTTTCCACCACCCGAATATAGGGAATCCCATTCGTAGACCCGAGCGCCTGAGGCAGTGAGGGTCGCTGAATCACCCAGACAAATAGCAGGAACTTGTTGCATCAGTAGCGTCGGAACTGGTTTCACGATGATGTTGCGTCCGATGGTGTCTGTACCCACACAACTGCTGATGCGTTGGGTAACCCTATACGTGCCTGGCGCCGGAAAGGAGAAGGTGGGATTGGGTTGTGTGGATTGTGCACCCGGAACCCCAAAGTCCCAAAGGAATGTACCACTCAATGTTCCTGTTGAAAAAAACTGGACTGGCATGCCCATACAGACAAAAGTGTCTGGGTATTGGGTAGCAAAACCCGCTACCGGCTGAACATACTGAAGATCAATTTTAAAGACAGCCGCATTGCAATTCAACGAATTATTGGTGGCTGACCAGGCACCCGTTGTGGTAGGAAAATCGTCGTTTCCTCCCCCGCATCCAGCACAAACGGCGTGGTAAATCACTCCATCGCGCGAAAATCGACAGGTTCCCCCATCGACATGCTCCCGCGAAAGTCCCCCCCCAAAAAATGAACCATACAGCAACGAATCGAGATTGGATTCAAGAACCATGACATACATATCGTGATGGTCGGTGTTGGCCTGTAGCCTCTGAGCGGTGACGGGTAGGCCCACCATAGACGATACATGTATGTTCCTGGCCGTATTCACTGAACCGCCCCACCCGGTCAGATACACCTTACCACATACATCGACCATAAAGGCTGTTGGCGAAAAATTGGGGCCCGCGGAATTCGCTCCAATCATGGTGCCCCGAAGCAAACTATCCAAATCTGAGCTGAACACCTGAATGAAGTGCTTTCCACCCGGATTATTATAGATTGCGCTGGGTGTAATGGCCAGTGCAGATGTACTAATCCCCGTAACGTATACCCTACCTTCTGCATCTCGATCGAGCAAATAGGCTTGCTGGTAGGTTGCGTTGCCTATAAAGGTTCCAAATATTGGTGGGCCCCCAGTGGTGCGTATGGCCATTAGGAACCCGTCGCCTCCACCCTGGTATTGAGGAATGTAGCCGCCCATGGATAATGAAATTGGGAAATTATTGCTGAATGTGCTGCCCGTTAAGTAGACTGTGTCCACGCCCATAGCACGGATGCCATAGATGGCGTCCTGCTGGTCGCCCCCCAAGTAGGTGCCGTAGATGAGGCTGTCTAGGTTCGCAGATAATTTTACCAAAACCCCATCCTGCACGCCAGCCATGGCTTGCTGGTGGGCCGAAAGGCCGCTGGTCGGGAAGTTCGTAGAGGTCGTATTTCCTACAATCAAGACCCGACCTGCAGGGTCGAGGGTGATCTCGCCGCGGTTGTTGTCGCCGTAATTAAACCACAACGCGTTCAAGTTTTGCATTTGGGTACTTCCGAAGTTCTCTCCATCCATTCCATTTCCGCCTAGGTAGGTCGACGACAGCAGTTGTGTACCGGTTGGGTTGAGGCGCGACACCACATAGTCCATTCCTCCGTTGTGCGAGGGATCAAATCCAAATGCTGGGTAGTTGGTAGACAGGCTTTTTCCCAAGACATATAAACGATTTTGGGCATCCGAAACGAGACTGAGCAAGGTATCGCCCGATGCGCCACCTAAGTGGGTGCTGTAGATTAAGGTAGTGGCGTCGGGGGCATATTTACTGACTACCATATCCGTACCTCCATTGAAGCTGATGTCGTAGGCCCCAATACTGGTGGGGTAACCCACATCAAAAACGATTCCCCCTAAAAAAATTGAACCATCTGAGGCGTATGTCGCCGAAAAACCCCAATTATCGGCCGACGATCCCGTAAACGTACTTCCAACCAGCACTGGATCGAGCACCAGAACACTATTCGCCGGCCAATGACCTACTTCAAAACTCCAAGTTGATGCCCTGCGCTTCAATGTCATCGGAACATCTTGCTCTTGGCCCGTGTCAGAAATGGACCAAGCCCTTGGTGCTTCTTCGGTGATGGAGTGAATTTTGGATCGGTAATTGATTCTTTTTCTTTCCTTCAAAGACCATTCGACCCCTTCCACCCTACATTGAATTTGATCGATGCGCGCACCTTGTCGCAGTCTAAACTCATACTTAAAACCGCCTTTGGTCTGAATAATTAGGTCGATTCCTGGATAAAAATCGGTTAAGGTCATTCCACGCGCTGGAGTGAGTCCACCTGCCCACCGATTGGAATCGTTCCCTAAAAAATAACTGACCGTATGCGTACCTGGGTCCGTAAAGGTTGGATGGCCGCTAAAGCTGCTGCCTACAAAAATACTCTGCCAAGCATGGGCTTTCAGGCTAACCCCTGCTCCTGGATGGGCATGGGCTTCAGCCAGAGCATTTCGGTCTGTATGCACCCAAGTGAGGCGGTCGCGTTCTACAAAAATGCGCATCCCGGGCAAGTCGGTATGGGCCAATACTTGGGCTGGCCATTGTCCACCGTTGGGAATCATCCACCCTTCATCATTCTGGGCCGAGGCAAAGCTGTTCAGCAGAATGATGAACACAAAGCAGCAGTATAATCTACTCATCACCCCATTCTTCATAGTGGATTCTGGGATTTTTGGTGAATTTGTCTTTAATTTCCTGATGCAAAAGGCCATCGTATATCAATAACCAGTGCGATTCCTCTCGACTGATACACTGCCGCGCAAATTCGCCCAATAGTAATCCAGCGACCGAACTGCGATAAGCCTGGGTTCGCATCTGTGTGAGTAAATCCAACGGAAGAAGTGCCGCGTGCACATCCTTGGTTCTCTGTTCACCACTGCTGTTGAGCGCTATCGACAAGCGTTGGCGTTCTAATTTTTTATACAATTGATATTGTCTGTGCCACTCAGTTGGCCATGACGCGCGTTCTTGCGTGCTGTAATGATCCATCGCCTGAATGGATAAAGAGTCGGGGTAGAGGCATATTACCTTGATGGATTTAGGTATATCTCTGGGCAGAATATGTTCTGGCTTGATGGCTCGATCACTGCACATAAGAACTACCCCTGTTAATGTTCCTTTTTTTAAAAACTTCACCTTAGACAAGCAGTCCTCCCACTTTCCTGCCGGTTCTGCTATGGGCTTTGCACACACCTGTGCCAACATCTGCTTGCTTTTCCACACATCAGTGCCATAAACTGCAGCACCCATGAGCAGGCCCGTGATCACCAAAGTCAAACCTTGTTTCTTTTGCCAACTCATTGGTTTGTGCTATTAAAGTAAACGATCATGTTCACGATATTCAATTCGATTTGGGCTGCGGATGGATTGGGAAAGATAATCCCGCACGAAAAAGGTGGGTGGATAAGTCACTAAAAGCATATTGGTATCCAATTATTCCTTGCATGCGTTGCCCTGGGGATTTCATGTCGATGCGGGCAGCGACCGGACTATCCCCATTTCCAATCCATCCTTGATAGCCTGTTAACTCAGCGCCCAATTGCCAACTTTTATAGCCAAAATGGCTGCGAACCCCCCAGGAAAATGCATCATTTTGGGCATAGAGTGACTCCTGCCACACCAACAATCCTCCGCGTGCAAATACCGAAATTCTGTCGGGGAAACGACCCGGACGACTCCAAACACGTCCGCCTTGCAATTCGAACAAATAGCCCGGTGCGTTGGTGTGCCTGGCACTTTCAAAGTTCTTACCGGCTGTGGTTTTTGTGGCTACATGGAGCGATAAATCCCAACCTTTTCCGCGTCCTTCAGCGGCAAGTATTTTGGCCAGGAATGCAACCCATAGATCGGAGGCATTGAAGCCCGTTGAATCGCGCGATCCCCTCAGAATTCGGGTTTCGTTGGTGGTCTTGAACCACTCCACTGGCCTCCAAGTCAGGTCCATCACGACCTTTCCTGGTGCGAAGGGCACTCGGATCATGACAAATGGATTATGGGTGCGGTCGCCCCCACCCCGGTGAACTTCCCACAACAAATCGATCCGACCATATTTGGGGGGTGCGGGCTCCTGTGTCCAGCTCAGAGGAAGTGCATTGGGACCCATATAAGCGGGTGAGCGTTGAAGAACTGGGACGAAGACAGGCTGAGCTTGCACATGACAGGCCATCAGGAGGCCCCATAAGCCTATATATGATGTTATCGATTTTAAGGTCCTATTCTGCATGGGAGGAGAAAATTTTACAGGGATTGAGTATGCCCCTTGGATCGAATACGGTTTTGATGCCCCGCATGAGTTGCCGTTGTGTTTCACCAACCACATCGCGCATATAGGTTTGTTGAACCCATCCTACTCCATGCTCTCCAGATAAGGTGCCGCCGAGTGCTGCCACTTCCCGAAACACCGCACGGATACCTTCTTGAACCACCCCATTCCATTGTTCGTCGTTTAGATCACCTTTTAGAATGTTAACATGCACATTACCATCACCTGCATGGCCATAGCATACGCTTTTAAAGCCGAATTCATTTCCCAATTCTTTGACCTTGCCAATGAGCTGAGGCAATGCGGCCCGGGGAACTACCGTATCCTCTTCTTTGTATACGGAGGCCGCCCGAACGGCATGGGCTACTTGTCGCCTCAATTGCCACAATTGCTGTTGTTCGCCAGCGGTCTGGGCCAGGAGAATCTCTGTCACCGTTCGGTGCTGCAGGGCATCAAAAATATGGGCTGCCTCTTGCTGAAGAAGGTCGATGTTCGATCCATCCAACTCGATCAATAAATGGGCTTGAACCACATCGGGTATGTGTATATCTCGATTTAGGTAGGCTGAAACCAATTCCAATGCATCACGTTCCATGAATTCGAGTGCCGAAGGGGTGATTCCGAGGCGGAAAACCTCTGTTACAGCGGCACAGGCCGATTCCAAACTTGGAAACGGCAGAAGCATGAGCAGGGTATGGGTGGGTTGAGGGATGAGCCGAAGTACAGCGCGCGTGACTACGCCGAGGGAGCCCTCACTACCTACCATCAACTGGGTTAGGTTGTAGCCTGTAGCATATTTGAGAACGGAAGCGCCTGTCCAAATGAGTTCTCCTGAAGCTAAAGCCACTTGCAGGTTCAAAACATAATCGCGCGTTGTGCCGTATTTTACAGCGTGAGGGCCACCGGCGCCATGGGCGATATTGCCTCCAATGGTACATGAGCCTCGACTGGAGGGATCGGGAGGATAGTAGAGGCCGTGATTCGCTACGGCTTTTTGGATTTCTTCGGTGATGCAGCCGGGTTCGACGGTTACCTGCATATTGTCTGTATCGATGTTTAATATTCGATTCATCCGACTCAAATCAAGGACGACTCCGCCCGTAACGGGGAGGGCACCACCGCTGAGACCCGTGCCGGCTCCCCTGGGAGTTACTGAGATTCGATGATGGTGGCACAACTTCAACAGTTGGGCAACCTGTTCGGGATGCTGGGGGCGCACCACTACGTCGGGCACAAACAATAGATCCTCGGTTTCGTCGCGACCGAATGGCGATAAATCACCCTCCACGAAAAAAGATGAACCCAATTCGTGCTTCAGTAGATTGATAAATTCTTGATCCACTGGGTTTAGGTGCTTCGGTAGATCAACCCTTTGACCCATCCCCGGTTTTGGCTTAGAATGGAAATTCTCGTGAATCGGTGTTGCGCTGGCATCCACCTCCTTTGGGGTTTGAGTTGGCATAAACATACAAATATACTTAAATCGCTTTCTCAAATGATTTGAATGATCAGTGGTTGGTCAATGGAAAAATCTCGCGTAATTTTGCATCCAATTTTTAGACTATGGCTGAAGTACTTCGTATGCCGAAAATGAGCGACACCATGACCGAAGGGGTCATTGCTGTTTGGCACAAAAAAGTGGGCGATCCTGTTCGATCTGGTGATATTTTGGCTGATGTGGAAACCGATAAGGCGACCATGGAATTGGAAAATTTCGTGAATGGGGTTCTGCTGCATGTAGGCGTTCCTCAAGGCAGTAGTGTTCCTGTAGACGCCATCATCGCCATTGTGGGTAAAGAGGGCGAAGACATTAGTGGACTACTTACGTCTTCGGGACCAACGTCGAACACCGACGAGAAAAATATACGGCCTGAGGCATCCAGCGTGGTGGTCGAAACGCCCGTGTCTGCGACGAATGCCGCCATACCAAGTCTCGACAATGCCCATTTGGCTCAAGCGACAGACGAACAGAGCATGGGGCGCACAAAAGCAAGTCCACTCGCACGAAAAATGGCTGAAGAGCGGGGAATCGACCTAACGGGCATTCGAGGCAGCGGCGATGGTGGCCGAATTGTACGCCGCGATTTAGAGTCGATCTCAGCAGTAAAAAGTGCCGTTTCTTCTTTGGCGTCCCCATCCACTACCTATGAAGGCCAGGAGTCGTTCGAAATGGTGTCGATCAGTCCCATGCGCAAAACCATCGCACGTCGGTTGGCTGAAAGCAAATTCACAGCCCCTCATTTCTACCTCAATATGGAGGTCGATATGGGACGCGCTGTTGAATCAAGGTCTCGCTTGAACGAATTTTCGGGCGTTAAGATATCCTTCAATGATCTGGTAGTGAAGGCTGTGGCCATGTCACTACCCCACCACCCGGCCGTGAATGCTTCTTGGCAGGGCGACAGCATTCGCTACAACAAACACGTGCATTTGGGGGTGGCCATGGCTGTAGAGGATGGCTTATTGGTTCCTGTGGTGCGCTTCGCTAACCAAAAGTCGTTGAGCCAGATCGCTCAGGAAACCGCATCACTCGCTGATCGGGCACGACAGAAAAAGCTACAGCCTTCCGATTGGGAGGGAAACACCTTCACGATTTCTAATCTGGGCATGTTTGGCATTGAATCATTTACCGCGATCATCAATCCGCCAGATGCCTGCATTTTAGCGGTTGGCGCGATCCGTGAGGAAGCTGTTGTTCGGAATGGTGAAATCGTTGTGAGCCACCGGATGAAGCTTACGCTGAGTTGTGACCATAGGGTGGTAGATGGCGCCACGGGCGCTGCCTTTCTGCAACGGCTGAAGAATTTACTCGAAGAGCCGCTCAGGATGCTCTTGTAGACTACTTCAATCGGTTGCTTTTTTTTCATTAATCATCAGATCCATTCATTGAACGATTCATTTATCTTACATTTGCAACTTTGTTGCAGGTGAAAGGTATATTCAGTGCCCGTGATTGGGTTGACAAATTGTGTGCTTACCGTTTTGGGATTTGCCCGTTTTGGGTTTGCCCATCAAGGATTTATCCAATATGGGTTTACACATTATGGGTTTACACATTAGCGTACGTTTTCATCCCGAATGGGGTTTATGGGCAATCGCCGCATGACACCCTCGTTGGTAAGGTATTGGATCCCAAGGGACACCCTCTGTCGACTGTCGAGATTTATTTGGACAGCAATGATGTGGGGACATTGACCGATGAAAATGGCGTATTTCGGATTTCGCCCTTCCCTCAGCTTCCCATCAACCTATATGGTCGCCACCTGGGATATGAACTAAATCGACTTTCGATCACACAGCCGCTTAAGCCTTCAGACACGGTCTTGATGATCCTGATACCTTCATCCCTAACATTGGGTGAGGTTTTGGTTGAAGCGGATGCAGGACAATGTTCGTGGCAATTAGGTCAAACCACTGAACGGATGAGTTTCGAAAATTTACGCCGACAGGGTGGAATTACGATGATGCAGGCCCTTGAAAGACTTCCCGGAATCACACAATTGCAGACCGGGATTGGACTCGCCAAACCCGTCATTCGGGGCATGTCCTTTAATCGGGTGGCCGTCACCGATGGAAACATTCGGCAAGAAGGACAACAATGGGGCATCGATCACGGGCTTGAAGTGGATCCTTTCCAGATTGAAGAAGTGCGCATTGTGAAGGGGCCTTCGAGCTTGCTTTATGGATCCGACGCTGTGGCGGGGGTTATTCAACTCGTTTCTAAGCCGATTGTTCCCTTAGACAAACTGGAAGGCAGTATGAGTATGATCGGTCGGAGTGTGAATGATCATTTCGGCGGACATCTGGCCCTTCAGGGTGTCTTAAGTCGCAACTGGAACTGGTCGATACGCGCTACGGCCCACAACTATTCCGATTATCGCCTTCCGGCCGACAGCTTCAGCTACAATCGGTTTCGCATTCCCCTCCCAGGCAGCCGTCTCGATAATACAGCAGGACGTGAGGTGCATATGGCCTTGGGGCTTCAAAAAAGCTTCGGAAGTGGCAGAACCCAATTTACTTATAAGCGGTTCGGACAGAAAATAGGTTTCTTTCCGGGCGCTTTGGGCCGTCCACTCGAGTACAAACTCGATCCGAACCCTAAACGCGGGGATGTACTAAGCCCGCAGCAACTTATCGTGCACCATCGATTGGGTTCGCATACCGAAATACAAAGTGCTCTAGGCGATTGGGAAGTGGATCTTGGGGGCCAGTACAACGACCGCCGGGAATTGTCGAATCCGCATGCACACGGACGGGGATACCTCGACAGCAACCAGCAGCTGAACCACGGAATGTGGCTCGGAACGGCCTCCTGGAACATCCGATTTCAACCCCATCGACACGGAAAAAACCGTTTGATGATGGGCAGCAGTGGTCAACTGCAACAGAACAGAATTGGGGGCTACGAATTCCTGATCCCTGCCTATTCGGCCTCTCAATATGGGCTTTTCTTGATCCGAAACGTGCGTATTGGGCGGGGTTGGGAGGCGAGCACCGGAATGAGAACAGACATGTCGAGACAAAGCAGCCAGGCATACATCGATCGTTATCGTACGGACAGTGGGTTTGTGGATCGACTGCGCGCACCGGAATTACGGAGGCAGTACATGAGCACCACAGCTTCGGTAGGAATTAATTGGTCTGATGTGCAAGGGAACGCCTTGAACATGCATTTCGGGAACAGCTTTCGCTTGCCCGGACTGCCTGAATTGGCCAGCAATGGTGTGCACCACGGAAGTTTTCGACATGAGCAGGGCGACAGCAGCCTGCGCCCCGAGCAGGGGTGGCAATTCGATGTGGGGGGTACATGGAACCAAGGTCGCTTGACTTGTAGGGGCTCAACCTATTTCAATTATTTCTCACGCTACATCTACCTTAGACCCACCGGCTATTTTAGTTTTCTGCCTGAAGGGGGGCAAATTTTTAAGTATTCGCAAGGACGAGTCATCCATTCGGGCGCTGAATTTCAGCTAGACTACCGAATAGGCCGTTCGAACACAATCACTGCGGTCGGGGAATATGTTTGGATGCAAAATGTGACGACGGGTGTACCCCTTCCTTGGAGCCCTCCCTCCAGCCTATGGCTCAGCTTGAATCGGGTCATGAACCGATCTCATTCGAAAATGGACCAATCACGTCCATTATCCACTGGATTTTTCAATATCGACTGGATTTTGGTGGCGGCGCAAAAACGAACCGATCGCAATGAGGCGCCAACACCAGGCTATCATCTTCTTCAGTTTCAGGCGGGCTGGCAGCGGCCTCTAGGCAACGGCCGCTTGTGGGTTTTGCGGCTTCAAGCCCAGAATCTGCTCAACCGCCATTATTTAAACCACCTAAGCCGCTACCGACTCATTCAGTTGCCCGAACCCGGTCGAAACCTTCAACTGATCATCAGCCTTCAGTTTTAGCGATCATGAGGCCATTGGGCGAAAGCTAAGACAGCAACAGTGACAAAAAACACAAGCCGACCGCTACTTCCCGTCCATCTGAAAGAACATAAATGACCATTTGTCGGCCTGCTCGTCGATAATCATGGAGGTTGGCTTGCCCGCCCCGTGCCCTGCTTTGGTTTCGATGCGAATCAGGACCGGATTGGGGCCTGTGTGACCGGCCTGAAGGGCGGCCGCAAATTTAAAGCTATGCGCGGGTACCACCCGGTCATCATGATCGGCCGTCATGATCATGGTGGCAGGATAGGCGGTTCCCTTCTTCACATTGTGCACAGGTGAATAACCGAGTAGATACCGAAACATATCGGGGCCATCATCGGCTTTGCCGTAATCATAGGCCCAGCCCGCGCCGGCGGTGAACACGTGATAGCGCAACATATCGAGTACTCCTACAGCAGGAAAACAAACACGAAACAGATCAGGCCGTTGGGTCATGCAGGCCCCCACGAGCAACCCACCATTAGACCCCCCTGCGATGGCCAATGTCTTGCTGTTGGTGTAGCCCTCCTTGATTAAAAATTCACCGGCGGCGATGAAGTCATCGAAAACATTTTGTTTGCGCATTTGGGTGCCCGCATCATGCCAGGCGTCACCGTATTCTCCCCCTCCGCGTAGGTTGGCCACAGCATAGATGCCCCCTTTTTCGAGCAAAATAATATTCGACGTACTAAAACTAGGTGTGAGACTAATGTTGAAGCCCCCATATCCATAGAGCATGGTTGGGTTTGTTCCGTCGCGCTTGAGCCCCTTTTTATGGGTGATGATCATGGGCACTCGCGTTCCATCCTTTGAATTGTAGAACACTTGATGGCTTTCATAGAGCGATGGATCAAAATCCACCCCACTCTTTTTATACACCGAGCTCTTGCCTTCATTGATGGCATATTGAAAGATGGTAGGCGGGAAAATATAGGACGTAAAGCTGTAATAGAGGGTTTTATCGTTGCGGCGCCCATCGAAACCCGAGGCTGTGCCGATACTGGGCAATTCAATCTCACGGATCTGGTTGCCCTCCATATCGCATTGAATAACTTGGCTTACCGCATCGCGGAGGTATTGACAGAAGAAGAACCCCCCAGCTTGTGAAACAGTCAGGGGATATTTGGTTTCGGGAATGAGGGTCTCCCAGCTGTCGGTGGTTGGACTTTCGGCCCGGGCGCGCACCAAACGGCGGTTGGGTGCATCGAGATTGGTGAGAATATAAATCCACTCCCCCTCGCTGTGCACCACATCATGTTCATGCTTCATATCGTCGGCGATGACCATCATGGCCTCCCCTTCGCGTCCGAGTCGCTGCACATACAATTCATTACCATAAGTGGCGTTGGCGGCCGTTACCACCAAAAACTGTTGGTCTTCTGTTACGAACCCACCAACGTAGCGACGGGGCTGTTGATCTCCCCCAAACACCAGTTGATCGGATTTTTGGGGACTTTCCAATTTATGGTAGTATAGTTTGTGTTGTTGCGTTTTTGCGGAAAGGGCAGATCCAGCGAGAGGCTTATCGTAGCTCGAATAATAGAACCCCTCGTTACCCTTCCAAGACAACCCACTGAATTTTACATCGAATAAGGTATCGCCCAACAATTTACGGCTTTCCACATCCATCACGAGTACTTTACGCCAATCGCTTCCTCCTTCGCTGATCTGATAGGCACACAGACTGCCGTCTTCGGTAAAGCTAATGCCGGCGAGTGAGGTCGTTCCGGTGGCAGAAAACTGGTTGGGATCGAGGAATACCTCGGGTTTTCCCCCTTCAACCTGACGGTAAAGAACCGATTGATTTTGCAGGCCGTCATTTTTATAGAAATAGGTATAGGCTCCACGCACAAAGGGTGCCGAATATTTCTCGTAGTTCCAGAGCTTGGTTAGTCGCTCTTTGATGGAGTTGCGGTATGGGATCTGAGCGAGGTAGTTGTTGGTCACTTTATTTTGACGGTCTACCCAATCGGCAGTTTCGGCCGATAAATCATCCTCGAGCCATCGGTAGGGATCCTCCACCACCACACCATGTAGGGTGTCGCGTTGGTTGGACTTTCGGGTTTCGGGGTATCGAATGGAAGCGCCTGCTGGCGATTTTTGTGCCATGCTCATCATCGGAAGAAGACAAAGGGCGAAAATGATCTTAATTTTCATAAACCTGTAATTTTCATAGTCCTGCAAATTTCAGCCAATATACGGAGCTGTTCCTGAGTTTAAAAGGCTCGACATTTCGGACTGCAAGCGGGAGGCCTCATCCCCTGCCCGCATGGCGTAATCTTGTCCGGATGAGGCGAAGATGATGGAACGAGAGGCATTCACCAGCATACATGGGCCCGTTGATGCCGCTGCCGCGTTATATACATCCGTTAGGCTCCCTCCTTGTGCCCCAACACCGGGTATAAGGAAAAAGTGCTGGGGTATGGCCGTCCTCAGTTCAGACAGTTCAGCGGTACGATTGGCTCCAGCCACAAGCATCATTTGATCCGGGTTGCCCCATTCCGCTGCAGCCTGTGCCATGGAAAGGTATAGCGGGATGCCCTGCTCATCTGTGCGGTATTGAAAATCAGCGGCCCCGGGGTTCGTGGTTAAGGCCAGTACAATCGCCCATTTATCGCGGTAGGCCAGAAAAGGAGAAACGGCATCGTGTCCCATATACGCATTGAGGGTAATGGCGTCAAAATTCATCACCTCAAAAAAAGCACGCGCGTACTGCTCAGCGGTATTTCCTATATCGCCTCTTTTGGCATCTGCAATGGTGAAGATCCCTTCTGGGATGTATTGCAATGTTTCCTGTAATATGGCCCAACCCTGCGGACCCATGGCCTCATAAAATGCAATATTGATTTTATAGGCCACCGCATAGGCCTGTGTCGCCTCAATGATATCCCGGTTAAATCGCAGCACATCTCGTTCGTTGGCCTGCATGCCTACGGGCAAACGACGCGGATCGGTATCCAGACCCACACACAGAAAACTTTGCTTTTCTTGAATTCTATGTGATAAATGCGCGTGGTTCATTGGGTATAGGTTTGTTGTGGGTAGGGTACTGGTGTTGTATTGGCGGGGTACTGGTGTTGTATTGGCGGGGTACTGGTGTTGTATTGGCGGGGTACTGGTGTTGTATTGGCGGGGTACTGGTGTTGTATTGGCGGGTTGCAGTGGGGTATCGAGGGAAGTCAGCGGGTTTGAAGATCTTCGCTCATGCGATCAGAAGTACTGGCTTGATGCACGGCAATGGCTCTGGCTAAAGATGAGGATAGCACTTGAAAATAAGGCCGATAGGGCGACTTTTGCCATTCCAACGGATCCGCCACAGCCAAATCATCATCCGATGGATGGGCCGACATTTCGTTTTCAAGGTTTTCAGGCTTTTTAGGACCACTGCCTACACGCGCCAATAGGGGAAACTGTGCGAGGAGTGGGACCTCAAATTCTTTAGCCAAAACCGAACCCCCTCCTTGTCCGAACAAGTAATAACGCTCATCCGAACGATGAACCGGCGAAAACCAACTCATGTTCTCCACAAAACCCAGTAGTTTGATGCGCATCGATTCCATCTGGCACATAGCCGCCGCTTTTCGGGCATCAGCGAGGGCAAGCTCATGCGGTGTAGTGACCAAAACGGCATATGAATCGGGCAGCAGTTGAGCCAGTGTGAGGTGGACATCGCCTGTGCCTGGCGGCATATCGATGACCAGATAATCGATTGTGCCCCAATCGGTATCGGTTACCAACTGCTTGAGTGCGTTGCCGGCCATGGGACCTCGCCACACCAAAGGCTGACTGGGGTCTACCAGCATACCGAGCGATAATACCGCAACACCACCGCAGTCGATGGGTCTCATTTTTTCTTGCACAATTTCTGGCCTTTGGTTCAACAGCCGCCAGATTATGGGTTGACTTGGTCCGTGTACATCCGCATCGAGCAAGGCAACCCGTGCGCCCAAATCGGAGAGCGACCGGGCCAAACCGGCTGCCACCGTACTTTTTCCTACACCTCCTTTACCCGAAAGCACCAAAATAACGGAACCCAAACCTTTGGGGCGTGGCTGTTGGCCTTTACGCTCCCATTTACGCACATCCATTTTGATTTCAACCCGGACGCCCGGAAAAGCTCGATTTAAGGCAACGCGACAATCATTTTCCAGCTGATCGCGCAGCGGACAAGCGGGCGTAGTGAGCAAAAGAGTGAATGAGATTCGATTGGAATCGACAGCGACGTCTTCCACCATATTTAAGTACACCAAGTCCTTTTTGAGGTCTGGGTCGACAACAGTCGACAGCGCTTCAAGAATCTGTTCGGTGGGGTTGGCACTGCTCATCAGGCAAAATTAAGGGTTTTAAAAGTGAAGAATGCCTGCTATTTTTACTACATGTCGGAAGAGGCCCTATCGGTGAGTCAATTCAACCAGTTGGTGAAATCCCTTCTCGAAAACGCACCGTTTTTGCGACAAGTTCGATTGCATGGCGAAATTGCCCAGATCAGTAGACAGTCGTCGGGCCACATCTACTTTACCCTCCGGGATGCGGACTCTCAGTTGCCTTGCGTGATGTGGCGTGCCCAGGTAGATCGGCTCAATTTCGCTCCCAATACGGGCATGCGCGTTGTACTCCATGGAGGCATTGGCGTATATCTGCCTCGGGGATCGTATCAATTTACCGTTACGGGTATGGAGGAGGAAGGCGTTGGCGACCTCTATCGTGAGTTTATTCGTCGAAAAAATCGTTTGGAAGCGGAAGGGCTTTTTGATGCATCCCTAAAAAAGCTAATTCCTCGTTTCCCCGACTGGGTGGGCGTGGTGACCTCAGCAGAAGGCGCAGTCATCCACGATATACGCAAGACCATAGCCCGACGCTTCCCAGCTACCCAGATTCGTTTGGCTCCGAGTCGGGTTCAGGGCACTGAGGCACTGACTGAGCTGATTGCTGCCTTGGAATCTTTAGACCGTGATCCGCTGGTTCAGGTCATCATTCTGGCCCGCGGTGGGGGAAGTTTAGAAGATTTATGGAATTTCAATGAAGAAGCTTTGGTGCGCTGCATTGCAGGCCTGAACACCCCTGTGGTTTCAGCCATTGGTCATGAGCGCGACTTCACTTTGTGCGATTTTGTGGCTGATTTGCGGGCGCCAACACCGACTGCTGCCGCTGAGCTGGTTAGTCCTGATCAATTTGAAATTCGTCAATGGCTCGATGAGCAAATGCTCTTGGCTGAGCAAAAAACCAAATTTAGAATACGGCGAGAAAAGCAAATACTGTCCGAATGGGACAGTCGCCTGCGTGAACTCATGCGTGGACGCATCAAATTGGCTACTTCTGAACTTCAGGCACTGCTAATGCAAGCCAACGCCCTGCATCCTCAATCGATTTTGGACCGAGGCTTCAGCATCACGATTCATCGGGGTAAGCGACTGCGTCGGCTCTGTGATGTTAGCACGGGAGATGAACTGCAGACCATGCTTGCCGATGGTTCGATCGATTCACGTACGGAACGCGTGCATCCAAAAAAATAAGTCCTTGGTTTACATTCGGGAGGAAGCCACCAAGTCGAGGTTGGTGTAGCCAATGCCGAATACCTCGCTCAGGTATTTGTTGGTGAGTTGGCCATGATAGCAGTAGACCCCTGCCCTCAGCCCCCTGTCGAGCCAGAGGTGCGTTTCGAGTCCACCATGCTCGCCTGAATCGAGCAAAACACCACTCATAATACTGCTGAGCGCCTCCGAAGCCGTATTGGATACCCGTGAGGGAATATTGGGCACACAATAGTGGGTGACGCCATATTTTCGAAAGACAGGATGGGTGTGGTTGGTTATTTCTGAGGTCTCAAAGCAACCTCCCTGATCGATGCTTACATCAATAATGACCGACCCGGGTCTCATCGATTGTACCATTTCTTCGGACACCAACAAGGGCGTTCTACCGAGGGGGGCATGAATGGCGCCCACAGCCACATCGGCCAATTTGAGTTCCATAGCGAGCGTTGTGGGCTCAACCAAGGAGGTATAGACCCGCTGCCCCAGGTTATTCTGCAATCGACGCAGCCTACTCACACTGTGGTCGAACACCCGCACTTCGCTGCCCAACCCCAATGCCGTTCGGGCTGCATACTCGCCCACCGTTCCGGCGCCCAAAATGACTACACGGCTGGGGGGAATGCCCGTAATTCCGCCTAAAAGCTTGCCTACACCCTCGCTGCTGTGGCTTAAATATTCAGCTGCAATCAGTATGCAGCAGCTGCCGGCAATCTCGCTCATACTTCGTACAACGGGTAGCGCATCGGAACGATCTCTGAGGTATTCATAGGCTACACCGACAATTCTCTTCTTGAGTAATTCCTTCAGATAATCCTCCTGCATCGTGGGTAGATGCAATGCCCCAAACAAAAATTGCCCGCCTGTTAGATACTGCAGTTCATTTGGGGGCACCGGACCTACTTTAAGGATTACAGGCGCTTTATAAACCTCCGCACAATTGGACGTGATCTGGGCTCCGGCCTCAGAATAGGCATGATCCGTAAAGTAGCTGGCTGCGCCAGCGCCAGTTTCCACCAATATGGTATGGCCATTATTGACCAACCTCCGAACAGCATGTGGACTCAGGGCGACTCTATTTTCTTGAAAACCGCGCTCACATGGAACACCTATGGTTAGCGCGGCATGTGATTTACCCACCATTAGTGGCTGTTCAAGGGCACTGACCCCAGTAGAGGTAGATGATAAACGTTCATGCATTAACGACATAGCACAATTTTAAGTTTCGATTTTCACCTTCCAAAATAACCCATTCCAATCGCAAATAATTCAATTGCACATATTCAATAAACAATCGTGGCCACTCAATCAAACAAAGTTGATTACCATCCAATACAGAATCGATACCCAAAGATTCTATCTGATCTTCACTTTCCAATCGATAACCATCGATATGAAAGACAGAATGGCCTTTCTTGGTCTGATACTCCTGAACGATACCAAAAGTAGGTGAATTCACCGAATCTTGGATGTCGAGTGCCTCACAAACAGCACGGACAAATGTAGTTTTACCAGCACCCATAGGCCCTTCAAGCATCCATAAATTGATTCCTCGCGACCATTGCAAAACCTCTTTCGCCACTTGATCGACCTCCTCCAGCGCGTAGAAACGCTCCCATCCCCCACGCCCTTGACTTTGGCCTTGAATTGAATTTCTCATTTAGAATGAACACTTCAAACAAAACATCCCACGCGAGGTGGGATGCATATGAGCTTTACATTGATAAAATCAAAAAAAGAAATCAACCTTCATTGGATTCCGAATCGTCCGCCGTTGGTTCGACCTTCTTTTTCGAAGTAGGTTTCTTTTCAGCCTTCGACAAGGAACGCTTTTCGTCTTCCAAAATCTGATCGCGTAACCCGGCTAATACTCCGGATCCACTGAGAGAACCTTTATCTTCCTGAGCCGCAACTGCTGCCTTGGCTTGATATTGAGCGACTTCATTGTCCTCGGATGCCTTTCCGGCCTCCTTTTTGTCTTTCCAGGTATCCGAATGCGATAAAACAATCCTTCGGGTCTCACGGTTAAACTCGGTTACCTTGAAATCGGCGTCCATGTCGACTGAGAGTGGCTTGCCCTGTTCGGTAGCCAGTCCTTTTTTGAAAACAACCCCATCAACACCATAAGATAGAGCGACTATAGCCACTTTATCATCAATTTGGGTGATATGGCCCCTGTGCACAGTTCCCACGGCAAACACATACTCCAGGGTATCCCATGGATTATCGGTCAGCTGCTTATGTCCCAAGCTCAGGCGACGAGAAGCTGTATCGATGTCCAGGACCACAACTTCCATCACCTCATCACGCTTGGTAAATTCGGCTGGGTGGTTGATTTTCTTCGTCCAACTCAAATCGTTGATGTGTACCAATCCGTCTACACCCTCTCCTATTTCAACGAACAAACCAAAATTGGTGAGGTTGCGCACCTTACCCATATGCTTGCTTCCAATAGGGAAACGGGTGGTGATGTCCTGCCAAGGATCGGGGGTGAGTTGCTTGATGCCTAAAGACATCTTGCGCTCCTCGCGGTCGATGCTGAGTACAACCGCTTTCACCGTTTCTCCCGTCTTCATGAAATCTGATGGATTACGCAGGTGCTGACTCCAGCTCATTTCTGATACGTGAATCAGACCCTCAACACCAGGAGCTAATTCGAGGAAGGCGCCATAGTCAGCGACCGTAGCCACTTTACCCTCTACAATACTTCCAGCAATGACATCATCGCTCAACGATTGCCAAGGGTGCGGAGTAAGCTGTTTCATGCCCAAGCTGATGCGCTTGCGTTCGTTGTCGAACTCAAGCACAACCACTTGAATTTTCTGATCGAGTGCGAGCGCCTCTGATGGATGCGAAACACGACCCCAACTGATATCGGTAATGTGCAGCAAGCCGTCAACCCCACCGAGATCTACGAATACACCGAAGTCGGTCATATTCTTAACTGTTCCTTCCAGTACCTGACCTTGAACCATTTGGCTCATGATTTCTACCTTCTGGGCCTCAATGTCGCGCTCAATCAAAATCTTATGCGAAACAACCGCATTACGGAGAATCGGATTAATCTTGACCACTTTAAACTCCATAGTTTTGCCCACGTATTGATCGTAGTCGCGTACGGGTTTCACATCAATCTGTGAACCGGGCAAGAAGGTTTCTATGCCATTGACATCCACCACCAAGCCGCCTTTTGTGCGTGCCTTCACCTTACCCTCGATCACCAATTCTTCCTCATGCGCTTTCACGATGGTCGTCCAGGCGGTCATCATGCGCGCCGCTTTGCGCGACAACTGCAATTGACCGTTTTGATCTTCCTGGCTCACCACCAAAACATCTACGGTCATTCCGGGCTTAATCTCTCCCAAATCACGAAATTCCGATAAGGCAACCAAACCATCCGACTTGAAACCGACGTTCAATACGACGTCGCGGTCTGTTACGGCTACAACGGTTGCATGAACCACCTCGTTGGCATTGAGCGTGCTCAGCGTACCTGAGTACATATCCTCCATCTTGCGACGTTCCTCAGTCGGATAGTGGTGGCTTTTCCCGGAATAGGCCTCCCAGTCGAAGTCATCTTGAAGGGGTGCTATAACAGGGGCAGACTTCTTAGCCGGCTTAGGCTCCACAACAAGAGCGGAAACTGGAGCTTCTACTTTCGGCTGAACCGCTTTGGGATCCTCCACTTCTGCCACAACTGGAGCGGGCTCTTCTACCACAACTGGAGCGGGCTCTACTGCTTCAACTGGAGCGGGCTCTTCTACCACAACTGGAGCGGGCTCTTCTACCACAACTGGAGCGGACTCTTCTGCTACAACAGGAGCGGGCTCTTCCTGATTGGCTTCAGGCTCATGGTGCGCTGCTTCAGCTTCCGCTAAAACGGGAGTTGCTTCCTCAACAACAGCTGCAGGCTCTTCTGATGCGGCAACTTCCTCTGTTTCGGGATGGATTTCGGCTGAGGTTGACTCAAGGCCTGATTCGACTGTTGGACGGTTTTCGTCGGTGTTGTCGTTGATGGGGTTGATCTCGGGATTGTTTTCTGTCATTAATTAAATTCCTTCCTGCCTGAGTTTAAGGCGGGGCGAAGGTACGAAAAAATAATGAATAAAGAAAATCGCGGAGATTCCAGTCATTATTTTGATGGCGGAACAGATAAGTCGCCCGATCTACGGGCAACCAATACAGCTACCATGGCATCACCACTCACATTGACCACCGTTCTGGCCATATCCAAGATGCGATCGACTGCCATGATGAGGGCAATGCCCGCTGGATCGAGGCCGACCGACTCCAAAACCACCACCAGCATGACCATGCCGGCACCTGGAACCCCAGCGGAGCCGATTGAGGCTAAAGTAGCCGTAAGCACAATCGTTAGCTGATCGCCCCAATCGAGGGGAATACCAAATGCTTGTGCTATAAAAACGGTGGCCACGGCTTGATAGAGGCTCGTGCCGTCCATATTGATGGTTGCACCCAATGGCAACACAAAACCGGCCACCTCGCCCGACACCCCCAGATTTTGCTCGACCCGCTCCAGGGTAACCGGCAGCGTGGCGTTGCTCGAACTCGTGGAAAAGGCCAGTAGTTGAGCGGGTGCCATCCCCCTAAAAAAGTCCGCGATCGAATATCGGGCACCGAGCCACAGAAAAATGGGATAAACAACAAACAAAACCACCACGAGCCCTGCAACCACAGTCAGTGAGTATACCCCCAAAGCCTTGAGCAACTCGAGGGCGGCACGTGGGTCGTCTCCTGCAAAGTCGGCCACCAGCGATGCCAATAAAGCAAATACGCCCACTGGGGCGCCTTTCATAATTACTTCCACCAATTTGAGAATGATCTCATTGACCGACTCGAAGAAATCGCGCACAACAACCGTTTTCTGTCGGGGCAGTAGAATAATACCTATGCCAAAAAACAGGGCAAAAAACACGACCTGCAACATTTGGGTGTTGTCGGTGAGCGCATCAAAAATATTGGAGGGTACGGTGTCGACCAGGGGCTGGAGCGGACTCTGCTCGGTTACCTGTCTGGCCGTTTCGGCCTTGCTTGCAGCCTGGCTAGAAAACCGTTCCTTCAGTGCATCACGTCGCTCTGGGGTAATGTACTGTCCTGGTTGCGCCCAATTCACCACCAACAAACCAATACTGATGGCCAGAATAGTAGTGGTCATGTACAGGGCTATGGTTCGGCCTCCAAGCCGCGACAACTTGCCCACATCCGACAAGCTCGAAACCCCCACCACCAGAGAGGCCAGCACCAATGGAGCGGCTATGAGCTTCAGCAAATTCACGAAAAGCGTTCCAAAAGGTTTCACCCAATCGACCACCCAATCGTTCCATCCCAGAGCACTCGATCCAATCCCGAACAACACCCCCAGCAATAAACCGGTTAGGATCTGGAGATGCATGGGAAATCCACGGGACTTTTGATTCTTTACGGGTAATTGGCTTTGAATTGCGGTTGACATTTCTGGAATATTGGTTTAAGATTCAAATTTTTGCCGTGCGTGCGCGCAGTGCGTGATCGGCCAAAACAAGAGCGGTCATGGCTTCAACGATCGGCAGGGCACGCGGAACCACACAGGGATCGTGGCGTCCGCCGATCTCCAATTCGATGGAATTGCCCTGTCGGTCTATCGTATTTTGCATCCTTGGAATGGAAGCAACGGGTTTGAATGCCACATCCATTATGAGGTCGGCCCCATTGCTTATGCCTCCTTGTATGCCTCCTGAATGGTTCGTGACCGATATAACTTTCCCGTCGATCATTGAATAGGTGTCATTATATTGAGATCCCTTACCCCTCGCGGCTTCGAAACCAGCACCAAACGAAACACCCTTGACCGCATTGATCGACAGCATGGCCTTACCCAAATCGGCTTCCAGGCGGTCAAAAACCGGGTCGCCCCAACCCGCCGGCATACCCTGAACGACACAACGAATGATGCCCCCGAGTGAATCAGCTTCCAATTTAACCTCGGCAATGTGGTCGGCCATGCGTTGGTCTGTAGGCGGATGCGGGCAGCCGACCACCGAATGCACTGCCGTCCGCAAGTCTAGATTCTGATAAGGCACATCCAGCGTAATCGCACCAATTCTTGAAACAAAGGCATGAATTTGAACCGATAATTCGCGAAGAAAAAGCTGTGCCACGGCTCCAGCGGCCACACGCGCGGCCGTTTCACGGGCAGAACTGCGCCCGCCTCCTCGATGGTCGCGAATCCCGTATCGCGCCTCATAGGTATAATCGGCATGAGAGGGTCGGTAAACGTCGCGCAGATGCTCGTAATCGACCGGTCTTTGGCTGGTGTTATTAATCAATAAAGAAATCGGGGTACCCAGACTCACCCCTTCGAAGACGCCTGAAAGGATCGCACATTCGTCTGATTCCTGGCGTGGACTGGACAAATGGCTTTGTCCGGGTCTCCTTCTGGCCAATTGCCGGGCAATGAAACCCGCATCTATGGTCAGACCGGCGGGGCAACCATCAATGACAGCGCCGATGGCTGGACCATGCGATTCGCCCCAGGTGGTTACCCTAAATAAGCTTCCTATAGAATTACCGGACATTGAGGCCGTGCCTTGGTGCTGTGTCGACTCAAAACCACAAATATAAGGTTTAAGGCTGCCAACGCATCCCCAGTCGTTCCAATGTCTGCCAGTAGCCGGGGTATGATTTACCCACCACCTCGGGGCGATCCGGGCGAACCCCATAACCGTGGCCTGCGAGCAGGCTAAACGCCATGGCCATGCGGTGATCACCCTGCGTATGTAAATCGAAAACCTGACCTTGAGTGCTCGCTCGGGGGATGCCCTGCATCAAACTATAGGAACCAGGTTCTCTTTCATCGATTCGGGCACCTAACGAACGTAAACCATGCATCAAACCACCTAAGCGGTCGCTTTCCTTCACGCGCAGGGTTTCGAGTTCCGTGAAACGGGCTAGTCGGCCTTTTAAGGCACATAAAACCATGGCCGTTGGTATGAGATCGGGGGAATCTAGCCCGCTGAAATGGAGGGTTGAATGCTCCACGCCTGACTTGAAGGATGATGAACCAGGGTCGGCATTCTTGCGCCATTCTGGAGGCTTCGGATCTTTCGTTTGATCGGTTGATGCATCAGGCAACTTCATCGAACAATTGCTTAGTAAAAGTCCTCCATCCCTTTCAATAGAGTGAACACCGAGATCTGCGAAAGCATCGGCACAGATGGCATCGGCTTGCAGGCTGCAGCGTTTTAAATTCGGCACAAACAACTCCGATTGAGGCATGAGGGCAGTCCATGCGAGCCAATAGGCCGCCGACGACCAATCCGGCTCGACCTCCACTCTTGCGGGCGGTTGGTATGTACACTGAGGAATATTGATGTTATTTTCATGGATGAATTCTATCGGAACACCCCATTCGCGCATCAGATCGCGTGTGAGTAGGAGATAGGGACGAGATACGGTATGGGCGAGCAATCTTAAGCGCAGGCCACCGTCGATGCAGGGCGCCACCATCATCAAAGCCGACACAAATTGTGAGCTCATGCCGGCATCGATCGGTAAAGCATCGAGGCCGTCGGGCATCCTCAATGCTGTGCCCCCTTCAATCTTCAGGGGAAGGAATCCCGTACGTCCCAGGTATTGAACTTGAGCACCTAAAAGGCGAAGGGCGTCGACGAGTGGTCCCATCGGGCGCTCGTGGGCGCGTTCGGTGCCGGTCATGTGGTGCGTGCCCGGGGTGAGGCAAAGCAACGGCAACACAAACCGCATGACAGTGCCCGCATCCCCAACACCAACATCCCCATCTGAACGGGGTAGCTTAAGAGCGGCCAAAACATTTTGCATGCGTAGGGTGTCGCCGGCGGTCGATAATCCCCGAATTCTGGCTAGCGGATCGCCCGCCAGGTAATTCATCAGAAGCAAGCGGTTGCTGATGCTTTTTGAACCCGGCACCTCCACCTCGCCTTTGAATAGGGGTACCCAGCCTACAGGCAAACTCAGCTCAGCCATGTGTTGAGATCAAACTTTCTCAGCAGAATGCCGACCTCTTTTGGACTGAGGTACTGATCGGTGAGGCAATTTCCCGGATAGGTAGGCAAGCTGAATCCGATTTTACCCGCCTTATTCTTTTTATCGGCGGCCATCCATGGCAACCAATCGGCTGTCTTGGGCCAATTTCTGGGTGTCACGAAGCGCGGAATGTCCAACATCCACACCATTGCACCCTCCTCAGTCACCAATCCGGCCTGCACGGCCAACCAGCCTTCCGCCATAAGTCCGGCCCAAACGGCTTGACCATGCGGTAGGGTTTGCCCTTGAGCGAGGTACCAGGCCTCCAGGGCATGCGCCACCGTATGGCCGGTGTTCAAAATCTTTCGGTGGCTTTTTTCATGCGGATCGACACCTGCCCAATACATCTTAACTTCTGCTGCACGCCGAACCCACCCGAGCCCCGGCATTGTATTGGGGGGGAGTTTTTCCAAATAATCGATGAGCCTAACGTCCTCGATGAGTCCGTGCTTGAACATCTCCGCCTTGCCATTAAGAACCTCCTCCGCCGGTAGTTTCTTGAGCATCGCTGGATCGAGCAGCACCGCCTCCGGAAGGTAATAGGTCCCGATCTGGTTTTTCCACGGGCCCAAATTAACGGCGGTTTTCCCACAGAGCGCTGCGTCGATTTGCGCCAATAATGTGGTAGGGATGTGAACCAATGGAATGCCACGCATGTAGTTGGAGGCCACAAATCCACCCAAATCGCATACCATCCCACCGCCAACATTGATCCATCCTGTTTTGCGGCTCGCTTCTGCAGTACGCAGTGCCTGCCATAGGCGTTCGGCCTGCTGTAGGTTTTTATTTTCCTCTCCGGCCGGAACCTCAAGGCACAAGGCGTCGACGGCATCCGCCAACGGCTGAGCCAGGTATCGGGTATTGCTGTCGCAAAAAACGACCAATTGCTCCAACTCTTCCTTTTTGCGCCATTTAATGACCCAATCTACCGTGTTTTTGGGCTGAATCAGCGGGTGTAGCGTGTAGTACCTTGCAACCATTTCCTTTATCCTGGGGTTTAGTCAATTTTTCGAGCCCAATGCATAATCCCAAATGCTCAATCTAGAAGTTGAATGCTTTTTTTTGTATATGTCTTACTTCATCCAAGAGTTCTGATGCGCGGGCATGCCGAAAGCGTTCAGCCTGTCGATCGATACTTTCCTGATGGATGAGAAACAACATTTGCCGCACAAAATCGGGGTTCAGTTGGGTAGCCCAGGATTGTCGGGTTTTCAAAATTTCCGTCCACCTTTCGTGTTGCAATATGGTGATGTCGAATTCTTCCTTAACCGATCCAATATCATCCACCAGCATCATTCGCTCTTGTAGGAGCGAAATGATTTGGGCATCAACCCCGTCGATCTGGGCGCGAAGTTGCTCGAGACGCGCATTCACCACCCCATCGGTACTTTGGAGATTACGGTGCACTAGGCGCGCAAGCATATCCAACAGTGCCTGAGGGGTAAGCTGCTGTTTGGCGTCGGAAAGAGCCGAATCCGGGCTCACGTGCGACTCCACCATCAACCCGTCGAACTCCAAATCGAGCGCCATTTGCGCTACTTCCGGCACGAGAAGGCGATCGCCCGAGATGTGGCTGGGATCACATAGGATGAGCATATCGGGATATCGGCGCCTCAGCTCAATGGGAATTTCCCATGAGGGGTGGTTGCGGTAAAGGGTGCGTCCATAACCGGTGAATCCCCGGTGCACCGCGCCAAGCTGTTTAATACCAGCTTTAGAAAGCCGCTCGATGGCTCCCGACCACAGTTCAATGTCCGGACTCACCGGATTTTTGACCAGAACGGCTATTGCGCTGCCTTCCAGTGCGGTAGCGATTTCCTGGACCATAAATGGATTCACTGTGGTACGCGCCCCGATCCAAACATGACGAATTCCGGCCTCCAAAACCTGTTCTACATGTTCAGCCGAGCCCACCTCTACCATCAATGGAACACCAAGCTGTTGGGCTATTTCGTGTGTCCACCCGAGCGCAGATACCCCTAGGCCCTCAAATTGCCCAGGCTTGGTACGTGGTTTCCAAATGCCCGCGCGAATCAAATCAGGCTGCGCAGGCAAGATGCCCTGTATGCTTTCTGAGAATTGTTGCGGCGATTCGGCACTACACGGACCCGCGATGAGCATTTGTCGGTTGTGCTTGTTCCAGGCTGACTTATGAATCATGTTTTGGCTTGGGGTGATTTGGATTCGGGTCGAAGCGTTTATGGGTTTGCTCGTTTATGGGTTTGCTCGTTTATGGGCCAGCGAAAGACAAAGCTACTGATTGCCTTTTGATGAGCCGAAATTATAAAACAAAAAAAAGAGAATAAAGTTGTGCCTTATTTTTGTGGGGTGCGCCCCGAGGAATTCCGTCAATTAGAAATCGTTTTACCCGAGAGTCCGGGCGTTTACCGCTATTACGATCGATCGGAACTGCTGCTCTATGTGGGTAAGGCGAAAAATCTACGCAAGCGTGTTTCCAGCTATTTCCGTCCGGATCTTCAACGTGAGGGGCGCTTGCGGATGATGATCGACCGCATCGCCCGCATCGACTTTACCCTCACCGAAACGGAGATGGACGCGCTTTTGTTGGAGAATTCGCTTATCAAAACCTACCAACCGCGCTACAACATCCGGCTTAAGGACGATAAGACGTATCCCTACCTGGTGATTCGCAACGAGCACTTCCCCCGCATTTTCCCAACCCGCCGCCTTGTGCGCGACGGCAGTACGTACCTGGGCCCATTTCCCTCGGTATTGGCTATGCGCACCATGCTTGAATTGGTGCGCCGCATCTACCCACTTCGAACATGCAGCCTTCCGCTTAATCCCCGGTCTATAGCCCAAGGCAAGTTCCGCGCCTGCCTCGAATACCAGATTGGCAACTGTCTCGCCCCCTGCGAAGGCCGTCAATCGGAGGCGTCCTACCTGGAACAGATCGATGCCATTCGTCTCATTTTAAAGGGTCATTACCAAAAAGCTGCAGCTTTATTGCGCGATGAGATGAAGCTACATGCCGCCGACTTGCGGTTCGAACAGGCTGCACGCGTGAAAAAGAAAATGGAGTTGCTCGAGCAGTATCAGGCCAAATCGACCGTGGTGCATCACGACATCACCGAGACTGATGTATTTAGTGTGGCGATGAAAGACGATACGGCTGTCGTTAATTTTCTACACATGCAGCAAGGGCGCATTGTGATTAGTCACAACCTCGAAATTGCGCGCCGCCTCGATGAGGATGAAGCGACCCTGTTGTTATACGGCATCGTCGAACTCCGGAACCGCTACAACAGTGAGAGTAAACGTCTGCTGTTAAATCGAGCGGTAGAGGGGCTACCTGCGGCGCTTGATGTGCAGGTGCCGCGGCAAGGCGAGAAAAAGAAGATCGTTGAGCTCAGCTGGAAAAATGCCATGTATTTCCTCAGTGATTTGATTCGACAGCGCGACGACAAGCAACAGGAATCTCGAACTACCCGCGTTTTGGCCCAAATGCAGAAGGACCTTGCTTTGAACCATCCGCCTGCCTATATTGAGTGCTTCGACAATTCCAACTTCCACGGCACCTCGGCGGTTTCGGCCTGTGTGGTTTTTAGGGATGCAAAGCCAAGTAAGAAAGACTACCGTCATTTTCTTATCCGAAGCGTGGAAGGCCCGAATGATTTTGCCAGTATGAAAGAGGCTGTTTACAGAAGGTATCGTAGGCTTGTCGAAGAAAAGTTGCCCCTACCGGATTTGGTGGTGGTCGACGGTGGAAAGGGACAATTGTCGTCGGCGCTGGAGGCCTTGAGTGCCCTTGGACTGGACCGAAAACTGCCTGTTTTGGGTATTGCTAAGAATTTGGAGGAACTTTTCTACCCCAATGACCCCGTGCCACTGCACCTCGATAAAAAAAGCATCACCCTAAAAATCATACAGCAGATGCGGGATGAGGCGCATCGTTTTGGCCTAACCCACCACCGAAACCTTCGCTCCCGAAAGTTCATTGCTACCCAGCTCACAGAGATTCCTGGGGTGGGGCCCAAATCGGCCGAAGTTCTTCTTCGCCGTTTTGGATCGGTGGAACGCTTATGCAGTGCCTCGCCTGCTGAATGGATCGAGGCGGTGGGTGCCCGGAGGGCCGAAGCCATCCGTTTGTGGTGCGTGAACCAGCATTCGGCTGAAACGATAAACCCGGAAATTCCGCTGGCCGATCGGATTGAAACGGCGAAAACAGCAATGGGTGGTGACCAAAACATCGACTGATTGCGACGAAAACAGACATTAATTTTGCGACGAAAACGAAAATAAATGACCATTCAAGAAGTACAAACAGCACAGCAGGCCCGCACATTTTTGGCGGTGCACGTCGAACTCAACCGGCATGAACGCGGGTTTATCCGTCCACTCGACAAAGATGTAGAAGAGGTCTTCGACCCAGAAAAAAACAAGAGTTTTCGTCGGGGCGAAGCCTGTCGTTGGCTCTTGTTGGATAAAAACGGCAAGGCGGTGGGCCGTATCGCTGCCTTTACCAACCGCAAGTACAAAAACAAAGGTGATCAACAAGCCACGGGCTGCTTTGGCTTTTTCGATTGCCGCAACAAACCGGAAGAAGCTGCGCTCCTTTTGCATACGGCCCGCATTTGGCTCGAGAAGATGGGGATGCAAGCCATGGACGGACCCGTTAATTTTGGGGAACGCGACCGCTTTTGGGGCCTTTTGGTGGATGGCTTTGAAGCACCTCCCTACGGCATGAATTTCAATCCTCCCTATTATGAGTCGCTGTTAACCTCTGCTGGTTTTCGCCCGTTCTACAACCAGATCTGCTTCCGCAGACCCGTTCAGGATGCACTTCCTCAACGATTTTTGGAAGTACATAAAAAACTTAAAGAAACGGGCATCTATCGCGCCGATCGGGTACGGCTGGACGACTGGAAACGCTATGCACGCGATTTTTGTACGGTATACAACAAAGCCTGGGCCAAGCATGAAGGAAACAAAGAGATGCCGCAAGAACAGGCCATCAAGATTTTCAAGGCGATGAAACCCATCATGGACGAGGATATCGCTTGGTTTGTGTATGCCCAAGATGAGCCTGTCGCGATGTACCTGAATATCCCAGACCTCAATCAAATTTTTAGGCACTACAACGGGAAGTTGGGATGGCTTGAGAAACTCAAGTTGCTGTGGCACCTCAAACGCCGTACCTGTACCCGATTTGTGGGCATCATCTTTGGGATTACGCCAGAACATCAAGGAAAGGGGATCGACAAATTCATAGTGGTGGAAGCAGCCCAAGTCATTCAAAGCCGTACGCGCTATCAAGAAACAGAACTTCAGTGGATTGGTGACTTCAACCCTAAAATGATTCAAATTGCCAAGGAGTTGGAATTTGAGCAAAGTCGAACCCTCACCGTGTTCCGCCTTCTGTTTGATCCCGAACAGCCATTTAATCGACACCCCATACTCGGCTCATCTTCCTGAGTCGATTCAGATGTAATCCAAAGATCGCTTCGACTAAAAACATAATGTTCGAAAACAACACCTTTTGGCGGCAAGAATCATTATATCTAATAACACAAAACGCATCTCTAATGACACAAAACGCTTACCGGATGAAGTCGATTTTGACCTGCTATGCAGTACTCTTTATCCTCACCAATACCTCATGCGCCCGAAAAATTGATTCCGCAGGCCAAATAGATTTGAAAACTCCAGTAAACCCCTACACCAAAAAAGAATACGAAAAGGCCAAGGAAGCAAACCCTAGACTTCCTGTAGAAAAAATGTAGGCGAAGATGAACTGATCGACTAACGGACCAGCAAGCGATGGGTGGAACGCGATTCGCCTTGGCGCAGGTGAACGACATACACACCTTGGGCGAGTGCAGGCAACGATATTGGATTAGAATCAGAAGGAAGCGTTTGTGTTTGTAATACAAACTGACCGTTCATCCCTTGAATCAGTACCTCCACAGGAACCAAGGGTAATTCGGAATTGATGAGAAAATGGTTATTTGTCGGGTTGGGATAAATATTTAATTTCTGATCCTTTTCTAAACTTGAAGCACTTGTTGACGACCCGTAGCGGTTTTGAGCAAATTGATGGTTGTCGCAGGCGATTTCATATGTTGCTGCAGGTAAAATGTCTGTTGTTATATTATTTGTTATAGTATTGAACAAGATGAGTCGTTGACCACCATTACTCAATGTATCTGGTCCGGTTAAAAGTAATGTACCGCTATTTTGGTCGTATACTGAAGTGCCCAAGTGCATCAAGTAAGGAAAAGCGTCAAGCGAATACCGTGTGGTTAAATTGCCGTTGCCTCGATCTATTTCTACAATATTCCAGTTCACCTGAGTCCATGTTGAATCGTATTCAGCCGTCACTGCAAAAAGTATATTTTGTTGATTATCAAAGTTGACACAGAAATAGGGCACTACAGTCTGGGTTACTGGATTAAAATTGGTGGGTAATACAGTTTTAGACCAACTAAACGCAGCTCCACGCAGATTTAATGTGTACAGGTAATTCAAATTACCGTCCTGGCCTATGTAAAACAAAACTCCATTATTCGAATCGAAAGCCGTTGCATTGGCTGCAACCTCCTGAATACCCGGTTCAACGATGGTTCCCAGTAAGGTATCAGTACCCGAGGACGGATTGAATTCGTAAACACCTAGATCACCACTGATCTGAGCAACGATGCTGTAGAATCTTCCGTTACTCATGTCAATTTCCGTCGAATTCGAAATTTGACCAAGACTCGCGAAAGAAACTTGGTTAGAGATCGGGTGAAATGACATCAATTGCCCTCCACTTGGGGTTATGGCCGACAAATAGTATTTCCCTTGAAACGCATCAAACAAACCTGTGTTGTTCGTCCACCCATAAACGGGAGCCGTATATCTGGCGGGAGATATTCCACTCATGGGCTGCCACTTGATCACGTCGATTGAATCCATTGCAGGCCTGGGCGACATTCCAATTAAGCTCATTTGGGCACGAACAATTGGATGTGCCAGAATCAGAAAAAATGTGAGGGTAAGCAAGCGGCGTGCCAAAACTTTTTTTTTGAGACAACAAAAAATCAATTTGCTCTATAAACAACAAAAAATCAAGTAGGTTACAATACCTCGTGGTGGGCAAATTCTTTGAGGAATGGATGCTTTGCGGGAACCAGAGATACCGCGCTTAAACCCTTCACCAAAACCCAACCAAACAATCCTGCAAAACCGATAAACATACCAATCTCAATGAATCCGATACCTGCTTTTGCACCAAGAGTCCCTGGCATAATGCCCAGGTAGAGGTCGATCCACTTTCCAATAATGATGACCAGGGCAACAGACAGCATGAGGCCGTCGTTGCGCTTAGAACCCCGAGTCATCAGTAAAAAGAAAGGAGTCAAGAAATTGATGACTATGTTGAACAAAAACAAAAATTCGAAGTGTTCAAATCGCTCTTGGAAGTAAATCGTTTCTTCAGGGATGTTCGCATAGAAAATCAAAAGGTATTGCGAAATCCAGATATACGTCCAGAAAATACTGAAAGCAAACATAAACTTACCTAAATCATGGAGGTGGTTATCGGTCACCATCTTGAGGTAGCCGGCCCGACGCAGAAGGATTACGGTGAGGGTGATCACAGAAATGGCCGTTACCCAAGATGCGGCAAATTGATAAACCCAGAAAATTGTAGAATACCAATGGGCATCGAGGCTCATCAGCCAATCCCACGACGACATGGCCCAACTTACGGCAAACACAGGCAGGAAAATGACACTGATGGTTTTATTGCGCTTCAGCATCTTTACCCCGCCAATTTCGTCCTCTAAAAGTGAATTCCGACGCATGGCTCGGGTAAATAAATACCACAATGCAAAAATAACCAGTACCCGACCGACCATAAACGGCACATTCAGGTAAGCCACTTTTTCGGCGATGATCTCATCGTAGTGGTGACTTGAGGGATCCGCAATCCCTTCCACCGCCCAATGATAGAGGTGGTTCCAATGGAATATCAAGGCCAACAACAGGACACCCATACCCACATAAGCTACAGGAAGGTAACCCGCCATGGCTTCGGGGATGCGCTTAAATCCAGCCGACCAGCCCGCATTGCTGGCGGATTGGATAGCCAAAAACAAAGTACCCATGAGACCTAGGCCCATGAAATACCAGTTGTTTAATAAGAAATTAGCCCAAAACCGATCGGGGTTGGTGAATAAGCCAAAGGCGATGGCCAATACCCCAACACCCATCATGCCCATCAAAATGCGGCGCAATGAATCGGAAGGCTTGAACTGCTCGGGGGCAGGATGAAATTCGTGGTGATGTCCCATGGTTTATTCTCCCTGATATCCTCTTAATTGGTTGACATATTGTACGATCTGCCATCTTTCTACAGGGCGAATTTGCGAGGCTTGTCCCCACATTCTGCCCTTGCCCTTAGAGATCACATGATAGATATGGCCTGAAGAAACGTTGACAACATTGGAGGCCTTATAGTTGGCCACCCCGCCATACTTTTGACCCACCAAGCCATCACCAGCACCCGCGTCACCGTGGCAAGGTGCACAATAGGAAGTATAGAGGTACTTTCCTGAGGCCAAATTCTTCTCATTCGTCTCCAACGGGTTCTTCAAAATCCGGGCAGCATCTGCGATGCTGTCTTTGTGAATGGGGTAGTTATACATCAACTCCAAACGGGTGTTGTCGTAGCCTGTGGAAGAACGAGGTATACTGCCCTCAACAGGAGCACGCATATTTTTTCCATCGGCATTCACCGTATGTTCTCGCACCTGGCTGTAGGGCTCATAGGAATCTGAAACATACATTTGGGGTGCATATTCCCAACCCGGGTCTTTCTTGTCGGCGATCAAGGCACAACCTGAAAGCGACGCGCTAAGCAGTAATATCCTGGCGATCATAATTCGAGTTCTTTTTCGTGTACTTCCTCTGCACCCAATTTGTTGAGCAATGAAGTTACTGCTGCCGCGTTGGTGCCATCGCGCTCAATAGCCATACAAAATTTATCACTGGTGACCCGTAGATCAGGCATTTTGGCCTCATTACCAGGGATAAAATCACATGCCACCAGGTAAGTACCCACCATGCCCAGAGCGGTGATGAGGACGGTAAGTTCGAAGGAAACGGGAACAAAATCGGGCCATGCCAAAGCCGGTTTACCGCCGATATTCATGGGCCAATCGATACCCAGCATCCAAGTCTGCATGGTAATCGCCAATGTAAACCCTAAGCATCCAAACAGAAAGGCCGCCTTGGGTAAACGGCTGCGTTTGTAGCCCAGCAACTCATCCAGTCCATGCACCGGGAAAGGGGTATAGACTTCGTGGATGCGTGTTCCGCTGGCACGAACTTCTTTTACCGCCTCAAGCAGCGGTTCCTCATCGCCAAATACGCCAATAATATAATGTTTACTCATACTGATCGATTAATTGGGGTACAACAACCTGTGGATTCAACTCTTTGAGATCGACGCCTTCCTGATCAGCCGTCTTTTTAATGTACTGTGATGCGGAACTCTTGGCTACCGATTTGACCTCAGCGATGGCTATAACCGGCACAAACTTCGCGAACAAGAAAAAGAGGGTGAAGAACAGGCCCTGCGAACCAATGAACATGCCAATTTCTACCCAGGATGGTGAATACATGGCCCAACTCGAAGGAAGGTAGTCGCGGTGCAGAGAGGTTACGATGATCACAAATCGCTCAAACCACATACCAATGTTCACGAAAATAGAGATGATGAACACCGCCGTAATGTTGCGGCGCAGTTTCTGGGACCAAAACAACTGGGGTGTAATGACATTACACGTCATCATAGCCCAATATGCCCACCAGTAAGGACCGAATGCGCGGTTGATGAATGCATAACGTTCGTAGGGAACGGCGCTGTACCAGGCAATAAAAAACTCGGTGATGTAGGCCGAACCGACAATAGAACCCGTAACCAGTATGATCTTGTTCATCACATCGATGTGGTTGATGGTGATGTATTGTTCGAGGCGCATGGCCTTACGCATGATGATGAGGAGGGTAAGCACCATGGCAAAGCCGCTAAAAACGGCACCCGCCACAAAGTAGGGTGGGAAAATGGTGGTGTGCCATCCCGGAATCACCGAAGTAGCGAAGTCCATCGATACGATGGTATGCACGGAAAGAACGAGTGGAGTGGCCAAACCTGCGAGGATGAGGGATACACTTTCAAATCGCTGCCACGCCTTGGCCGATCCATTCCATCCAAAACTGAAGAAACCATAGATCTTGCGCCGAAGACCGGTGGCTCGGTCGCGGATGGTTGCCAAATCAGGAATAAGACCCACATACCAGAACACCACAGATACGGTGAGATAGGTCGAAATCGCGAATACGTCCCACAATAAGGGAGAGTTAAAGTTGGCCCAAAGAGACCCATATGTATTGGGCAAGGGAAATACCCAATAAATCACCCAAGGGCGACCGGCGTGGAGCAGCGGATAACTACCCGCACAAATGACTGCAAAAATGGTCATGGCCTCCGCTGATCGATTCACCGCCGTCCGCCACTTTTGACGAAAAAGCAACAAAATGGCGGAAATCAGGGTGCCGGCGTGACCGATACCCACCCACCAAACGAAGTTGGTGATGTCCCAACCCCAGTCGACTGTTTTGTTGAGGCCCCACACCCCTACCCCAGTAAAGAGCAGATATCCTACGGTAAGAAACCACAAGCCAAGGGCAGCGACCGAAACTATAAATCCTAGGTACCACCACTTGGTGGGCTTGCCCTCGACGGTCTGGGCAATGTCTTCGGTGATTTTGGCGTAGCTGGTCTCGCCGGTGATCAGCGGTCGCCTGATGGGGGATTCGTACATCTTATCGTATCGTTTGTTACAATAATATTAAACACTAAGCTTTTGCGGTATCGCGGTTTCTGACTTTCGTGAGGTAGTTGACCGAGGGGAGAACATTGAGTTCTTCAATTACGCCATAGGAACGCTCATTCAAGAATAAGCGCGATACTTCACTCTCGGGGTCGTTGAGATCACCGAACACAATGGCACCGGCCGGGCAAGACTGCTGACAGGCTGTCTTGACCTCACCGTCATTCACTCCACGCCCCTCACGCTTGGCGTCGAGCTTTCCTGCCTGGATGCGTTGTACGCAGAAGGTACATTTCTCCATGACACCCCGTGCCCGAACGGTGACATCGGGGTTCAGCACCATTCGACCGAGGTCGGTTTGTGAAGGGTTGGTATTGAACTTTGGGTTGTCGATGTAGCTGAACCAGTTGAACCGGCGTACTTTGTAGGGACAATTGTTGGCGCAGTAGCGCGTACCCACACAACGGTTGTAGACCATTTGATTGAGGCCCTCGTCTGAGTGCACAGTGGCCAAGACCGGACAAACGGTTTCGCAGGGCGCATTGTCGCACTGCATACACATAACAGGCTGAAACACCACATCTACTTGATCGCCTGTTCCGATGCGCTCGTAGTCGTTTTCTTTATCGATCCGCTCGCCATCTTCAACAAACGCGTAGTAGCGGTCGATTCGGATCCAGTGCATCTCTCTTCGGTTGATGACTTCTTGCTTGCCCACGACCGGCACATTGTTTTCGACTTGGCAACTCACCACACAGGCGCCACAACCCGTACAGGCATTCAAATCTACCGCCATGGCCCAATGGTGACCTTCGTAGTCGCGGTCCTGCCAAAGGGTGATGGCATTGCGGCTCTTTCCGGGGTAGACCTTTTCATAGGTTCCGTCGGCTTTCTTGCGGGTGACGTACGGACGAACATTGCCGTCGGAATGGTCGGCCACATATCGGTCAAGGTGGGTTTCCTTAACAATATTCCGCCCCTCGATGGTGTGATGTGTTTGGGTCTGGGCGAGCTCAGTGGTTTGACCGGTTGCGGAAACCTGCACCCCCGAAACAATCGAAGAGCGATGACTACCCGCCTGCACCAATGCGAAGGCATTCACACCGATCCCTTTTCCGGCCACACCCACCTCCGTTCGGCCATAGCCAACAGCCAGGGCCACCGTCCGGGGATGCATACCTGGCTGAACCAATACAGGAACCTCAACTTCCACGGATCCGGCTTTCACCTTCACCATATCGCCATCTTTCCAGTTATTCTCACGAGCGGTTTTCACGTTCACTGCCAGGTAGTTGTCCCAACAAGCTTTAGAAATGGGATCGGGCATTTCCTGCAGCCATGGGTTGCTTGCGTGCGCACCATTACCCAAACTCAATTTTTCGTACAACACCAAATCCAAACCGTCGGCCTTGCCCGCTGTGATTCCTAAGGCTACTGAAGCATCAAAGCCTTTGTAGGCTACTGAAGAAACAGGATTAGCCTGAACGCTGTACACCCCATTGTGTAGGGCAGTACGCCAGAATGCGCCGGCATCGGCGGCACCTGAAGCGGAAGCGAGTCCGTTCCAAGTCGATTTCAATGCGTCGTAGGCCGATTCTGATGATCCACACATTTGGAGCAACCACTCATTCAGGGAACGGGTGTCGTAGAGGCGAGAAATGGCCGGTTGCTGGAGGCTGTATTGACCGGCAACTGGCTCAGCGTCTCCCCAACTCTCCAGGAAGTGGCTGCAAGCTCCAATCAGGCGGGCACATACAGCCGTTTCGTCGGGCTGGGTTGCGAAAGCCACACTCACTGTGGCTTTTTTAATCAATTCAACCCACTCATTACCTTTCGGATGATCATAAACGGGGTTGGCACCACAAACAATTAAACCAGCCACAGCACCGGACTTCAAATCAGCCATCAGTTGCTCCATATCTTTGTCGCGGCCCTGTCGGATTGACATAGGGGAAGACCAATCAATGGTACTGCCATAAGAACCCAACATTTGATTGATGCCGTTGACCATGCGTTGCACTTTAGGGTCATTGGATCCACAAACCACCAAAGCCTGGCCCTTTGCCTTCCACAAAGCAGCGGCCGATTGTGTGATTGAGTTGCCCGCAAGTTCCAGGGCTGGAACCGATAACAGGCTTTGTCCGGCCAATTTTGCTACTGCATTGTAGAGGTTGGCCACCACAAGGGCTTCTTGGGATGCGCGGTAGGTTGCGCGCACATCGGCGTTGGATCCCGTGACACTCAATCGTGATTCGAACTGAATGTGTCGAGACATCTCCGGTTTATCGGGATTGATTTTGCGGTTTTGGGTGTAATCGCGTGTGTAGGCGACGGGCATCAACCAGTTGCCTAAAAAGTCGGCATCGATGCCCAATACCACACGTGCCTGAGCAAAACGATAAGACGGTAAAGCGGCCTGACCGAAATCGACCTCATTGGCGTCGAGCATGCCTGAAGCGGAAATGGAGTCATAAGATACCCAGCGAAGATTGGGGTACTTGGCCATTGCCTGGGTCATCAGGCGACGGGTAGTAGGACTCACCACACTGTTGGTGAGCATAACAACGGGGCGACCCGCAGCGGCGTCCATTTGGGCACTAAACTTCTGGTCGAATTCCGACCAGGAGATCGATTGGGTACCCGAACGCGGGCTTTTATAGCGCGTGGTATCGTAGAGCGACAAAACAGAGGCATGTACCCGGGCATTTACACCACCTTGCGAAATAGGCGAAAGGGCATTGCCCTCCATTTTGATGGGGCGCCCTTCGCGGGTTTTCACCAGTACGCTCGCGTAATCGTAGCCATCATAATAGGTTGTTGCATACCAAGTAGCCAATGACGGAGACATCTCCTCGGGATGATTCACGAAAGGAATGGCCTTTTTCACCGGAGCCTTGGTACAGGCGGCCAATGTAGCGGCTCCCATACCGAAACCGAAAAACTTCAAAAAATCGCGGCGGTTGGAGGAAAGAGACAAACTGCCCGATCCGAGAATTTCCTCGAGGGGCAATTCTTCTTTGAATTCGCGGGAAGCTTCATCACGGAACGATTCTTCCTGCTGCCATTCGGCTAAGCTCCTCCAGTACTTGGGTTGTGTTTTATCCATAACAGTTGATCAGCGGTAACCTTCGGTTCAATGAATTTTCAAACGAGACATCAATAGTGACACTTAGAGCACTCTAAACCACCCAAATTGGCGATGGTGAGCCCTTTTTCTTTCAAAGCGGCCTGAAAGGCGGGCTTGTCTCCGTGTACGGCTTGGTAATAACCATTGTCGAGATCGACCTTGGTTTCGCGGTGACAGTTAATACACCAACCCATGGTCAGCTGAGAATGCTGATACACCTCGGGCATCTTCTCGATCGGTCCATGACAGGTCTGGCATTCGATGCCCGCAATTTTATAGTGCTGGTAATGGTTGAAATAAGCGAAATCAGGCAGATTGTGGATTCTAATCCATTCAATCGGACGGTTTTGTTCCCAGGCCGCATGAATCTTCTTGATTTCTGGGGCGTCTTTTTTGATTTGGTTGTGGCAATTCATGCAGATGTTCACCGAAGGGATGGTGGCACTTTTACCGCGTTCCACACCCGTATGGCAATAACTGCACGCGATTTGATGCGCACCTGCGTGCAATTCATGGCTAAAGGCCACAGGTTGAGCAGGCTGATAGCCCTGCTGTATACCCACGTGCGAGGCCACATCAATGCCCCAACCGATGCCACCTATCAGAAACAGGGTGAGCAAAGCCCCAACCACGTGTACAGCACGGGGCTTGAATTTGATGCCGACATCTTTGAGTTTTTCGGGATCGGCTTTACCTGAATCGACTCGCTCCTGATATTCTTCATCCAGCATGCGGCTGCTGCGTACAAGCAGCCAAGCCACAGCAGCGGCGATAAAAATGAGGATCCAGATGAGCTGAGACAAACCAAAACCCGAATCTGCTGGCGCTGCTGCGGCATCCTGGGCCAAAGCGGTAACAGAAATCAACGGATTCAGCCCCACGCTCAACGCCCCGCTCCATAAGACAACCGATTTTTGAAAATGGAATATTGCTCTCATTCGCTGTACGTTTCTACCGCACCACGCGGTATTAGACGGGGCAAAAATAGAAGATAAGCGACAAAAAAGGTAGAGGGGCGAACAAAAGAAAAGGGTAAAAATTTTGCACAATAGAATGATTGTGGGAAACCTCCTATTCCAATAGGCGGCCACTCATCTGGAGTCGGTACATATCTGCATACAAACCGTCGGACTCCATCAGCTCGTCGTGTGTGCCGTATTCCGCTACAGTTCCCTGCTGCAATACGGCGATGCGATGCGCCCCACGGATCGTACTGAGCCGATGCGCCACCACCACTGAGGTTCTTCCAAGCATCAACTCCTCTAAGCCGGCCTGCACAAGCCGTTCGGATGCACTGTCGAGTGAACTTGTGGCCTCATCGAGGATGAGAATCACGGGATCGCGCAAAATGGCGCGGGCTATAGCAATGCGCTGTCTTTGTCCGCCACTCAAGCGTACGCCACGTTCACCCACCACCGTATCGAACTGCTGGGGAAACTGCTCAATAAATTCCCAGGCGTGGGCCCTAATGGCTGCATCACGGACCTCCTCATCGCTGGCTCCAGGCCTACCGTAGGCAATGTTCTCTCGAATGGTACCGCCGAATAAAACGATATCCTGGGGCACTACCGCCAACTTCCGGCGGTAGGTCGACCAGCCATAATGACGGGGTTCTACCCCATCGACTTGCACGGTGCCGCCCACAGGCGAATAGAAACCGAGGAGCAGCTGAACAATGGTCGACTTTCCGGCACCACTCGCGCCCACCAAGGCCAGGGTTTCACCAGGGGCCACGGAAAGATTCACATGGCGCAATACGGGCACATCGGCCCGAGACGCGTAGTGAAAGTCGACCGACCGAAACTCAATGTGTCCTTTGATTTGCGAAGCATCGGCCGTTCCCCCAACCGATGGCTCGGCGGGCTCGGAAAAAAGATCCAGCACGCGTTCGGTGGCACCCAGTGTGCGCTGCAATTGGGCAAACAACTCGGCAAATCCTCCTAAAGCGGCGCCCACGAAGGTACTGTACAAAACAAAGCTGGTGAGGCTTCCAATACTTAGGCTGCCGTCGCGCACCATGAGGGCGCCAAACCAGATGACGGCTACAATACTCCCAAACAAACCAAGGATCACAAAGCTGGTGAAGGCCGCCCGGAATAGGGCTCCCCGGAGGGCTAGTTTCACCACCGAACGCATTTTGCCAGAGAAACGATGGGTTTCATAGTCCTCATTGGCGTAGGCTTTGACACTACCAATGGCTTGCAGGGTTTCTTCAACAATGGTTTGGGCATCGGCCAATTCATCTTGTGCTGCACGGGCCACCTTTCGAATCCAGCGACCAAAGACCACGGCCAGCAACACCAAAACGGGGAGAATCGCGAGCATAAATCCCATCAAACGGACACTGGTTGAAGCCAATAGGGCGAGGCCGCCCAACAAAACAACAGCTTGTCGGAGCAGTTCGGCCATGGTGGTGGTTAGGGTATCTTGAATGAGCGACAAATCGGCCGAGAGCCTCGAATTGAGTTCACCAACCCGCCGCGAACCGAAGAATTCCATAGGCAATCGCAAAAGATGCGCATAGGTGTCGCGCCTGAGGTCGGCCAGGGTCGACTCGCCCACGCGCACGAAGAGGTAAACCCGTGCAAAGGAAAAGATCGATTGTAAAATGAGGACGCCCACCAGCACCCAGGCCAGTCCATTGAGGTCCCAAGACACTCTGGGTCCTCTGCTTGCCCCAGACATTCCTCCGCCGTCGGAAGGCAGTTGACCGAGCGAAGTGTCGATCAGTTGCCCCATGAGCCAAGGAAAGGAGAGCGATGACAGGCTCGAAAGCACCAGCATGAGCAATCCAAGGAAGTAGGCCCTGCGGTAGGGACGCATATACCGCAGCAGCTGTAGGAATCGGCTCAAGGCTGCGCCGCTGAGGCGTACTTTAGGCGCGTCGTCGGTGCCAACACTTTGGTTGCTGTTGAATTGTGGTCGTGCCAATGGGGGTTGAGGGTTTTAAGGGTTTCGGTTGATGCTCGGGCGGTTGGTTGCTTTGCTGCTCCTGTGTTTGGTCGTTATGCTGCTCCTGTGTTTGGTCGTTATGCTGCTCCTGTGTTTGGTCGTTATGCTGCTCCTGTGTTTGGTCGTTATACTGTTCGTGTGTGATCGCTTTGCTGCTCCTGTGTTTGGTCGTTATGCTGCTCGATTTACCTGAGCAGGCATGCATCAACCTACACAATTAGATGCTGAGTCGACGACTGACCAAACCATCGACATAACGAAACAGTTCGCTGGGATGGTATTTTTGCCAAGGCATATCATCGAGTTCACCCCCGTAGTGCAGGAACTGATCGATGCCGCAGCGGCTCCATTCCTCGCGCACGGTGTCGCGGAAGTTGATGGCTACAATCCATCCATCGTCGACATCCTGGAACCAATCTTCATAGTAGCAGTCGTCGGACGGGTGAAAGTTAAGTACATGCTCGCCCAACAACAGGAACCTTTGGATCCCGTTGCGCAGGAGCACCTCCAATACTTCTGATTTGAGTTGCATGACATCGTTGTTTACCGCGTCGTTCCATTCACCGATGAATTCAAGCACCGCAAAGCCGTCGTGGTAGTCGACATATAGTATTTTGATAAATAAGGTCTCCGACCCAAATTCATCCCATTGTGGATGGATGAGGTAGTTGTAGATGCTGTGGGTGTACTGGAATTCGGAATAGGCCCGCCCGTAGAAGGGCGAATATTCATCTGCGCAGGCGCTGTATTCGTCGACCCAGCGAAAAAAGGGCTCAATGTGATGCATGGGGATCTGAAGAGGTTGATTCCGACCTGGGCGACTCAAACTGCCGCATGACGGCATCAACAGAACCATGCATTTTGAGGAGACGCCGCGCTTCTGCTTCCGTAATGGGGTATTCCTGCTGCAACATTCGGATTCCGCGGTCCCAGAGCTTGTGGTTGCTGAGCTGCATATGCACCATACGGTTGCCACGCACGTAACCCAGGCGCACCATAACGGTGGTGGTGAGCATATTCAGTACGAGCTTCTGCGCGGTACCGCTTTTGAGGCGTGTGGATCCGCTGATGACTTCAGGTCCCACCACAACCACCACGGGGTAGTCGGCCTGCGCCTCTAGGGGTGTGTTTTGGTTGCAGGTGATGCATCCGGTGGGGATATTGTGACGGCGGCACTCGGCCAAGGCCCCCACTACGTAGGGCGTGGTGCCCGATGCGGCTAAGCCCACCACCATGTCGCCCGCGCTAATCTGATGGGCATGAAGGTCTTTCCATCCGCCATCGGCCTGGTCTTCGGCAAATTCTACCGCCTTGCGGATGGCGGCATCACCTCCGGCTATGAGGCCAACTACCCGACCGGCTTCCACCCCGAAGGTGGGAGGGCACTCGCTCGCATCAACAATGCCCAAACGCCCACTGGTGCCGGCACCAAGGTAAAACAGCCGTCCGCCCGCACTCATTTGTTGAAATATGGCCTCCGCGAGCCTTTCGACTTGTGGCAGAGCCCGGCCCACTGACCGGGGCACACTGCGGTCTTCTCGGTTCATGATCCGCAGCATGGCGCGGGTCGAAAGGCGATCAAAATGGCTGTAGGTCGATGCTTGTTCGGTGGGCCTTACCATGTCATCTGTCGACACCCCTCCTTGAATCGAGGTGGATTTTCGGGGCGCTGTTCGCCGGGGTTTAGGGTTCGGATGATCGGGCATTTTGATCGGGCTGTGGTAGCTTATCGTTTGTCGGCACAAAAATGAGGAACATTGCATTAGATTCACCAAAATAACCTCATTTTTGCAAACGCTTTTTCTTGAATCAATCATTTCTTTTTCTGGAAACCCAATCCTCGCCCCCGGAACCCTCCGAACCCCATGTAGAGGGAACCAACGCCCGTTCGTTGCGCCACAACAGCAGTTGGCGCTTGCCCCTGTTGTTCGGACTCACCACCCTCCTCGGTATGTGGGCCGGATACCGCCTCCACAGCGGTGGTCCACTGGGGCCCACGCCTGAATCGGGCGCGGCTAACCCCATCCAAGAGGTGCTTTCACTCATCAAACAAGTGTATGTGGATCCGGTTTCCGTCGACACCCTCCATAAGCCTGCTATCGATGCGCTGCTGGCACAACTCGATCCGTTCAGCTCCTACCTGCCCGCCGAAGATCTTCAGGCCGCGAACGAGCCCCTTGAAGGGTCTTTCGAGGGCATAGGTGTGGAATTTACCCGACTCAATGATAGCGTGCTGGTAGTGGCCTCTCTTTCAGGAGGACCTTCCGAACAGGCCGGCATCAGAGCAGGCGATAAAATTGTGGAAGTCGATGGCAAGCCCTTGGGTGGTCCCGATCTCACCAACCAAATGGTGATCCGCCAGCTGAGGGGGAAAAAGGGAAGTCGCGTGAAGCTCGGAATCTTTAGAAGCGGCCAACCCAGCCTTCTGCAATTCACGGTGGTGCGCGATAAAATTCCCATTTATAGCCTCGATTTGGCCTACCACATCAAACCGGGTACGGCGTATATCCGCCTCAACAAATTCGCCGCATCTACCATGCAGGAATTCGGCGAAGCTTTCGACCGCCTCAACCGACAACAGAAAATTGAACGATTAATTCTCGACCTGAGGGGCAACCCCGGTGGCTACCTCAACGCCGCCACTGACTTGGCCGATGAGTTTCTCGACGGCAACAAACTCATCACCTATACTGAGGGGCGCACAAAACCGCGCGAAGAATTTAAAGCTTCACGCATGGGCCGCTTTGAGCAGGGAAAGCTGTTGGTGTTGATCGACGAGGGTTCGGCATCGGCGAGTGAGATCATCGCAGGGAGTGTGCAGGATTGGGACAGAGGACTGTTGATCGGACGCCGCAGCTTCGGCAAGGGAACCGTTCAGGAACAGTTCGACTTAAAAGGCGGTGCCGGCTTGCGTCTGACCGTGGCCCGCTACTACACCCCCAGCGGTCGATGCATCCAAAAGCCCTACGACGACCTGGGGCTCGAATGGCCGGGCGATGAGGATTCGGGAGATGCTAGAGGCTCGGTCCATGTGGGGGATGCAGGGAATTCCAGAAATGCAGGATATGCGGGTGGTAAAAAAGACCCTGAAGATGTGGTGAAAGAGGGATATGATGGCAAAAACGTGGGGTCGGGCGATAAAAAAAGCACGGGGGATGGGAGCAAGGCGAAGCATTCACCGGCAAGCGACACCACCCGCTACCGTACGGCCGGTGGGCGTAGTGTGTTCGCCGGTGGGGGTATTATGCCCGATAGCGTGGTGAGAGAGGAAGGCCCGAAACCGGGCAGCCTGCTCTACAGCCTGATCAGCAGTGGCGAGCTCATCCGCTACTGCTACTACTGCTCCGACCGCTACAGAAAAGAACTCACCGCAGCAGGCAGCGCCGCTGGTTTCGCCGCCCAAAACAGCCTCCCAACCGCGGTGTTGGGCGGACTACCCTCATTCGTTCAACTCGACGACTTCACCCCCAACGCACCGCAGTGGAAGTCTGAGCAAGCAGAGATTGCCCATTGGCTCAAAGCCTACCTGGGGCGGCAACTCTACAACTCAGAAGGATTTTACCGCGTGCTCCACCGCCACGATCCCGTACTGCAGCGCGCACTCCAAGTGTTGGGGCAGTAGGAGCGATTTTGATTGAGCATTGATATAGCATTTCTTCCTATTTTGGCGATTTAAACCCATACTCCATGGCCATAGCTCCGCCCTTTAACCTAATGCAGTGGATTGGCGAAAACCGCCACCTGCTGAAGCCCCCGGTTGCCAACAAAAACCTCTATCCCCTGGGCAAAGATTATATTGTGATGGTTGTGGGCGGTCCCAATGCCCGCAAAGACTACCACTACAACGAAACAGAAGAGCTCTTCTATCAGTTGGAAGGACAGATCACCGTGCGCATTCAAGAAGACGGACAAAGCCGCGACTTACATCTCGGACCCGGCGATATGTTTCTTTGCCCGGCCGGCGTACCCCACTCGCCGGTGCGCAGTGAGGGCTCGATCGGATTGGTGGTGGAGCGGGTTCGGGTGGGTCTCGGACTGCGCGACGGACTGATGTGGTTTTGCGAGCAGTGCAATCACCCCCTGCATGCGGCCTACTTCAGCCTGCAGAACATCGAAACTGATTTCATCCCCCACTTCAAGGAATATTACGGCAGCGAAGCCCTGCGTACCTGTGGCGCATGCGGCCACATCATGGAAAGCGACCCCCGTTTTGTGTAAGAGAATATCCAATCAAAGCGACCCCCGCTTCGTATAGCAGTGGATCCATCCCTCAACCCAAATGCATCCCTATGATGACCACCGCCGAGGCCAAAAAACGCCAGTCCAAAGTCAACGTGCTAGCCGGTCACTTTGGTCATGCGCCCACCATAGATATTCACACCCACATCATTCCCGAGCATCTGCCCGATTGGGCCGCACGCTTCGGCTACGGCAGTTTCATCCGACTTGAGCATCAATTCGGCTCATGCCCCAGTTGTGCCCATATGATGCAGGGCGACACCCTATTCCGCCGCATCAACGCCAATTGCTGGGACGACCATGAGCGAATCAGCGATTGCGACCGCGATGGGGTGCGCATGCAAGTGATCTCGACCATTCCCGTGATGTTTCACTACTGGGCGCGCCCACAGGATGCCCTCGACACCAGTCGCTACCTCAACGACCACATAGCCCAGACGGTGGGCCGACATCCACACCGCTTTGTGGGACTCGGCACTGTACCCCTCCAGGATCCCCAGCTGGCCATTCAGGAAATGGAGCGTTGCGTGAAGGAATTGGGACTGGCCGGTATCGAAATTGGATCGCACGTGAATGAGTGGAACCTATCGGAACCCGAGCTCCTCCCCTTTTTCGAAGCAGCGGAACGCATGGGGGCGGCGCTGTTCGTACACCCTTGGGAAATGATGGGCCACGATAAAATGCGGCGCTATTGGTTGCCTTGGCTCGTGGGGATGCCGGCCGAAACCTCCCTGGCCATCTGCAGCATGCTTTTTGCAGGCGTATTTGAGAAATTCCCCCGATTGCGTGTGGCCTTTGCCCACGGTGGTGGTTCGTTTCCGGCCACATTTGGACGCATCGAACGCGGATTTGAGGTTCGTCCCGACTTGGTGGCCATCGACAATGCCACATCACCACGCCACTACCTCGGGCGTTTTTGGCTCGATTCGCTGGTTCATGATCCCGAAATGCTCGACTACATCGCCCGGCTCATCGGTCACAACCGGATTTGCGTAGGATCCGATTATCCATTTCCGCTCGGGGAGTCAATCCCTGGCGGCATTGTAGGCGAAATGCACTGGACCGATGCAGAAAAACATCAAGTTCGCTGGAAATCGGCCCTCGAATGGCTCAACCTTCCCGATCCCTTGCGCACAAAATTCGGTTCTAATAAATAATTAGGCTGGGCTTTGGCGCGCCAACTGCACTTCGGCCTCGATACGCACCTCATCTCCAACCAATAGGTCACCTGCCTCGTTCAACACATGAAAATTCAAACCAAAATCTTTTCGGTTGATGCGTGTGCGGAGGGTGAGTCCTGCCTTGGTGTTGCCATAGGGGTCTTTGGCGATGCCGTTCACCGCCACGTCGAGATCGACCGGAAGGCTCACGCCGCGAATGTTCAGAAGGCCATGCATGATGTAGGATCGTTCGCTGCGTCGGGTCACGTCGACACCCTCAAAAAGTATGTGCGGATATTTTTCTGCGTGGAAAAAATCCTCCGAAAGAAGATGCTTGTCGCGATCTGCAAGACCGGTCGTTACCGATGCGACATCGGCTTCAAATTGCACTTGTACCTTCGACAAATTATCTCCCTCAGAAGTCACCCGAGCGCGGTAGGAACTGAAAGTACCCGTTACCGTGGAGATCATCAGATGACGTACCTTAAATTGAATGGAACTGTGGGACGCATCGAGGTTCCACACTACATTGGGCTTGATTGTATTGACTGACATTGTTTTTTGAATTTAAATGGATATTTAAATGAACGTTCTCAGAGATTTTGAAATTCGTACACCAAACCAGCGTACATGAACCCTAACAACAAGTCCCAAACCGATTTGTTTGGCGCATCTGAAGCACGATTGCCCCTAGAAACCAGCGTGGGAGCCATTGGGGTGTTCGATTCGGGGCTGGGCGGACTCACCGTTTTGCGTCACCTCCATCAGCAATTGCCGTACTACGACTACCTCTACCTGGGCGATCAGGCCCGGGTCCCCTATGGCACACGGTCTTTTGAGACCGTACTGCGCTACACACGAGAGGGCGTCTCTGAGTTGTTTTCGAGGGGATGCGCATTGGTCATCCTGGCCTGCAACACGGCATCGGCCAAGGCGTTGCGGAGTCTGCAACAAGAATGGTTGCCGTCCGTGGCCCCCGACCGCAGAATCCTTGGCGTGCTCCGACCGAGCACCGAAGAGGCAGGCAACTTCACCCGCAATGGCCACCTCGGAATATTGGCCACACCCGGCACTGTGCTTTCGAACAGTTACCCCATCGAAATCGGGCATTTCTTCCCCGAAATTAGAAATACGCACCTTGCTTGTCCGCTTTGGGTTCCCCTTGTGGAAGCAGGTGAAGTCGACTCGGAGGGAACCCACTATTTCGTGGCGCGTGATCTGAATCGCCTATTTCAGTTGGACCCCCAAATCGATGCTGTTTTGTTGGCCTGCACACACTACCCCATGTTGATGGACGTGATTCGACAGCACCTACCTATTGGCGTTTCTATTATCGAGCAGGGCCCCTTGATCGCCGAAAAGTTGAAGAGCTACCTCGACCGGCATCCCGAAATACAAATGCGCTGCACCACCAACGGAACGATGCGTTACCTCACGACCGACAAGCGTGACGGTTTTTGTGAGAAGGCAACGCTTTTTGGCATGCACATCGACCCCCAGCAAGTCGAAGAAGTGCATCATTTCCTTTGATTTGGTTGTCTGTTTTTGGGGGAAGCCTAGATCGGGTTGGGTTGGGCCGCCGCTTTCTTCAGGCTAAAGGAAGAAAATAGACACTCGCTTGAGCTTGAAATTGACCTTGTGAGCATACATGCACGCCACAATTCAATGGCTATAAAGCGATTCAGGTGCACATACTAAACCCTTATGAAAATCCTGCAGCATAAAATCATCCTAAATGTGCATCACTGATCACCAATCGAGTTGTTCGCCTTCTGGAACGGGGCATTCCAGCGCAAGCGGCTGCAGGGTTACGGGGTGTTCGAACGAAAGGCGCCAACTGTGGAGGGCGATTCGGTGGCCAGGCAGGGGATTCGGCGCGCCATATTTGACATCACCCAATATGGGATGACCGAGTGCAGACAATTGCACCCGAATTTGGTGGGGCCTGCCCGTTTTGGGCATGACCTCAACTACACTTCGGCTGCTGCCATACTGCACAACACGGTAGAATAACTCCGCCCGCTTGCTGTCGCGCACTTCCTTCTCATAGGCCCTCACCACATTCCTTTCGGTATTCTTTTTGAGGTAATGAACCAAAAGACCTTCCTCGGGCCGGGGCTTGTCGGTCACCACCGCCAGGTATTTTTTCTGCACGAGTCGATCGTGGAACTGCTTGTTCATGCGTTCTAATGCCTTGCTCGTTCGCGCCAGGAGCACAAGCCCGGATACAGGCCTATCGATTCGGTGGATCAGCCCAACGAATGCATCACCTGGCTTGTTGTATTTATGGGCCAAATAGGCACCCACCCAATCCGTTAGTGCAGGGTCGCCGCTGTCATCGCCCTGCGTGAGCATACCCGCGGGCTTACCCACCGCGATCAGGTGGTTGTCTTCATAGAGTACCAATGGTGTACTGGGATTATCGTAGCGCATCGATTAAGTGTTGTATTGTTCACCTGGCCCTGGAAATTCACCCGATTTAATATCCGAAACATAATGGCGTACGGCACCGCCAATTTCCTCATAAAGGTTCAGGTAGCGCCTTAAAAACCGAGGGTGAAACTCATGGGTAATGCCCAACATATCGTGTACCACCAAAACTTGTCCGTCCACACCACTACCGGCACCAATACCGATGACCGGAATCGACAAGGATGTGGCGACCTCGCGCGCCAGAGGCGCGGGGATTTTTTCGAGTACAAGGGCAAAGCAGCCCGCATCTTGAAGGGCATGGGCATCCCGTTTGAGTCGCTCTGCTTCCTCCTCCTCCCTTGCCCGCACGGTGTAGGTGCCAAATTTATAAATCGATTGTGGGGTGAGGCCTAGGTGACCCATCACCGGGACACCGGCTGTAAGAATGCGTTCGATCGATTCCAGTACCTCAGATCCGCCTTCGAGCTTCACGGCGTGTGCCCCCGACTCCTTCATGATTCGGATGGTGCTCTGCAGGGCCTCTTTCGAATTTCCCTGATAGGAACCAAAAGGCAGATCCACCACGATGAGTGCCCGTTCTACACCCCGAACGACCGATCCTGCATGATAGATCATCTGATCTAGGGTGATGGGTAGGGTCGTTTGATGACCGGCCATCACGTTCGATGCTGAATCGCCCACGAGCAGCACATCGATACCGGCCGCATCGAGCATGCGCGCGAAAGAATAGTCGTAGGCCGTGAGCATACTGATTTTCTCGCCCCGCTCCTTCATCTCACGCAGGGAGTGGGTGGTAACCTTTCGAAACTCGGAGGAGGCAACGGACATAAAGAGGGTTAAGGATGGGTTAACTAAATCAATAGAGGCGCCAAGCGCGCCAAATCTTGCGCAAAATCCGCTTTATTTTCCAAATTACCATCTCCCCGCTCCGAAGTGGTCGGCATATTTCTATTTTTGCATTTTGTCTGTACGCTACACATCTTTTTACCTCGATAACACCCCTTCCTGATTCACACCCCTTCCTGATTCACACCCCTTCCTGATTCACACCCATACCTCAATAACACCCCTTCCTGATTCACACCCTTTCGTTGTAACCCCATACCCTGTGGCCCCCTCCCCTTCAAATTCCACCCACTCATTTCGTCCGCTTGTCTTATTTCTTTGCCTGTTGTTCGTACTCAGACTCCTGCCCTCCTGTTCGACAGAGATCGACGTAACCGCCGACTGGAAGGAAACCACTTTTGTGATGGCGTTGCTGCGCACCGACGATCAAGAACACTACATCAGGATCCACAAGGCATTTCTGGATAAAGAGCGCGACGCCTTCGTGATTGCCTCCATTCAAGACTCGATCTACTATAAAAACCTCACCGTTCGGGTGCTCAAGCAGCGGAATAACCAAACGGTAGAAACCTACTTGTGTGAGTCGGTCGATACGGCCTTGATGGAGCCCGGTTTGTTTGCCCACCCCGATATGCTGCTCTATCGTTTTCGATCGCCCGGATTTCTTGATTCGAGTTTTACCTACACCCTCCAAATAACGACTCCTGGAGGTGTTGTGGTGACGGCTCCCAGAGAGCCCTATGATGTAAACGCCATTTATGGTGGCCCAATCGGTGGATTCGGAAGCGAGGGCGTGATCAGCTTTGCCCTTCCGCCCAATACCCCCCTACCCCCCAACTACAACGGCATCAACTGGAGCGCTGCCCCTTCACAGGTTAAGCCGCGCATTCCCCTCAATGCCAAGACTTTTGATCTCACCCTCAGGATATTCTATGATGAGTGGAACCGCTTCACCGTATCGCCCGGCGACACGCCTGGCTTGGCTTTGAAGTATGTAGACTGGGTGGCCTATCCGGGTCAACAGGTTGAGAACACTGCCGTGGTAACGCCCCTCTTCTTGCGGGGCAACAATCTGTTTGCTTATATGAACTCCGCCATTCCGACGGTCGACAGCGTCAATCGGCGTTTACGCGGAACCCTGTTTATTTTCGACTTCGCCGACCAATACCTCAACAACTTCTTGCAAATTAACCGGCCGAGTTCAAGCCTGGTGGATGTTCGCCCCACTTACACCAATGTCGACAATGGTTTAGGCCTCTATGCATTCCGCCGGAGCATTCCAAACCGTAAAGAAGTTGAATCTTCAGTCGGATATCCTTACAGCAGCAACTTTTTCCGTAAGGCATTGGGCGGTAATGGTACCGACAGCCTGCGCATCAAATACCCTCAACTGAATTTCGTGCCTTAATAGGTCAGCGCAAACGGCATTAAGGGATTTGTAGCGGCTTTCCCGATTTGCAGTCGCTTTCCCGATTTGCAGTCGCTTTTCCGATTTGCAGCGGCTTATGCATGCTATTTTCTGCCATATTGTCAGATAAAAGCATTTCTTTCCGGCCGGCCTGACATCAATCCCTCGCCTATCGCGTCACATTGGCCTGAACATCTGTGCCTAAGTGTTTTGGCATTTCAATTGTTCAAGAGGTCGAAAACCAAATAAATCCTCATCATGAAAAAAATAATTGGCATCGACCTGGGCACCACCAACTCCTGCGTTTCCGTAATGGAAGGTAATGAATATGTTGTGATCCCGAACAGTGAAGGCCGCAGAACAACCCCCTCCGTGGTTGCCTTCATGCCGAACGGAGAAATTAAAGTAGGCGACCCCGCCAAAAGGCAAGCCATCACCAATCCCACCAAGACCATCGCATCGATCAAGCGCTTCATGGGCCGCAAGCACTCAGAGGTGAAGGAAGAGCTTAAATATGTAGCGTATGAAGTGGCACGTGGCGATAATGACACCCCGCGTGTTCAAATCGACGAAAAACTGTATACCGCACAGGAGATCTCGGCCATGACCCTTCAGAAAATGAAGAAAACAGCGGAAGACTATCTCGGCCACGAAGTAGACGCGGCGGTCATTACCGTTCCGGCCTACTTTGGCGAAAAACAGCGGCGAGCCACGATTAAAGCTGGAGAAGCTGCGGGGCTGAAGGTGCTGAAGCTGCTGAATGAGCCCACTGCAGCCGCTTTTGCCTATGGGCTTGGCAATACCGGCCCCACCCGGAAGATCCT
>SXGR01004743.1_pt1 | contig 117932 bp, 102 predicted proteins | sample 3174711 | NCBI WGS metagenome assembly SXGR01 (sample SAMN11356860, study PRJNA531348) | freshwater metagenome | isolation source: freshwater sample F1-60 | place: China: Fuxian Lake, Yuxi | collected 2017-12-25 | reverse complement strand
TGAGTGAGCGAGTGAGCGAGTGAGTGGGTGAGTGGGTGCGCGAGAGTGCGCGCGGGAGTGCACGCGGCGTCTGGTGCCCCAGCGCGCTTCCACTCATTCGTGCTGCGAGAGCTCGGCGGCAACGGCACGGAGCCTTTCAAGGCTCGCCACCACGCCGGGCGCCAGTGCGATGAAGACAACGATTGCAGCGATGGTCATTCTTGCGCAGGGTCGATCCTTCGCGATGCCAAGGAGGTATGGCGCGACGCTCAACCCTGGCGCGAGCGCGGCCGCCCACCACCACCACGCGTGGCGCTCCGCACTCACGTCGACATAGGCCGATCCAAAGACGGCACAGGCAACGAGGGCGGAGGCGGCAACGCCCGCCGCAGCCGGACCCAGCACGAACCGCCGGTTGATCGATGCCGGGATCGCCAACAAGGCAAGGAGGACGCCGCACGCCATCGCCATGAACGCAACCTTGGAGTGCCCGGAAGCGAGTGCGGCAGCAGACATCGCCAGGAAGGCGGCGGCGAGGATGACGGGAGCGACAGCACCAGGGGTCCGGCACGCCGGAATGATCGACATCGCAAGGAGGGCACCGATCGAAGCGGTGGCGAGGCGTGAGGCTGCCCCGTCGTGACCGGGAAGCTGCAGCAGCAGCAGCGACCAGAACGCGACGCTCATCGCGAGGAAGAACCCGCCTCGTGGTGGGTGCCACCAGCAGAGCATGGCCGCCAATCCCGCGAGCATCAGCGCCGACGAGAGGGAGTGCCAACGTTCCGAGCCAAAGTCCCCCGCTTGCGCCACGTGCGAGAACGAAAGCAGGAACGCGAGAGCGATGGCTGCGGCGGGTCCCCACGACTCGACCGCAGGAAGATCGCGTCGATGCCCATGCCATGCGGCGCGAGGTGCGAGCGACACCGCGAACGCGATGAGCGCCGGCACGATGACACCGAAGAGCACCAGGTCTTGTTCCATGCCCTGCTCCCTTGCCGTCAGGATCCCGGTTTTCGGGGAGAGGGCTCTCCAGCCTCGATCCCGACGATGACTCGGACGTCATCGCCGAGCGCACCCTGTTCCACGCCGTAGCTCACGCCAAACTCGCTGCGCTTGATGGTGAACGTCGCCTCGTAGCCAGCCTTGAAGCCACGGGGTCCATCGACGCCGCCAAAGCTCTCGACTGGAACGGTGATCTCCTTCGAGACGTTCCTGATGGTGAGCGTGCCAGACACCTCGAACGCGCCATTGCCCTTGGACACGCTGGCTGACGACTTGAACGTCATGGACGGAAACTCCACGCCGTTGAAAAAGTCTGGGCTCTTGAGGTGTGCGTCCAACTGGTCATTGCCGCTATCGACGGAATCGATGGCGACCGCAACGTCGAGGATGAGCGACTGCTCGCCATCTGGCGTCACGGTACCTGTCACCGAGTTGAATCGACCCCAAAAGTAGCCAGCGCCCATGTGTCGCACGCGGAAGAGCGCGCACGAGTGCACAGGGTCGATGGTGAGGATGCGCGGCGAGGCGAATGACGGCGCGCGCGGCGGCGCGCTGAGCGCGGGGGAGAAAAGCGCGGGGGACAAGAGCGCGGGGGAGAAAAGCGCGGGGGAGAAAAGCGCGGGGGAGAAAAGCGCGGGGGAGAAAAGCGCGGGGGAGAAAAGCGCGGGGGACAAGAGCGCGAAAGCGACGATGGCGAGAGTGGGTGGTGTACTCATGGGCGCCAATCGTAGGCCGATGCGTCCGTCAGCCTGCGGGTCGGTAGCCCATGCGATCGGTGAGGCCATCGAACTGGTCGAGCGAGAAGAACTCGATCACGACCTTGCCGGTGCCTGCCTTGCGACCCAACTTGATTGTGACTCGCGTCCCGAGATGGTCCCCAAGTTCACGCTCGAGGTGGGCGATGTGCGCCGACACGCTCCTCGGTTGCGGGAGGCGATTGCTTCCGGTGCCGGGGAGCGCCGGAGGCGTGGCCGCGGAGGCAGCCTTCACCTCCAACTCCAACTGACGGACAGACCACCCCTCCCCTGCCGATCGCTTGGCCAGCCGTGCACGCGTCGTGGAATCGTCCAGGCCGAGCAAGACCTTTGCGTGTCCGAGCGCAAGCGCACCCTTCCGAACGAGGCTGGCAGTTGCGGGATCAAGGTCCGTCAGTCGAAGAAGGTTGGCGACAGTGGCCCGATCCATTCCAAGTTTCTCTGCCAGTGCCGATTGCGTCACGCCGAAGCGGGTCCGCAGGCGATCCATCCCTTCGGCTCGCTCCATGGGGTTCAGTTCTTCACGCTGAACGTTTTCGATTAGTGACCAATAACCAGACTCTTCATCGGTTATCGGACGTACAAGTGCTGGGATGGTTCCCCACTTCAGGTGCCGCGCGGCCCGGAGGCGCCGTTCACCTGCGATGAGCTCAAACTGGCCATCTGGCGTTGGTCGAACAACGATCGGCTGGATGAGGCCAGCCTGTTCGATGGAAGCTGCCAGCTCCTTGATCGTGTCCTCGGAGAAGGTAGCTCTGGGCTGGAGTCGGTTCGGTGCGATTCGGTTGAGTGGGATCGATCGGATGGAGTGCTCAGAATCCTCACTGGAGCTGGAGGTGGGGCTGACTTGGTTCGATCCGGGGGTCGAGCCGGCGGCAGCGGATGGTGCCGATGCTGACGCGGGAGCCGGTGCTGACGCGGGTGCAACTGTCGCCGCGGTTGCAGACGCCACTGGCTTCAGTTCAACGCGGCTTGTGGCTGGGCGTGTGGTCAATGCTCCCCTTGCCTGCGCAGATTGCGCGCGTAGCGTCACCGGTCCGACTGGTACGACCGATGCGGCTGAGGTCACCGGGGCCGCTGAGGCCACTGGGGCCACCGCGGCCACTGGGGCCACCGGGGCCACCGGGGCCACTGGGGCCACTGGGGCAGATGGCCTCGGAATGGCGACTGGAATCAAGTTGCCGAGGCCCCGGCCGAGCCTGCCCAGGGCGCTCTCTCCGGCTGGCTTTCGCGATTGGGTTGGGGGGGTGGAAGGCCCCGCGGCCGGTTTTGCCGAGCTGTTGCTGATCGTAGAGTGCGGAGTCGCGTCGCGGCGCTGTCTTGGCTGAAGAGCCTCATCCTTGGGCATGGTGAACGTCCTTGTCGTTAGCCTGAATTGTTCCACGTGGAACACTCTGGTCCCAGTGCATCTGGCAACTGTAACAGCGAAACAGCGGTGGGTGGCAATCACGCGCCAAAGTTCTTGTGTGCTGGATCGGTCGCCTGGCTGCACTCAGCGCCGACTGGTTTACTGATCACCGCCACTAGCCGCCACAAGCTGCCACTCTTGAACTCCCTCCAACTCCCTCCAACTCCCAGCAGCTCCCAGCACGCGGAACCGGTTGACGCAGCAATACCATTTCTCGAGCCCGTCCCTGTGGCGTGTTTGGGAGTGTTTGGAGTGTTTGGCGTGTTTTGGAGTGTTTCCGGGGCGTTCCGAGTGTGTGCCTGAGGCGCCAAGAAGACATCCACCTGAGCACGGTTCACCGCCAATCACAAATCGATGCCGCTCGATACAGCATGGAGTGTTAGCCGATTATCGGACATTATTGGCACGGCTCCTATGGACATGACGAAACCGCCATCTCAATCCCCAGCCCTGGCTTGTTTCAAACAGCCCCCCGACCGACCTAGACGCCGACCGGTTCGGCGATCGCTGGGCGCGTTACCGCTGGGGAACCCTTCCGGACGATCGCGGCCGCCGCGCCATCTCGCGCCGCATCCGTCCCGTGATTCAGGATGACGCGCGGCGATCCTGGCACATGCGAGAGCCACTCGGTGAGGCCCTCGAGCGATGCGTGCCCGCTGAAGCCCGGCACTCGACCAACCGTCGCCCTCACGTCAACCTCGGCGCCATTGATCGCGACCTTGGTCGCGCCTTGGCGGAGTCCCCACGCGAGCGTGTCGTGAAGCACATGCCCCGCGAAGAGCAGCGTCGTTGATTCACGCGGCAGCGCACGCGCCAGGTGCCTGAGCATCGGGCCCGCATCGCAGAATCCGCTTCCGGCGATCACGGCGCACGCCGATCGCATGCCATCAATCACGGCGCTCTCTTCGCGCGAGCGAAGCGAACGCAGTTGTTCGAAGTCCATCGGGTCCGCTCCGGCGAGCCGTGCGCGCTGCAGGGGGGCGGCGAGCAAGTTTGGCCATCGACCCATGAGCCCACACGCGCGAGAGGCCATGCCGGAATCGAGAAAGACCGGCATCTCACCAAGTGACCCATCCTTCGACAACTGCGCAAAGGCGTGCACCAGCAACTGCGATCGCCCGACGGCGAACGAAGGGAGGAGGATCTTTCCCCGGTTGGCCTGGGCCGCCTCCACAAACGCGCGAAGTTCTGAAAGCCCCGCATCGATCAGCGTGCCCGCATCGCCGCGCGCCTTTCGGGAGTTCTCGGGTCGAGCGCCATTGGTGGATTCCATGACAACGGCGTCTATGGCGCCATCAGGGAAGCGATGTGGGGCCAAGACTGGACTGCCCTGCGCACCGATATCGCCGCTGAACAGGACTCGCACTGGCGTCCCGCCCGGAATGGCGCACTCCAACTCCACGCTGGCGGCACCCAGCATGTGCGAGGCGTGGTGCAGTCGAGCCCGCACCCCCGGGGCAATCTCCTGCCACTGCGACCATGGCAGCGCGACCAACTCACGGACCACCTTGCCGGCGGCCTGGTGTCCGTACAGGATGCGCGGCTCGTCGTGCCGCTGCCAGCTGCTCCATCGAAGGCTGGCCGGCTCCAGCACCTCGCACTTGGGCGCCGACTTCGCGTGCCATTCCTCCACCCGGAGCTTTTGCAGCGATGCGCTGCCGCGCAGCACGAATGGGAGCAGTTCCACCGTCGGCTCGCTGGCGAAGATCGCGCCGTCGTATCCCAGTGAAGGCAGGAGCCCCAAGCGGCCGCAGTGGTCCACGTGCGCGTGCGTGACCACCACCGCATCCACGCGCGCGAACTCGATCGCCGGCATGACGTGATTGCGCGCCTCGTTCTCGGGCGTTCCTTGATACAGCCCAAAGTCGATGACCACCCGTGCGGTTGGCGTCTCCACCAGCGAACACGAACCCGTGACCTCGCCGGCGGCCCCATGCAGCGAGATCGTGACGTGTGGCATGTCACGAGGCTACGCCACGCAGCTAGCCTCCTCGCGCCATGCCCACCATCCACACACTCCTCACATCGATCGTTGTGGCTGCGCTCGCCGGATGCCAGTCCGCCTCGACCCACGCTGGGGCGTCGACCAATCATCGATCGGCGGTCACGCTCTCCGCCGCGACCGCCCGTGAGTGGACGCCAGTCGGTGGGCCAGCGACGTACTCCTGGGACGATGTCGATGGAGTGACTGTCCTCACGGCGGCCGGCACCGCCGAACGCAACGGATTCTTGGTGGCGCCGGTGGAAGTCGCCGACTTTGACCTCTCCATCGACGTGCGGATCGGGCGCGGCAACTCCGGACTCCAGTTCCGCAGCCGCGTCGATGCCGAAAGGGACCGAGTGGTCGGCTACCAGATGGAGGTGGACCCCACCAACCGGAAGTGGTCGGGTGGCATCTACGAAGAGGGCTTGCGTGGTTGGGTGTCGCCGCCCCCTGACGAGATGATTGCCAGCCACCCGTTCGTGCCGGGAGAGTGGAACACCTACAGGGTTCGATGCGTCGGTGACCACATCCAGACCTGGATCAACGGCGTGGTGATCGTCGACCTGCACGACGCGGCGGCCGCATCCGGCATCGTTGCGTTGCAATGCCACTCGGGCGACTCGCTCGTCCAATGGCGGAATCTCACGTTGGAGCTCTTGACGACGGATAGATCGACCAAATGAGCGTCACACAGCCGTGGACGTGGACGCTGCTCCGGGCGGGGGCCTTCCGCCTTGACGGTGGCAGCATGTTTGGCTTGATTCCGCGCACGATCTGGGAACGATGGTCGCCTCCTGACGGCCGCAACAGGATCTCGCTCCACGCCAACTGCGTGCTGCTGCGCCGCGGCGATGAGGTGGTCCTCATCGAGGCTGGCTTTGGCGACAAGTGGAGCGACAAGGAGCGCGCGATCTACGACCTGGAACGACGCACCATCGTCGATGCGCTGCGCGAGCAGGGGGTCGAACCAGGTGCCGTGTCCACGATCGTCCTCTCGCATCTCCATTTCGACCACGCCGCCGGCCTGACCGCGGAGCAGGAGCCCGGCATGCCTGGATCGGCAACGGCACTGTTCCCGAATGCCCGCGTGGTGGTGCAGCGGCGTGAGTGGGTCGATGCCTGCGCCAATCGCAGCACCATGACCCGTACCTACCTGCCGACGCACCTCGCGCCGGTCGAAGGGCAACTCCGCCTGGTCGACGGCCTCACCGCCGTGTCGGACCAACTCTGGGTGGAGCCGCTTCCCGGCCACACCTGGGGAATGCAGCTGGTCGGCTTCCGGGACGGGCAGGGGACCATCGTGTTTGGCGGCGACATCATGCCGACCACCGCGCACGTGCACCGTTCGGCGAGCATGGGCTACGACATGCTCCCGCACGAGGTGATGCTCCAAAAGGGCCGATTCCTCCGCCGAGCCGCGGAAGAGGGTTGGCGACTGGTCCTCTCACACGAACCGGACTCGCCGATCCAGCGAGTGGAGCCGGACGGCAAGGACTGGTTCAGGTTCGTGGCCCCCGAACCTGTATCCTGAACCGTGATGTCATTTCTCCTTGCCAACGTGAATGTGGCCAGCCTCCTCGCACAGGCACCCGACCCACCGGTCCAGGACGGTGCCTCGCCGTTGCCGGGGTTCGGGATCATGGCCCTCATGGCCGTCGTCGTCATCGGCATCAGCCTCATGCCCAGCAAGCGCGGCCACCAAGACTGACGCTCGCGAGTTCATGCCGACATTTCACATCACCACTCCACAACGCCCATCCGTCCAAGCCACCCAGCCATGAAGTCACGAAACACAAGACTCCTCGTCACGCTCAACGCGGTGCTCCTCACGGCCGTCGCCGTGGTGGCGTTCGCGCCGAGCGCCGCCGCCCAGCCTCGGCCCCGCAGCCAATACATGATGGTTGGCGGCAACGCGCAGGGCAACAGCAAGGGCGTGCTCTACATCACCGACACCACGACGATGGAAGTGGTCGCCGTCCAGTGGGACGACAACAAGCGCGAACTCAGCGGGATCGGCTACCGGAACATCGGCGCCGACGCCGCGAGCGGCACGCGCGCCGGGGGAGGTCGCTGACATGCCATCCGCCGCTCGCACCAACACCGCACTCACGCTAACCGCCTGCGGCCTCGCCGCCGCCCTCGGCGCGCTCATGGCACAGCCCAATCACCGCGAGGCCTTTGCCGACGCCGTCGTGGGCCCCAATGATGTCTCGATGGTCACGCTGACCAATGGCCAGGGCGGGATCGAGAATCCATACGAGACGCTCTACGTGCTGGACTCCGAGCGTGAAATGCTCTTCGTCTACTACATCGAGAACATCTCATACCGGCGGCTTGACATCCGCACGGCGGTGCCGCTGTCGACGCTGTTCCGTGACGCACGCCCCAAGAGCTGAGTCGACCACATGGACTCTCGCGCGGTGACCGTCGACGACGTGATGGTTGCTCGCCGCGCGGCGAGCTTCACGACCCGCAGCATCAAGAAGGAGTCGAAGTCGCGCGCGATCCGGCTGGCGATCTCGATGGTGGACCTCACCACGCTGGAGGGGGCCGATACCGATGACAAGGTCCGGTCATTGTGCGTGAAGGGAGCGCAGCCTTGCACCCAACTGCTGCACGACCCGCTCCCGCCCTGCGCCGCGGTGTGCGTCTACCCGCAGCGTGTGGCGGCAGCAAGGGCGTGCCTGCATTCGATCGCGACCCACCTCCCAGCGGCCGCGCGCATCAAGGTGGCCAGCGTGGCCACCGGATTTCCAAGTGGGCAGTATTCGTTGGACGTGCGGGTCCGCGACACGCTCGAGGCCGTGGCGGCTGGTGCCGACGAGATCGACATGGTGATCTCGCGCGGCGCATTCCTTTCTGGGGACGTAGCGCTCGTTCGCGAGGAGATTCAAGCGATCCGTCAAGCGTGTGGGCCAGCCCACCTCAAGATCATCCTGGAGACTGGCGAGCTCGCCACCCTGGACAACGTGAGGCGAGCGTCCGACCTCGCCATCGAAGCGGCCTTGAGCGTCCCCGGACCCGGTGGTGCGACGCCACACGACGGAGATCTCTTCATCAAGACATCCACCGGCAAGGTGCAGCCTGCGGCGACGATGCCAGTGACGCTGGTCATGCTTGAGGCGATTCGTGACCACTTCCGAGCCACGGGGCTGCGCATCGGGATGAAGCCAGCGGGTGGCATCCGCACGAGCAAGCAGGCGATCCACTACCTGGTGATGGTGCGTGAGACGCTTGGCGAGGCGTGGCTTTCGCCGCACCTCTTCCGATTCGGGGCGAGCGCGCTCCTGGGCGACCTCGTCCGCCAGGCACTCTGGATGGAACGAGGGGTCTACACAGGCGCCGGCGACTCGCCTGAGCCGTAGGTCCAGCCCCGGTTATCGGTGGGAATGTGACCCTGGGGGTCACATTCCCACCGATAACCGCCGAAGGACCTTGCTTGCTGCAGCAAGGTGCTCACTCGCAGGCGATGAAGCGAATCGGCTCGATGAACTCCACGCCGGGCAGGAGGGCCACTCGAGTGAGGTCCTCCCGAGCCACGCGCCCAACCATGATTCGCGTCGGCCGACTTACAGCGTCGACCGCACACCCAACCTTCGCCAACGCATCGGCCATCGAGCGTGATGCGTCCGTGACTCGAATCGTCACATCCACCTTGCCGGCAGTCTCCACCCACTCGGGTGGATTGGGTCGATCACCGTAGAGGGCAAACAACAACAGGTGTTCGTCAAGTCGATCCCACAGGAGATCCAGCTCAGCCGGAGCAATCAAGCGACCGCTGCCGCTGCCACTCACCGGCACGCCGTTCGCCGCCGCTCGCCGCGCATCCAGCCACTTGGCAATCTCAGCTTGCATCGCGGGCGGCGCGTGGATCACCAGAATGCCTCGCTTGCCGGTCCAGTTGGCGAGGTAGCCGCCACGATCCACCCACACGGCACGCTGCACGGTGTCCTGCATCGCGGTCACCAGTTCAAGCGCGAGTTTCTCGGACTCCTCCGTCGGCTCGCCACTCGCCTTCACGAGGTCGCGGATGTCGTACATCGTGAGCACGGCGGGCTCGTCCATCCCTGCCTTGGATTGGTCGGGGACTGCGTCGCCGTCGACATCCTGGACGCGGACGTCCGCGCCGTCGACACCTGGGACGACGCCGTCGCGAGTCGAATCCTTCGGCGCGTCCACGACCAAGGCAACGCCGGGCGAGTGTGCACCCGCCTCGAATCCGGCCGTCAGCGTGGCCGCCGGTTCTGCCGCTGGCGGCGGAGGCGGGGCAGCTGGCGTGCGCGCGGGGGCAGGGGCTCCGCTCGGGCCACCGCCACCGCCGGATCCACCGCCGCCAAACGCGCCGCCTCCGAGGACGGGAGAAGAGACGGCCAATCCTCGATCAACCGCGCCATCGGAGCGGCGACCTCTGAACTCCACGCTTGCCGGCCGTGCGCTCGGCGCCGGGGTCATCACCATGACGCTTCCAACAGTGGGTGCGTTGGCGGCGGGACTCGGCACCAGAGTCACCAGAGTCCCCGTGGACGCAACCACTGACTTGTTGCCAGCGGCCTTGCCGAAGAACACTTCGCCGCCGGCCGACACGCGATCAACCACACGGCTGGCCGACTCCAGCACTGAGAGCTCGGACGACGCGAGTTCCACCTCATCGACCACCTCGCCCGCCTGCTGCGCCTGGCGTTTTAGCTCCCGGTGCACTTCAGCCAACCGCTCCAGTTCGCGTCCGGGCGCCTGCCGGATCTCGCCGAAGAAGCCCTCCCATCGCAACCCCTGCGGGAACTCGATCGGCACATGCACCAGCATGGCCTTGCCGCCCACGGTCACGCGCGCGCGCTCCACCGCGATGAAACTGGTGAACGGCGTCATGATGTGGAACGATTCACCCAGCGAGACAACTTGCTGCGTGATGTCCATCGGCACCGAGCCCTGCTCCACCGCAGCCAAGTGCGGCAGCAGAACCTGGTCTACCTTCGCGCGCGCCCAGAGTGGCTTGCAGACGTCGTGCGCCGACTCCATGACGGGCAAGTTCAGCTGCACTCGACGCTCCCACGGGCCGGCTGCGGTGGTGCCTCGAATGACGACCGCTCCCACGCCGCTGCGCGCGTACCGGCCCTTGATGACGAGTGGCTCCGCATCGAAGAGGTCCGGCATCGCGGTGAGCGATGGCAGCACATCCTGGACCGCCACCCCCTCAAACTCCACGGCGATGTCGGTGAGCACCGGAGTCTGGATGCGCTTGACCAGCCGTTCCACCGCGGCGTCACCGTCATCGGCCAGAAGCACGACTTCACTGGTGCCACGCCCCGCCGCGGCCATCGAATCGATGAGCCAGCGATTGACGCTGTTGCCGATGCCCAGCGAGAAGACTCGAGTGGACCCGGCGTTGTCGTGGATCGCCTGCACGATCGCCTGGTCGTTCCCGACATACGCATCGGTCAGGAACACGACGACTCGAATCGGGTCGGCGCTCTTGTCGGCAAACGCGAGGGTGTCCGCCTTGAGCCGGCGCTCCCCGTTGACGGTCTCCCATCGACCCTTGGCGTCGATGAACACGCCGTCAGGCTGGAGCACGGTCGGCAAGGAAGTGCCAGTTGCCACGGGAATCGCAAGGCCATCCCGCACGCGAATCGAGAGCGCGCCGCTCCCGTCCGCGAGGATCGACGAGTACGGCAGGCGGACCTTGACCGCACGGCCATCCGCCGGGAGGTCTGCCAGCTGCGCCGGAGTGATCGCGCCGCCGGCACCACCGGCCGAACCAGGCCGCGCCAGCGCCGCGTTGATCGCGGCCATCATCTCGGTGCCGCCGCCGGCGCCGCGGGCATCGACGAATCGCAGCGCCTCCGCGACATTCGCCTCGCTTCCGGCACGTGGCTCCGGCCACATGACCGTCGTCGCACCGGCGAAAGTGATGACATTGAAGGTGTCCTGTGGACGCAGTCTCGCCACGGCCTTGCGCATGAGCTCCTTGCTCTTTTCGTGAGGGAAGCCGCTCATCGAACCGGAGGTGTCCAGGACGAAGACCACCTCACGCCCGCGGATCGCCGCGGGATCAACCGCAGCCCGCGCCGGCGGGTTGAGCACGATGGTGAAGAAGCCGTCGGTCTCCACCCAGGTGGCCGCATCGCCGGTCGCGCCCTTGGACTCGTCTGGCACCAGCGCGGGCCGACCGCCTGAGATGAAGATCGGCTCGGCGTGGGCGAACACGCCCTCGGTGATCGCATCATCCTGGAGTCGCCACGAGAGCACGAAGTCGCGGTTGGGGATCGATGCGCCGCCCGCCAGGCTCACGCTTCGCTTGGCCAACACTCCGGGAGCGAAGTTGAGGTCCTCCACGATGCTGTGCAGCGTGCTGTCGATGTCCGTGATGCCGGGGCCTCCGGAGTCGATGTTGACGCGGATGGAGACGTCATGCCCCGCGCGTTGCGTCGGAGGCGCCGGCATCGGCGTGATGCGATTGGCGTCGGGCACTTGGTCCGTCGGTGGTGAAAACGCCGCGCCGGGCAAGGCGGGGGCCCAGCACATGCGGTTGTTCACCACGCACAGCCCACACCGGAACACCTGGCATGATTCCTTCGACTGGTTCGCGTAGGTGACCACGCACCGAACTGGTTCCTCGCCCGCGCACGCGGCACGCGCCTCCTCGCTGGCATCCACCGACTGCGCAGACTCAAGTCGCGTGAGCAACTCCGCCGCCGCAAATGGCGCCCCTTCCGGCACCTCCACCTGGCAGGGCCCCAGCAACACGGCTCCGCGCGCGGCCACCACGCCTGGCGGCAACGGCGTCGCGAGCGTGGGAACGCCAGGGACATATCGCGGCCCCACGACCGTCGGGAAGTCAAAGGTGTAGACGCCATCGCGCGCGGCGAGCGTCTCCACATACGAGATCTCCACCTCAACCGTCGCATTGGGCTCGATGTTGGCGACACTCTGCGTGAAGATGTTGGGTCGCTCCTGCTCCAGGAGACTGGCCACATAGCCCGCCTCGCGCGCGCTCTCATACATCTGCCGAGCCACGCCGCGCTCCTTCACCTCGCCATCGACCACGCGCTCGCCCTCGGGCGTGATGATGCGCATGCGCATGCGATCCACCGCCGAGCGATGCGACAGCGGGAAGGTGTAGACCGCCTCGATCTTCTGTGGGTACGCGTTGGTGTAGGTTTGCTTGACCGTCACGCGCGTGAAGGGGCCAGCCACATCGGCCACGACATCGGTGTGCTGCAAGGGGCAAGGCCCGATGACGCGACCCGTGGGATCAAGCGCATCCAGTCGGCCGCCCTCGGGCACCATCATGAGTCCGCCGGAGGCGAATGCTCCTCGGTCGGTGCCGCCTTGCGAGGCGAAGAAGCCGACGAGCGCCACCAGCGCGATCATCGCGGCCAGCGAGAGCCACTGGCGAATCGGTGATTTGGTTCGCGGCGCAGCCTGGCGTGATCGATCAACCGCCGCCAGAATCTGGTCACGGCTGGCCGCAGCGCGGGATCGATGATCCTCGTGCCAGGCACGCAACTGCGCATCGAGTGCGTCCCGCGGTGGCTGGGCGTCGTCGTCGTGGCGTGGATCATTCGGCGTGCGTGTGGAATCGTTCATGATGCAACTCCCGTGGACTGTGCCAACTGTGCGCGCAAGTGCGCGCGGGCTCGATTGACCAACTTGTAGAAGCCGCTGCGCGAGAGCCTGAGCGCTGACGCCGCCGCGGTCACCGGATCGTGTTCCAGGTAATAGATGTGGATGGCGACGCGTTCTTCATCCGGCAACGAGTCGATCGCCGCAGTGAGGGCCGCGCTGGCCTCCGCGTGCTCGAGGCGTGCGACGACCGCCGTTCCCGAGTCCGTGCGATCGTGGTGTTGCGCAACCTGGATCATGGCCTGCTCCTCATGGCGGGACCGGCGCCCCGCAGTTCGTCGATGTTCCTTGCACACCAATCGCGCGATGGCGTAGAGCCACGACCGAAAGCCGCGGCAGTCGGTGACATCGCCAAGCCGGGCGTTCGCGCGGATGAATGTCTCCTGGCACGCGTCCTCGGCGTCCGCCACACTCGAACCCTCCCGCCGGCAGAGCGCCAGCACCACGGGGGAGTGGCGGTCATAGAGGCGAGCGAACGCCGAAGCGTCACCGCTCGCAAGGTTGGCGAGGTCTGCGCAATCATCGTGCAACAAGTCACTCATGGCGGTGGGGTCGATTGTGTCTCAGGAAATCCAGAGAATCTGATCGCGACACGTCGGGAGAGGGGATTCAATAGTCCGATAACACCGCGTCGCCAACTCCATAGCCTGAAGCGCCATGAAAACCCACGTGTTTCCATTGACATCCGTTGCGGACGGGGTGAAATTCACTCATGGCTACGTGGATCAATCGGGACTGCCGCCTGTGGATGGTCGGCGCATGGGTGTTCGGGCTCGCCCAAGTGGCGCTCGCCGACACGATTCTCGTTCCTTCGCAAGTGGCCTCGGTGGGACTGGCGATCGAACTGGCCCACGATGGCGACCAGATCTTTGTCGACCCGGGAACCTACTTCGTCAATGCGCTCTCGACTGATGGAAAGGCCATCACCATCCGCGGCGCGGTCGACGCAGCTGGCCACCCCGTGACCACCCTGGATGCCGGCGGTGGGACTGGCGTGCTCATTGTGTCGGATGGCGAGGGACTCGCGACTCGATTCGAGAACCTGGTTTTCCAGAACGGCTCATCCTTCGACGGCGGCGGCGCGTACATCGAATACGCCAGCCCAACGTTCGTGAACTGCTCGTTCCAGTCGTGCAACGCCCTTCGTTACGGTGGCGCTGTCTACCTGTTCCAATCGTCGGCCACCTTCACCCGCTGCCACTTCCGGAACAATTGGGCTGGCTCCATCGGTGGGGCCATCTTTGCTCCTCTTGGGATGGGACCAGCGTTCATCGACTGTGTCGTCTGTGGCTGTGATGCTCCCGAAGCGTCGCAGGCCTTCATTGCAGTTGACGAAGACGACGTTCCGCCAGACATCTGCTTCGCCTCGCGCTGCGATGACTCGAACCTCAATGGACTTCCAGACGAGTGTGAGCCATTCTGGAACACCACTGTCCGAGTCCCGCAAGACGTCCCCACCATTCCGCTCGCGATCGACATCGTGGCCAATGGAGGGACCGTGGTCGTGGGCAGTGGATTGCATGTTGTCACGTCACCACTTGACTTGCGCGGCAAGCGTGTCACCGTGCGCGGGGCGGTCCATGGCGACGGGGCGCCCGACACCACCATTGACGGGGCTGGGGTGGTGCGCCTCCTGCGAATCGAGAATGGCGAGGGCCCAGAATCCGCCATCGAGAACATCCGCTTCATTCGAGGCTTCGCTGCGGACACGGGGGGCGGCTCGCTCCGGATGACGAACTCCTCACCAACCCTCCGGAACTGCGAGGTTGGCGACAGCTCCGCCTCCAACGGAGGTGCTGCATTCATCGCATACGCCGCGCCGCGATTTGAGCGCTGCACCTTCCGGCTCAACAATGCCGTGTACGGCGGCGCATTGTTCCTCCTCGCCTCACACGTCGTGCTTGATGAGTGCCACGTCAGGTGGAACTCTGCCGTTGAGGGCGGGGGGATCTACGTTGGCGTTGGCAGCGCGCTCCTGGTGTCTTGCTCGGATATCTGTGAAAACTACGGGCCGGAGGGGGCGCAGCTGCTGGTGCATGCCAGCGCCATGTTCGACGCCGCGCAATCGTGCGTTGCCGATCTCTGCAACGTGTGCGACACCGACGCCAATGGCATCCCAGACACCTGCCAGCACGCTCACGGCGACGTCAACCTTGATGGAGCGGTGGATGGCGCGGACCTGGTCATCATCCTCGGGTCCTGGGGCTTCCCGCCGCCCGCTGCGGGAGATGCCGACGGCGACGGCGATGTCGACGCGGAAGACCTCGCCGCCGTGTTGGCTCACTGGGGTGCGCTGCGGTAGTCGGGGCTCCGTTCGGCCAATGGGGTGGCGGCCAACCACAACGTCCGACCTCGGTTATCGGTGGAAATGTCACCCTCAGGGGCACATTCTCACCGATAACCGCGCGCGGACGTTGACGTGAGCCTGCGGCAGCGCCCCGGACAAACAGTTGAACAGTCACACCGCCCGGGGCATCCAGACGGTCTTCAGCTCCACCATCTGGGCGAGAAATGTCGGCGTGCGGAGCAGTTCGATTCGATCGCCCGCCCCGTGCACGTGCACACGCTTCATGTTCTCGGCGGTGCCGGCCTGGAGCGTTGTCTCGATGGTCGAACCCGCCCCGTCTCCACCCTTGCCACCGTTCCCACCCTCGCCACCGTCCCCAAGCCACGCATGCACCACCCGAATGTCCCGATGCGACGCGATGATGCCGGCGAGGGATGAAGCAAGCTCGGAAGGATCGGCAGTCAGCACATTGACCACACCTCCAGGAACATCGGAGCACGAGCACGCTTCGGACACGATGAGGCAGGGGAGGGCGATCTCCGGCGTGGCCACGACCACCACCGAGTTCCCCATCGCCATCGCAGCGCCGATGGCTGCGCAGACCTCCGCAAACGAACCCTGGGCCACCAACGCCACAACCCCCGCAGCCTCCACGCTGGTGAAGTTGTAGAAGGGGCCGGCGACGGGATTCTGGCTCCCGAGCACCATCGACGCCTTGTCGGCCCAGCCAGCCATCGACACCAGCGAGTCCAGTGCGTCCGCCACCTCCCGAGCAGCCTCGCGCCTTCCGCAGCCGGTCGCCACGCGGCACGCCGCCGCCAGTTCCTCGTGGCGCGACTGGAGCATCTCCGCGAGTCGATACACCACCTGGCCACGCAAGAAAGGCGTCGCCTTGGCCCACGAGCCTTGCGCACCGCGCGCCGCCTCCACTGCCTCGCGCAGGTCCTTGCGGCTCGCAGCGCACAAGTGCGCCACCAGTTCGCCCTTCACATCCAGGAGGGGCATCGTCTTTCCGCTCTCGCCGCGCGGGTACGCGCCGCCGATGAACAGCTTCCAGGTCTTGACGACTTCTGCGCGTTCGGTCGCGCGTCTGCCTGCGCCGGTGGCCGCTCGCGAAGCCGCGTCGGTGGTCGTGCGCGCTGGCGTCGTTCGACGGCTCATCGACCACCCTCCTCGCCCACGCGCAGGTAGGCCAGCAAGCCCTGCTTGCCACCCTCGCGACCGAAGCCGCTCTCCTTCACGCCGCCAAATGGGCTGGCAGGATCGAACTCGTTGAAACAGTTGAGCCACACGACGCCCGCGCTGAGCTGCTTCGCCATCTCGTACGCCTTCGATGCCTTGCTGGTCCACACGCCCGCACTCAACCCGTACGGCGTGTCGTTGGCGCGAGAGGCCGCCTCGGCGGGCGTGCGAAATGTCAGCACACTGAGCACGGGCCCGAAGATCTCTTCACGCGCGACCGTGTGCGCCGGCTGCACGCCGGTGAACAAGGTCGGCGCATGCCAGTACCCCTTCGTGGGAAGCGAACCGCCCGCGACGAAGCACTCGGCACCCTCGCGCACGCCGGCCTCGCAGTACCGTCGAATCGTCGCCAACTGCGCAGCGCTGTTGATGGCGCCAAGATCCGTGTTCTTGTCCAGTGGGTCGCCGACGCGGATCTGGGCCATTCGTTCTCGCAGCCGCGAGATGAACTCCGCTGCAATCGATTCCTCCAGGAACAACCGGCTCCCGGCGCAGCACACGTGCCCTTGGTTGAACCAGATGCCGCGCACGACGCCTTCGATGGCCTGATCGATCGGAGCATCAGCAAACACGATGTGCGGACCCTTGCCGCCCAGCTCCATCGTGATCCGCTTGCCAGTCCCGGCACACGCCGCCACGATGCGCTTGCCGACGGAGGTGCTTCCCGTGAATGCAACCTTGTCCACATCCGAGTGCTCCACCAGCATCCGGCCGGTCTCGCCCGCACCCGTGATGATGTTGACGACACCCGGCGGGCAATCGCACTCTTGGAAGATCTCGGCGAGCCGAAGGGCGGTGAGCGATGTCGTCTCCGCGGGCTTGAGCACCACCGTGTTCCCGCACGCCAGCGCCGGCGCGATCTTCCACGCGGCCATGAGCAGCGGGAAGTTCCAGGGAATCACCTGCGCGCACACGCCGACAGGCCGAGGCCCGTCGCCGCCTGTCGCGTAGCGCAACTTGTCCGCCCACCCCGCGTGGTGGAAGAAGTGCGCGGCCACCAAGGGGAGATCCACGTCGCGGCTCTCCTTGATCGGCTTGCCGCCGTCCATCGTTTCCAGCACCGCCAGTTCGCGCGATCGCTCTTGGATGCGCCGCGCCACCCGGAACAGGAGCTTGCCTCGCTCGATTGGCGCGGCCTTCCTCCACGACTTGAGTGCCTTGCGCGCGGCTGATACCGCTCGATCCACATCCTTTTCGCCAGCTTCCGCTACGCGAGAAAGCACCGACTCAGTGGCCGGATTGGCTGTGTCAAACCACGCCTTGGACGCAGGCTTCACCCACTCTCCGCCGACAAAGAGCTTGTGCTCAGGCGCGATCGATACCTTCAGCGATTCCGGCGCCGTGGCATAGTCCCACGGCGCCGGCGAGGTCGCTGGTGTCACCGCCGTTGAGCCGGAATCAGGCGTCGTCATCAGAGTCGCCGACCTGGCCGCCGTCTTGGACATCCTCATCCAACTGCACGTTGACATCGACGTCGACGGCGCCGCCGCCTCCAGCCATCGCCTGTTCCATGGCGGCCCTGATCTTGGCGTGCATCTCGGGCGTGAGTGCGCCATCGAAGTTCATGGCCTTGCCATCGGGGCCGACGATCATGACCTTGCTCCTGACGGTCGCGTTGCCAAGATTCAATCCCGCGACGTCGACAGGGCCACTCGCCGCATTCCACCGCATCACCTGGACATCCACGTCGCCGCCGCCACAGTCTGGAGTGGGCGGAGTGGGCGGGGTTGGTGGGCAGCAGGACGCGCCGCCAGAGCCGCCACGTGGACCGCCAAATCCACAGTCGCCGCCGGGACCGCAGTCAGGTCCGCCGATGAACACGCCGCACGGCCCGTTGGAGCCACCAGTCAGGAAGCATCCACCGCCACCAGCTCCACACCGCTTGCCGCAGCAGACACCAAGCGCAAATGAAGCCGCACACAGCAGCACGACGATCAGGCACGTCAGCCAGCAACAGAGTCGCGCGGTCTTCTTCTCAAGCGCGCCGATGCGGCCGTCGCAACAATTGTTCTTCGATCCAGAATCGCAGCACGAGTCGCTCATGGGGTCTCCTTGAAGGGTTGACATTTCTCGTCCAGTCGAACAGGCCGACCATCCTACGCACTCCCACGCGCAGACCATCCGATACGCTCCACCCATGCGAGTCCTTGCCATCGACGTCGGCGGAACCAATGTCAAGGTTCGAGTCCCGGATGTGGAGGAGAAGCGGCGCTTCCCGTCGGGGAAGGCGCTCACCGCGCAGCAGATGGCCGATGGTGTCAAGGAGATCGCCAAGGACTGGGCCTACGACTGCGTTTCGATCGGCCTCCCCACCCCCATCGACCATTGCAAGCCCGTGCACGAGCCCCATAATCTCGGCGGCGGCTGGGTCGACTTCGACTACGCCAGCGCCTTCGGCGTGCCCGTCCGACTCATCAACGACGCTGCGATGCAAGCGCTGGGCCATGACAACGGCGGACGCATGCTCTTCCTCGGACTGGGCACCGGCCTGGGCACGGCCATCGTCGTGGACCATCGCGTGCTGCCGTGTGAGTTGGCGCACCTGCAGTTCCGCAAGGGCAAGACCTTTGAGGAGGAAGTGGGCGAGGCGGCGCTCGAGCGCAAGGGGAAGGAGAAGTGGGCCAAGCGCGTCGTCGAGATGATTGAAGCACTCCGCTCCGCCATCCAGGTTGACGAGGTCGTCATCGGCGGCGGCAATGTCCGCAATCTCAATGAGCTCCCCAAAGGATGCCGGCGGGGCGAAAACGAACTTGCCTTTGAGGGAGGCTTCCGACTCTGGCGCAACCCGTGGACCGCCGCGCTCGACGCGGATGAGCACGTGCTGGCGCCCCTCCCTGGTTGAATTGATCAGATTCGACCAAAAAAACGTCGATTCCGATCAGCCCAACGGGGATGGGGCAACCCGCCGCCGCGCGCAGACGACCACCATCCCGCCGCCCACCACGACCATCACCACCGAGATGAACATCGGGAGCGTCATTGGGCCCACATAGGAGACCCCCGAGTCCGGCTCCCGGAACTGCTCCGTGACCTCGCGCAGCACGCCGTAGGTGATGAGGAACCAGCCGGCCACAACGCCTGGCTTGCGCGGCTTGAGCCACACCAGCGCCAGCACGCCCATCAAGATCGGCCCATCCGTGATCGCCTGGAAGAAGTTGCTGGGGTAGTAGGCGGTGAGGGCGGGTTCCAGCGCATCGATGACGGCTCGATTCCCGGAGTAGCACGCTTGCACCACATACTGCGGCCACTGCGCGCTCAACGCCTCCGTTCCACCAGCGCCGCCGCCGCCACCCGAGGCCGCCAGTGCCGCCCGGGCGGGTTCGGCCAGGGACAGATCGAAGCTCGGCTCGTAGACCTGTGTCGGGTACTTGACGCTCCACCACGGGGCGCTCGCCTGCATCGATTCCGGCAGCGCGCGACCCCACAGCTCGCCGTTCACCCAGTTGGCCAGCCGGCCAAACATCAGTCCCGGGCAGCAGATGAACGCGGAGCAGTCCATGACATGAAGCACTGGGAGGCCACGCGTCCGCGCAAACCAGATCACCGCGACCGCCACGCCGGCCATCCCGCCGTGGCTGGACATGCCACCCTTGTGGATCTCCAGGAGTCCCCAGAATGGGAAGCTGGAACCAAAGGTCCACAGGAGCGATGGCTCATACAACACAACATGGCCAACTCGACCACCCACCAGCACACCCAGCACCATCGCCGTCACGAAGTCATCCGCGTTGCGGACCGTCATCATGGATCGCCCGGTCCTGGCCATCCACCGCAGGACCATCCACGCGACGATGAATCCGGTCAAGTACGCCAGCCCATACCAGCGCACGCCCATGCCGGGCGAAATCTCCAGCGCGAATGGGTCCAGTGTGTGAAGGATCGATGCCATGAGGATCGGACGCGATGAAGCGCGGCAGCCTATCCCGCAACACCCGATCGCGCTACGCTCACGCCGTGAGCAGCGCACCAACGCCCGATGCAACGCCCGATGCCCGACCCGCCTCGTCACCGGCTCCCGCACTCGGTCCCGCCGAGTTCCATCGATCCGAAGGTGAGGGAGACCTCACCGCTGCGCTTCGGCACCTCGCGGCTGGGGCCAGCCTCTCCTATGAGGACACGGTGACGGCCTTCACCTCGATGATGCGAGGCCGCGCACACCCGGCGGAGGTGGGCGCACTGCTGGCCCTCCTCGCCACGCGCGTTCCCACCGCCGAGGAGTTGGCCGGTGCGGCCAGCGTGATGCGCCTGCACTGCGACCCCGTCCCCACATCGCTCCCTCGCGAGGCGATCCTGGACACAGCCGGCACCGGCGGCGCGCCAAAGACATTCAATGTTGGTACAGCGTCTGCGATCGTCGCGGCGGCGTGCGGGGCTCGAGTCGCCAAGGCGGGCAACAAGTCGCGGACGGGTCGAGGAAGCGCGGAAGTCCTGGAAGCCCTCGGCGTCAACATCAACGCCACGCGCGATGTCCAGCGCACCTGCCTGGAGCAGGTCGGGGTCTGCTTCTGCTACGCGGTGCAGCACCACCCGGCGGCCAAGCATGCGATGCCCGTTCGCAAGATCCTTGGCTTCCCCACGATCTTCAATCTGCTGGGTCCGCTCACCAATCCAGCCGGCGCCGGCTGCCAGCTCATGGGCGTGTACGCCAAGCAGTTTGTGGAGCCGGTGGCGGGCGCGATGATCCGGCTTGGCACGCGCCGCGCGCTCGTCATTCACTCCCTTGATGGACTGGATGAGATTTCCACCGGGGCCGACTCCATCATGGTGAGCGTGCGCGATGGTCAACTGGAGCGCGGCCTCTTCCACCCCGAAGAGGTGGGCATCTCCAAGAGCAACCCGCTCGCGCGCGTGCCAGACAGCGCCTCGCAGGCCGCCGAATGGATCATCGAACTTTTTGATGGCTCGATGCACGGAACCGCTCGCGACATGCTGGTCATCAACAGCGCTGCCGCCCTGGTCGCCGCCGACTTTGCCCGCGACATGCGCCACGGGGTGGACCTGGCGCGCGAGGCCATCTCTTCCGGCGCCGCCGCGGGAACGCTTGACCGGCTCATCGCCGTGAGCAACGGCCACCACGACCCAGCCGAGCATTGACGCACACAATCGTCGCCGCAGCGCGCAGGCGGGTGCGTGTGGCACCAGAAGAAAAAAGGTGTGCCCGTGGGTGTGTGCCGCATTCCATGTGATGATGCGGCTTGATGGATGTCCAACGAGAAGAGTGCCTCCCACTCACGGTCGCGTGGGGCTTGTGGCTTGGCTGTGGCTGTGGCCTGGCCTGTGGATGGACACAATCGTGGGCACCGTGGTTGCTCGGGGGCGTCGGTGTCGCCGCACTGTCGATTGCTTCCTTCGTGTACATCGTGCTCCACCACGAACCATTGGCGCCTGATGTCGCCTCCAGCGCCCGGCGAGCACTCCACGCCTCGATCGTCTTGGTCGCAGCGGCCGTCGGCCTCCAGTTGGCCCACGTCGAGCGTGAACGATGGCGCGAGACGATTGGCCAGCTGCCGGTCGAGGGCATCTTGACTCGAGCCACCATCGCCATCGGCGAGCCGCGTGCCAACAAGTCACGTTGGAAGCAAGGTGATCCGGTGCATGGCGGTGAACTCCTCTCGATCAATGGCCACCCCATTCGGCGCCCCGTCAACCTGGAGTTTGAGTTGGCGACGCCCGTGGACGACCATGTCGCCCGACGCGCCGCCCTTGCCTCGATGCCACAACCCGGTGAAGTGATCGACACCATGACCTGGTGGAAGCCGCCGAGGGCTTTCGGCGGTGCGGAAGCCACGGCCAGATCGGTGAGGGGATCAGCGGGCACGATGATCATTCCAGCCACTGGATGGCGCCCGGCACGGCCATCGTCGCCAGGTGAATGGCTGGCCGCCATGCGTTGCCGGGCTCGAGCCGCGACCGGGCGAGCCCTTCGAGCCGCCAGCGCGCCGTGGCCTGAGCGAGAATCGCGCTCGATCCTGGCCTGCATGGTGATCGGCACCGAACGCGAGGGGGCGGCTCCTGCGCTGGCTGATTTTGCGACAACGGGGCTCACGCACCTCGTGGCGATCAGTGGATTCAATGTGGCGATCCTGGCTGGTGGCCTGCTCTGGCTTGGCCGTTGGTTTCTCCTGCGCCATCGCGGCCGCTCGATCCTGCTGCTGGTCGGAGCCGTGCTCTTCGCGCTGGCCGTGCAGCCGGACATTTCCGCCACGCGCGCAGCCATGATGGGCATCGTCGCGGGCATGGCGGCGCTGGCTGGACTGCATTTCACGCCGCATGCGCTCTTGGCGTGGGTGGCCATCCTGCTCATGGCGGACGATCCACACGCCTCGCTCCGGCCAGGCTTCCAGATGAGCTTCGTCGCCGTCATCGCGCTGCTTGACGCACAGCGGATCGACCACAACCTCATCGATGAACGCTGGCGAACCCGTTCTTTTGGCCACGGCCTGCTCGCCGGCGCTGCGCTGGCGTTCATACTCAGCCTGCGAGTATGGCTCGCCACCATCCCCATCGTCTGGTGTCACTTCGAGGTGGTTGCCTTCTGGGGTCCATTGCTCACGGTCGTGGCCTCACCGGCCGCTGCCGGCGGCATCGTGTTGGGGTCGATCGCCGTCGTGGCCGCCATGCTCTCGCCCGCCATCGGAACATGCTTCGCGATGCCGGCCGCGGCGTGTGCGTGGGCGCTCACGTGGGTCGCCCACGTTGGCGCAGCCATCCCGGGGGCGGCGATCGCCATCACCCTCCCGGACTCCGTTGCGTGGATCACGCCCCCAACCACGCTCGCCGTGACACTGCTCTTCCTGTGGGTCGCCCGTCAGCCCGTGGGGCTTGCCCTGCGGCGGCCGGTGAAACGATCCTGGGCGCTTGGTGCATCGCTTGGAGCATCGCTTGGAGCATCGCTCGGTGCGTCGCTTGCTGCATCGCTTGCTGCCGCGCGTGTCGCGTCGATCAGCAAGCCCTCTCGCAGGTCCACTCGATCGCCGATGGGGCCATCGCCACCCTCGCGGAACTCGATGGTGAACGGCCCGCGTTCCAATCGAGCCTCCACCGTGACGCCCCGGCGCGGGTCACGCCATCCAGGGGTGATGGAGGCGGCGGCGGGGGTGACGGATGTGCCATGACTCTCCGTGACGTGCGACGCGCCAACCATCGGCCACTCGGCCACCACGTGGCCTTGCTGCCACACGGCGATCACGCCGTTGACACGCGGGCTCTCCGCGAAGGCACGGCAGTTGATCACTCCCACATTGAACGGCATCACCCCCTCCACCCTTGATGGTGCGTCCATCCGGATCTCGCCCGCACGAAGTGGCTCCCGGCTTGGCCGTTCGGCGGTCTCGGCGTCTATCGCTGGCGCTTGTGCCGCGGGGAGCACGCCGGCCACCGCGCTCCTCGACTGGATCGCCTCCGAGAGTGGCTGCACACGCCTTGAATCGAACAGCGTCGACGACCCCGCCGCCACCTGCCCAAGCTTCCGCTGCCACGAGCGTGCAATCGCCCCCGGTGCCGCAGCGTCCACGATTGTTCCGTCGGCCAGCCAGTGGCGGGGGCTTCCTGGTGAGGATGGCGACCCAACGAGCCACACGCTCTCCACATCCGCCGATTCCAGTGCCCGTCGCGCCGACACAGCCCCATCCACGTCAACCACGATGCGATCGCCAATCGACGCGACGACCCCCTTCACGCGATCGCCATTGGTCAGTGTGACGACATCTTCGGTGATCGCTTCGCCTGGTCGACTGGCCACGGCCGTGGGCGTGAACTGGATGGCACGCACCCACTCGAATGGGAAGGCCATCACCCCCAGCAGCTCGTGCCGCCACAACAGTGTCTCGTCCGGCACTTCGACGCGCGCCTCCTCCTCCAACAGGGACCGTTCAAGCGACGTGGCCAACGCGCCGGGAAACCGCTCGCCGGTCCAGAGAATGACCTCGGACCACGGCATCTCAATGGCCCGATCCGCCAGGACGGCAACCACTGTCCCGTCGGAAACGATCTCGTCTGTGGCGGGAGCGCGAGTGGACAGCACCATCGAAGTCGCAGCCACGCCAAGCAGGAGTGCGCGGCCCCTGGCCTGCACGCCTTGGTGTGGTGTCGTGCGCCGTGTTGGACGCGTCATGTTCATCGCTGGAAGATGGGGAGGTATCGCTTGGGCATCTGCATGATGATGAGCGCCATCGCGGTCGCGTAGGGTTCTCCGGCGCTGTGGTCCATCCAAGTGCCGGCGTCGGTCTGGAGATCCACCAGCTCATCGCGGACCGCTGGCCACCACGACGCCCAGCGCTCGCCGCCAGCCAAGTACATGGCCTGCGCGGCGTAATAGTGCCCATAGAAGTAGTGCGCCTGCGAGAAGGGGCCACCTCCGCCGATCACGTTGGATTGCTCGATGTAGCCCAAGCCCCGCTCGATGGACTCGTCATCGTGGATCCCGGCATAGAAAAGGCTCGCGACCCCGGCTGCGGTGCGGGGCCATCCACTGCTGCCGGGGCCCATCGTGTAGCGGAAGCCGCCGTCGGGATTCTGGCACTGCCGGACGTATCGCACGGCGGCGTCGATGGCGTCCTTGGGAATCTTGATCCCCGCATTGCGCGCGCTGCGCAACGCCATGATCTCGCAGATGGTCACGGAGATGTCGGCGTCGTTGGGCACGGGGTTGTAGCGCCAACCACCCTCGTCATTCTGGCTGGTCTGGATAAGTCGCACGGCGCGCACCAGGGCATCCCGCAGACGCGGGTCGCCTGGATCCATGCCATACACCTCGCCAAGGAACAGGGTCGCGAAACCGTGCCCATACATCGGCCCATGGCTGGATGGATCCGCGATCAACCCGCTGTCGTTGACGCTCTCGAGCACAAAGTCAAGTGCCTTGCGGACCTGCTCGGCGTACGGCCCACGCGTGGGTGTATTGCCATCCGCCATGAAGGCCAGCCCGCAGAGCGCGGCGATGCCGGCGTGCCGGCCGTATCGACCGCGCCCAAAGGACCCGTCTGGATTCTGGAGTTCCGCCAGGGCCTTAAGGCCGCGTTCCACCGAGTCCAGCATCGCTGGCGTGATCTCGCCGACGGCGGGCGTGCTCTCCGCACCGCGGCTTGCTTCCTGACTGGGTGCCGTTGTTGGCCCGGTCCCGGTCCCTGTCGCCGTCCCCGTCGCCGTCCCCGGGACCACCTGCGCGGCGATCAGGCTGGCACATGCGATTGCCGCGAACATCATCGACGGCTCTCCTCGGCAATGCGGCGGAAGTACGCCTCTGTCCAGGCACGATAGGGAGTGCTCATTCGTTCACGCAAGCCCTGTCGAAGCACGTCCCGGACCCGTGGTGGCAGCGAGCCCCACTCAATCGCCGTCGCTTCCATCGCACCGGAGGCGTCGCCATCGACACGATCGGGCATGTGGTCGGCATCCTGCTCCCCGTTGGCCTGGTCCTGCCGTCGATCACCCTTGTTCCGCTCGCCCGACTGCGCTTGCTGGCTCCCATCCTTGTCCGCCATCTTGTCTTGTGGCGACTGGCCGCCCTGCCCATCCTGCTGTTGCGGCTTGCCCGACGAAGACCCGCTCGACGACGACGATTGACGCTGCTGCTGCTGTCGCTCCGCATCGGCAAGCAGGTCATCGATCATCTTCGCCGCACGTTCCTGGAGGCGCTGCGTTGCCAGTGAATAATCCTCATCCCCGATCGCCTCACTGGCCTGCTCAAGCAGGTATTGGACCTTCCGCATTCGATCCACGGGCTTTCCATCCGAGAATGCCTCGTCCAGTTCGCCCGGCCGCACCCCATCTGCCGATTGGCTGTTGGCTCCCTCCTCGATCACCACCAGGCCCAACAGTTCGTCCAGCGACTTCAGTTGTGGCGTGAGGTCTCTGGCGGCGTCAGCGTCGCCTTCACCTGCAGCAGCATCGCCACCCTGCCCAGCCTGGGTGTGGGGCGCGACAGCCGCGCTGGACGTGGAGGCGGCCACTGGCAACCACGACGCCAACGCCAACACCAACACCAACGCCAACGCCGAAATCGATCTCGATCTCGACGTCGATCTCGATCTCGACCTCGATGCCAACGCGCAATGCCTGTCCGTCGCCGCCATGAAGTTTGGTCTGCGTCTCATGATCGGCACTCCGCCAACTCACTACTTGTCGGCCCGTCCTTCAAGTTTCGGACATCCCGACCAGAAGGCAAGCCGAATCCGTCTGGTATTTCGCGGATTCCGGGGCCAGCGCCGGCAGGGTCTCGCTCTTTCGTCCCTCCTGGGGCACGTGTGCCGGTCCCGGGCGCCCCATCCTCGCCACCCTTCTCCTCCAGTTTGTCGGCCAGATCCTGCACCAGCTTGGCCACCGACTTCTGTCGAGCCGCCAAGTCGGCCGCCTCGCCGCGCCTTGGGGGCGATCCCTCTGAAATCTGGCGCGTCCGCCGGCTCAGGTGCCCTTGCAGCGACTTGAGCAACTTGAGCTCAGCAGCTGGCGGGAGTTCACCTTCCTCCGGCCCCGAACCGCCGCCACCGGCACCCTGGTCACCGCCGGCGAGCTGGTCTCGCCCAAATCGATCCCGTGCCTGTGACTCGCTGGCCAGCGCATCGGCAATGCTCACGATGACGTCTCGGACCACTTCCACGTCGCCAGTGACGAGGTCATCCACTCGACCTTCATTGAGCGCGGAACCGGCAGACATCGCCGCCTCGCGTGCCACGCGGTGTGCCTCCTGGAAGGCTGCGCTTGCGCCAACATCGGGTTCCGACGAAATCGCTTCCAACTGCTCCAGCACACTCGATTGCTGGGTCGACAGTTTCTTGGACTCCATGAGCAGCCGCCGTCCGCCCAACGCACCGTCCCGAGCGGCCACCACCCCCTGGACCACGGCTTCTTGCTCTGGCAGCAAGGCCAGGTACTTGCCTCGCAGGGCCTTGAGCCGTTGTTGCTGCTGTTGTTGCTCCGCCTGTGCCTCGCGCGCCGTGGCAACGTCCAGCGCCTCTTGCAGGGCGAGTGTGGATCGACCCATCGCTTCGGCGGCAGCGGCGCGATCCGCCGTCGAGGCCCGGAGCATGGTGGCGGCGGTCGATTGTTGCTCGGACGCGCGTGAGATGGACTTCACCATCGACAGGCCATCAGGCCCCAGCGCCCCAGCCTCATCCTGGGCCGCACCCGTGTTGTGGAAGAGCGTGATGATCCCGTCGGCCACGTCGCGTGCAGCCGCCGGCCCAGCGGCGGCCTCCGCGAGCTGTGTGCTCTGTGCCACCAACGCCGTGAGCCGCTCCACCAGGCTGGCCAGCTTTCGCCGGAGCGACTCGAGCTGGAGTTTTTCTTCCTGCTCCAGCGCCTCTTCCATTTGCCCAAGCGCGGCCCTCGCGGCATCAGCCGACTGCTGCGCCTGGTCTTGCTGGTTCTGCCTCGACGCCTCGGCACTTTGCTCGAGTGACTCCGTCAACCCCGCCCGTTCCGCCCGCTGCGCGGCGTCGCGCATGGCTTGCGCCCGCTCTGGGTTGGATTGCGCCATGGCATCCGCCCGCTGCCGAAGCTCGTCAAGCACGTCGCGGGCTTGGTCGGTGGCCTGCTCCGTCTCGCGCGCAGCCTGCTGGGACCGGTCACGATCGCGAGCCCCCAGTTCCTCCGCTCGCTTGCCTGCGCTCTCGGGCGACAGGGCCTCGCGCGCCGCCTGTGCGGCATCAAGGCGCTCCTCAATTCGCTCCATGTCGCGACGCAGGGACCAGAGGTCATCGTCCCGCTCCAAGAGTCCTGCCGCCGTGGCCAGGGCGTCGCGCACGGATCGCTGCGCCTCGCGCGCCTCATTGGACGCCGCTTCGGCGCCAGCCTCGTCGCCCGCGTCCCCTTCCTCGCCGGCACGCTGCATCGCCTCACGCGCGTGCCCGGCTTCCGTCGCGGCCTGTTCCAGTTGCGCGGCTGCTTCCCGCGCCGCCTGCGAGAGTGATTCACCCTCCAGTCCATTCCGCCCCAGTCGATCCACCAGCTGCCGGGCGGCATCACGGGCGGCCGCGATGCGGTCACCAACTTCCACTTGCTGTGCGATGGCACGCCGATCGGTGGCGCTGGCGCGTTCCACTTCCTCCTGCCGGCCATCCGCGCGAACGACCTGGCTCCGGATGGCCTGGGCCGCCGACGCGACATCTTGCTCAAACTGGGCGCGCGACACGACCCGCAGTCGTCGCACGACGCTGGAGACAGGGGGATGGCCCAGTGCCTCACCCGCGAGGTCCTGGGCGAGCACCCGAACTTCAAGTTGGTCACCCGCCACGCAACCGCCGTCCACCGCCGACAGTGAAAGGTGCTGCTTGAATTCGGCGGCGGTCCCCTGAATGGCCTCCCGGATCGACACCACCTGGGTCTGGCCTTCTCCCACACGAATGCGTTCCACCTCCACCGCGCCCCACACCAGGCCAACATCATCCGCCAGCTGGCCCACAATGTTCACGTCGGCCTGCCCAACCACTCGCTCATCCTGCGCCGGCTCCTCCATCGTGGCCGACGGCCGTTCGTCTGGGATGGCATCAACCACCACACGAAGCGCGGATGGTGCACTGAGTCCACGCTGGTCGGTCGGTGTCACGTCCAGGAAATCGTTGCCGAGGACATTCCATGACAGTTTCCAGTGGTCGCCCTCGCACGCCACCGACATCGCCGCGGCTGGTTCGGCGGCACCGCCGCCAGGTCGCCACTGTCTCGACACCCACGCTGCGAAGTCTGCCTCATTGGCACTGTCCGACGGGCAAGGCGGTGCGTTGGCAATCCAGAGCGTGACGTCGATGCGAGAACCCTCCAACGCCGGATCAGCCCGCACCACGACACCGTCAACCACGGCGTCGATGGTCGATTCCGTGGACACGACATCCCGCACCGCAGACGCGTAGGCCGGGGGCTGCACGGTGAGTTGGACCAAGCGCACGGTCGGTGGATCGACAAACCGAACCACCTGCTCCAGGGATTCCGCGTCGTGCGTGCTGAACGTGAAGTCCACCCGTTCAGCCAACCCTGGCTCCAGGAGGAACTCATAGGTGCCATCTGGCTGGCGTGGCGCGATGGCCTCACGGGTTGTCCAGCTGCCATCGACAGCGAGGAGCCTCCATTGGATCAGCACGTCGGTGGTGGCTGGGTCGCCCTTCGTCAGTGCGGCGCGGAGCCGGACGGCCATGCCGCGCGCGGCGTGAGTCATTTCCACCAGTGACTCGACATTGGTGGAGGCTGGCCACCGCGCCGATGACCAGGGTTGCAGGAGCCGCTGGGTCCCAATCGAAGCGAGTTGCCGATCGACCAGCCAAGGCAACGCCGCCACGGCCAACGCCAGCGCCGCCCATTTGGCGTGGCGACCGAGCACATGTCGATCCACGACCCTGGCGTGCCTGGCCTCCCTGAGCGCCGGCATGACGGCTTGCTGGACACTCTCTGCAAACGGTGAAGCCACACGGGTGATCTCGAACTCAAGTGCTGACGCCAGCCTTCCCCGCGTCGAAGGCACGGCACGCTCGATCCGGCGTGCGATGTCCACCAGCCGCGGCCGGAACTGCGTTGCGGGCACGATGAGGCAATGAACACAGGTGAAGAGTGCCGCCACGCCAATGATGAAGTCAATCACCCGGAAGAGTGACGGCAGGACCAACAGCCAGTCCAGTGCCATCAGGGCCACGCCCGCCGCCACGAACCAGGCGCCCACCGAGAGCGCCCGCTCCACGATCAATGCCGCACGGACCCTGGTGCGCACCTCGCGCACCGTTCCCTGGATGGGACCTCGGCTACGCAAGTCGCATCGCCTTCCTCGTGACCCACTCCACGCCCAGCAGGGAGAGCAGGGCCACCAAGACCCACCACACGTGCCACAAGGGCGTGGCCACCACCCGCTCGGACCGGACGCTGCGGTCGGGGAGCAGTGATGGCAACGTGTCGATCACCTCCGGGTTCACCATTGCCCCGCCAGTTCCCTTCGCGAGCGACGCGAGCGACGCATGGTCGGCTGCCGGGTTGGCCAGTTCGTCATCGACTCGTTCCACTGGCACCATTGTCTCCACCCGATCGCCAAGCCGCGGATCATCCAGCACGATTGACCAGGAACCCGCGGTCGTTGGCTCGAATGAACCACTGAACAGCCCACTGGAACCCTGGCGTGTCAGTGGCACGACCCGTCGCTCACCTGCTGGGTCCATCGTGGTGACCGACAGGGGCTCAAGCTCGGCTGGGTCGCGTCGTGAGTCGCGCAGTTGCACCCGGATGGTGCAGGGTCGATCCAGCAAGGCGGGGACTGGTTCAAGCTCGACGGTGGCCGCGGACCCGCGAGCAGCCAAGCTGGTCCTGGCCAACTGACGCACCAACTGCACCCAGAATCGTTCCTGCAGCGTCTCGCCGATGCCGTGACGCCATCGCCACGTCTCATCCGTGCCGACGTAGATCACTTCACCAGCCCCAAATCGCATCAAGGTCACGATGGCCATCGGCTCATGCCCATCCAGCGGGATGGCCTGGGCCAGGACTTCCACGGCGCTCTTGAGGTTGGCGAGTGGCATCGCCTGGCGCCACGCGACACGTGCCCACCGTTGGGCCGGATGGGCCAGTGCCTGGGGCCACCCACCACGCTCGTCCAACCTGAGCACGCCAAGGCGTTCAGCGGCCCTGGTCGGCTGGATGCTCCATGATCCTGCCTCGCCCCGGACCTCCGCGTTGCGGAAGGGGAGCAAGTCCTCGATCGCCGTTCCCCTCCATGACGTCGGGGTCGCTCGCTCGCCACCCATCCACAGGAGGCCGGCTCCGCGTTCGCCGACCGAGCGTCGGAGCGCCTCCACCTGCGTGGGAGACAGGAACGTGCCTGGCACGTCACCGATGATGAAGAGGTCAAACTGCGAGAACTCCTCGTCCGTCTGTGGCATTCGCGCGAGGGGCATGTTCCCCTCCTGCGCGAAATCGAGGTCTGCCGACACCAACATGACGCTGCTCTCGATGGTCTCCTCGCGCACGAGCAGGTTCTTGAGGTAGCGATACTCCCATCGTGGGTAGCCCTCCAGGTACAGCACGCGCAGTGGCTCATCCGCAAACGAAACGTCGACGTCGCGCGAATTGTTCTCCACGACCAGGTCGCCTTCACCGGCATCGACCATGACGCGGAAGCGACGATCGCCTGGGTCACCCGACTGGGCCACCATCATGGTTTCCGCGCGTCCATCGACCCACGCCGACGGCTCGACTGTCGTCTCGTCCACCAACGTGGTGCCGTCCGCCTCCAGGAGTCGCACGATCACCGGGGTGCGAGGGGTCTCGCCATTGCTGCGCACTTCAACACGCACCGGCACCGTGTCGCGGACGTAGGCGCGGCGCGGCGCATCCACGTCAAGCACCTCCAAGTCGCTCGCCATCGTCGCGGAGCCGAGCGGCACCGCAAAGACGGCGATGCCGCGCTGCTCAAGCTCCCGGATGACCCGGCGAGACACGGGTGACTCGGTCCGGCCATCGCTGATGAGGACGATTCCAGCCACGGGACGGCCCGCGGTTCGCCGCATGGCCTCGGTGAGCGCCGCCGAGATGTCGGTCCGGCGTCCGTCAGGATCCGGCAGCGTGGCGTCAAGGTCAAGCGGGGCGACTGACCCGTCAAACCGAAGTGCCATGAGTTCGCGACTGGCCTGGATCGACTGCCACCACGGAACACCCTGCCCGGCACCAGCTGCACCCATCACCGATCGCGCCTGTGCGTCCCGAGTCGCTCGCGACTCTCCCGGCCCCGCGACGTCGGCAATGGTGAGGCTGGCGGATCGATCCACCAACACGACCACCACGTCTCGCACCTGGTCTTGCGTCACCGCCTCGTGTCGCGGTCCGAGGAGCAGTACCACGAGGAGGAGGGCGACCATCCCGCGCACCGCCGCAAGCACCGCCCTCCACTTGAGTGGTGCCTGTTGTCGAACGTAGACCGAGGCGCACGCCGCAGCGATCACCAGGAGCACAAGCAACCACGCCCAGCCCGGGAGCTGGTGGTCGAAGCCGATTCGAGTGACTACCCCGCCCACCTCATCCAAGCCGCTCATCTTCGCCACATCCCTGGCAAGAGCTTCCCGGCGTGCGAGGCCATCCGTGCCAGCCAACCCTCCACTCCCCAGAGGATGATCGACAACACCAGGAGCACCCAGGCCCACGAAGCGCCAAAGCCCGCCTGGTCGGTCGCTTGATCCTGGCGTGCCACATCGGCTGGGCCATCGTCGGCGCCTGTCGAGGCGGGGCCCATCCGCACGTTCGTGGCCGTCGCCGGTTCGGCGGTCATGTCCGGGATGACACGCTCGCGTGGGGTGGCCTCATTGCTCGCTCGGCGCGAATCGGCATTCATGGCCAGGTGGCCAAGGATCTCGCCGCTGGCATCCACCACTTCATACAACCCGACGGCGCCAAGGCCGCCGACCACGCGGCCGCCATCCTCGACGGCCATCCAATCACCGGTCGCGAAGGCGTCGCCGCGACCCATGACGGACCGCACCCTTCGCGCATTGGTCCAGGGGACAACGGCGAGTGGCTGCGTGCCGAGTGTCGCGGTCCAGGCTGCCGCCCGGGACACCACGGCCTGCCGAACAATCTCCTGCAAGAGTGGCACGATGAGCGGCTTGGTGGGGAGGTTGCTCCACGCCGTGGAGATCGGGATGCCCAGCACGAGCAGGTGGCCACGACTCCCGTCGGGCTGCACACGAACAAGCAGCGGCTCGCCACCTGACAGTCGAAGCACCACCTCCGATCCCTCTGGCGTGGCCATCCGCATGAGGCGCCGAACCTCCACAGGCGCCGCGAGGTCGCCAAGCTCCGATGAGATCATCGCAAGCACCGTCGACTCCGGCTGCACGACGTCAAGCAGGTGTGCCGGCTCGAAGGACTCGAATGCTGCGGACGGTTCAAGCACCCCAGCGCCGAGGGCTCGCTCCGCCATCGCCGCCCAGGCATCCATCCGCCCGCTCGTGGGTGGCGTCAATGCCACTGTCGCGCCGGCGCGCATGGCGTCGGCCACGCGGGCCCAGGCGCCCGCACCAAGCAGGTCTGGCTGCAGCACGAAGATGGCATCGACCGTTGGCGGCGGACCCGACTCCAGCGACGTCGGGTCCACCCGGGTCACGTCGATCGTCCCATCCTCCTCGGGATCCAGCGCTCGGGCAACCCACGTGCTTGCCGGTGTCTCCTCCAGGCCGCCTGCGTCAAAGCGCTGTCTGTCGACAACCAGCGCCGACATGGTCGATTCCAGGGCCACGACCGCAAACGAGTCGTCGTCCGCCGGCTGTTGATCCGCTGGGATGGACGCTCGGACGCCAAGTTCGTTTGTCCGCACCGGCGCACCGGCCAGGCGGGTGCTGTCGCCCGCCTCCGTGGCGGCACCCACGAATGACAACTGGACTCCCTGTGCGCCGCTCCGTTCTGGCACTCGAAGTGACGCCGTCACGCTCTCGCTGCCAAGCGCGGGGCCGCGACGCCCAGCGTCCACGCGCAGCGCGGCGGCACCAGCCTGCGGACCTTGGCGCTCGGCGTGAACGGGGAGGACCCAACGATCAGACTCGTCGCGGGGGGCTGGCGGATTCCATGGTTCAAGCACCGTGGACTGGCCTCCCAAGTCGCCCACAAGCTTCATCGCACGGGTCGCATCGGCGGCGTCCGCATCTCCCTCCGCTTCAAGCGATCCGCGAGTCCACCCACTGGCGACCAGGAGGATTGGCACACGCCCCTCCAGCATCCCGCTCACGCGGGCCTCTTCCAGTTGATCCGCCACCAGTCGCAGCGATGCACGTGGTCGCGACCCGAGGTCGATCGACTCCAGTGATTCAATCACCCCTCGCACCGACGAAGCGTCCGCGCTTGGCGGCCACACGACAGCCAGCCCTTCATCGCGGCCAGCCATGACGATCACCGCGGCGCGATCGCCGCCTTGCCAGCCGTCGATCGATCGCAGCGCCCACTCCTTGGACCGGTCGAGCATGGATTGACCGGCCACTTCACCCGTGAGTGCCATCGAGGCCACGCCCTGGTCGACCACGATGATGAAGTCGCGAGAGCGCCCGCCACCCTGTCCATTCGCCTCGTTCCAGCGTGGCCCTGCGATGGCCAGCCCGGCCGCGGCCACCAGCAGGCAGCGCGAGGCCAGGAGCATCATTTGCTCCAGTCGGCTGCGCCTGGCGCTTCGCCGCACGGCACGGCGGAGGAGGTCCATCGCCGCCCACGCCACCGGCTGGCGTCGACGACGCATGAGCAGGTGGATCATGATGGGGATGGCGATCGCCCCGACGGCCATCCACGCCAGCACCGGGGCCGCAAAGGTCATCCGTGCTTCCTTCCACGCGTCATGGCTTCTCGGCGCGCGATCAGCGAAGCCAACACTGGGCCAACGCTCTCGTGCGTGTCAAACCACAGACAGTCAAAGCCGCACGTCCGGGCGATGCGGTCGACGCTCGCCTGGTGCAAGGCCAGCTCGGCCAGGTACGCCTCGCGCACGACGCGGGCATCGGCCTCCAGCCGCCCCTCCGACTCCAATCCCTCAAAGGGCGCCGCCACATCCAGGTCAAACTGAATCTCCTGCCGGTCCAGCATCCCCAGCAGCATGGCATCGTGGCCACGGTGACGGAGAAGCGCCAGCGCCGATCGCAACTCCTCGGTCGGACCAAGGAAATCGCTGGCGATGGCAAAGAGCATTCGTCCCCCCGGCTGCGCCAGGACCTGGTCAATCGCTCGCCCAATCCCCGCCACGCCAGCCACGGGCTGTGTCGCGAGGAGACGAACGATGGTCCTCCACTGATCCTTGGCGCTGGACCGCCGTGCATTGGCCACGAGCCCGTCGGGACCAACGATTCCAAGCCCCACCCGGTCACGCTGGTGCAGGCAGAGGAACGAAATCGCCGCTGCGCACGCGCAGGCGTGGTCATACTTCGTCCAGGCCGAGCGCTGCCGGGTGGCGTCGGTGCCGCCCCAGCCTGACTTCACTGGAAGCGTCCCGTACGTCATGCTCCCGGAGGCATCCACCAGCACCATGACTTCCAGGTTGGTCTCCTGCCGATACTCCTTCACGTGGAGCTTGTCGCTCCGCGCGTAGACCTTCCAGTCCAGGTGCCGAACGGAGTCACCTGCTGCGTAGTGTCGATGCGACGCAAACTCCACCGCCGGCCCCTGCACGGGCGACCGGTGCATGCCATTCATGACGCCTTCGGCGATGCGCTTCGCGCGCAGCTCGAACGGGGCAAGCTGCGCCAGCGTCTCGGGGGCGAGGTACTCCTCGGCTCGCATCAAGCACCCGTCGAGACGCCGTCAAGCGTGCGCGATGTTGCCGCGTCGGAGGCATCCATCGGGACGATCTTCAGCAGCTCGCGGACCACGTCATCGGCTGTGATGCCGTCGGCCTGTGCGTTGAAGTTGGTGAGGATGCGGTGCCGCAACACCGGCAAGGCAACGGCGTGGAGGTGTTCTGGCATCACGTGCCGCTCGCCGGCCAGGAGCGCCCGGGCCTTGGAGGCCAGCACGAGGAACTGGCTGGCCCGCGGACCGGCGCCCCACGAGAGGTAGTCCTGGACGATTCTTGGCGCCCCCTCCTCCCGCCTCGTCGCCCGCACCAGGCGAAGGGCGTACCGGGCGAGGTGGTCGGCGATGGGCACCTCGCGCACCAATCGCTGGATGGCGAGGATGTCCTCCGCCTGCAGGATCGACTCTGGTTCGGCGTGCGCCGTGCCGGTGGTCCGCTGCACGATCGCCATCTCCTCTGCCTCTGTCGGGTAGCCGATGCGGATGAGGAACATGAACCGGTCCAGCTGCGCCTCCGGCAATGGGTACGTGCCCTCTTGCTCGATGGGGTTCTGGGTGGCCAGCACGACGAACGGCCGGGGCAGGGCGTGTGCCTCGCCACCGCTGGTGACCTGGCCTTCCTGCATCGCCTCAAGCAGCGCGGACTGCGTCTTGGGTGGCGTGCGGTTGATCTCGTCCGCCAACACGACGTTGGCAAAGACGGGCCCTCGCACGAAGCGAAGCTCGCGATGCCCGCTCGCTCGATCTTCCTGGATGACTTCCGTTCCCGTCACGTCACTCGGCATGAGGTCCGGCGTGAACTGGATCCGTGCAAACTTGAGCGAGAGCGACTTCGCGAGCGTCGACACGATGAGGGTCTTGGCCAGTCCCGGCACTCCCTCCAACAGCGCGTGGCCACCGGTGAACATGGCCACCATCAGTTGATCCAGTACCTCGTGCTGGCCAACGATGGTTTTCTCCAACTGGGCACGGAGCCGCCGGCTGGCCTCGGCGACGGCGGCTGCGGACTCCACGGGATTGGTGCTCGACAAAGGAAGTGCGCTCACCCCGTGAGTCTAGGAATTGCACGTTCTCGGACCCTGGCGCGGGAGAGTTTCCACGATCGGCCTGGTGGAGCAACGGAAACCACCATAAGAGAGACGGGGTGAATGACACAATCACATAAAAGACCTATTCATAGTCGTAGTAAGAGGGTTGACAGTCTGTTGATGAGCAGTACAAACAACAGCACAAGCCGAACCCCTAGGGGCACTTACGCCGTTTCGGCGTTGTGGAGTCGCCTGTCTGTAACCGTGGTGGCGGGCTGTCGAGATCGTCAGGGACACCCGTGGGGATCGCCATCTGGTTTCCAGGCCATCTCCCTCGACAGATCCAATGACAGGCAGGCATCAAGTTCCCAAGAGGTTGTCAGCGCCCCAACTGACAGGGTCGATCGAAAAACTCTCGCAGTCGCTCGTGGTTGAGGTTGTGTTATCGGACCACAAATACCCCAATGCACCCATCACCTAGCCGGCGCGCTCCAGCTGGTGCCCCGCACCAGACGAATCGGGACTGGAAGTCGCCACGGACTCTTCGACGCCAAGCGCCCGCTCGATCGTGGCAATCCCTCGGCTGAGGGCCTCATCTGACTGTCGCTTGATCTCAACAGTCCGGATCGCGTGCAAGACCGTGCTGTGGTCGCGCCCACCGAAGTAGCCGCCGATTTCCTCCAGGCTGAGCCTGGTCAATCGGCGCGCGAGGTACATCGACACCTGCCGCGGAAGCGCAATGCTCTTGTGCCGGCGCTTGCCCAGGATGTCAGTCAGCCGGACATTGAAGAACTGCACAACGGACTCGGTGATGTCTTGGATCGAATGCTGGCTCTCGCCCGATGGCGCCGCCGCGTGGTCTCGAAGCGACTCCCGCACGAGGTCCATTCCGATCGGCTGCCCGGAGGCGCTCGCCATAAGGCGAATCTTCATCAGCGCGCCCTCAAGCTCACGCACATTGCCCTCCACCCGCGTGGCGATGAACGAGCCCAGCGTGTCATCCATGGCCATCCCGTGCAGTTCAGCCTTCGTGCGGACGATATTCACGCGAGTCTCGAAACAAGGCCGCTCCATCCTGACCACGAGGCCGGAGTTGAACCTGCTCACCAGCCGATTTTCCAGGTCGGGGATGTCAGAGGGGGCTGCGTCAGAGGAAAGCACAAGCTGTTTGCCGGCTTGGTAGAGCGCGTTGAAGGTGTGGAAAAATTCCTCCTGCGTCTGGTCGCGCTTGGAAAGGAAGTGGATGTCATCCACCACCAGCACATCGACCGAGCGGAACTTGCCGCGGAAATCAGCGACGGTCCCGGCCCGAACCGCCTCGTGGAAGTGGTCGGCAAATGTGGCGCAGCTGACGTAGCAGAGGACCGTGCTGGCGCGCTGCCGCAGCAATCGCTGGCAGATCGCCTGCAGCAAGTGGGTCTTCCCGAGGCCAACGCCCCCGTGCACGAAGAATGGGTTGTAGGTCCGGCCCGGCCGGTCACCGACGGCAAGCGCGGCGGCGTGGGCCAGCCGGTTGCATGGCCCGACGACAAACGTCTCGAAGGTGTAGTCGGGGCTGAGCAGCGTCTGCTCGATGGGAGGCAGCGTGGCCGTCGCGGCGCGAGCACTGGAGTCCAGCATCGGCGTCGAGGGGGCCGATCCCGGAGGCGGTTCCTCGGCACCGACGAACTTGATCGCCAGCAATCGACCAGTCACGCTCTGCGCAGCCTCGGTGAACTGCTGGGCGCAGCTGCGCTGGAGGTATCGCAGCTGGATGGGGTCATGAACCACCAGGTTGAGGACACCGCCGCCAATCTCGCCGGGGTCGATGTCATCAAACCAGTGCCTGCAGATCTCGGCGTGGTGACGCCTCAAGTAACCATTGATGGCACTCTTGAGGTTTGGATCAGGAGACTTTGACACGAATGGGCCTGCTGCGGGTGGCGACTGGCAAGAAAGGGACGGGGGGGAACAGGAGCGGAAAGAGTGGTGGAATGTGGAAACGGATCAGCCTACTCCGTGCCGGCCGGGGCCTCGGCAGCGGACTCGGCGGGAGCTTCCGTGGGCTCGGCGGATCGACTCTCCTTCGGTTGCCCAGCCGCTGCAAGCTGCGCGTCATAGCGGGCCCGGTTGGTCCGCCCATCCATCAAGAGGTGCACGCGTCGACCCTGCGCCACGTCCGCGACAACCTCGCGCGCCAACGGCAACGGCGTGCGGCGTGAGAGGTGGACCAACACGACATCTTCCGCCTCCCAGTGGCCCAGGTATCGCTCGATGTCGCGGATGTGGAGGTGCTTGCCCTTGCCGGCGCGGTCGTAGTGCTCGGCCAGGAAAAACGTGCATTCAACGACCAGGATCTTGGCCCTCTTGAAGCCATCCTGCAAGAGATGGTCGCCCGGTGCGGTGTCTCCCGTGTACGCCACGAGCGGGATCTCCACGTCATGGGTGATCTCCTCGCCCCGCTCCCGCAGCGCACGGATCTGGCTTGAGGGAATATTGGCAAACTCAGGCCTCAACTTGCGGCGGCGCTCGGTCACGCAGTACCCAAGGGCCGGCACGGTGTGGGGCACCTCGATGGCATGCAACTCGCGGTCGCGACCCAGCGGGGTCGATTGCCCGGGCGCGAGCGAGACCACCTCATACGGGGTGCGCTGCTGCTCCAGGTCCACCCAACTCTGCATCATCCTGTCGATGGCCCCGGCGATGGCGTGGTGGCAGACCACACGCCCCGGGGGCTGCTGCTGGAAGGATCGCTGGCTGAACCAGTAGGGGAGCCCCGCGATGTGGTCCATGTGGGCATGGCTGAGCGCGATGGTCTTGGAGCTCAGGACCGGGCGTGGACAGAGCCCGATGTCAAAGGCCACATCCAGTTCCGGGAGCTGGACCACCGCCTCCTCGCCCGCCACGCTGATGCCCTGCACGCGAAAGGGCGGCAGGTACAGGAATCCCATGTGGGAGTCTCTCGGAGGGGGGGAGGGAAGCATGTTCTGGACGCGGTGGAGGCAGCCGATGCGGAACGGACAATCGTACCACGGCGCCCCATGCTTTCCCCTCCGGTCGAGCCCTGCCACGACGGTCAACGGTTCAGTCACGTTTCCCTTGACGGCAGCAAATCGAATCTGAAACTACCTTGTGGAGCCACTCCGTCAGAGGTGTCGCCACGTCACCGCTTCCAGAGGAATCCACGCAGGTCGCCAACCGACTCGATTCACCCCATGCCGATCTTCAGCCGATACCACGCCGACCCCGACATGGCCGAAATCATCGCCATGTTTGTCGCCGAGTTGCCGGATCGGGTGCTGGCGATGGATGAGGCGTTGCAGCGAGGCGAGTATCACCAGGTCCAGCGGCTGGCCCACCAAGTCAAGGGAGCGGGTGGCGGCTACGGATTCGACCAGATCACCCAGTCGGCAGCGCAGCTCGAAACGGCGGCGAAGGCAAGCGACCGCGGCCCCACCATCGATGCACTGAACGCCTTTCGCGCGGTTGCCTCAGAATGCCACGCCGGGGGTCCCCCATGAACAAGTGGATGACGCGCGCCTCGCCATCGATCCTGGTGATCGACGATGCCGAGCCAATCCATCGGCTCCTCAAGATCCGATTGGCCACGGAGAAATACGACATCCACAGCGCGCTGACATCCAGTGACGGACTGGCGATGGCCAAGGAAGTGCATCCAGACCTGATCCTCCTGGACCTCCGCATCGACGACGAGATGGACGGGCTGCAGGTGCTGCAACGCCTCAAGGACGATGAAGCCACCTCCGGAATCACCGTGATATTCATCAGCGGCGAGAGCGATGGCGACCAGCGCGTCAAGGCGCTGGACCTGGGTGCGGTTGACTTCATCACGAAGCCCTTCGACGAGTTCGAGCTTCGCGCACGCCTCCGGTGCCAGCTTCGTGCGCAGCGGACGCTGCACATGCTGGAGCAGCGGGCGCAGGTCGATGGACTGACGGAGCTGTGGAATCGCGCCTACTTCGACCAGCGGCTCCGCGCCGAGGTGGCCGAGGCCCGCCGACACAGCCGGCCGTTGTCGATTGTCATGACCGACATCGACAGATTCAAGCCACTCAACGACACGTTTGGCCACCCATTCGGCGACAAGGTGCTCGAGCAGTTTGGCCGGATCCTGTCCCACGGACGTGCGAGCGACATTGCGTGCCGGTTCGGCGGTGACGAGTTTGCCGTGATCCTGCCGCACACAGGGCTGCGAGAGGCGCGAGAAGTGGCCGAGCGGTACCGGGTGATGATGCAAGAACAGGTCTGGACTATCCCACCACACGCCGCGGCGGCGGACAAGGGTCCCGTGATCGTGACCGTGAGCCTGGGCGTGGCTGACTTGGCCAGCTGTGGGGAGCATGCCGGCCGGACAGACCTCGTGCGGATGGCCGACCAGGCGCTCTACGCGGCCAAGGGAGGCAGTGGCGGGGCGGCGCGCAATCGAGTCGTCAGCGCCGACGAACTGTGTGGCGAGTCGATCGAGGAGGAGGCGTAGGGCACCGCCGCCAATGAGCCTCGCCGACCACGACGCACTGTGCATCAGGCATTGGGACTTCTCGGAGACAAGCCAGACCGTGAGCCTGTTCTGCCGGGAGGCGGGCCTCGTGCGCGCCATCGCCAAGGGATCACGGCGCGAGCGCGGGTCGTTCGGCGGGGGGGTGGACCTCCTCTCACGAGGAATCGCCGGGCTCAGCATCCGCAAGGGCCGCGACCTCTCCACGTTCGGGCGATGGCAACTGACCACCACCTGGCCTTGCCTGCGCACCGACCTGCGGCGCAACCAGGCTGCGTTCCTCTGCGCCGACGTCATCGGCCGGCTGGTGATGCCCCACGACCCACACAAGGCCGTGTTCGACGGCCTTGTCGAGGCTCTTGACGACTGGCAGGGAGGTGGCTCGATCGATGCCACGGTCGCCCGATTCCTGTGGTGCCTCTTGAGCCACACCGGGCATGGGGTGCGGCTTCCAACCCCAGAGCAACTCTGCGGGGAGTCGGAGTTCCTTCGCTTCTCCCCCCATGACGGCGGCTTCACCGGCGGCGACACGCTCGGCCCAACGTGGCCGGTCCGCGTTGACACGGCGAGGGCGCTCATCGCGCTCCTCGCACACGGTGCTGAGGATGAGACACTGGCCATCCTCGAGTCCAGTTGCCCTGGGTGCACGACCCGCGCAGCGCGACTTCTCGCGGCACACGTCCGTGAGGTGGTCGGGCAGGAGCTCCCCACACTTCCGGCGCTCTACCCGGAGATCGCCGGCGCACAGGCGATGGCTACGATCGCGGGATGGCCTTCACCCACTGCACCGCCACGCTCCCCAACGGGCTTCGTGTCCACGCCGAGGTCGACCCCGGCGCCGTGACCGCGGCGGTGGGCTTCTTTGTCGACACGGGCGCGCGCGACGAACCACGCTCCCTCATGGGGGTGAGCCACTTCCTTGAGCACATGCTGTTCAAGGGAAGTGCCAGGCGGAGCGCCGAGCAGGTCAATCGGGACTTTGATTCCATCGGCGCCAAGCACAACGCATTCACCTCGCTGGAGGTGACCGCGTACCACGCCTCATGCCTCCCGGAACACCTCACACGAGCCACCGAACTCGTGGCCGACCTGTTTCGACCATCCCTCCGGGAAGCCGACGTCAACGAGGAACGCGGCGTGATCCTTGAGGAGATCGCCATGTACGACGACGATCCCCATTCGGTGCTCTATGAGTCGACAATGGAGTCCTATTTTGGCGAAGTGCCGCTTGGTCATCGGGTGCTGGGGCTCCCAACCACGATCCGCCCGATGACGGCCAGCGACCTCCACACGTACTTCACGACGCACTATGCGGCCAACAATGGGGTCATCGCCGCCGCCGGCAAGCTTGACTTTGACACGCTTGTCGCCCACGTCGAGCGCGAGACGGCGGACTGGCCGAGGGTGGCACCAACCCGCGACGCCACGCCTGTCCACTCACACGAGGGCCGCCTGGCCCTCACCAGCAAGAAGGCTCGCCGTGGCTACCTGCTCATGGCCTGGCCGGCGCCACCACAGGATGATGACTCTCGCCGTGCCGCATCCATCGCAGCCTTCATCCTCGGCGGGAGCGACAACTCACGCCTGGACTGGGCGTTGGTGGACAAGGGCATCGCCGAGAACGTCTCGTGCGGCGTGATGCCGATGGATGGAACCGGTGTCGCGCTGGCCGACGCCACCTGCGACCCGGATCGACTGCCCGAGGTGGAGTCAGTCATCCGCGACGAAGCCAGCCGACTGCGCGACACGCTCAGTGAAGGTGAACTCCTCCGCGCCAAGGCTCGCGTCAACACGGCAGCGGTGTTCGCCGGCGAGCGCCCATCAGGGCGCATGAAGCGGCTGGGGCGACACGTGGCCGCGCTTGGCACCTACGCCTCACTGGACGATGAAGTCGCCAAGATCGACGCCCTCACCTTGAATGACCTGCGCGACGTGCTGGACCATTGGCCCATGCAGCCACGCTGCGTCGGGACGATGGTGCCGGAGGCTGGCGTCTAGAAAAGCCGAAGCCCCGCCTCGAAATGGGAGATTTCCCCCTCGGGCGAGTGAATCGGTCGACTCCACACCACCATGAGGGGTCGATCCTCCTCGTGGTGATTGCCACTGCTCCAGCGGACACGGCCCGTCAGGCCCTCAGGAAGCACGCCATCCGTCTTGACACGGATGCCCGTCTCGCTCAAGTCCAGGGCCTCATACTGCTTCGCCTCGCCAGGCTCATGGTGCCACCGCACCGTCACATGGCAGTAGGCATTGAACCGGGTGTTGTGACGACGCTCCTCCGCCAAGGCCGCAGCCATGGCCCGTCGAAGCGCAAGCAAGGCAGAACGATCGTGACACTCCTCCATTCGGTAACCCTCCATGGACCAAGGGTCGAATCTAGATACGGATCGGCAAGCAACCTGTTCCCGGATTTCATTTCTTTCTTGCCACTTCAGGAGGGGATGTCGATGGCCGACAAGGCCAACACTTCCGACGCTCCTGACGCTCCTGGCTCCGGCTGGGCGTGGTTCATTGGGCGCCCGGGCGAGCGGCCAGCAAGGCCGCCTGTTCATCGGCCCGGTAACTACTTCGCACCAGCGGCCCGCTTTCACAGACCCGGAAGCCAGCCGCCAGCGCCGAGCGCTTGTAGGACGCAAACTGGTCGGGCGTCACCCAGCGGTCGATGGGCAGGTGGTTTCGGGTGGGCTGGAGGTACTGCCCGACCGTGAGGACATCCACGGCGGTCGTCCCCTGGATATCGGCGATCAACTCAAGGACTTCGTCGTCACGCTCGCCGATGCCGGCCATGAAGCCGGTCTTGGTCACCAACCCACTGGCCTTGAACTGGCGCAGCACGTCCAGTGAACGCTGGTACTTGGCTTGCGGCCGGACGGCGGGGTGCATCCGCAGCACCGTTTCCATGTTGTGCGAGATGATCTCCGGGCGGGAACGGCAGACTGTCTCGATGTCGCGCTCGATGCCCTTGAAGTCGCCCGTCAACACCTCCACACTCATGCCCGGGCACGATTCATGGACGCGCTGGATCGTCTCGGCCCAGATGGCCGCACCACCGTCCGGCAAGTCGTCCCGGTCCACACTGGTGATGACCACATGCTTCAGCGACACCTTGGCCAGCACGTCCGCCACTCGCCGTGGCTCATCCAGGTCCACGGGTCCTGGCTTGCCGGTCTTCACGTTGCAGAACCCGCACGATCGTGTGCAGGTGTCGCCCAGGATCATGATGGTGGCGCTGCCTCGGCTCCAGCACTCGCCCATGTTTGGGCAACTGGCCTCCTGGCAGACCGTGTGGAGACCATGCTCATCGATCAAGTCCTTGAGGGCGAGGTAGGCCTGTCCACCAGGCATCCGCGCGCGGAGCCAGTCCGGCTTGCGCCCGACCACGCGCTGCTGTGTCGCACCGCCAAGGTTGTTGATGACGCTGCCGGAGAGGCTGAAGATGGCTGGGCCGACATTTCGGGCCGTGTCGCCGCCGAGCGGCCGGGGGTGGCGCTCCAGCGTGCGTGCGATCGCTGCCGGCGCGAGGGCGACCGGTGGAGCAGCGTCACGGGAAGTCGGGCACGGATCCGACATGGCGAATCGGCCATTCTACGAGGTTGCGACCCGTTCCAGGATGGCACGGATGCCACGCACGGTGTCATCAAGCGACATGGACGAATCAGGGCGCCCATCAAGCTGCGCCTGTTCCGGAAGCTGTGGAACATGGATGAACCCACATCGGCGAGGGGCGCGGCCCACGTCGGCCAGGTCCAGCGAGTGAAACATGATTTCGTTGCAGAGGTAGGTCCCTGCACTGTCGCTTGGCTGGCATGGGACGCCGACATGGCGGGCGGCGTGGCAGCAGTCATCCACCGGAAGCGTGGCGAATCGTGCCGCCACGCCACCCTCCACGACAGGCTTGTCCTCAACCAGCGTGCCGGCGTTGTCCGCGATGCGATAGGAACGTCGATTGACGGCCACGCGTTCCACGTGCAGGCTGTCGCTGCGCATCGACTCCCCAAGGCACACCAGCACGTCACCATCGCGGAGTGGCCCGAGCGAGGCCACCGCACCGAGGAGCGCACGGCAGGCCGACCCTGGCCCCGTGCCACCAACCACGGGAAGGATGGCGCATCGGCAGGACTCGAACCCATCCACGCCGACGCGAGCGATCACTTCCGCGGCCATCATGCTTGGGTTGACGGCGCTCCCGCCGAAGGGTTCGAATCCAGTGATGAGGAGTCGAGGTCCCATGGCGGTCATGCAGCCGCTGGCGACACCAATGGAGGGAGCGGCGCACCAAGGGTGTCGGCCAGGACGCGCACGATGTCGTACTCGTCGTCGGCGACGCGTTGGTCATGCGAGACCACGGCTGCGGCGGCCTGGAGGAGGCTGTCGCGGTCCCGTGGGTCGAGGGAGCGCAGTTGTTCACACGCCTTGGCCAGTGCGTCCAGGTTCAGTGTGTCCGTGGGGGGGAGCCCGCCGCCACCGATGTGGAGCACCGACAATCCGGCAGCCAACGCATGGGCGGCACCATCCGGATCAGACCCAGCCTGGGCAAGGATCCCGAGGTAGGTCACCACCGGGGCGCGGAGCGCGATGAGGCGCTGCGACCCAGGCACCGAGCGGTCCGGCGACCCGAACATCGGCCACTCGACATGGGCGCGAAGCGCGTTGAGCAAGGTCCACTCCGCCAACGTGACACGGCCGTCGGCGCGGACCAAGCCAGCCAGTTGCTTTCGGTAGCGCCTGTAGTCACCAGGATCGGTGCGGCGGAGCGCTGGCATCGCCAAGTCGGCCACCACCATTCGGTCGCGTCGGCTGAGCGCGCGAAGGAGTGGGGCAACCTTCGTCGCGATGGGGGACGCGTCTGGGTCGATCGACCGCATGGCCTCGATTTCAGCGTCGCCGGCACCAAGCAGCAGCACGAAGAGTGCCCGTGCACCTGCTGGCGACTTGGCCGCGTCCCGGACCTGGTCGGGGATCGAGTGAAGTGCCTGCTGGGCCCACTTGATCCGGTCGGCGGTGATCGTTCCGACGCTGGCGACAGCCATGGCCAACGGTGCCGCGCCCATGATTGGCATGCCGGGGACTCGTGGCATTCCAGGGATGGGTGGGACTCCAGGGATTCCCGGCGTTCCAGGCACGTGTGGCAACGAGGTCGCGCGCGAGGTGGGCCGGGGCGCCGTGCGCTGAGCCATCGACTGGCCGGCGGTCCCGCCATCACCAATCTCGGCGGTGATGGGGAGCGCCTCGATTCGGCGGATGCGCTCTTCCAGCGGCGGGTGGGTATTGAACACAGAGTCGACTGCCGAGCAGAAGAAATAGTGGCTGCAGGCGGCCACCTTCGTGTTCTCCACGACTGTCTTGCGCCAGCCCCCGATGCGTCGAAGCGCATTGGCGATGCCACGTGGGTTGCGCGTGTACTGCACGGCACTGGCATCCGCCAGGAACTCGCGCTGGCGACTGATGGCGGCCTGGATCACCTGCCCAAAGAACGTGCCGATTGCCCCGATCGCCATGAGGGCAAGCCCGCCAAGGATGATCGCCAGCCCGATCGGGGCACCATTGTTCTTGCGGCCGCCGCCCGATCGCGCGATGGCCGGGCCGATGTAGCGCATCATGATCCACCCCACGATGCCCAGGGCCATGATGCCGGCGATGGCCGCGGTGATTCGCTTGTTCATGCGCATGTCACCGTGGAAGATGTGGCTGAACTCGTGGGCGATCACTCCCTGGAGCTCGTCACGCTCAAAGGACTCGATGGCCTGCGATGTCACGCCGATGGCCGCGTCATCGGGCGAGTCACCAGCCGCGAAGGCGTTGATCGCGTTGTCCTGGATGACGAACACGCGGGGGACAGGGCACCCGCTGGCCAGCGACATCTCCTCGACCACATTGAGCAGCTGCCGCTCTGCCGGGCTGCCCGTGGCTGGATCGACCTCGACGCCACCAAACAATCGAGCCACCTTGGCGCCGCCACCAGAAAGTTCACCGTGCTTGACCAGGCTGGTGACGCCGATGATGAGGCTGATGGGACCCCACGACCACAGCAAGACGTTGGGATCGAAGGCAATCTGGGCGAAGTTGCCACGGCCCTCGTCGGCCGCCAGCACAAGGCCGGAGACAATGAGCCAGATCGACCCGCAGGTCAGTGCGTACCCAAGGGCGAAGAGCAGGACCAGCCGACCGGTGGAACGGCGTGCGCGGTCCTGGTGCTCGAAGAATGGCATCGCCACGTGAGGCTTGATTCCTTGGCCGCGGGGCTAGCGGGAGAAGGCCACCTGCGGCAAGGCGCGCTCGGCCGCCTCCGCCTGGAAGGGCGACATGGCCTGGAAGCCGAAGAAGCCGGCAATGACGTTGTTTGGGAAGACCACGATCAGCTCGTTGAATCGCATGACCGAGTCATTGAAGGCCTGTCGCGCGAAGGCGATCCGATTCTCCGTGCTGGTGAGTTCCTCCTGAACCTGGAGCATGTTCTGGTTGGCCTTGAGCTCAGGGTAGGCCTCGGCGACGGCCAGCAATCGGCTCAGCGCACCCTCCATCCCCGTCACCGCCTGGTCGAGCTGCGCCGCCGCCTGGGGGTCGGTGGGGCGTGCGGCCCGATTGGAAAGGCTCTGCTGGGCGGTGCTGCGGGCCGAGATCACGGCCTGCAGGGTCTCCCGCTCATGCGACATGTAACCCTTCGCCACCTCGATCAGGTTGGGGATCAGGTCAAAGCGCCGCTTCAGTTGCACGTCAATCTGGGAAAAGGCGTTGGCCGCCCGCACGCGGGCCCGCTGCACGCCGTTGTAGACGCCGACCAACCACGCCAGCCCCACGAGGAAAATGGCGACACCGATCACGGTGAACACGATGGCCGCTCCTTGGGCGAGGACAAGGCTCCCGAGCTCCTGCATCAGCGCAGCGTACTGCGGCACTAACCTCCCGCCGTGTCGATCCACTCAAGACTTCATCCCATCCTTGCCTCGCGACTGGAACAGCGCGGCCTTGAGTCACCCACGCCGATCCAGCGCGAGGCGCTTCCGCCCGCCCTGGCCGGGCGCGACATCCTGGCCATCGCGCCCACCGGCACGGGCAAGACGCTCATGTACCTCCTGCCCGTGCTGGACGCGATCCTTCGCGACAAGCCGACGGCGGGCCGCGCGGTGTCGGTCGGTGACCGCCTGCGAGGACTTGTGCTCTGCCCGACGCGCGAGCTGGCGATGCAAGTGGCCGAGGAGGTTCGGTGGCTCATCAAGGGGTCGATCCTCCGCACGGGCGTCGTCTACGGCAAGTCGCCGCTGCGCCCCCAGCGATCGATGCTCGCCGACGGCATCGACCTCCTGGTCGGCACGCCTGGCCGAGTCCGCGACTTGATCGAGGATGGCTCGCTCCCAACACATGCCGTCACCCAGGTCGTGGTGGACGAGGCGGACCGCATGTGGGACATGGGGTTTGCGCCGCAAGTGTCCTGGATACTGGGCAAGTTGGAGCCCACCCGACGCACGATTTGCTGCACAGCCACCCTGCCCCGGACCGTGGAGTCTGGCCTCCTGGGGTCGCTGCGAGAGCCGGCGCGCGTGGAGGCCGCCCCTCCCAACACGCTGGCCAATGCGGACCCTGGCACACATGTCCGGTTCGATGTCTCGGATCGGGAGAAGCCCGCGCTCTTGATGGAGTCGATCGTCGGCGGCGAGCGAAAGGGAGTCGCTGCCTATTGCCGGACCCGCCGCCGTGTCGTGTGGGTGGCGGAGGCGCTCAGCCGCCAGGGGCTGGCGGTGTCGGTCCTCCATGGCGACATGTCACAGCGTGACCGAACCAAGAGCCTCGCCCTGTTCGAGCACGGCCAGACCAGGGTGCTGGTGGCCACGGATGTCGCGTCGCGGGGGCTGCACATCGCCCGCATCAAGTGCGTCGTCAACTATGACGTGCCGCTGTTGCCGGAGGAGTTCGTGCATCGGGTCGGCCGCGCTGGGCATGGTGGCGGCGCGGCCGAAAGCATGACGTTTGTCTCGCCGGCTGACGTGGATCGATGGGCCAGGGTGGAGCGAATGATCGAGGGCCGAGTGGTGCGGCGGCAAGAGCTCCCTGACGGGTTGTCTCGGTGGAAGCCAGCCAGCACCGACGCACCGGCGCCGGATACGGAAGAAGCGGATGCGCCTCGAGCCCGCCAGGGGAAGTCGCCGGGTGCACGCCAGGGGAAGTCGCCGGGACCGCGCCAGGGGAAGTCGCCAGGTGCACGACGGGGCAAGCCATCAGGGGCCCGGGTCCATGGTCGGCCATCGACTCGCCAGAACACTGATGGCCGTGAGGCCTCGGGCTTTGGAGGGAAAGACAAGCGACCCGGACGGGCGGCCCGTGGCCCCATTCAGGGCAAGCCTGGTGGAGGCGTCAAGCGGCGACCACAGGCGCGCGGGTAGGAGTTGAGTCGTCGCGTCAGCCGACCGGGATCGCCGGGAGCGCCCACTCCAGCACGGCCCAGATCCCGACGCCGAGCATCGTCATGACAACCAGGCTGGTGACAGTCATCCCAAGGACTTCCCGCCAGTAGCGAGTGAGGTCTGTGCATCGACAGGCCCGGTGCACCATTGCGATCCCGAATGTCAATGGGACGACAAGGAGCCACCAGAGCTGGCCCATTGCGGCCGATGGTTCGAGGAATGGCATCCAGGCCAGGACTTCGATCCCACTCATCGGGTTGGTTCCTCAAGCTCCCGCGGAAGCCTCGTCAGCGCATCCAGCACAACCACGACGTTCAGGAGGCCAGCCAAGGCGCAGTAGAGGGTGCCTAACTCGTTGGCGTAGGTGATCCCCTTGAGCGTGCTGACCTTGGGCTCGGGGCCCCGATCGATCGTGGTTGCCGGCGGGGTGGCAACCAGTTCACCGGCCGCCCCACTCCTGACATAGGCCTCATTGGCCCAATCGGCGGCAAACGCGACCGGGCCCGCGCAGGCCTGGAGATAGAACCACAGCCGGTCCTCCCTTCGGTCGACGCAGTCGATGCCGCCGACAAGGAGGCCACCCATGAACAAGCCAAGCACTCCGGCCATCGCCAAGAGGCCCCGCTTGGCGTGACCAAGGGAAATCTGTCCCAAGCCCGGGACAATGAGCCCCAGGACGGCGGCCTGGACATTCAGTGGATGGTCGTCGTTGTCCGAGGGCATGCCGTTGGGCCGCAGGTGAGAAGGGAAGGTACCCGATTGATTCCCCTAGACTGGCGTCCCGCACCACGCACGCCGGAGCAAGGCCAACCAATGAACCAGCACAACGACTCGCCAAGTCCCCAAGACGCCAAGCACGAAGGGGTGGTCGATCGCCGCGGTGGCTTGGACCGACGGGACTTCCAGACGCCGAGCCCAACCAACCTGGAGCGCCGCCGCGGTCCCGGGCGTCGCCTGACGGACTTCATCAAGACCGCCGAGGAAGGGGAGATGAACCGCGAGCAGTACCTCTTCCTGCTGGCCATCGAGGCTTTCAAGCGCGTCAACCAGAAAGCATTCCCGTCCTGGACGGATGTTCTGGAGGTCGTCCGGAAGCTTGGGTACCGGAAGACGATGGCCAGCGAGCTCAACCTGGGCCCACGGGCACAGGATTGGACCGAGCGCGCCGACGCCGACAGTGCCGTCAGCAAGGCATCCGCCCCGTCAGAGGAGTGATCGGGATCGTGAGGGCCCCCGGGGTCCCGCCGCGGCCTACTTCTTGAAGTGGGCCGAGTTCAGCTGGATGTAGTGGATCCACTCCTGGGGCAGGTCGTCCGCCGGGAAGATGGCGTGGACTGGGCATTCATCGACGCAGAGGCCGCAATCGATGCACACGTCCGGGTCGATGAACAGCTGGGTGGCCGCAGCATGGTCACCCTCGGCCTTGGTGGGGTGGATGCAATCCACGGGGCAAACATCGACGCAGGCGGCGTCCTTGGTTCCGATGCACGGCTCAGCAATGACGTGTGGCATGGGGGGCGGAAAGTGTATGGGAAACCCGGAATAATGAGGTGCGGGCGCCAGAAACACCGCGAGCCGGCCCAAGGGGCCGGCTCGAGGTGTCAATGCTGAGAGACAGCGGAGAACTACTTCTTCTTCGCGGTCTTCTTCTTCGCAGTCTTCTTCGCGGTCTTCTTCGCAGCCTTCTTGGCCGGCTTCTTAGCGGCCTTCTTCGCAGCCTTCTTCTTTGCCATGGGATGGCTCCTTAGTGTTACGCATGAGTCGGAGAGTTGCGGGCCCGCGTAACAAGGTCCGAACTGTCAATGTTGTAGCGTTATCGACCGATGGTTGGGAAGGGCTTCACGAAAAAAAATGTCAACTTTCTTTTTCAAGGCAGAGTCGTCCGCAAGACGGGACATGGAACCACCACTATTGCGGAGTCGGTCATGACCACGATCCGTTGCCATGAGTGCGATCAACTTCGAGTGTTCCTGCATGGCGCCAGCGGTCGGATGGGTCAATACGTGGAGGCCGAAGTGGCGCGTGACTTGAGCCACTGCACGATCGTCGGGCGTGCTGTTCGGGCGAGTGAAGTGGCTGGTGCCTCACGGCTCGCCGGGGCCCAGGTCGCGATCGATTTCTCCACCCCGGAAGGCGCATGCTCGATGGCCCGGGCGGCTCGCGAGGCGTCGCTCCCGCTGCTCTGCGCGACAACCGGGCTGACGCCGGCCCAGCGAGCGGAAGTGCTTGCCGTGGCATCGGTTGCACCCGTGATGATTGCACCAAACACCAGCCTTGGCGTTGCGGTTGCCAGGCGAGTGGCGGCAGTCGCGGCGCGCCTGCTGGATGGGTACTCGGTAGAGATCATGGAGGCGCATCACATCCATAAGAAGGATCGCCCAAGCGGGACCGCCCTATCGCTCGCCGAGTCGGTTTCGGCAGGGTCTGGAGTGTCCATTCCAGCAGAGGCGATCGCGGTCACGCGAGAGGGGGAGATCATCGGTCACCACGAGGTGCACTTTGTGGGGGCCTCGGAACGGTTGTCGATCATCCACGACGCGGGATCGAGGAAACTCTTCGCGGAAGGGGCGCTGCGGTTGGCGCGGTGGCTGGTCTCCCAACCCCCCGGAGCATGGACCATTGACGACTGGCTAGACAGTTTGGGGGCACCTCGCCTATCAACGCGCCCATGAGCACGGTCGCCGAACATCCGATTCATCGCCGCCACCTGTCCTGTGGATTGGACGTCGCGATCGAGCGGAGCCATTCGCTGCGATCATGCGGCTTGATGCTTCGCCTCCCCGGGGGTTTCGGCGCCGATCCGGCTGGGGAAGCAGGCGAAGGTGCCGCGACACTCCTCGCCGAGCTGGTGCAGCGCGGGGCAGGCGAGCGATCGAGCCGTGCCTTTGCGGACGCCGTCGATTCCCTCGGCGCGAGCACATCCGTCTCCGCGGGGCCCGAGTCGACGTTGATCGAAGCCAGTGGCCTGGGCGAGCACCTGCCGGAGTTGCTCCCGCTGCTCGTCGACGTGGCTCGATGCCCTCGCATCGAGGATGAGGAGGTGGAGCCAACTCGATCCCTGGCCCTGCAGGAGCTGCAGTCGGTCAATGATGTCCCTCCGACGCTTGGTTCAATCGAGTTCCGCCGGCTCTTGGCCCCACCCCCCTTCAACCGCAGCGGCATGGGCCATCCCGTGGGGCTGGCGGTCTGGGATGGCCCAAGCCTGCGTGCACGGTGGTCGGAAAGGACAGGGCCGAAGGGCGCATTGCTCTGCGTGGCGGGCGGGATCGTGCCAGAGGAAGTGTTTGAACTCGTCGAGGGCCTGGTGGAGGGCTGGGAGGGAGAATGCCTGGCCCAATCGGCGGAAGCCACGCCGATCCGGGGCCGGAGCCATCTCACGCACCCCGCCGCGCAGACGTTCATGATGATCGGCTCAGACGGTGTCACAGGCCGGGACTCGGACCTGATCGCGCTGAAGATGCTGTCGTACATCTTGGGGGGGAGCTCCAGCAGTCGACTCTTCACGGAGGTTCGCGAGAAGCGTGGCCTCTGCTACGGGATCGGGATGGGGGTCGTGGCCAGCCCCACCCACGGATTTACGCAGATTTACGCAGCCAGCACGCCAGCGCGAGCCCCCGAGACCCTGAAGCAGATTCGCGAGGAGTTGGGCAAGGCGTCACGCGGCGTGACGCGCGATGAGTTCGAGATTGCCAGGACGGGATTCAAGTCGTCGATCGTCTTCTCCGGCGAGAGCAGCGCCGCGCGGGCCGGAAGCCTGGCGGTGGACATCGTCCGGGGGATCGATCCTCGTTCCCTCGCGGAAATCGCGGCGGAAGTGGATGCGCTGACGCACGACACCTTGAACGAGGTGGCGGCCAAGCGATTTGATGCCGCGTGGCTCGACGGGCTCACCGTGGTCACGGTGGGCCCCGAGGATCCATTCGCGAAGGCGGACATTGGCTGGCCGGGAGCTATGCTGTCGAGCCCATGACCTCGTCGCACGGAACCGCCGTCACCACCATCACCCCCGGCACCCGGGTGCGAGTGACGCAGCAGGTCCCACAGGTGGAACAGGTGTGGTCCACCACCGTTGAGGGCACCGTGGTTCGATTCCGGCAGGCGAAGACCGGATCGTGGTTCGCCCACGCGCACGGGGACCAGTTGTGGCTTGATCGGCTGGAACTGCGCAAGGCTGACGGCGAGTTGGTGACCCTCAACTTGGATCACTACTCGCAGATCGAGCCCCTGTAGGGATTGTGGGAACCCGGTGAATCCGGGACTCAAGGCCGAGTCAAGGTCGAGTCTGGATCGGGGCCGACGGAAGCGGCTGGTGTCGCCACGCGCCGAGCGTCACCAGGACCTCGCGACGTTGTCCCGCGTGCTCCAGCGTCAGTGCGACCGTGGCGCCGGGCGCGTCCGCGGCCAACCTCGCGCGGATCGTTGCTGGGGAGGCATCCTCCGAGCCATCCACCTTCACGATGAGGTCGTGCTCACGGACACCAGCAGCGGCGGCCGGGCCACCGGCCAGCACGGCGCCAACTTCACTCACCTTGGTGGGGTCGATGCCAAGCTGCGAGGCCAGCGCCGGCGACGGCCAGCGCAGTTGCGCCCCCAGGAAGGAGCGCGGTCGCAGGTCGTGGGGCGGCGCTGGCAGCTGGATCCGCTTGACCACGGACCCATCGTGGCCGACGACTTCGATCGCGTCCGGCTCTCGGCGCAGGTTGGAGTCGGGCACCCGCTGGCCATTGACGAACACCTCGTCACCTTGCTCGGAGAAGACCACGTCGTAGGCGGGCTGCGAGGCAATGCCTACGGAGATCGTCGCTGGCGTCGCCCCGGCTGGCCCGGCGCCGGCCGCCATCGAGGAGGCTGCGTTTGCCCCCTGCGCACCCCCCGACGCGGCGGAAGGGTCCATGGTGTCGAAGGAGCGGCAGCCCACGAGGGCCATCGCCAGCAGTGAGGCCATCGAGATGGACAGTGCGTGACGTGTGGCCTCGGCAAGCAAGCGAACGAGCATGGTGCCCAGATGCTACGGCTCCGCCAGCTGCCGATACTTCTCCCGGTAGCGCTGCTCAAGGAGGTCTTGATTGTTGTGCAACTGGATGCGCCGGCCATCGATCCACGCCCCGACCACTTCAGTCCTGATGTCCAGCGGCGAGCCGCTCGTCAGGATGATCGTGGCCGACTTGCCGGGCTCCAGCGTGCCAAGCGACTCCCCCAGACCCATGATCGTGGCGGCGTCACGGGTGATCGCGGCCATCGCCTGGTCGGGCGTGAGGCCGTGGGCCACGGCCACGCCGGCGTTGTGTGGAAGCCATCGGTCGTTGGAGGCATCGCCACCGAGCGAGTCGCCCACCGGCGCGATGCAGTACCGAACACCCGCATCACGAAGCCGGGCGGGGAGCGAGAACGGCGCGTCGTACGGTTCGTCCGGGAGGCGCGGAAGCGCGAGCGTGCCACGGATCACGACCGGCACATCGTGGCGCTTGAGAAGCTCGGCCACTTCCACGGCGCCTGAACCTCCCATGATGATGGCCTTGAACCCACGCTTCGAGGCCCACAGGACGGCACTCTCGATCTGGCCGGCGCTGGAGGCGTCGATGATGACGGGCTCGGTGCCCGCGAGGACGGCCTGCACGCGGTCATATCGAAGATCGATCACCGTCGTGGGATCCGCCGCGCGGGCGTCGGCCCACGACTTGGCATCGTCGAAGAACTGGTCGATCTGCTCGATTGTTTCGGCGGATCGGCCGGCCTGGGCGCCTCGATTGCGGAACCCGACCCGCATCAGCGGCTCAGTGGCGGGCCACTTGATGACCAGTCCGGTGCGAGGCTTGATCGTGAGGTCTTCGGTGGTCCAGCCGTCCATCCGGAGCGCACTGGCGTGTCCGCAGATCGTCCCGCCGCCAGGGAAGGAGATGCTGGTGAGAATCCCGTTGGACCGGCTCACGGGGATGAGTTCTGAGTCAGGATTCACGGCCACGGCGGCGATGGTCTCCGGGTGCCATTGCCCCAGCTCGCTCCGGTCGTCCGTGGATCGAACCTGGTCCACCTCGATGAGGCCCATCGGTGAGCCGATGGCGACGAGGCCGGGATACAGGTGGAGGCCGGTGGCGTCCTGGATCACGTAGCCATCGACCTGCGGCATGGTGGCCGACTCACCGACGGCGACAATCTTCCCGTCGCTGAAGAGCGCAAATCCATCGGCGATCGTTGGCTCGCCCTGTGTCATCGGGTGGATCGTGGCGTGAACGATGGCCACTCCCTGATCCTGCCTTGGCGCCGCGGTTGGGTTTTGCGCGAGGGCCAGGCTGGGGAGGGCGAGGGTTGCTCCAGCGACCAGCGCGCACGCGGCGGCGAGGCGGTGGGAGCAGGGGGGAGGAACGATCGTCGTGGCACCGGGATCACGTGAGAGGCAACTCATCGACCCACCCCACAGTTCGCCGGGGCGAGTTGGTCGATGTTGGCACCGGCGCGCCAGCGCTCCAGTTCGGCGTCCTCTCGTTCTTCCCACATCCGCGAGAGAAGCGTGGGCGGGGTGTCGGTTCCGGGACCGCCTGGACTGCCCGGCGCACCAGCTCCCTGTCCGCGACGGCCGCGACCGCCTCGGCCTCGTCGACCCTCGCCGGGAGGCCCACCATCGCCGCCACTCCCGCGCGCGCCGTCGGCATCGGCGGCGGCAGCGATCAAGCGGGTGCGAAGTGCGTTGTCTCGGTCACGCATCTGTGCGTCCTTCTCAAGGCTGAAATAGCAGGCGCCGTCGATCCAGGTCTGCTCGCACTTGGTGAAGGTGGAAAGCGGGTCGCCGCTCCACACCACCAGGTCCGCATCCTTGCCGGGCTCCAGGCTGCCGGTGAACTGGCTGACACCCAGTTGCTTGGCGGGGTTGATCGTGGTGAAGCACAGTGCGTCGCCCGGTGCCAGCCCGCCGTAGCGGACCGCCTTGGCGCATTCCAGGTTGAGCCGTCGAGCCAACTCGTCGGAATCGCTGTTGAAGGAGACGACCACGCCCTGGTCGTGCATGATGGCGCCGGCGTAGGGGATCGCGTCCATCACTTCCATCTTGTAAGCCCACCAATCGGTGAAGCACGAGGCCCCCGCGCCGTGTGCGGCAATGAGCTCCGCGACTTTGTAGCCCTCCAGGACATGTTGCAGGGTGCCGATGCGGAAGCCAAAGTCTTCGGCAAGTCGCAGGAGCATCAGGATTTCATCTTGCCGATACGAGTGGCAGTGGACGATTCGCTCGCCCGCCACGATCTGCGACAACGCCTCAAGTTCCAGGTCTCGACGCGGCGCGACTTCTCCGCCCTGCCGAACACCCTTGTTGCGATCCCACTCTTCCATCGCGGCGCGGTATTGCGAAGCGGCGGTCAGTCGATCACGCAGGTACGCCTCCACCCCCATGCGGGTGTCGGGGTATCGACCCGATGGCCCCACCACATTCTCGCCAAGCGCCCATTTCATGCCGGGCTTGAATCCGGTGGCAGGGAAGTCGTCGGCACCCTCGCCCCACCGCGCCTTCACGACGGAGTTCTGGCCGCCCATCGGGTTGGCGCTGCCGTGGAGCTGGTTGGCGGCGGTGAGTCCGCCGGCCAGCTGCCAATACCAGTTGATGTCATCGGGGTCGATGACATCGCCAATGCGAACCTCGGCGGTGCACGCCTGCGTGAACTCGTTGACGCCGCCGTCGATGCCGGTGTGGCTGTGGCAATCGATCATGCCAGGCGACAGGTGCTTGCCCGTGCAGTCGATCACCCGCGCGCCGGGCATGGTGGCGTCGTGGCCAACGGCGACGACTTTGCCGTCGTGGACCACGACGTTTGCGGGCGAGAGAATGCCTTGCGGACCGCTGGTCCACACCGTGGCGTTGGCGAAGACGACCGTCTCCTGCTCGGGGGGCGTGTCCAGGCCGCGCACGCCAAGCGGCGTGGTGATTGGCACGGTCACCGGGTCCACGGCGAGGAGTTTCTTGGCCGGCTTGTCGGTGGGTGTTGCGGCGTCGGTCGTAGCTGGTGCGGCTGCCGCCACGGCGATCGCCGTCGCCGGCACCACTCCCATGGGCGCTTCTGCAACCTGCTTGGGCGAAATCGTGAACCCGACCACCTCGCCCGTGAGCGTGGTGGCCTGGACATGCATCGTGTTGCCATCGACGATGGCCGCGCACCGCACGGCTCCCCACGGCTGGCCTTCCACCTTGATGAGACCAAGCGCCTCGGGCGCGATCTTGAAGGTGAGGCGCGGTGCCGTCACCTTGACTTCGGAAGCGGCGTGCTGCTTTGGGTCCTTCGCGTTGCCCTGCTCATCGACCTGCGGCTCAAGCACGGTGATCGATTCCTTGCGGGCGTCGATCGTGACATCGCGCACCGTTCCATCCTGGCCTTCCATCGCCAGCGTGCACGCGCCATCCATCGTGAGCGCGGGGGCCTTGGTGACCTCGGTGCGTCGACCCGCAATCCAGACATCGACCACCTTCGTGTCGGTGCCAAACAGCGGGCCACCCTCGACGACGACCAGGTTGGCCATGCGTCCAGGTTCCACGGTGCCCATGAGGTCCGCGACACCAGCCATCGCGGCAGCATCGGTGGTGAGTGCGGCGAGGACTTGATCCGCCGTGAGTCCCGCTTCTTGCGCTTGCCGAACCCGCTCGGGGAACTGGTTGCGCGACTCCAGTCCGTTGGTGGTGAGCGCGATTCGATTGCCCTGCGCGCCAAGGCGAGTCGCGAGGAGCGCCGGATTCGCCGGTGCAATCGCCCACTCCTTGAGTGCCGAGAGCGGGATCTGCTCGGCGAGTCGCGGGTCCGCAACCTCCGGCGCCTTTGGGAAGGCCACCGGGACGACGATGTCCATCCGAGTGGCGGCGACATCGTCCAACCGCTTGAACTCCATGCCCGTCCCAAGCGCGGCCGCCTTGATGCCCGCCTCGTTGGTGCACCGTGCCAGCCGGAGGAGTTGCTGTTCGTCCTGCGGCTGGAGCCACGCGCGCTCGTCGCCGGCGAGAAGTGGTTGAAGTGCGAGAAGCGCCATGTCCACATTGGGTGGGGTGTCGCCCGATGGTGCGGAGTCCCACACCTGCTTGGCCTGCGTGGCCCACGCGGCATCGCTCAGTGTCTGCCGCACGAGGGCAATCGCGCCCATCTGTGACCCGGGGAAGGTGACGCTGCGCATGCGAGCGTCCGCGTTGGGGGCATCCCAGTCAAACTCGCCGCGCTCAAGGGAGATGCCCTGCCCGACATCGCGGTCGATCGTCGTGAATGCGAACGGCGTGCCACCCGGCGAGGCACCCGACTCCAGGAGCTGCACGCGCGACTCACCGCGGAAGATGCCGGCGTTGGGCCGGGCGACGGCGGCTGTGAACCCAAGCGAGCGGAGTTCGCCCGCGACGCCAGCGTCGATCGACGCGAGCGCGGCATCCACTTGCGGGGTGACGCGAGGATTCCAGTGGCCATCACGAGCCGAGGCCGCTTGCGCCGCAATCGTGGCCGTGTTGACTGGAATGTTGAGGTCGATGAAGCCGGCGTAGATGGTCTTGCCGGCGAGGTCGTGGACGCGGGCGCCGGTGGGGACGGGCAGTCCAACGCCGACGGCGTCGACCCATCCGTCACGCAGGATGACGGTGGCGTTCTCGATCACCTGGCCCGGACGCACGACCACCCGCGCGTTGGTGAGCGCATCCCAGCGGATGTCGGCTTCGCGCATCCCGTTCTGCTGGTTGCGGGCGGCGGCGTTCAGGTCTTGGGGGGAGGCGGGAGCGGGTGTGGCCAGCGCGCGGGGGGCGAGGAGCGCGCCAGACAGGGCGAAAACCACCGCCCACGCGGCCAGATTGGTCGGATGCATCCGCCCAGTGTAGGAGGGGTGGGGGGTGGAACTCACAGCCGGAATGCCCGAACTTGGACCCGCAAAGCCGATTCTGGTGCACGGTCTTGTTTTACGCAACATATTGAGTACGATTACTCACGACAATGAATAAACAAAGACCCCAGTTCATCCGGGCACAGGCCGCGGTCTTGCGGCAGCGGTTGGAAGAGCCGCGTCGGCATGTGCAGGTGGTGGCCGGGCCACGACAGGTAGGCAAGTCCACGATGGTGCAGCAGGTCACGGATTCCCTGCCGTATCCAGTGCGGTACGCCAGCGCCGACGACCCACAGTCACTGGGGTCCTCATGGATCGCCCAGCAGTGGGATGCGGCGCGAATCGAAGCGAGGTCTCACGCCGATGGAAGCCTGCTCGTGATCGATGAGATCCAAAAGATCCCCGATTGGTCTGAGTCAGTCAAGCGCCTGTGGGACGAAGACTCCCGTGCGAAGCGCCCGCTCCGGGTCGCGGTCCTCGGGTCAGCGCCACTTCTCATTCAGTCCGGTCTCACCGAGAGCTTGGCGGGACGGTTCGAGGTGATCCGTCTCCCGCACTGGTCGTTTACGGAGATGCGCGAGGCGTTCGGATGGCCATTGGATCAATTCATTGTCCACGGTGGATATCCCGGTGCCGCGGCGCTGGTGCACGACGACGCACGATGGATGAGTTATGTGCGCGAGAGCCTCATCGAACCATCCATTTCCAAGGACGTCTTGATGCTGACGCGCGTGGACAAGCCCGCGTTGCTGCGCCGCCTTTTCGAACTCGCATGCCACTCATCGGGTCAGGTGCTTTCGTACACCAAGATGCTTGGCCAACTCCAGGATGCGGGAAACACCACGACTCTCGCGCACTACCTTGACCTGCTGTCGGCTGCAGGGCTTGTACGAGGACTGCAGAAGTTCGCGGGCAACAACATCCGCGTCCGAGGGTCCATTCCAAAGTTGCAGGTCCTCAACACCGCGCTCATGAGCGCCACGACGGGTTTGGCTCCAGGCGAGGCGCGCACCGACCCGGAACACTGGGGCCACCTTGTGGAGTCGGCGGTGGGTGCCCACCTCGCCAACGCGGCGGCCTCCGGTGTCTGCGAGTTGTACTACTGGCGCGAAGGCGATGCGGAGGTGGACTTCGTGGTCCGGCAGGGGCGCCGCGTCACGGCGATCGAAGTGAAGAGCGGTCGGGCATACCCAACACACCGTCCGCACACGGGCACAACGCTCTTCTCCCAGCGTCACAAGGTGCATCGACAGCTGCTGGTTGGCGGCGATGGGATCTCGGTGGAGGAGTTCCTCTCGCACCCCGTGGATCGGTGGGTGGGAGGGTAGGGGACTTCAGCGCCAGCGCTGCTGCACACAATCATCGGAGCCAAGCGCGCGGGGCGTCCCGACGCCGTCTGCTCCCGCCGATGCGGTGGCGGGCGCCGCCGCCGCCGCGGCGGATGTCTTCGACTGCGGCACCAACTCGACCGGTTTTGCCCGCTCCGGCACCATCACATGCTTCCAGCCTTGGTCTTCCAGGCACTTTTGTCGGTCCTTGAGTGCCTGCGACTCACCGTGCACCAGCAAGACTCGGCAGGTCTCCTTGTCCTGGTTGGCCAGCCAGGCATCGATTTCGTTGGCGCGGCCGTGCGCGGAGAAGCCGCCCAGGCGCTTGGTCTGCACCTTGATGTCCACCGTCTTGCCGTCGGGCGTGCGAATGGTCTTGCCTGCGGTGGACTCGCCCTTGGTGACGGAATCCGCCATCTGCCCGCCCGGGGAAAAGGGGTCCTGGTAGCCGACGAGGAACACGGTGACCTTGGGGTTGTCCAAGAGCGGTCGCATCGAACCGCCGCCGAACGCGACATCCAGCAATCCACCGGTGGAGACGAGGATCGCCGGCGATTGCCTGGTCATCCAGTCATCGAACGCTTCCTCTGAGTCCTCGTACCCGGGCGGCCGGAGGTTGGTCTTGTCCTTCGCCCACAGATCGCGGAACCAACCCTTCTTGCTGTTGCGCTCGTACACCTCCGTGACGGCGCGCGCCGACGGCGACGGCACGAAGATCGGGACATTCTCCCTGATGAGCCCCTCGCGCTGGGCGATCCTCAGTTGGTGGAGCACCTTCTGCGTTCGATCCAATGCGAACGATGGAATCCAGGCGATGCCGCCTTCGGCGATCGTGTCGGACACGGCCTTGCGAAACTCGGCCATGCCTTCGTCAACTGGCTTCGTTCGATTGGAGCATCCATAGGTGGTCTCGATGAGCACCACATCGACGGGCGGAGCCGGCTCGGGTCCCTCGATGAGCGTGGAGCCATCCCAACCAAGGTCGCCTGAAAACAGGATGCGGATAGCGGGAGTGTCAACCTCGTCTGGTGCTCCGCGCTTTCCCTTCTTTCCCTTCTTCGCCTTCGTCTCAAGGAGCCAGGAGCACGAACCCGGAATGTGGCCCGCGCTGTACGGCGTGGCCGTCATCCCGCCAGGGAGGGTGAACGACTTCCCCTCCTTCACCGCCTTCATCTGCTTGATGACGCCGGCCACTTCCAGTTCCGCGCACGCGCGGCAGGGGGAGACCGATTTCCGCGGGCCCCCTCGGCTGATCTGCTCAGTCAGTTCCGTGACGGTCCCCGTGAATGTGGTCGCGTTCTTCGGGCTGATGCTGTTGGCCGACTGGCATCCAGCCATCCAGTGCCCGGTGATGTAGTTCTTGCCCGCCGAAGCGGCTGAACTGGACCACATCCAGTTGCGCTTGCTGGCCTCGTCGTAGCGCGCGTTGCTCAGGAGCATCGGCGCGGCCAGCTGGATCGTTCCCTCCGTGGCGTAGATCGGTCCGCGATACCCCTCGCGCACCAAGAGCGGCACTCGACCGATGTGGTCGATGTGCGCGTGCGTGAGGAAGACGCCGTCTGCGTCCAGCTCATCCTCGGGAACGGTGGAGGAGTTCGTGTTGGCCCACGCTTCGCGCGCGGCGGCGGTGTCGCCCACTTCCGGCATGAAGGTGCCGCAATCGATGACCCACTTCTTCCCACCGATCTCAAGGATCGAGTTGGACCCGGAGACCTGGCCGGCGGCGCCGTGGACGGTGATGGATGGTTCGTCGACGGGTGTGGCGCGCGCGCCGAGCCACACGGGCGCGAGTGCGACCATCAACGACACGACAATCATCCGAAGGCGCATCCCCGAAGAGTAGGCGAGTTGTGGTGGGGGCTCACTCGCCGCGATGCAGGTCGTCGAGCATGCGTCGAATCGCGGCGTTCAGCCGCTCGGGCGTGTCAAACTCGCCATCGGCGATCGCGCGCTTCATCGCCTCGATGCGATCCAGCCGCACGTCGGGCATGTTCTTGATCGCGTCCAGTCGAGCGGCGATGGGATCGATGGAGCGATGACCGCCGTCGCCCGGGGCGCCGGTAGTCGGCTCGTCACGCTCGCGACTTCGATCAGTCATCCTGCTACTGCCAACTCTATCGGTCAATGCTTGCATCGAATCCAAGACCTGGTGGAAGACTTGCTGGGAGACTTGCTCGAAGACCTGCGACATTCCAGTTTCCTCAGTTCGTTCCCTCGCGTCCCGGGCAGGCATCAGCCCCGTCACGCGTTGGACGGGGTCGGATTGGCTGTCGGACGCCAAGGGTGGTGGTTCGGTGCCCCTGATCCACATGGAGTTGTGGTCGGGGGCAAAGGGTTTCATCGTCGAATATGGGCGTCGATCTTGAGCACTTTCCACACACTTTCCCCAGTGTTTTTTGGCCTGTGGATGGCCTGGCATCGCCACCTCCGGTTGGAACGCCGTCCCCGCTTGTGGGAGTCGGCGGAAGCGGCGAGAATGACCGGGTTCGATGGCCGCCACCCGCTGTTTTTTGAGTCAGATCGCCACTTCGTCGGCAACGCTCGCCACGCTGGCGGTGTGCGGCGGTGGATGCGACTCGGCGCAGCAAGCCACGCGAGCTCCGGCGCGTGTTACTTCCAACCTGGCGGATCCCGATTGGGCACTGGTGGACACCTCCCCGGGGGCCACCAACTCCAGGTCGGCAAGGCAGAGCGCCCTCAAGGTGGAACTTCCCAAGGCAGAGGGATTTTCGAGGTCGACGGCCGCGGCAGGCGACACCTTGACAACTCCCTCCGCAGGCGGGGTTGATGGCGCTGCCTCCGGACGCCAGCACATCACTGACGAAGACGTTCCCTACACCGGCCCCAAGCCAATGCGACTTGCGGCTGGTTCGGCGGGTGCTGGCGGTGCTGCAGGGAAAGGCACGGCGGGCGAGACTAATCCTAACTCGTTCCCCAAGAGCAAGTTCCAGAAAGACCAAGAGGCACAGGTTGCCAAGGCGGCAGATCGATTGCCTCCACTCCCGGCGCCGACGTTGAGTTCGGAACGGCAAGGGGTCGATTCAAGCCTCGAACTCGAGTCGCCTGGTCCAGATGCGGGTGCAGGGGCGGGCGCGGGGGCGGGTGCCGGTGCGGTGGCGGGTGCGGTGCAAACCAAGCCAGCCGTGGCTGCATCGTCGACCACCGACCTGAATCGAGCCGCGTCCGACGCCAAGGTCTGGGGCGTGGTGCTGGCGACCTTCAGCGGCGATGGAAATCGACCCACTGCGGATGCCGTCGCGGCGCAGTATCGCGAGCGGTTCCCGGCGGTTCCAGACATCCACGTGCGGAGCAAGCCCAGCGGAAGCGTCGTGCTCGCCGGGAAGTTCGAGCACGCTGACGACGCGGCGGCGCAGGGACTGCTCCGGACCATCAAGTCCATGGAGGCCGATGGCAAGAAGCTCTTTCCGCGCGCGATGCTGACGGTGATGTCGGGCGTGGTGGATGGCGACTTCATTGCGCCGTTCGATGTCCGGCAGCTGCGACTTCGATACCCAGAGCAGAATCCGCTCTACTCGCTGCAGGTGGCCGTGTGGAGTGACCTTGGTTCCGGCACGATGTCGTTTGATGATGTCCGCCGCAAGGCGGAGGCGTACTGCGCGGAACTTCGCACGCGCGGGTACCTGGCCTTCTACTCGCACAGCGAGCAGACCACGACGAGCGTGGTGACGATCGGCGCCTTCGGGGCCGAGGCCTACGACGCCCGCAGCACGCTGTTCTCCGACGAAGTGACCGCGCTGCTGCAGCAGTTCCCGAAACACCTGGTCAACGGCGAAGAGCTGCTCGTGGGGATCGACCCTCGTGACCCGACCAAGATGGTGCCGCAGGCGCCTCGACTGGTGGAGGTCCCGCGCTGATGGCCAAGCGTGCGTCCACTCATGCGCCGTCCAAGGCGGCTCGCACGCGCGGCGCGAGCGGCCTGGCGGGAGCCGGCGCGGACTCGGCGGCACCGGCGTCCGGCGGCGACCCTGTGTTCATCGCGAGGGCGCGCGCGGCGCTGGATGGATCGATCATCGGACACGCACGACAAGTCGAGGCCCTGTCCGTCGCCGGGGCGAGCGGAACGATGCACCATGCGTGGCTCTTCCACGGGCCCAGCGGTGTCGGCAAGTGCACGGTGGCGATGCGCTTCGCGGCGCTGCTCGCTGATCCAGAGTCGAGCCAGGGCGACTGGCTTGCCTTCGCGCCACGACGCGATGGCGAGTGCGCCCGGTTCATGCGCCTTGGCACGCACCCAGACATCCGGCTCATCCGCAAGGAGCTTGCGGCGACCAGCGTGGACGCCGCACTGCGGGACCGGAAGCAGTTGAACCTGCCCGTGGGGCTCCTGCGCGAGCACATTGTCGGCGGCACCACGAGTGACGGGAAACACCTTGATTCCCCGGCGTTTCGGACGTCATGGCTGGGGGGCGGCAAGGTGTTCATCATCGACGAGTCGGAGCTCATGGATGCCGAGGGACAGAATGCGCTCCTGAAGGTGTTGGAGGAGCCGCCGCCGCAGACGTGGTTCGTGCTCGTGGCCTCGCACGCGGATCGATTGCTCCCGACCATCCGCTCGCGGTGCCAGCTGCTCGGCTTTGGGTCGCTCTCGCCTGCGGAGATGTCGCAGTGGGCCGGGCGCGAGCTGGCCGACTCGCCAGCGGAGGAGCGACAGTGGGCGCTGCAGTTCGCCTCGGGCAGCCCGGGTGCGGCGCGCGCCGCCTTGGATGACGGGCTCCACGCCTGGTGGACCATGCTGGAGCCGCACGTCAAGCGACTGGCAGCCGGCACGTTCCCGTCGGGTGCCGCCGAGGCGATGGCTGATCTCATTGGCGAGTACGCGGAGGCGGCCGTGAAGCGTGATCCGCGAGCGAGCAAGGAAGCCGCCAATCGTCGGGCGCTCTCCACCGTGCTGCACATGCTGGCGGAGGAAGCGCGCTCGGCCATGCGTCGATCGGGCCTGTCGAGTGAGGAACTGGAGCGATGGGCGCGAGTGCCCGGCGTGCTGGCGGACACCGAGGACGCGGTGGACTCGAACGTGAATCTCAAGCATTCCCTGGCCTACCTGGTCTCGCAGTGGATGGCTGCATTTGATGGCGTGCGTCAGTCACAAGGCACAACGGCGTGAGCGGGGACCACGGCGTGAGCGGGGACCACGGCGGCGGCGCGCGGCTTGAGATCGAGCGTGCGTGGCTCATGCGTGCGCTCCCCGACCTCGGCGCGTTGCGGGAAGCGGGTTCCAGCGTCGCGCGCGTGCGGATCGAGCAGGGGTACGTCGCGCCGGGCGCGGAGGCAGCGGCGCGGGCCGGGCTGACGGGCCGGGTGAGGCGCATGGAGTGGGACGACGGACGCGTGGAGCATTGGCACACGATCAAGCGCGGCCTGGGTCGAGTCCGTGAGGAAGCCGAGCGACTGATCGACCCGGCGGCATTCGCTCGTGCATGGCCGGAGACGGCCGGAGCGCGGTTGAGGAAGGTGCGATGGGTCGTGCAGGAGGGCGGAGCGTGCGGCGGACTCACTTGGGAAATCGACCAGTTTCTGGATTTCGAGTTGGTGCTCGCCGAGGTGGAATGCGATTCGGAGTCGCACGCGGATTCGTTGGAGGTGCCGGGTTGGATGGCGCCGCTGGTCGTGCGGGAGGTCACTGAGGAGCCGGCGTACCGGAACTCGTCGCTGGCGAGGAATGGAGTGCCGCCTGGGGCGGCTCCCGGGGCCCCCGCGGCCCCCGCGGCCTTCCCTCCGTTGGATTGATCGGATTCGACGTTTTTTTGGTCGATTCTGATCAGCCCAACGGACCAGAGTTCACCGCGACGGTGACGGTGTCGGCGACGGTGTCCGCGACGGTGTCGGTGTTGGTGACGGTGTCGGTGACGCCCAGAACGGTTCGACGAGTGCGCGACCGGTGTCGCACTCCAGCACCCACACGCGCTCGGTGGGGGAGGTGGTGCCGCCGCCGGCGTGAGCTACCTGTTCGCGAACCAGCGTGGCACACTCGCCCGCGTCGCGCAGGGCAATCGCCAGCTCCTCGTCGGAGATCTGATGCAAGGGCACGGCGGGCGCGTGGCGTACAAACTGGAAGTCGATCGGTGTGGCGGCGCGCGCGAGGGCGGCTGAGTCGAGCGGATGGCGGACAGGCACCACGCCCTCGGTCGGCGCGAACCAAATGGCCGCGGCGAGCAACGCAAGCATCGTGGCGCCAGCGAGGCCGCCTCGGCGACGCTGGCGGGCCGTCCTTGCGGCGGCCATCGCTTCGCGGGCCGCCGTCAAGACAGCCTCGCGGCGCGAGGATGCTGCGTGTCTTGACTCTTGTTCGGGAGCCATGGTCATCCGGCAGATCCTCGAATGATTGACAACGCGCGCGCCATCGCTCGATCCACCGTCGCCAGGCTCTTGCCCACGATCCCGGCCGCGTCGCGTCGTGTGAAGCCCCGCCAGAGGACGAGGTCCACGACGGCGAACTCTTCGCGCGAAAGCGCCGACTGGGCCAGTGCCAGCGCTTCCCGCGCCTGGGCGTGTTGTTCCAACGCAGCCACCGGCGCGACGGGGGCGCTTGTTGAATCCGACGCTTCGGCGACGGCGGCCTCGCGACGGGACCGCCGGACCTCCGAGACGAGCCGGGTCCTTGCGTGGTTGATCGCCACGGTCCGCATCCACGCGCGAAGCTCACCTTCGCTGCCGCAGCGGGGAGGCTTGGCCGCGAGAGTCAGCATGGTGTCGTGCACGCAGTCCATGGCGAAGTCAGTGCTGAGGCGAGTGGCGCGGACCACCGACGCGCACACTCCGGCGGCAAGCCGGTCGTACACCTCCGCGAGGGCGGCTGGGTCGCCGCGGCGGAGAGACTCGGTGGCCAAGCGAGCCCAGTCATGGTCGGGCATCTCGCCTCACGCTAGCGCAGAACTTGTCCCATCACCTCGTCGAGCGTGAACTGGGAGTTGTGGTCGCCGGGAATCCGGACGAAGAGCAGTCCTGTTCCCTCGTGGAATCGCACCGACACACTGTCAGAGTTGCCCTGCATCTCAAAGGCAATCGACAGGGCTTCCAGGATGGCGGGAACCCGAGTTGGCTCGATGCCAAAATCCTCGAGGCGGAAAACCTTGACCAGCGAGGTGGGCGCGGTGTTCCTTGGCTGCTCCTTGGAGATCGACACGCTGATGAGGAAGACGGACTCGGTGGCTGGGGTGTCCCCATCGACTTGTCGGACTGAAAGAGTGCGGCCACTGTCGGCACCAGACGCCAGCGTGGCCGCGGAGGTGAGCAGGGTCGCCGGCGACACGCCATCGACGCGGAACCCGGGCACCGTCACCTCGCCAAGGTCGGGAGTGGCGAAGAGAATGTTGAGTGGGACCTCGTGCGAATCGGCCCACTTTCGGGAGACCATCTCCGCGAACTGCTTGAACAACCCGCCCTGCCAGTCAATCTGGAGCCGCTCCCCGTCTCTGGCTAGCCTTAGAAGTCGATCACGATGGATCGCTTCGGCTTCGCGCTTCTCGCCAAATGCCTGCTCGGCCGCCCGCGCGTCGGCGGCAACAGCCTCGTGGGTCGCCAGTGCGGAACGGAGTTGCTTGATCGTCTCCTCTACGTCTTCGGATCGCCCTTGAATCAACACTTGCCGGAGCGATGGCATGGGGTGGCAGCTCGCTGTGAGCGGGACCGCCCCATGCCACTCCAGAAATGGGGAGCTCCCGCGCCGATCGAGCGAGAGGAACCCATTGGGCACATCGATGGTGACAGTGATGTCGCCATCAGCCAGGGATTGGTCAGCTGCCGATGCCTGACCGGCCACCGTGGGGGTGGACGATTCCCCGGCCGCCGGGCCGACACTTGGGGGATCCGCCTGCGCAACGGCAGCCGCGCTTGCCCCGGGAATGAAGCATGCCGCAGCAAGGGTGATCGCGGCGGCTTGGACGATGGCGATGGCTTGGGTGAGAGGATGCGAGGGGGCTTGGCTTGCAGCGGGCGTGGTTGTTGAGCGCATGAGGGGTGTCTCCACTCTATTGAACGGCGCGGAGGGGGTCTTGGCCTCGCGATTTCGGGAAAATCGCTGTTCCCTGCCCACGAGCGGCCCCTTGGCGATTGGATTGATCGGATTCGACGTTTTTTTGGTCGATTCTGATCAGCCCACCGGGGGTAGCCCAGCCGACTCAGCCGACTCAGCCGAGCGGGTCGATTAGACTGTTCGCCCCCATGGCCACCCTTCGCTGCTCCATCGTCAGCCCCGACGCCGAACTCTTTTCGGACGCCATCAACTACGCCTCGTTCCAGGCGTGGGACGGCCAGCGCGGCGTCATGGCGGGAGGCAGCCCGTTCCTGGCCAAGCTCACGCCTGGCGTGACGCGCGTGGACACCGCGTCGGGAAGTCGATTCTTCGCCATCGAGGGAGGCTTCGCCCAGATGCAGGGCGACGAGCTGACCTTGCTCGTGGACAAGGCGACCGCTGCCGAGGACATTTCGCTGACCGAAGCGCAGGCTGCGCTTGCCGCCGCCAACGCCAAGGTGACCGCGACGACCGACCGAGGCTCCACCCTCACCGAACGCGAGGCCATCGAGGCTGCCCAGCAGATCGCCCGGACCAAGGTGGCGCTCTCCTCGAAGGGGAAGTGAGCGGGTGAGCGCGACCGGATCTCGGCAACAAGAGTCGCTCGCGCGGTAGCCTTGCTGGCTGAGCATGGACGCCGCAGCTGTTGAATCAAATCAAGCCGCCGAGCCGATTGCCGGGCCGGGCGCCGGAGAAATCCCCTGCGAACACATCCCACTTGATGTCCGCGTCGAGGCGCTGCTGCTGGCGGCGGATCGACCCATGAGCGAGGCTCGCATCGCCGAAGTGCTGGGGTTGGTGGAGGTTCCCAGTGCGCAGCTTCGGGCGGCGCTGGCCGAGGCGGTGGCGCCAGCCAAGAACAAGGCCGTTGGTGTCGCGAAGGATTCGGCTGACGCGCAACGCGCGGACGCACGTCGGGCTGACGGGACTCGAGCTGACGCGCCACGACTCGTCCGCGATGCCATCGATCGACTCAACTCCAGTTACGAGTCCACGGGCCGGGGCTTCCGCATCGAAGCCGTCGCCGGCGGGCGACAGATCATGACGATTGCCGCGCTCGCGCCGGTGATCGCGCGACTTCGCGGCGTGAAGGACCAGTCCAAACTCACGCAGGCGGCGCTGGAAACCCTGGCGATCATCGCCTACCGGCAGCCGATCCTGCGCGCGGACATCGAGTCCATTCGCGGCGTCGCGTGCGGCGAAGTGCTGCGGTCACTCATGGAGCGACGCCTCGTGCGCATCACCGGGCGCGCCGAAGAAGTTGGTCGACCGATGCTGTATGGCACGACGCAGGAATTCCTGCGCACCTTTGGCATCGCCAGTGTGACCGACCTGCCGCAGCAGAAGGAACTCAAGGGCAACTGAACCTGCTCGACGTGCGGTCGGCGTCTGATCGCGACCCGAACGTCCCCTGGCGGTTATCGGTGGAAATGTGCCCTCCAAGGGCACATTTCCACCGATAACCGGGATCAGCCCCAGTTCCCAAGCACTGCCGCGAGGTCGCTGGCCGACACGATTCCGTCGCCGTCGATGTCTGCGCTGGTGTGCACCAGTCCCCAGGCGCCGAGAACGGCCGCGAGGTCAGACGCCCCAACGACACCGTCGCCATCAAGGTCACCCACACGAGGCTGGGCCGGCCCCGATGCGACGGCCGCCGACACATCAAGGAGCCCGGCCCCAAGCCACGGCGCCCACTGCGGATCGGAAGGCACGAGCGACTGCGCCGTGTCGAGGAGCAGGTCGGATATGGCCTCTGCGGTCGTGTCGTCAGCTGGCCACTCGGGATGCTGCGCACGAACCATCGCGGCCGCGGCGGCGACAAGGGGTGCCGCAAAACTGGTGCCCGATGCCGCGACGACTCCCGGCGTGTCTGTAGACGACCTCCCTGCGCCGAGAATGGTGTTGGCGGGGGTTCCGTTCGAGTCAAGCACTGAGGCACCTGGCGCGGCCAGCGAGACCCAGTCGCCATAGCTGGAGAACACGGCGCGGTGATTGAGGTGGTCGGTGGCCGCGACGGCGAGGACGCCCGACTTTGCTGCGGGAAACATGCGAGTGTCGGAATCACAGTTGCCGGCACTGGCGACCACCGTGATGCCATGCATCGCAGCCTCGTCCAAGGCCAGTTCCACCGCCTCAGAGCTGTAGGTCGAGGTGATGCTTACATTGATGACCTCGACGCCGCGGTCGATGGCGTGGAAGAGTCCGCGAGCGAGGTTCCACAGGCTCCCGCCGCCATCGGCATCCAAGACCCGCACGGGAAGGATCCGTGCACCAGGCGCCGCGCTGGCGATGAGCGACGCGACAAACGTCCCGTGTCCCACCAATTCATTGGCGACTCCATCACTATCAGAGTCAGCGCCATCAGGCCGATCGGTCGTGTCACCTGACCGTGCCACAAAGTCCCATCCACCAATGGCCAGCCGACCCACGAGGAGCGGATGCAGCGGGTCGATCCCCGTGTCCAAGACGGCCACGGTTGACGCGCCTGAGGCAAGCTGCTGTGCAGGGTCGATGCCCAGCGTCTGCCACGCGTACTGCTCCGGAATGATGGAGAGGTCAGGGCCTTCGTCCACAAAGATGCTGCCAGTCCCACCTTCGGGGACACGGCCGGCGTACTCGATCTCCCCCCACACGACACCAGGCAGTCCCAGCGTGGCGACCGATTCCATCCACGCTGACGCCTGTTCCACGGTCCAGCCATTGGGCCACGATGCGGAGAGAAGCAGGATGTTGCGTCCGGGAATGGAGTCCAACGGCGTGAGCACGAGCCCCGGCGCCGCCGACTGGACCGCCGCAATCGCCTGCGACGCGGATACCGTGTCGTCGTGCGCCAGGTGGACGCGGTCGGCGATGGCGGCACTTGGTTGGGAGCAGTGGTCCGCGGCCTGCCCAAACGCTGACATCGACCAAGCGGCGAGGGACAGCAGTTGCAGCACCGACATTCGAATCGATCGGGTCATGTCGAACCTCTCTCGAACAACGTGAGCGGAGCCCAGTGACAGGGGTGTGGCGAGCGATCACGCACTGCGTCGGCGACTTGTGCGAGTGAGCCAGCCAGCGAAACAGCTGATCCATTCTGCCACATGCGGTGCAGCAAGTCCATGCTGAAGGCACAAATATCGTCGCGGACGGGCCACAGCGTCGACACGACGGAGCCGGCACCGGCCGCCAAGAACGAGGCAAAGAGGCCCGAAGGCGGCGAGTTGTCAAGCCCATCGTGCGCGCGCCCGGGGCCAGTCTCGCATCCGGAGAGGACGACGACCCGTGCCTGGAGTCGACATCGGCGGACCAGTTGACGGGTGAGCCACCCATCAGAGAGTCGGAGCCCGCTGGCCCCTTCCAAGGATCCGCTGAACCAGCCGTGGCATGCAAGGTGCACGACATCGGCGCGTCGGCACGATCCGATCACGCTGGAGACGGTCGCCTGGGAACCGCTCAGTCGATCCACCGATGCGCCGACGAGGGACCACGAGCTGGCGATGGCATCGCACTCGCCGGTGGCGCCGGGGAGCGTGCCATCGTCATGATCCACCACCAAGACCCTCATCGTGGATGGTTCGCGAATGGCACCGGAGTGTGGGTGTTGCGCCGCCTGCTCCTGCTGCTCCTGCCTCGTCGCGGCGCGGAGTGCATCGCGCAGCGAGGGAACAAGGTGCATCTCCCCGACACGCCGAGTGATGGACTCGCACGCCAGCGGCGGGAGCAGCGAGAGCGGTCCCGACGGAACAATGAAGCAGTCGCCTCCGCCCACTTCGAGGACGGGCGTGAGGGCGAGCGCCTCAATCGCGCCAATGATTCGGCGCACCGTGCCGTCGGCCACAGGCGCTTCGTCCGGTGACGCGACGGCGCCGCGCATGTGGAACAGCAGGGCACGAACGAGTCGATCCACTTCGGCCGCGGGGCACAACGTGACCACTCTGGGAGAGTCCCTGGTGACGACGGCCGCGACGAGTGAACGATCGACCACGCCGAATCGAATGATGCGCGTGTCCGTCGGCATCGACTCCAGCGCCGGTGCGGCGTCGGGTGGGGCGACGTGGGTGGCCTGGAATCCTCGAGTCTCCAAGTCGGCCTCGATGGCATCCAGCGAAGACTCGATGGTGGCCACTCGCTGCCGCCAGGAGTTCTGGCGCGAGTCCGACGCGCGTGAGTCGGCAACCATCGAGTAGATCGCGTTGAGGTCGGCGAGCAGGCCGTCGCGGCGTGACACGAGTGCATCGGTCGCCGCGTCGGCCACCGCCTCGGCCCCCGCGTTGGTCGGCGCGTCGGTGCCGCTCGAGAGCGACTCGATCGCCAGGGCCCGCTCCTCATCGTGGCGCGTCCCTTCCGATGCATCCATGGCGCACGCGAGGAGGAGCGCATCTGGCCGCGGCTGCGCAAGCACGATCGATGCCACCAGTCGGTGCGCGTCGGTCGCGGAGCTGTCCGCCAGGCGGAATCGGCGAGCGGGCAGGTCCGTGCGGAGGCGATCCAGCGAGGCGGCCGCACGGCGCGCCAGGGCCATCGCCTGGTCGATCTTGCCCGAACCGCGGGATGCGCGCGCTCCCAACAGGTCAGCGGCGGCCACCAAGGGAGCCACATCGCCGGCGGTCGAGCGAGCGAGGTCGGCCTGGGCAAGAGACTCATCCCAGGCGCCGCGCTGGATGGCGGCGGCAGAGAGCAGGAGATTGGCGCGAGATCGGTCGACACGACCGAGTCCGGCCACGGCGAGCGCTGTTCGTGCCAGTGACTCAGCGAGTGCCCATTCACCAGCCTCCAACGCGAGGTCGGCAAGGTCCACGGTGACTCGAGCCGCCTCGAGATCATCGCCCAGTCCCGCGAACTGCGCTTGCGCAGCCAGCAGGTGCGTCTGGGCACTGGCGCGCGAACCCGAGTGCTGCCACGACCTTCCCAGCGCCACGCGGGCGCGTGCGGCTTCGCGTCGAAGCCCGTGACGCTCCAGTGATTCCAGCACCGACGCGAGCTCCACCCGGGCCGCATTGTGCAGGCCGACAGAGTCCATGACCTCGGCCCGTTCGGCGCGCAGGCGAAGGACGTGGGTGTCACTTGACGTCCCCGCGAGTGTCGCGATGGCCGACTCGAAGGACCGGAGTGCCGCACCGCATTCGCCGCGTCGGGCCTCGAGGTCGGCGAGGTTGCCAAGTGCAATGGAGGCGTTGACGGAGGCACCGGCGGCCATGTTCGCCAGGTGCGAGGCCGCAAAGTCGTGGCCAGCGCCCTCGAAGTCGTAGAGTCGCAGCAGGACTTCTGCGCGATTGTTCTGGAGCTGGGCCAGGATCAATGGTTCGGATGCCAGGGCCGGGGCCGCGGCGTCAAACCGCGTGCGAGCCTCGTCCAGTCGCCCCTGCCGTTGGTGCAGGATGCCCAGGTTGATCTCCGCCCTCGCCACGAGGTCGCTGCGGTCGAGGGAGACGAGCAGCTCGCGGGCTCGAAGGCCCTCGGACTCGGCTTCATCAAATCGTCCGGACTCCACCAGGGCATGCATCGCGGCCAGTCGCGCCCGGGCACATTCCTCGGCGAGGCCCGCAGCGCTGGCCATCGAGCCGCATTCCCGTGCCGCAACAATGCTGGCGTCGTAGTCGCCGAGGTAGGCCAGGGCTCGTGCGCGCAGGCGAGCCGATGTGGCAGCGATCGCCGTGTCACCGGCCTGGACGGCGTCGCGCGTGATCTCTGCGAGCGTCGCCGCAGCCTCCGATGGAGCGTGCGCAACCGCACCCTGCGCTGCGTGGAGTCGCGCTGCAAGGAGTTGGTGTGCGTGTGGGGCGGGCGTCGTCACGGGAGGCTCAGACTGGCCAGGGGTACCGCATCCTGCGCAGGCGAGCCAATGGAGATGGAATACTGGCCCGCGGGGAGGCGAGCGCGAAACATGGCCAAGTCGTCGATCGTCGAGGAGATCCCGGCCGAGTCCGCGTGATCATCGTGGGTGAATCGAATGACCAGTCCGGCGGGCGCCTCGTCTGGCGACGTGATGGCCCCCGTCAGGTCCCATGCGGCACCATCGGCGGAGCGCTCGCACTCGACATCGAGCCCAAGGAGCCCACAGTTGCCCTTGACACGGAATCGATCGGCACTTGGATGTCCTCGGAGCGCGACCGTCGCCGCCACCGGAGACTCGGCCGTCCACCCGCGCGTGATCCACTCTCGAGCCTTCGCCAGCCACTCATCGACGGCGGAAAGGGCCGATGTCAGGGGAGCGGTGCGCGTCGCGGCCGGGATCTGCCTCAGCCGGTCCAAGAGGGTCGCGGGCACCGTGTCTCCGAGCAGCTCGCTCGCGACGAGCGCGATGGAGTGCGCTCGCGCCACAGTCACGCCGTGTTGGCTGAGGCGCTGGACCAGCCAATCGGGTTCTGGGAGGTCGGCGTGGAGCTGTGTGGAGTCAGTCATGGGGTGCCTTTGCGCCCAGAGAGTGCCGGCTAGGTGGGTTTGGATACACGGAGTCCGAATCGCAGCAATTTCGAGGCCAAGGCGTCCAGGCACCGTTGTCGGGTCGGTCCGATCGAACCCGTCGGCATGCCCGTGAGGCGCGAGACGGCCTCGTAGTCGGCGTGGCCCTCACGCCGACTGGACGCGGCCAACTGCATCAGTGCGCGCAGCAGGAGCTGGCACTTGTGCGTCAGCTGGGCCAGGGCGCCCCGAACGAGCAGCCGGTCCTCGTCCAGCTCAAGCGCGTGTGCTGGGTCGTCTCCCGATTCGATGGCGTTGGCGGATTCCGGGGAGAGGCTGGCCCCGTCGCGCCGGTCAAGCCCGCGCCTGCGCTGAGCCATTCTGCGACAGGTAGTGGAGAGCCAGGCGTCGAATCGATCTGGCTCCCGCATCGTGGGAAGCGCCTGCCATGCCGCGGTGAAGGCTTCCTGCACCACGTCCTCCGCCGAGTGATCCGAGAGGCCTGCGCGCCGGACCATCGACCACGCCAGCGGGGAAAATCGATCCACCAGCGATCGCCAAGCCACCTCATCGCCTTCCGCACAACGATGGACGAGTTCGACCTCGTCATCGGTCATCGTCACGCGGCGTGGCGGAACGGCGGTCATGCACCTGAGTGTAAGTCGCGCCGGCCCGGAATCAAGTCAAGTTGTATCTGAGCGCGGCAGGGCAGCACTTTCCCTTCAGCCGATCGGTCCGCCGGTCAAGCTCCCTTCGGTCGGCAAGTCACTCCAAGATCTTTTGAGATCGATGTATTTGAAAGGCAACTCCATGTACGCAGCCAGATTTGTGCTCCGAACCACCACGATCGCCGCGACCGTCCTCGCCGCAACCGCAGCCTCGACAGCGTCCGCCGACATCGGCTTCGCGAAGGCCGTCACCCTCTGCCGAGCCGCCGTGCCGGACACCACGCTCATCCAGATTGAGATCCGCGAGCGCGACAACATGCTCGTCTACGAAGGTGACATGTACACCGCGGCGCTCACCGCCAACTGGGATCCCCGGATCAACATGGACACCGGCGCGCTGATCCTGGTGGATGTCGACTCGGTCGACCCCTCGGACATCGCCACGCTCACCGCGATCTTCGCACGCTTGGAAGAGATTCAGATCGATTTCGCCGAGGCGATCGACATTGCGACCGCCGCGGGATCTGGCTCGGCTGCACAGAAGACACAACTGGACATCGAGCACAACATCCTCTCGTACCAGGTCGAGTTCTGGGACCTCTCCAAGATCTATGTTGACGCCGCGACCGGCGGGATCGTCCCGCATCACGGCCAGGGCGACGACATGGAGGACACCTACCCTGCGGCTTCATTCACCGCGGCCATCGCTGCGGCGACCGCGTCCGCCGGCGACGGCTGGACGGCGATCGAGGTGGAAGCAGAGGACGAGTCCGGCTCCAGCAGCGGCAGCAGCGGCTCCAGCGACACCGACCGGATCGAGGTCACCTTCACCGACGCGAAGGGCTCGACCCTCCTCGAGGTCGATGTCGGCCTTGACGGCACGATCCTCAGTGTGACGACCTATTCCCCCAGCTCGTCGCAGTCGAGCAAGCTCTCGCAGATCATCCCGCTCCTGGGCACGATGACCTGCGTCGCCACCTGTGCCGTTGGTGGCGCAGACGCGGCGTTCCCCGCCGCCGGCCTCCACGAGGTTGAGCTCAAGGTGGAGCAGGGCGACCTGGTCTGGAAGGTCGAGCTCATCACCGCGGACCTGGTTGAGCTGGACATGTGGATCGACGCCTCCGTCCCCGCGCAGCAGTCCTTCGCGGCCCCGGTCAACGAGAATCCCGCCGACTTCAACGCCGACGGCGCCGTCGACGGCAGCGACCTCTCCGAACTCCTCGCCCTCTGGGGTCAGGTCAACCCAGGGTACGACCTGGATGGCAGCGGTGTCATCGACGGCGGCGACCTGGCCCAAGTCCTCGGCAGCTGGTGATTGTCTGACCGGCTAGCCAGCTGACCGAGGTCCAATCCATTCTCCTCAGGTTGGACTGAGGCAGTGCGGCCGACCAAGTCCCGTCGCAGGATCGCTCCTGCGGCGGGGCTTTTCGTTGGGGCCGATGGAGGGTGAGGGAGCGCCGACGGCGAGCACACCAACGTCCGACCCCGGTTATCGGTGGAAATGTGCCCTTGAAGGGCACATTTCCACCGATAACCGGGGAGGGAACTTGCCTGGTGGCCTCCGCATCTGAGAGGAGCGTCGGATGGCGTCCGACCCTGGCGAGATCAACCTCGAGGCGACAGACTGCCGGCAGCCGAATGTCGCTCGATCCACTCCAGCAAGACTTCACGCATCGCCGCCAGGTCCGGCGCGGTTCGAATGGCCTCCTTGAGCGGCTTCACATGGCCCATCGTGTGGCCGTACCAAGAGATTCGCTTGTGCATCTGCTCGACCGCGTGACGCTGTCCTCGGCCCAGGTCAGCGGTGCAGCCGTGACCATCCACTTGACTCCGGCCATCCGCGTGGCCGTCCGCGTGGCCACGACCGCCACGCACGACAGGCACGACATGCTCCTCCAGCAGGTCGATGTGGCGAAGCACGACCTGGAACTTTTGTGTGAGCGAGAGGTCTGGTGGCGAGCCCTCCCCGCGCAGTACCCGTTCTGTCCGGGCGAAGAGCCACGGCGTCCGAAGCGCCGCGCGCCCGATCATGATGCCCCGGCAGCCGGTCTCCTGCATGCGAGTTGCGGCGTGGCCTGGCTCGGAGATGTCGCCGTTGCCGATGACCGGGATCGACTGAACTGCTGCTACAACCTGTGCGATCGCACCCCAGTCGGCGACGCCTCGGAAGAGTTGCGTGGTGTATCGCCCGTGCACGGTGACGGCTTGGATGCCGATGTCTTCCAGTCGGCGCGCCAGGTCGGGCGCCACCATGTGATCGGGGTCCCAGCCCAGTCGCACCTTGGCCGTGACGGGGACGCGGCCGCCGGAATGGCGCTCAACGGCACGGATGATTCGCTCGGTGAGGCTGGTGGTAGCGGCACAGTCGCGCAGGAGCAGTGAGCCGCCGTTCTTCTTGGCGACCTTGTCCACGGGGCAACCCATGTTGATGTCGATCAGCTTGGCGCCGTGATCGATGGCCCAGCAGGCGGCCTCGGGGAGCGGGTCGTCCCCACATCCGTAGAGTTGCATGCCGCAGGGGCTGTCGGCTTCGCAGGTCGCGGCGAGCTCATGTGTGCGGGTGCTCCCGCGGAGGATGGCGTTGGAGTTGAGGAGATCCGTGGACGCGAGTCCCACGCCGCCAAGTTCACGGCACAGAATGCGAAACGCGAGGTCGCAGTGCCCGGCGATGGGTGCCAGGAGGAGCGGGGTGTCCAGCCTGAGGTGGCCGATGTTGATGGAAATGCCAGGGGAGTCTGGGCGGTTGGGCCGGTCGGGGTGAGGGACGGCGGGCTCGCGTGCATGCTCACCCAAGGTCCGGGCTGGGTTATCGGTGGAAATGTGCCCCTGGGGGGCACATTTCCACCGATAACCGGGGAAGGACGTTGGCGTGCCGTCCGCCGGCGACACCTCGTCCCGATCATCGCCCAAGTCGTGTTCGCTTACCCCCACGGGTCAAATCCCGCACCGACGCCCGCGGCGGCGAACTCCTCTGCCTTGACGGCGTGCCAGATGTAGTGCCGGCCGGAGTGTGGGTGCACGTGCTGCATCAACTGGTGGAGGCCTCGGACATCGTCCATGGCTCGGTGGGCGCTGCCAGGGTTGATTCGGTGTGCAGCGAGCAACGACTGGAGCTTGCCATTCTCGAAGCCGAGCGCCTTCCACGGGATGCTCCAACACGAGCAGCGCCATGGCAGTGACTGCATCCAGGCGAAGTGGCTGCGCATCATCCCCCGGTCGAACGGGACATTGTGCGCGACGACCGCATGGCAGCCGCGAAGGACTTGGACGATGTCGGACTCGCGCATGCGGTGGCCGCGGAGCTCCTTCATCGAGAGCCCGTGGATCGCCTGTGCCGTCGGGTGGATCGCCACAGTCGGCTCGTTCAGCGACTGGTAACTGGCGACCTCTCGCAGGGCCGCGCCGGTCTCCAGGGCGTAGTCGTGCACGAGGATCGCAATCTCGACTACTTGGTCACCCGGCCCGGCTCCGGTGGTTTCCGTGTCAAGGATTGCGGCGCGAAACGTCTCCATCGCCGGAGGGTACTGTGGGCGGTTACGAAAAAGCGACCCGCCACATCCTGTGGCGGGCCGCCATTCCGGGTTCCGTTTGGTGGACCGTGTCGAGCGCGGCCTTCCGTCGGCTCGCGCGCCGCAGCCGCCCACTCCGCCCGCTCCGCCCGCTCCGCCCGCTCCGCCCACTTGCGCGCGTCAGTCCACTCACTCGTGCCGGGTCCGCTGCCGCACGGTAAGGCACGGCGCGGCGACGCGAGGCATGCCCACAGTGCACTAGGCCATCACGCGCATGACCCCCATGCGCCAAGGAGGATGTTCAAGTCCTGGCCGTCGACCGTCCCATCGAAATCCAGGTCGGCGGGCTGTCCTGGGAATCCCCAGGAACCGAGGAGGAGCGCGAGATCCGAAACGGCGACGAGGCCATCGCCGTCCAGGTCGGGCGCACAGGCCTCGTGGGCGCAGGGGTTGGACGAGCCGGGAGTGTCTGCGCCGCCGGTGATCTCGGGTGCGCCGATCATCCACATGGTGGTCCGGCACCTGTAGATGTGCTGGGGGACGGCCTTGTTCGATGGGCCAACCTCGGGCTGGTATGGGCACTCCGAACCCTCCGAGCCGGACGCGACATTCATCATGGTGACGCCGTCGACGATCGACTCCCATGGCTGGAGATCGAGCGTGCAGTCATCGTCCGTGTCCAGATCGGTCGCGTTCGCGGCGGTCAGGCCCCGGACGAGCAAGTGAGTCACATTGTCGCCATTCTCGAAGTTGAGGCTGGCGGTGAGGTCGGCCTTTCCGAGGGTGAACGATGACTCGGCGACCACGAAGTAGCCGCTTGCTGGAATCGTGTGGCCCGTGAGCGGGACGAGGACCTCGATCACGCCCCCGCCCTGGGCGGCCGACCCATCGCCAACGACGATGTACGAGAGTCCATCGAGCGACGCGCCGGCCGGGCCGGCGATCTCGAAGTACTCGTCCGCGTCGGATCCCGGCTGGTCGATCCGGATCTCGGAGATGTAGATCTCCGATTCGGTGGACTTGGAGTCAGCGGACATGTAGTCAGCGAGGGCGGCATGTGTGGCATGCGCAAGCACGCAGGCCGCTGCCGCCGCAGCCGCGAGAACGAGTTGATGGCGAGTGATGTCCTGCGCGCACGATGACAGCGTGCGACGCCCGATGGAGGGTGTCTTCAGCATGATTGGCCCGAGAGTGAATCCGTGTCCCCGGCACCGCGCCGGTCAAGGGCAAACAATAAGGCGCAAATCCCCCACTCCCCGAAGTGCTCCCTTTTTTCTTGAAGATTCCTGGTTGCCCTGGCGAGCTACCTGGACTCGACCGCGGACCGGCGCAAATCAATCGACCAATCGTTGTCAAACCAGCCCGCCGCGGCCCAACCATCCAGTCCAGTCGACAGCGAGTCGGCGCGGATCACGCACCAATCTGGGTAGTGCACCCCGGCCACGAAGTACGGGATCCGCATTGACAGGCCCTCGGCCGCGGGACCGGTCGGGGACACCAGCCCGATGGACTGTTTCGCGGAGTCGGGGCCGGGGGCGACGGCCAGCAGCAGTGCGTCACCGCCCGTGAACTCGATGGTCGCGTCATCGCCGCCGCCGGTCGATTCAAGGGTCATCGACCCATGCACGACATGCATGGCTCCCCGCCCGGCGAGCGAGGCCCACGCCTTGTTCGTGTCGGCGCGGCCGTAGAGGATCACATTGCGGTCGGCGTGTGGCTCCAACGCGGCGTGGCCGCGCCACTCGAGATACGCCTCGTCAGTCATGACGGGCAGTCGGCCGTTGCCCCGGTACCAGAACTGCTCGCTGTCGTATCGAGCCTTGGCCAATGCCCACGCATTGTGCGCAGCGTCGCCACCTGTTGCACTGACGAGGATGGCGCCGTTGTCGAAGGCGGCCTTGAACGGGCCCATGCGTCCCGGATGCTTCATGCGCCTGGTCCAGTCGGGATCGACGCGCGCGATCGACCAGTGACCCGCAGGGGAGAACGCCAGGCATGTTGATGCCCCGCCGTCCCGCTCCGCGACGGTGATCGACTCGCCGTCGATGGTGATGCGGACCTCGCCATCGGCGCCATGCAAGTCGGTGTCAACAGAAAGCATCGACACGTTGGCCGTCGCCAGCGTGATCGTGGCGGGGCTGTCCGAGGTTGATTCACGCACCGACCACTCCACTCGCGACGGCATCATGGGTTCCAGCTGTTGCTCGATGCGAAATCCATTGGATCCCGGGAAGATCGCCGGCGACACCGTGGTGAACGAGCCGCTCCGCACGGCACTCGGCTCAGGCAGGGACTCGGCCGTGAGGAACTGGATCATCGGGGGCCAATCCACGCACTGGTCTCCCCACCAATGACCCGCGCCGGGCTGCTCAAAGTAGGTGAAGTCGGGGTGGAACCCACCAAGCACGCCGCGGAGGATCCGTGACTGCGAGACGGGGACATTGTCGTCGGCGTCTCCGTGCAGCACGTAGACGCGTTCGCCCAGGTAGTTCTCCTTGAGCAGCAGCGTTCGGCTGGAATTCTGTGCGGTATGAAGCAGGAGCCCAAGGGCTGAGTCGACGGGAATAGACGATCCGCCCGTGTAGCTCCAGAAGTCGATCCACCCGGCGCTGGGTCCAATCGAGGCAAAGAGGTCGGGTCGCTGCGCGCCGATAATCATCGTGCCATGGCCGCCCATCGAATGGCCGGTGAGCCATTGCCGCCGAGGGTCCGTGTTGAAGACCGCATTGGCGTGTCGACGCACGTCGATGGCATCGAGCCGGCCCCAGTCTTCCCAGTCAAACCCGTATGGCCGACGATTCGTGGCGCACGCCACGGCCACGTCTGCGCGCGGCGCGTAGCAGCGGGCCTGGCTGGTGGCCTCCACGCTTGCGCCGTGGATGCTCAGAAGCAAGCCGGGGCGCGCGTCCGGCGCGACGTCCGCGTCCGGTGTCCAGCCGATCGGGGGAACCATGGCGTAGTACTGCACGCTGTCGTCGACCGGGCTGACATAGGTGAGCTTTCGTCGTGCATCGGGAGCGACGACGCGGAGCGCAATCGTGCCCGAGCAGAGGGTGTCGGCATCGCGCAGGAGTTCCACGATGACACTCACGTCACCCGCAGGAAGTGCCGCCGTCAGCGGCAGCGGCAATGCTGGCTTGATCGACCCAAGCGGAGGAATCGCGGGGACGGCACAGTCGCTCGACGCACCCGCGAGGCTCACACGCACGCGCAGGTCGCGAAGCCATTCGTTGGTCGCGTTGATGATCGGGATCGAGCACCAGAGCGTTCCTTCGTCGTCCGCGGGCGCACGCATCGCCAGCAGGTCCGGGGCCGTCACGTCGCCGGCGTTGAACCAGGCGACAGGGCTGGGGAGATCGTCAACCGACGCCTTCAGTCGCCCTCGATTGCACACGAAGAGAAGCTCGTTGTCGCCGGCATGGAGTTGAACGGGAAGTTCCATGAACCCGAACGAATAGGGATCGCCCATGCGCACGTCCCCGTTCACGTAGACGAGCGTGTGTCCCGCGGCGCGCAGCAGCGCCACGCGGTCGGTGTCCGAGTGCACGCGGGCCAGCGCATAGCTGCCAGCGAAATCGTCGCCCTCAAAGGTGCCGCCGTCACCCGCCGTGACCATGGTCCACGCGTGCGGCTGACCGTCGGCGCCGATGATCGTGTCGCCAGCCGAGGGCGTGTGCCACGTGCCGGTCACGAGCAAGCGCTGGATCGGGTCGACCTGGATCGGAGATCGACCGCCCTTTCCCGTCCCGGTGATCGTGAGGACCTCCGTGATCGGCATGCCGTCGGCGAGCGTCGTCCGACCACAGGCGACGGACATCGCCGCGGCGAGAGTGACGATGAAACGAAGTCGAGCACCGTGCATGGGACGCGCACGATAGCCGGGTGGCGCCCGTCACTGCGACGAGATGCGCGCCTCCTGGAGTTGGTAGAGGCCCAGGATGACATCGCCAAACGCGAACGGCGACACGTCCAATCGACCCGTCACGGTGCCGTAGCGGAAAGCGTGCTGCTTGTCGATGCGCACGGCCTCCGAGAGCTTGGCTTCGATGCAGTCAAATGGAGTTGGCGGGATGCCGAGGCAACAGCCATCCCAGCGATTGAGCAGCACGACGACTTCCTTCGTCTCGTCCACGACGATGCCGGGCGCCCAGTAGCCGTCGATGCTGATCCACGCGCCGTCCAGGAGGAGGATGTGCCGTGCGAGCGACTCCTTCCCAGCTTTCGGCTTCCACCCATCCTGCGCACTCTGGAGGTACTCCCAGGAGATTCGGTAGGGATCTCTCTGCGTGCCATTGCCCGTGAGGTCGAAGCGGCCAGCGACTCGAATCGTTCGATCATCCAAGCGCACAACGTCCGACTCGGTTATCGGTGGGAAAGTGCCCTCCAGGGTCACATTCTCACCGATAACCGGGAGGGGACCTTCCTCTCGAGCCAGCCCAGCCTCCCCAGCCACCGGGTCCGATTCCCCAGATCCATTCCACGCTAGGTACCCGCCCACTGCCGCGAGCCCCAGCAGCGCCAGCCAGAACCACTTCATGAACCACGACTCGCGCGCGTCGGAATGATTGGGTGTGGTGCGCAAGGCGGGTCGGCCTCGTCCAGGAAGAGTCGCCGGAGGATGACATCGTGGACGCCCTCCATCCGCAGCGGACCCTCCACCATCGGGTCGTCGACGATGAGCACCGGCTCGTACTCCTTGCCGTTGTCCACTCGACCATGCGAGCCGCGCACCAACCCAGGGTCGAGCGGGATGACGTCCAGCAGCGTGCGGAACCCAAGCCTGCGCATCAGCAACTTCCGGGCGACTCGCAGCCGCGGTGTCCACAGCGCGGGGTCAAAGAACAGTTCACACGGGTCGTAGCCAGGCTTGCGATGGATGTCGACGGTCCTCGCGTAGTCGGGCGCGCGCGAGTCATCGTGCCACCACGGATACGCGAACCACGCATCGCGGGCACTCACCAGCACGAAGTCGCCGGATCGCCCGTGTGCAATGCCTGCCGCTCGCTGCGCGTCGCGATCGAGGATCTGGTCGATTCCATCCACCCCCTCCAGCGCCTTGTGCACGGCGCCGGCGCGCGACCCGTCCCGCACCACGACATGGGCGACCTGGTGGTCGCAGACGGCGAATGCCGCACTCTCGAAGACATCAAGTACCTCGCGACCCATCTCGTCGCGCACGCTCAACAAGCCCGCGTCACGCAGGATTCGATTGGGGAGCACGGCGCGCGAGACCGGCGCGATCCCGTACTCGCTCACCACGATGGGCTCGATGTCATTCTTCTGGAGGAAGGACAGCAGCACGCCAAAGACGCGGTCGATCTCGCGAAGGTCCTGGCGGACGTGTCGATTCCCGGGTCCCAGCTTCTGCAGCGCGTAGTCCAGATGCGGGAGGTACACCAGCGACAGCGTTGGTCGCTCGCGTGCGATGAGTTCCATCGCCGCTCCAGCGATCCAGTCGGTGCTTCCGATGTCGGCGCCAGGGCCCCAGAACCGAAACAACGGGAAGGGACCCAGCTTCGCCTGCAGCTCCTCGCGCAGTCGCGGCGGATGCGTCCACACGTCAGGGAGCTTGCGCCCGTCCGCGGGGTAGAGGGGGCGCGGCGTGACGGTGAAGTCGGCGGTCGAACCCATCGCGTACCACCAGAAGAGGTTCGCGCAGGTGAATGCAGACCCGTCGGCGGTGCGACTCGCCGACCCGGCACGCTCGCGCGCGGCATCCCACACGCGCCGCGACTGCACCAGTCCGCTCGACTGCTTCCAGAACTGGACCTCGCCGAGCGATCGATCGAACCAGCCATTGCCGACGATCCCGTGCTCGCCCGCGGACCTTCCCGTGAGCATCGCGGCCTGTGACGAGCACGTCACCGCGGGCAACGGGGGCCGGAGCGTTCGCACGCCACCTGATGCACGTGCGAAATCTCGCAACTTTGGTGTCGCGTCCCCGATGAGGCCCGTGGAGAGCCCCACGATGTTGAGGACGCAGACGCGGCGCATCGGGGGAGTGTAGGAAGGTCCTCCTCGCGTTATCGGTGGAGACGTGCCCCTGAGGGTCACATTCTCACCGATAACCCTGCGCGGACCCTGCGCGGACCTTGGCTCAGCTCCCCACGCTTGCCCACTTGATGCGCTGGAGCAATCGGGCGATCACGCCAAGCGCCAATGCCGCGAGCGCGGCGTAGGGCGCCCCGAGTGCGGCCATCATCACGCCCTCGCCGGCGGGGAGCGCGGCCAGCATCGAACCGACCGCGCGCGGCGTGCGGGATGGATGAACCGCCGCGGCTCGCGACGCCCGATGCACCTGCGCCAAGAACACGACGGCACACAGCACGCCCACGCTGCCGCAGAGCCACCAGGGCGGCAGTCGCGTCGTGGCCAAGTCGTAGCTCCACGCCGTGCAGACCGCCGGCGTGAGCGCGAGCAGCAGTGCCGCAACCAGCACGGACTTGGGCGACCCGATCAGCCGTTCTGTCGCCTTGACTGGCGGCCTCGACGCCAGGTCGGTCCCGCACTCGGGGCAATGGCCCGGCGTCGGCGTCGCGAGGCCATGGTCACACCACGGGCAGAAAAGCGGCGCGTCGTGCCCCTCACGCGTGTCGGACATGAACTCTGGCACCTCCCGCCGCGCCACGAGGCTCACCATCGCGATGTAGGTACCCACGCCGACCAGCGAGAGGACGAGGGGGATCGATCCAAACTGCGGGGCCAACTTCCAGGTGAGGGCCTGACTGGTGAATGGCCACGCACTCGCATCAGCCGCCGCAAGGCCCGCGACCAGCACGGCCAGCGCTCGACAGAGCCCAAGCAAGCCGACACTCCACCGGGCGCGAAGGTGGATCTGGTTGTAAAGGACGATGGCCAGCAGCAAGAGTCCGACGTCGATCGAGAGCGCGAAGCCGCGCCAGTCCGTTCCATGATTGAGTGCCGTGCCAGCGAGGCGTGCCAGCGTGGCCACGCCGCCAAAGACGATCCACATGAGGCCCAGTCGCTTCACCCACGGCGCACCCTTCTTCTCAGCCCTGGTCTCCACGACGCCGACACAGAACATGCCCACCAGCAGGGCGAGCAGGCCTTCGTAGGGATAGGTGTCGCAGAATGACCCCACGCCGGTCACCAGCATGGCCACGGCCAGCACCCACGCCGCGCGAAGTGGGATTTTCCCGCTGGGCACGGGTCGATCAGGTCGCTCGCGGGCATCCACGGCGGCATCGACGGCGCCATTCATCGCCATGCCGCCCCAGTAGAGCAGCGTCAATCCGATCGCGGCCATCGCGACCTGCTCCCACGGCATCGAATACTCGCGCACCCAGAGCAGGAATGGGTCCGCCGGGAGTCCAAGGAGAAAGGCGGCCACGACCACGCCGAGCAGGATGTCCGACAGGAGTGTCGGCCAGTTGGCGAATCGAACCAGTTCGAAGAACGCCGCGATCCGTGCGACGGGGCTCATGTGGGCGGGAGATTACCCGTCCTTGGGGAGGAGGCCTGCGCGCTGCATGGCACCATGCGCCCATGCCAACTCCGCCGCGACGTCCTCCGCAAGCGTCGCCCTGCGAACGCCCGCCGGCAGCGCGGACCAGGCGTAGGTCTCCACTTCGTAGGCTGCGATGCGGTCCTCGGGGCTGATGGCCCTCAGGCAGGAGTCGATCTCCGAGCGGGTCGATCGAACCGCCCCGTCCGGCGCCAGCTCCTCCGCGAAGACCGGCACATGGAAATGGCTCCGCCACAGGCCATCGGGGGCGTCCTCGATGGCGCGGCCAAGGTCGTCGAAGAAGTGGACGCGCCCCGCGCCATCCATGACCGACGTCTGGTGGAGCCAGCGGGGCTCGTCGAACTGGTGGAGCCACCGAAAGGCGCGGTCGGAGCCATCGCACTCGATCGCGGCACTCACCTGCACCTTGCCGACGGAGATGCCGGCGCGGCGATAGGTGTCCAGCGCCGTCGCCTGGTCCTCGAACATGACGGCACTGTGGCAGATGTCGTGGCAGACTCGAAGGTGGCGGCGCACCAGCGCTTCGCGGCGATCGCGCGGCAGGCCGGGAATCGCCGCGTCGGTCTTCAGGATGTCGCCAAAGAGTCTCACGACATCGTCGGCACGATCGAGCATGCAGCCGGGCTCGGGCTCCACATCCAGGTGCACGCACACGCCGGTGCGTTCCTCAAGCGCCGCCAGCCGACGGATCACGCTCTGCAGGTTGGCGGTGGCCACGCCAAGGGCCGCGGCCTCGCTCCTTCCGGGAAGCGTGGCCCGCCACCCCAGCGGGAGCGTGGAGATGGAGATGTCGCTGGTGCCGACCGGGCAGAGCCGCACCGACAGCTCCGCGATGTCCAGCGTGTAGAGCAGGCGCCGGGCATCGCCCCAGTGCGGCTCGTAGACGGCGTGCTTGACGACCGGACCATGAAAGTCGCCATAAGGGAATGCGTTGAAGGTGAAGACCTCCAAGCCTCTCGCCGTGAACCACTCCCGCAGGCTTTCGATCGGCGACGATGGATCCAGGCCAGCCGCCTGCACGCGATCGCCACCCTCGTTCATCGCCGCGACCGACCGCGCACTCAGCCAGAGGCCGATGGGAAGTGGCGAGGACGCCGCGGCGCCGCGCTGCGCATTCACCAGCTCGCGTACACGGGGCGCGTGGCGGCCGATCTCCTCAAGCGACTGCTTGAGCGTGGCTCCCGCGTGGATGTTCGTGCCGTAACCGAGGACAGGTGGCATCGCGTTCGTCACCGCGCAGCCGCGCTTGCGCCGGCACTCGCGCTGGCACTCGCATTTGCGGCGGCCGCCGTGAGTTGCTTGAACATGCCAAGCCCAAGCGCCTCGTCGTCCGTGCGCTCGGGGTGCCACTGCACGCCGACATAAAAGTGCCGCTCGCGGTGTCGAATCGCCTCCAGCAGCCCATCATCGCTGTGGCCGACGGCGTGGAATGGGCCAGGCTCCGCCAACGCCTGGTGGTGCCACGATGCAATCGATCCATCGCCAAAGGCGGTGGCGACCGGATGCGCGTTGTCGCGTCCATGCCGATCGCCGTTGTCCACCACATCATGCAGGTGCTGGATCAATCGACAACCTGCGTGCACTCCCATCTGCTGCATCCCCAGGCAGATGCCAAGCACCGCCAGGTCAGGTCGATCCTCAAGTGCGGCCAGCAACGCAAAGTCCGCTTGCTGGCGCTGTGGATGCATGCACGCCGCGCGCTCGTGGAGCGGCGTCCCGAACGGCCGGGTGTCGATGTCGTCGCCGCCGGTCAGCACGATTCCATCCAGCAGGTCCAGCATCGCCAGGCGCACCTCGGTGATCGCCGGGAGGATGATCGGCACGCCGCCGGCGCGGACCACGCATGAAATGTAGGTCTCGTTCACCTGGTGGCGGAGTCGGCCAACATCATTCTTCGCAAGGTCGGCGGTAATCCCGATGAGGGGCGATCGTGGCATCGGGGAATCGTATTCCCTCCGAGCAGGAGTTTGAATCCCCGTGGAGCCCGGCCGGCTCTCTTGGTGAGTGCCTCGACCTGCGCTAGGCTTGGCGGCCCTATCACTCGATGGCGGCCCGGCCTTTCGCCTTGTCGGGATCGTGAGGACACCATGCTCGTTCGACAGCTCTACGACGAAGACCTCGCCCACGCCTGCTACGTGATTGCTTGCCCCGGCATCAAGCAGTGCGCCGTGATCGACCCGCCGCGCGACATCGACCGCGTGATGGAACTGGCGAAGGAGCACGGACTCAAGATCGTCGCCGTCCTGGAGACCCACATCCACGCCGACTTCCTCAGCGGCGCGCGGGACCTCGCCATCAAGACCGGGGCCACGATCTACGTGTCCGGCCTCGGCGGCGCCGACTGGCAGAGCAAGTGGGCGGCCGGGATGGATCACCAACTCCTCGCCGACGGCGACACCATCGAGGTGGGCGGCGTCGTGCTGGTGGCCGTGCACTCGCCTGGCCACACGCCCGAGCACCTGTCGTACTTGGTGATCGATCGAGCGGCCGGCGCGGACGAACCGATGGCGATGATCTCCGGCGACTTCGTGTTTGTCGGGGACCTCGGTCGGCCAGACCTGCTCGAAGCCGCAGTCGGCGTGAAGGGGTCTGCTGCAGCCGGCGCCAAGGTGCTTGCCGAGAGCGCCAAGCGATTCCTTCAGTTGCCGGAATTTGTCCAAGTGTGGCCAGCGCACGGCGCGGGAAGCGCGTGCGGCAAGGCCCTGGGTGCCGTGCCGCAATCGACCGTCGGCTACGAGAAGCGATTTTCACCGCTCCTGCAAGACCTCACCAGGGCGCCCGGCGAGGCAGGGGAGCGCGCGTTCGTGGCGCATGTCCTGGAAGGACAGCCCGAACCACCCGTGTACTACGCGCGCATGAAGGCGTGGAACCGCGACGGCGTGCCACCGATTGGCGGCAAGCTGCCGCATCCGCGCACGCTCCGCGCCGAGGACATCGGTCGCGCCTTCAACGACGACATCACCGTGGTGGACACACGCCCCTGGGCGGACTTCAGCGCGGCGCACCTGCCGGGATCGATCTGGGCGACGATGGGCATCAACCTCACGCTCTCCGCGGGCTCGTACGTGGAGCCTGAAGAGACAATCTGGCTGGTGTGCCCGTCGAGCCAGCGCGAGCGCATCATCCGAAACTTCGTCCGCATCGGGCTGGACCGCATCGAAGGGTGGGTCGATCCTGAAGAGCTGGCCGCATGCCGCGACTTCGGCGTCAAGTTCGAGTCCATCCAGGACGAGGACCCCGCCGTCCTCAAGTCGCTCCTCTCGCACACGCCCGCACCGCAGACCGTGGTACTGGATGTCCGCAAGGCCAGCGAGTTCGCGGCGGGCTCGATCCCCGGTGCGATCAATGTCGCGCACACGCGACTGCTGCCGAGGCTCGATGAGCTGGAGTCCGCGATTCCCGAGGGCAAGGTCGTGCATGTCCACTGCCTGGGCGGGACCCGCAGTGCGATGGCGTGTGCGTTCCTCAAGCGCGAAGGGTTCGATGTCCGCAATGTCACCGGCGGCTTCAAGGCCTGGTGCGCGTGCGGCGGCGAGGTGACGGGGGCCGAGGGCGACGTGGCTTCGGCCGTGTGCGGCGCCTCGTGCGCGTCGTCGACGTCTACCGCCTAACGTCCGCTCGTGGTTATCGGTGAGAATGTGACCCTCAGGGGCACTTTTCCACCGATAACCGAGGCCGGACCTACGCCTCTCCCTGAACGCTGACCCGGAATCGCCCCGACTGGGACAAGAACTGCTTCGGGTTTTCGAAGCTCACTTTCTGGATCGATTCCAGCAGGTGGCCTCGACGGCGCATCTCGAGGCGGCACTTTGGCACGGCCAGCGGGTCGCTCACGCCCCAGTCGCCGGCTGAGTTGATCCACAGTCGATCCGTCCCGTGCATCTCAAAGACATCGGCGGCGCGCTGCGGCGTCATCTTGGTGTCGGGATAGAGCGTCATGCCGGCCCAGAATCCGCGGTCCAGGACGTGGCGAACGGTGTGCTCCTCCACATGGTCGATGAGCACGCGACCGGGATCGACCCCCTGATTGCGCATCGCGTCCATGATGAGGATCGTGCCCTTGAGCTTGTCCTCCAGGTGTGGCGTGTGCACCAGGATGAGCACGCCATGTCGCTTGGCAAGTGCGATGTGCTCGTCCAGCACCAGCAGCTCGTTGCGCGAGTTCTTGTTCAGCCCGATCTCGCCGATGCCAAGGACATTGGGTCGATCAAGGAATCCAGGGATGAGGCCAAGCACCTCTCGTGCCAGCCCCACATCTTCCGACTCCTTCGGGTTGATGCACAGCCACGTGTGGTGCGCGATGCCAAACTGCGCCGCGCGCCTGGGCTCCGCGTCGGTGAGGAGGCGAAAGTAGTCGGCAAAACCCTGCGCCGTGGAGCGGTCATAGCCCGCCCAAAAGGCCGGCTCCGTGATGGCTACGCAACCGGCGAGCGCCATGCGCTGGTAGTCGTCGGTCGTCCGACTGACCATGTGGATGTGCGGGTCGATGTACATCAGGCGCGGCCCTTCGCTTGAAACTCCGCCCGCAGGTCCACCGCACCCAGGGCACCCTTCATCGGTGCGACTGCGATGGGTTCAGTGGAGCGATCGCTCCAAAGTTCCAGGATCCGGCGCGCCCGCTCCGGCTTGCCGTCGAGCAACAGGGCGATCGCACGCCGGAGTGCGTCAGTGCGGAAGTCGTCATCTTGGTCACCCGTGACGAGCGAGGCACCACTGGATGCCGCCGATGCCGCCGATGCCGCCGATGCCGCCCGATCCACCCGGTCCAGAAACGCGGCGAGGTCCAGCACCTTGGCGCGGTGCTCCATGAAGGCTTCGTCGATCACCTGCCGCTTGGTGCGATTGTGCATCCCAAGGGCGGTGCCAGCAGTGGTCCCAGTCGTCATGGAGCCATCGTAGGGTCAGGGTCCGCACTCGGTTATCGGTGAGAAAGTGACCATCAAGGGCACATTTCCACCGATAACGCACCCCGGACGTGAGGGTCAGCTCCCCAGTGACTGGATCGCCCGCCGAAGGATGGCACTGTCCATCGCGTGCACTTCCACAGGCTGGCCGATGTCGCGCAGGAGCGTGATGGTGAGCTCGCCGCCGAGGTGCTCGCGGAACTCCCCAAGGCTGGCGAAGACCGCGTCGGCATCCCGAAGCAGCGGGTGCGAAGTCGGCAGCTCAAGCGCGCGCAGCAGCCCGACGACTCGATCGCTGGCCGACTCGGACATCAGCCCAGACAGCTGCGCGTAGCGGCAATCCAAGGCGATGCCGATCGCCACAGCCTCGCCGTGCGGCACCGTCCACTCCGACATGGACTCCAATCGATGCGCACTCCAGTGGCCAAAGTCCAGTGGTCGAGCCGCGAGCCGCTCGAACGGGTCTCCACCACGCACGATGTGGTCCAGGTGCATCATGCCGCTCTGGATGATGACCGGCTCCATCGCGCTGGGCTCACTTTCACGCAACGCACTGGCCGTCGCCTCCATCGTGGCGAACCACTTCGGGTCTCGCAGCGCGAAGATCTTCACGGCCTCCGACAGTCCCGCTCGCTGCCATCGCGGCGGCAGCGTCTGCGTGTGCGCGAGATCGCACAGCACGGCATCGGGCGGCGAGAACGACCCGACGAAGTTCTTCTTGCCGAATCGATTGACGCCGTTCTTGACGCCCATCGCCGCATCATCCTGCGCCAGCACCGTCGTGGCGACTCGAATGTGCCGCACGCCCCGGTGGGCCATCGCGGCCCCAAGCCCGACCGCGTCCAGCACGGCGCCGCCGCCCACGGCCATGACGGCGCTGCGGCGGTCGATGTGGTGCCGTTCGACGGCTTGGATCACACGATCCACCACGGCCATGTCGTTCTTGCAAGGTTCACCGCCCGCGACTCGCGAAACCTCGCGCAGCTCGACACCCGGCAGCTGGAGCGCCACCCAATCGCGCAAGCCGGCCTCGAACCCAGGCCATGCAGCGGCAAACCCGTCATCGACGAAGACGACCATCCCTCGACTCCCGCGGTCCTCGCCCAGCGTCAACGCCTCGCGGAGCGCACGGGCGGCGGGTGTGGCTTCGGCGCCGCCGACGGGCTCGAGCAATCGATGCCCAAACACCACGCGGTGGGCGAACGGCACGTGCACCTGCCTGAAGGCGGTGGGGCCGTGCGATCCATCGGATCCGTGCAAACCTGCGGGCGGTGTCACGAGCCGCGCAGTCTAGCCCGGCGGGGGTGTGTCGAACCGCATCGGCATGGCGCGCGCGCCAACCCGCGTCACCTCATGCAGCACCACCGCAGCCGCCACGCTGACATTCAAGCTGTCGACTCCAGTGGCCATCGGAATCCGCACGCGGCGTGAACAGGCCTCAAGCACGTTGGCCGAGACCCCGCGGTGCTCGTGGCCGACCACGACGGCAACACGCAGCGGAGCAGTCGTCGCAGCGATTGAATCGACCCACTCTCGCAGCGGTTCCGCGGACGCATCGATGCTGGTCCCCAGCACGATCCACCCCGCGGCGACCATGTCCCGGACCGCCCCCGCGGTCCCGTTGGCCCCCGCGAGCCCCTTCGCCCCCGCGCCTACCCTCGCAAACGGCACGCTCAGCGCGTGGCCCATGCTGGTGCGCAGGCACTTGCGATAGAGAGGATCGTGCGAGTCTCGCGAGAGCACGACCGCGTCAACGCCAAACGCCGCCCCATCCCGGAACAGCGCGCCCGCGTTGTCCATGTTGGAGATGTCGTCACAGATGAGTGCGCACGACGCCCCCGCGAGCACTTGATCCACCGTCCTCGACTCCAGCGGCTCGCGGAATCCGCTCGCGATCACGCCGCGGTGGAAGTAAAAGCCAGTGACCTCCGCGACCAGCGCACGCGGCGCGGCCACGACGCAGGCCGCGCGATCGATGCCGTCCAAGGCCGTCACCTCATCCACGCGATCCTCCGCCACGAGCACGGTCTTGAGCACGCCCGGCACTCGAGCCATGCGCTCGACGACAAGCAGGCTCTCGCCGATGAAGAGGCCGGGCCGACCGGCGCGACCCAACAAGTCTCGATCCCGCATCAGGCGAAAGTCGGCCAGCCGCGGATCATCGATGTCAGAGGCGCGGTCCAGCCGGTCCGGCGCGAGCGGCATGTGCTCACTCACCCCACCAGCGCCGCGGGATCTTCCAGGAGCCCGACGACGGTGTTGAGGAATCGAGCCCCCTCGGCGCCATCGACGACGCGATGGTCGCACGCCAGCGACAGCGGCAACGACAACCCCGCGTAGAAGCGACCGCCCTTGACCATCACTTGTTCCCGCGCACGGCCGACCGCGAGGATCGCCACTTCGGGGTAGTTGATGATCGGGGTCGCAAACACGCCGCCGTAGGAGCCGACATTGCTGATCGTGAAGGTGCCGCCAAGCGACTCCTCGCGCGAGATGGATCGATCCCGGCAGCGGTCCGCCAGGCGCTTCACGCCATCGGCGATGTCCAGGATGCTCTTCTGGTCCGCGCCATGCAAGACCGGGACCATCAAGCCCGAGTCGGTATCGACGGCCATCGAGAGATTGATGACGCCCTTGACGAGGATCTCGCTCTTGGCGTCGTCCACGATCGCATTGAGCGAAGGGTGATGCCGCAACGCGGTGCACACCGCGCGCATCACGAAGGGCAGCATGCTGATCTTGCGGCCGATCACCTTGCCGTACTCGCGGCGCCGCGCATCCAGCTCGGTGACATCCGCCTCGTTGGTGACGGTGAAGTGCACCGCGGTCTGGACGCTTCGCGTGAGTGCCTCGGCGATCTTGCGACGCACGCCCCGGAATGGAATGCGCTGCGCAACGCCGTCGGCATCGACGGGTGGAAGCGGCATCGGTGCGGGGACGGCGCGAGGAGCCGTACCGGCGGCGGCCGCGCCACCGGCGGCAGCGCCCCCTCCTCGCGAGCTGCCCGCAAACGCCTCGACATCGCTTGCGGTCACTCGACCACCGCGGCCGGTGCCGGCAACTCGATGAATGTCGATCCCAAGCTTCTTGGCGACCCCGCGCACGGCCGGGGTGGCCAGCGCCTTGGCTCCGTTGGTGCTCGGGGCATTCGCGCCAGCCGCCAAGTGTTCCGCATCGCGGCGCGCGAATCGACTTCCCACATCCAGCGTGCCGCTCATCGTGCCCACCACGGTGCCTTGGTCAGCCTCGGCATTGACGGCGGCGGCCACGGATGCGCTGACGCAGCTGGATGGCCTCGCCGGCGCACTCGCCACCGCGCCAGCATCGATCTTGTATCGAACGAGCACCGCACCCACCTTGATCATGTCGCCGGCACCGCCGCAGAGCTCGCTGACCGTGCCGGTCCAGGGACTGGGCACCTCGACCAGCGCCTTGTCGGTCTGCATCTCGCAGAGCGTCTGCTGCTCCTTCACGGCATCGCCCGCATTGATTTTCCAGGAGATGAGCTCCGCTTCAACCAGGCCCTCGCCAAGGTCGGGCAGGATGAAGTGGCTCTTGTCGGATGGTTGCTTGACGCCGGCCATGGTGGGAAGGCTAACTCCGTGCGGTCTTGGTGGTGCGGTCTTGGGAGGGGAGGTCGTTGGCGGGACTCAGTAGGCGAGGCAATCGTCGATCGCTCGGCCCACGCGCGCGGCGTCGGGGAGGTAGTCCAGCTCCAGCTTGTAGTAGGGCATCGTGGTGTCAAAGCCCGCGACGCGCTGGACCGGCGCCTCCAGGTGCAGGAAGCATCGCTCCATGATGCGCGCGGCGATCTCCGCGCCGAAGCCGCAGGTGAGCGGGGCCTCGTGGACCACGACGCACCGGCCGGTCTTCTTCACGCTGGTTTCCACCGCGTCGACATCGAATGGATAGATCGTGCGGAGGTCGATGAGCTCAATGTCGCGGCCCGACTTCTCGATCGCCTGCATGCACTGCACCACGCTCGCGCCCCACGAGACGATGGTGAGTTCCTTGCCCTCGGCGACGGTGCGCGCCTTGCCGATCGGCAGCGTGTACTCGTCCTCGGGAACCTCCTCGCGAAACGCCCGGTAGATGCGCTTGGGCTCGAAGTAGATGACGGGGTCGGGATCGCGGATCGCCGAAATGAGCAGCCCCTTCGCGTCGTACGGGCTGGACGGCATAACCACCTTGAGGCCCGGCGTGTGCGCGTAGATCGCCTCGGGACTGTCGCTGTGCAGTTCCGGCGCGTGGATGCCGCCGCCGACCGGCACTCGAATCGTGAGCGGCACCTGGAACGCACCGCGCGTGCGCGACCGCATGCGTGCCGCGTGCGAACAAATCTGGTCGTAGGCGGGTCCGAGGAAACCCTCGAACTGGATCTCGGGGATGGGTCGAAGCCCGGCCATTGCCAGGCCGATCGCGGTGCCGATGATCCCGCTCTCGGCGAGGGGCGTGTCGACGACGCGCTCCTTGCCGAATCGAGCCTGCAGCCCCTCGGTCACTCGGAAGACGCCGCCGTTGAGGCCGACATCCTCGCCCATGAGGAGAACGCGATCGTCCTTCTCCATTTCCTGGATGAGCGCGAGGTTGATGGCCTGAACGAGATTGAGGTTTGCCATGGCTGGTGGTCCGTGCTGTTCTTGCTGCTGTTCTTGCTGCTGGTCTTGCTGCTGGTCTGCGCGCTGTTCTTGCGGCCAGCGATCAGTGATGCGACCCGTGAGCGTGCGCCTTCAGCAACGCCTCTTCGGCCGCGCGAGCGGCTTCCTCGGTCTGCCCGAGCGAGTGCGTGTTGTGCGTCGCCAGCTGCGTGGCCAGGTCGGCTGGCAGCTGCGCGTACATCGCGTTGAAGTAATCGGCGCGGTGCGGCTCGGCGATCCCCTCGGCGGTGGCGACGGCCTCGTTGGCACGCGCCGTGGCTCGCTCGCGCGTGGCCGCTTCCTTGGAATCGTCCCAGAGCTTGCGCGACTTCATGTAGTTGTAGATGCGCGTGATCGGGTCGCGCGTCTTCCACAGTTCCACCTCGGCCTGGTCGCGGTATCGACGCGCATCGTCGGCGGTGGTGTGGTCGCCCAGCCGGTAGGTGACCGCCTCGACGAAGTGCGGCTTGCCGTGCTCGCGAGTCCACGCAGCGGCGTCGCGCATCACCTTGACGACGGCGAAGAGGTCGTTGCCGTCCACCTGGATCGTCGGCATGCCATAGGCCAGCGCCCGCTGCGCGAGGGTCGGCGCGCTGCAGTTGATCTTGCCGGGAGACGAGATCGCCCAGAAGTTGTTCTGGCACACGAAGACGACCGGAATCTCCAGGTTGGCGGCGAAATTGCACGCCTCATGGAAGTCGCCCTCGCTGCTGGCACCGTCGCCAAAGAAGGTGCAGGAGATTCGCTTCTCGCCGCGGTACTTCGCCGCCCAGGCCAGGCCCGTCGCATGCAGCATCTGCGTCCCGATCGGCACGGCAATCGGCGTGGCGTGATGCTCGCGAGGCATCGCGTTGCCGCGCTCGTCGCCCATCCAGTGGAGGAGGATCGACTCCATCGGCACGCCGCGCCAGAACAGGCCGCAATTCTCTCGATAGCAGGTCACGATCCAGTCGTCCTTGTGCAGGACATACGCCGCGCCAAGCGACGGCGCCTCCTGGCCCATGTTCTGCGGGTAGGTGCCCATGCGCCCCGAGCGCTGCAGCTTGAACGCGATTTCGTCCAGCACGCGGCAGGTCACCATCGCCTCGTAGAGCTGGATGAGGTCCGCGTCGGGAATCAGGTCCTTGCCCAGCTTCTCGTCGAAGTTGCCGTGCTCGTCGAGGATGCTGACGCGCTGGATTTCCGTCTTGTAGGCGGTGGTTATCGGCATGATCTGGGGCCCTCTGGCGAAGGGTCGATTCTAGCAAATCGACGACCCAATCCGGCGCGGCCATGATCATCGTGGCCGGTCGCCGCCGCATCCGCCTAGGCGGTGCGCACGCACCCGTCCGCTCGGAAATCGCTTCCGCCGGTGTAGGAGTTGCGGTCCTCCGACACCGCAATGATCTGCCCCCGACCAAATGCGACATCGGCTTTCGCGGCGATGTCGACGTGGTGGCCAAGCGCACGAAGCCCCTCGACTGCGGGCGCCGGCAACTGCGGCTCCACTCGAATCGTCATCGACTCCATCCACTGCCACCGAGGCATGTCGAGCGCGGCTTGCGGCGACATCATGTGATCCAGCATGTGCGACACCACCTGCACATGACCCTGCGGCTGCATGAATCCACCCATGACGCCCATCGCTGTGGCAGGAGAATCGGTCCCATCCGCGTTGATGCGAGTGAGGAAGCCAGGAATGATGGTGTGGTACGGACGCTTGCGCGGGCCAACCTCGTTGGGATGGCCTGGCTTCAGCGTGAAGCACGCGCCGCGATTCTGCATGGCGATGCCCCATCCCGGAATCACCACGCCACTTCCAAATCCGGCGTAGTTGCTCTGGATGAACGACACCATCAGGCCGGTTGAGTCAGCCGTGCAAAACTGCACCGTCCCGCCGGGCTTGGGCGTTCCGGCAAGGAAATCCTGCGCGCGCGTGGCGTCAAAGCGAGCGGCGAGCCGGTCCAGCGCGGCAGGGGCCAGCAACGACTCCGGCGTGGCACCGCGGCGAGCCATCTCGGCGGCGTCGGCGACATGCGTGTGCGCCACGAGGAAACCAAGCTTGATCGCCTCGATCATGCGGTGAAGCCGTGCGGGATCCATCGCGGCCCCGCCCGTCGCGTCGCGCGGCGCAATGCGCTCCAGGACACCAAGTGCGACAAGCGCCGCGATGCCCTGGCCGTTTGGGGGGATCTCCCAGAGTCGATGCCCGCGGTAGGGGGCGCCGATGGGAGCGACCCACTCGGACGCGTGGCCAGCAAGATCGTCCTCGGTGAGCAAGCCGCTGGTCGCGGCCGCATGCGCCGCGATCGCTCGCGCAATCTCACCGCGATAGAACGACTCGCCATTCGTCGCGGCGATCGACTCCAGCGTTCGAGCCAATGCGGGGAGCCGGATCGATTCACCCGCGCGAGGTGCGCGTCCCTCGGCGATGGAACCCGCGCCGCGCGCCGGCGCAAACACCTCGCGCCACGCGGCGCCCCAGGTCTCGTCCGCACCGAACACCGAGGCGGATCGATCCCACAGTTCCGCCGTTTGCGGCGCCACTTCGTAGCCATCGCGCGCAAGCGAAATCGCGCTCGCGAGACACTCCGCGAATGGCAGCTTGCCAAATCGCCTGTGGAGCTGCACCCAGCCATCGATCTGCCCCGGCACCGTGACGGGCAGCCACCCGCGAGTGGGATACCGGCTGCGTTGGCCACCTCCGCTGCGGTCCGCGACGTGCTGCTGAGCCAAAGCGGTCGCGAGCACGCCGGGCGTCAGCGCCGCGGGAGATCGACCCGATGCATTGAGGCCGTGAAGGCGGCCGCGCCGTGTCGCGCCGAGAGTCCCCGCTTCGTCGCCCGCTTCGTCGCCCGCCTCGCCCTCGCCGCGCACCCGCGGCTCCCACACCAGCGCGAAGCAATCGCCACCCAGACCATTGGTGGTCGGCTCGCACACTGTGAGTGCGGCGGCGATCGCGATGGCGGCGTCGGCCGCGGAGCCGCCTCGCCGCAGGATCGATGCGCCGATGTCCGACGCCAGCACCTGGCTGGTGGCGACCGTGCCAGTGGTGCCAGATGTGTCATTGGTGCCGGATGCGCCAGTGGTGCCAGATGCGGTCGACTTGATGCGCGGACTGTCGTCGGAACCGGTGGCGGCCATCGTGGCCTGACTGTAGCCCAAGGTCCGCTCTCGGTTATCGGTGGAAATGTGCCCTCCAAGGGCACATTTCCACCGATAACCGCCCCCGGACGTTCGCCCCGAGATCCCGATCGGACCGCCCAGCGGCCACGCCACCACCCCGACTCAGTCCCGGCGGCCTGCGCCAACGTTGGCCAACGCTCTCCGAACGGTCTGCACCACCACGTCGGGCGAGTCCTTCAGCTGTGGCCAGGTGAATCGAATGACGGTCCAGCCATCCAGGATCAGTTGATTCTGCCGCTCGCGGTCGCGGACAAAGGTCGGAAAGGATGAGTGTGCCGAGTATCCATCGACCTCCATCGCGATCATCCGGTCAGGGAACGCAAGATCCAACCGGGCGATCACCGCCCCATCCGCAGCGTGGACCGGATGATCGACCACCCAACCCCTGATCTTGGCGCGCCGCAGGATGGTGGCGAGAAGGCGCTCGGCTGGGGAGTGCCCACCGCGTTGCACCGCACGCGTGAGCCATCGAAGTTGCCGCAGTCCCCTGCGAGCCTTGCGGCCACGAACGAAACACGCTCGCCGCAGCTGCGAGTGCGTGACGAGCCGGCGCTGCAGCGCCAGGTCAAGGACGCCGGAAGCGCACTGCAGTGGAGCGATGGAAACCGTATCCAGCAATCCTTCAAGTGGCGAGGCCACGCGCAGCAGGCCTGGCGTGACTGGACGGCAGTCGGAGTCCAGTCGGGAGTGGCGCACGATGGCCGCACGAGGCATCGTGCACCGTCGAATGACCGTCACGCCGCGAATCGGCGAGTGCCGGTGGAGCGTTGACAGGAGCGCTTGCATCGGGGGGTCGAGCCCGACGTCGATCGACCAACCTCCAAGCCGCATGGCCAGCGGTCCCGACACCATCGAGTTCGCACCACCCCGGAGCGAGAGGCACCACGCATCGCGCCAGTCGGCCATGGCACCCCTTTCCAATCGATGGTCGGGATCGGCACGCCACACCTCCTCGGAGACTCCCCAGCGCGAGTCGGCCGGGACGACGAGGACGCCGTGGCACTCGTACCACTCACCCTCCTCCAATCGCTGTCGAATCGCCTTGCGAGAGAGGCCAAGTTGGACCGCCTGCTGCCAGGTCAGTGCGCCCGCCTGTTGAAGGAGCAAGCGGCGCAAATCTCGTGCACTCGCGCCGGTGCGATTGACCCGTCGGCCCGGTCGTGCGGTGGCTCGTTCCGCCGCCTTCCCAGACGTATGGGGATCGATCACTTCCGCCGCGGTGGCCACCGAACTCATCGACCACCCCGCGTTCCCTGCTTGCCGTTGACAGGTCGAGCCCTGCCATCGAGCTTGCCGCCAGGCCTCCGAGTGAACCTCCCCGCGGCCCTCTCGCCGACTCGTCCACCGACGCGCGCCGCGACTCCGCTGGACCAGCACATGCAACTGATGTCACGGGCGTCCCGCTCCAGTATGGCGCGGCGCAGGCGAAGGTCCGCCCCCGTTATCGGTGGAAATGTGCCCTCCAGGGTCACATTTCCACCGATAACGGGGTGGGACGTTCCGGAGACGCCCCCGCAGCAACCGCCCTTGACACAAGAGCCAGCCACCGCCACGTCCAGTTCCGCCTCCACCACTGCCGTTGTGCCCGGGCCAGCTTGGCCGCGGCGCGCGACTCGGTCCGACTCATCGATGCCAACCCACGTCCAGCCGTCGACGATCACGATCATCAGTTACCCCCTGCGCTTGGCGCAGCCATGCGCTCGCAGACCCCACGAGCCCCACAATGAAGTCACAGTCGGGCGGACGCTAGGGTCGAAAATCGCGCCAGCTCAAAACGCTCCCGAAAGGCGCAGGAATCGACCATCCACACAAGAAAAAACCGCGACGGTCGACCGTCGCGGTGGAGAGATTGTGGACGATCTGTTGGTCGATGGACTTTGCACCCACCGCCACACGGCGCCAATCAGCGCAAACTCAACGCCACCCGCTCAGTGCCCCTTGCATCCGCACCCGCCATGTCCATGCCCATGCCCATGCCCATCCGAGTTCCCATTCGAGTGCCCATGCGAGCCAGACCCTGAACCCGCGCCCGCACCAGCCATCGCCGGTTGCGCCGCGTGACCCTTCGACTGGCAGCAGCCGCCAGTCCCCCCAGTCCCCCCAGTTGCCCCAGTTGCCCCAGTCGCGCCAGTCGCCCCAGTCGCGCCAGTCGCGCCGCGCGCGCCACCTGCGGCCTTGATGGCCTTCGCGGCCCGGATGCGTCGCTGCGCCACGGCAACGGCCGCGTCGTAGGCGTTCGGCATGGACTCAGTCGCCTTCAGCACTTCCAGCGTGGTGTCCTCGACCCGCGCCACGGCTTCGTCGATGTCCGCCTCGCTCCAGCCCACGTAGAGGCCGCCGAGTCGAATGACGCCACCGGCGTTGGCGATGAAGTCCGGCGCGTAGCAGATGCCACGCGACTTGAGCAATGCACCATCCGTCTCTGGGGCGAGAAGGATGTTGTTGGCGGTGCCACAGACGATGCTGCACTTGAGGCCGTTGATCGTCGCCGCGTCCAGGATGCCGCCCATCGCGCACGGAGCGACGATGTCGACCTTCTGGTGGAAGAGGTTCTCGTCGTTGCCAAGCGCGACGCAGCCGAGTTCCTCGACGGCGCGCTTGATGGTCGGCACATGGACGTCAGTGACCAACACGACCGCGCCAGCTTCACGCAGGAACTTCGCCAGCTTGTAGCCAGTCGCGCCCACGCCCTGGATCGCAACGGTGAGGTTGGAGAAGTCGACCGGCTTGCCGAGGTGCTTGAGGCACGCCTTCATCGCGTTGAACGCGCCGAGGCTGGTCCACGGGCTCGGGTCGCCGCCATGGCTGACCGTCTCGCCGCCCATGATGTACTGCGTTTCGCGCGCCATCCAGTCGCAGAACTGCGGGCTGACGCCGACGTCTTCGGCCGCCACGTACTGCCCGCGGAACGTCTCGACGAATCGACCCATCGCCAGTCCCTCGGCCTCGGTGGGCTGGTGCCCTGGCTTGGGGAGCAGGATGACGCTCTTGCCGCCGCCCAGCGGGAGGCCAGCCGCGGCACTCTTGTAGGTCATGCCTTCGGAGAGGCGGAGGACGTCGAAAACCGCCTTCTGGTCGTCTTCGTAGAAGAATCGACGCGTGCCGCCCAGGGCGGGGCCGAGAGTGGTGTCGTGCACGGCGATGACGGCGCGAAGGCCGGTTTCATGGTCGTGGTGGGACGCCACGGTTTCGTGGCCCAGCTTCTTCATTCCTGCGAGGACGTTCATGTGGTCTCCAATGTGCGAAGCGACAGTTGGCGAAACGATATCGAATGCGCCCTCGAGGGCCAAACGCTGTTTGGTGAAGCCGGAGCGGGTCGACCCGCCCAAGCCCGATGGAATCAGGCGCGGCTCGCTGCCGAACAGGCAGGCGACGCGGCGGTCCGTGAGGCGGAGCCGCCGCTGCCCCCGGTGCACAAACCCGACCGCTCGTCGACAAACGTGCTTCCACTGCCGAACTGCGGGATGCCGGTCTGGTCCATCACGCGGCCCGAGCCGCGCACGGCCACGACGGGCGTGCTCTCGGGGATGGAATAGTCGACGTTGGGGAGGGAGTCGATCCACGCCATGACGGACTCGCCACACGCTCGATCCTGCGAGTCATGATTGTTGAAGAGCGCACGCGACTCAGCCTCAATCCGCTCGTTCGCCAGCGCGCAGAAGGTGCGAACCACGAGGAGGCGGTGCGACTTCTCGGCTTCGGGGAGCGCCGAGTCCAGGTCCTGCTGCAGCCGCGAGAGGCTGCAGAGCATGCCGTGGATCCAGAGCGCACTGAGGCTGAGTCGCTCCTGGATGAACTCGTTGGTGACCAGCGACTCCTCGTGCTGCTTGAACATCAGCTTGACGTAATGGCTGTGGTCGCGGATGCGGAGCATCACGTCGTCCATGAGGGGCTTGAGGCGGGCGTCGGTGACGCGGTGCTCGGGAAGCGCACGCCGCACGCCGAGGAAGAGTTCGGCACCGATCCCCAGCGCCTTGATCGGCGCCTTCATCGGGTTGGCCTTGAGCGCCAGCATCCACTCACCCAGCTGCTTGGAGCCGTAGGCAAAGATGAAGGAGTGCATCACCTCGTTCGCGCCTTCGACGATGATGTTGATGCGGCTGTCGCGCCAGATGCGCTCGACGTGGTTCTCCGTCATGTAGGACTCGCCGCCCATCGTCTCGATGGCGTCATCCACCACGCGGAATCCCATCTCGCTGCAGAAGACCTTGCACATCGCCGTCTCCAGCATGATGTCTTCGTCACGGCGGTCCAAGAAACCCGTGGTCATGTAGAGCATCGACTCCATCGCGTAGAGATATCCCGCGGAGCGCGCGAGCTTCTGCCGAATGAGGTCAAACTCCCCGATGGGCCGATCGAACTGGTACCGGTACTTCGCCCACTTCGCCATCTGGCGGAACGCGGTCTTGGCTCCGCCGACCATGCCGGCACTGAGCGTGCAGCGGCCGAAGTTCAGGCACGTCAGCGCGATCTGCAGCCCTCGACCCTCCTTGTGGAGGAGGTTGGCCTTTGGGACCTTGACGTTGGTGAATCGAATCCGCGCCTGCCACGTGCCGCGGATGCCGCACTTGGATCGATTGCGGCTGAAGATGTCGATTCCCTCCATCTCCGGCGTGCAGATGAGGGCCGTGACGACGTCCCTTTCCTTGCCGGATTTCGGGTCCTTGATGCGCTGCTTGGCCATCACCGTGAACAGGCCGCTGATGGCACCGCTGGTGGCCCACTTCTTCTCGCCATTGATGATGTAGTACTCGCCGCAGTCGCTGAGCCGGCAGCGCGTCTCCTGGCTGCCGGCGTCGCAGCCAACGTTCGGCTCGCTCAGGCAAAAGGCACTGAGCCAGTCCTTCGCCAGGTGTGGCAGGTATCGCTTCTTCTGCTCGTCGTTGCCAAAGAGCATCAGCGCCTTGCAGCCGATCGACTGGTGCGCGCTCACCAACACGGCGGTCGACCCGCACGTCTCGCCGATGCGCCCCAGCACGCGGTTGTACGACGTGATCCCAAAGCCGCCACCGCCGAACTCCGTGGCAATGGTCATGCCAAGGACGCCCAGATCAAAAAGCCGCCGGATCACCCACTCGGGGATGTGCTGCTGCTGGTCGATGAGGATGGCGGGGTGCTCGGTTCGCAGGTAGGCGTCCAGCTTGGCCAGCAGGTCGTCGCAGCGCTTGCTCTCCGCCGCATCAGCGACCGGGTAGGGGAACAGCGACGTCTCCTTGAAGTTTCCCCAGAAGTAGTTCTTCACCGGTCCCATCGTGCCGGGGTCGGGCCCCAACATCTCCTGGGCAGCCTCGATCTGCTTGCGGTCCTTCTCAGAGAGGTTCTTGAGGTTTGCGAGGTTTGTGGACATGGCGGATCGTTGAGGCTAGCGAAAAGAGGGTTCCGGATCGAATCGGTCTGAAATGCACGGCGGGTCGACGGGGCCCTTACCCGCGTTTCAAGAAGGCATCCAGTTTGGCCCTGGCGCCTGGTGAGTGACGCAGTCGGACCAGATGTTCACGCTCGGCTTCGCATCCGATTGAATACCCGCCTTCCAGGCCCCTTCGGACGGCGTCCGCGATGGCGTGTCCGGTCTCCGTTGAAGGCCAACCGACTGGAGATGCGGCATCAAGTGCGGCCCGAGTGGACGACTTCAAGCCGCTCTCCGAGATGGACTTGGGGATAGTTCTGGTTGTCATCCCACGAGCACCCGCGCGCTGAAGCAGCACTCGGGCGGCGTCCACCGCAGAAGAGACATCCTCCACCACGGCCGCAAAAAGGCCACTGGGTGCGTCACGACATCCCCAAGTAGTCCCAGTCGCGGTCGCTTCGAGGGCGATCGCCGGGTCGATTCGTGCCGGAAGGCACTGGGAACCACCCCACCCCGGGCAGATCCCAAGACCGCACTCCGGAAGCCCAATACGCCACTGTTTCGCGTCAGATGGCGACATGATCGCCACAATATCGTCACAATGCATCGCGATTTCCAGTCCGCCGCCGAGCGCAGAAGAGTTGAGAATCGCGACGGTTGGGCACGGGAGCTTGGCGATCCGGCCGAAGGCTGTCGCGCCTCGCACCAGGTAGGCATTGAGGGATGGGTCATCCAGGGCGTCGATTTCTGCAAGATCGGCGCCCGCCACGAAGACTCGTTCGCTGGCGGATCGCAGAATGAAGCCATTCAGATTCCGATCTTCGGCGATAATCTGCAAACTTGCGTCGATCTCCGAGATCAGCCAGTCATCTAGAACGACGACACCTCCACGTGGCTTCTCTGGATTCGGAGACAACCAAAGCGTCGTGAAACCATTGCTATCCGATTCGATTTTCAGCGATTGTGGCGACATCATGATTGAAAGCAGCTCTGGTGTGAAACACTTGACGACAAGATTGTGTTCGATCGTGATCGAAAATCATGGATTGTGACTCGATATTCATCGAAAATCATGGATATTCATCGAATCTCATGGAACGTCAGCGATTCTGATGCGAGGAACACGTCACCCATTCATCCGAGCGCGGACCCGCGTCTGTGCTTCTTCGGTCTGGATCACTTCTGCCGAGAGCGTTGCCCCCCTCAGGACAGCGTCAGAATCCCACGATCCATCAAGCTCATTCAGCCATCTCTTTGTGACCGATAACGCATTCTTCCCACCCGCCATGAGTGCAGCGGCGAGTGCGCTGGCTGCCGAACCAACTTCGGCCTGAGGCGCGAGTCGATCCACGAGGCCCATGGCGAGCGCTTCCGTTCCGGAGATTGTCCCGCCTCGGAGCAGCATCGCGCGGGCGCGACCCGCCCCGATCTTCCGGATGAGCCAGGGTGCCACGACGGCGGGACTCACGCCGAGGTCCACCTCGGGGTAGCCCAGTTTCGCGTCGGCGTGGGAAATCGCGAAATCGCACACGACCGCCAGGCCGCAGCCACCCCCGACCGCGGCGCCCTGGACCGAGGCGATCGTGGGGCAGGGGAGGTTTCGCAACGTCACCGTGGCCTCCGCCAGTTCACGGAGCATTCGCCCCATCGTGGCTGGGTCATCCATCACCCCACGCAGGTCCATGCCGGCACAGAAGGATTTGCCCGCGCCGGCCACGATCACCACACGCGCCGATTGATCCACCCGTACCTGGTCCAGTGCCGCCCGGAAGGCGAGAATCAGGTCCAGGCTCAGTGCGTTGCGCGCGTCGGGTCGATTGAGCGTCAGGGTGACGATGCCGTCGGCGTCGGTTCGTTCCACGGGCATGACGCCACTCTACCGCTCCCACACCCTCGCGATCATGGCGTGACACTCCTCCGTCAACGCCGTCCCCATGCTGGCGTGTGCTGCGGCTCCTGCGGTCGTGGCGTCGGTCGTGCGATCCAGCTCGTTGAGCCACTTCTTGGTGGCTCGCAGCGCTCCCGGTCCCTTGGCGGCGAGCGACTCGACCAGTGCCTGGGTGCGCTCGGGGAGTGCAGCCTCTGGCTCCACCAACTCATGGACCAGGCCGATCGCCTGCGCACGTGCGCCGTCAATCAACTCTCCGCCGAGAGCCAACGTGCGTGCGGCGCCTCCGCCGATGGATCGCGCCAGGATCGGGAGGCTGACCGCGGGCGAAATCCCGATGCGGTGAACGGGATAGCCGAAGCGGGCGCTCGTCGTGGCGATCACGATGTCGCACGAGGCGACCAGCGCACAACCGCCCGCCAACGCAGGCCCTTGCACGCTGGCCACCACGACCGCCGGCATCGACCGCACCCGCTGGCTCAGCTCGCTCAATCGTTCAACCAGTCGGGCGGCGAGCCGAGGGTCCGCCGCACACGCTCCCAAGTCAAAGCCGGCGCAGAATGCTCGCCCCTCGGCCCGGAGCAGCACGACGTGCGCACTCGTGGAGGCGTTGGCCACCGCGTCCAGCGCCTCGTCGAAGGCCTCGAAGAACTGGAGTCCCATCGCGTTGCGCGACGCCGGCCGCGCAAGCGTGATGGTCACGACGGCGGTCCCCAGCCCGTCCACTCGGAGGCTTGGTGTGTCGTCGACGGCCGCATCGCTCATGCGTGCATTCTGCCATGGCGGCGACGGTGCCGCGTGGTGGTCGCCAACCACCATCGATAGACTGCGCCGCATGACGCCTGATGGCCCCGAGCGCGAGCACTCGGCACACGGCGAAGGGGACACGCTGCATGACCGCCCAGCGGGGGACCTGCCGGGCTCCGTGCTGGAGATCGACAACCCCTCGATCCCGACCGAAGAGGATCGCCGTGCAACGCAGCTCATCCAGCACACCATCGATGCCGCCGAGCTGGCCGATGCGGTGGAGGCACAGGAGCCGGCGGACGCCGCCGACACGCTCGAACTCCTCACGCCGGGCGAGGCCACGGAAGTGGTCGCCGAGATGGAGGCCGACGCCGCGGCGGATGCGTTGGTGCACATGGAGGCACCGCTGGCGCTGAGCATCCTGGAAGACCTCATCGAAGACTCCCCGGAGATGGCGCGGCGGCTGCTGGAAGAGATGGCGCCGGATGACGCCACCGACCTCCTGCAGCAGCTTCCCGCGCGCGACCGCGACCGGCTCCTGGCGTCGATGAGCGCGTCAGGTGCGCGACGGTTGCGCGAGCTCATGAGCTATCCGCCGGAGACGGCGGGCGGCCTCATGACGACGGCGTACCAGGCGCTCCGGGACCACATGACGGTCCTGGAGGCCACGGAGTGGATCCGTGGGCACGAGGTGGCGGACGGGCAGGAATCCATGTGGGTGGTAGATCGCAAGGGGAAGCTGGTCGGCAACGTTTCGCTTCGGCGCATCCTCTTGGCTCGCAACAGCGATCGGGTGGGCGACATCTGCACCAAGGAGCTGGACGCCGTCCCGCCTGACATGGACCGTGAGGAAGTGGCCCACCAGTTCGAGAAGTATGACTTTCTTTCGTTGCCTGTCGTCGATGCCGAGCACCGCCTTCTCGGCGTCGTGACGGTCGATGACGTGATCGACATCATTCGTGCCGAGGGGACCGAGGACGCACAGCGCATGGTGGGCGCCGGCAGCGACGAGGCCGTGTGGTCGACGCTGGTCGAAAAGCTGCGCGGCCGCTTCCCCTGGCTGATCGTGAACCTGTTCACCAGTTCCGTCGCCGCGCTGGTTGTCCTCACGTTTGACGACCTCATTGGCGAGCTTGCGGTCTTGGCCGTCCTCATGGGAATGATCGCGAACCAGTCCGGCAACGCGGGGCAGCAATCGCTGGCCGTGACGCTTCGCGCGCTGGTGCTGGGCCACGTGCGTCCCAAGCGAGCGCTCTCCCACATCGGTCGAGAGATGCTGGTGGGGTCGATCAACGGCGCCCTCTGCGGCGTGCTGGTCGGCACCACCGTGGCGATCGTGCAGCTGGCGGGAGGCGGCCAATGGCACCTCGGCCTTGTCGTCGCCGTGAGCATGACGATCACCCTTGCGGTTGGCTGCCTCTGGGGAGCCAGTCTCCCGATCCTGATGGATCGATTCGGGTTCGACCCCGCGACGGCCAGCACGATCTTCCTCACGATGGTGACGGACAGCCTGAGTTTTTTCGTCTTCTTGGGGTTGGCCAGCCTGCTCTCGGGGTGGCTCTTGCACGCCACCACCTAGTCGACCCACGAAGTGGTGTTATTGGCCACTTCTGGCCGGTGCGCCGTGTGGGTTCGCTCCGCGTGTATCTCCACAGCCACTCGGGCCTCCATTGGCGTGCACCATGCCACGTCGCAAACCGCTATCCCATGAGGCGCTCGGCCTGACGTGGCGCACAGGCGTGACGTCACCCACTCGGCGCACCTGTTGGATCGAGGGACGTTGTCGCCCCACACACCACGGCGCGCCGACCGCACTCCCCAGCGGCGTCGTCATCCTGATCGAAGAATCCTCCGGGATCGCGTGCGCCACGCGCACGCTCGGTGGAGACGGCCGATTCCGTTTCGAGGTACCAACCGGAACCTACCGAATCATTCTCGATGCACCCCATGTCAACGGATGCGGCGATTCCACGACCGCATTCCACTGCTGACCACTTCCTCGGCGGCGTCGCGACGGACGGGACCCGTCAGACTCTCCGCCTTGGTCATCGGAGGCCGACTGCCGTGGGGGCGGTCGGCCTCCACTCTTTCATGGGTTCCCCGCTACTTCGGAGGCTGGGGTGGGTTGTCCCAGGAATCGGGCAGCAAGCGGATCCCAAGCTTCGACGCCGCCTGCACCGCCAATGGCAGCAAGAGCGCGCTGCCTGGGATGAATGCGAAGAACGCACCGAGCCCGGCCATCCGGAAAAGGTCCATCATCTGCGCGTTGGCCTGGGCGATCTCCGGGCTGGTGGCGTTGCCCGAAGCCGCGCGCCCGTAGATCTCCACCATTGCCCGGGTCTGCGCACCTTCCGCCGCCAGCAAGTCTCGCAGCCTGGAAAAGCCGGCCACCAGTTCCGCCCGGGGGTTTCGCAGGATGACGGGGAGCGCGTCGCCGTAGTTGCGCGACGGGTCAAGCGGCGTGGGACTCGGGCCAAACATCAGGAGAGCGTATTCGGAAGGTGGTTGCCGCAGTGGCCCACCACGATCTTCCGCTCCTCCTCGTCGCGCAGCCAGTGGATGCTGAGGCAGGTGTTGGCGTCCCGCGCGCCAAAGGTGTAGTGGTACCCCATGATCCGCAGCCTCCCACGCCAGTGCACCTGGTAGTGGCGACGGTGTCGAGTCTCCGCCGTCTTGGAGATGCCCTTCTCCTCGTACCCGTGGTCGCGCATCGCCTCGTTGAAGGGTCGATTCAGCAGGTTGCCCACCCAACTCCGGGCCACCCGGTCCAGCACGCCGAAGAAGTCGTACACGTCGTCGGGCCGGAGGAATGGCGAGTCCTCTGCCGAATCGCGCGCCGCCTTCGTGATCACGACGGGGCTGGGATTTGAGTCGTCGCTGAAGTAGTCGCGGATGGCTGCGTCGAGCGCATCAGCCACCGTGCGGAATCGGTGGGCGGACCTGGCGTCTCGGTCGCGGCGCGTGCGACGCCGCTGTCGACGGGCCGTCAGCTCTTCGCCGAGCCCCGCGGACCCTTCGACGAAGCGTGCCCCAAAGAGCTCGACCTCCTCATGCGCACGCTCGACGTCCTCGGCCGTGGCGCGCTCGTCCAGGCGCATGAATCGCTTGATGCGGATCTTCAATGCCGTGCGGTTCACCAGGTCGCGGAGCACCTCGTGGGTCGACTTCTGCACGGGGCAGAAGCCGGCACGGCCGCCTCGACACGGACGCGCCGCATGCATCGCCGCATTCTGGAACGTCGCCAGCCGGTGCACGAGGTAGTCCAGGTTCTTGATGACCTTTGGCCGGCACTCGCAGACGTCGATCGCCCGAGCCTCGATGAACGAAGCGATCTGGTCGCAGGCCACGGCCATCCCTCGATACGACTCCTGTGCCAGCTCGACCGAATCGTCGTCCGCGCCGCGGATCGCATCCGCAAGGGGCCACGGCTCGATGCGCGCCTCGCGGATCGCATCGTCGATGTCGCGCGCCTGTCGCAGCACAGGCGAGCCGTCGAATGAGCCTGCGCGCCGCGCCAGTTCCAGTCGCAGGCCACCGGCTATCAAGCGGGCGTTGGACTGCACCGCACGGAGTCGGTCAATGATGTCTTCCAGGAACTCTTGCGCTGCGGCGAGGCCCGTTGCTCCTTGCGCCAGTTCACGGGTATTCGTGTGGCTCGGTTGGGTCGCCGTGGGAGCGGATGTCGCCGCGCCGCCACCAAAGCGCGAGAGCAATTGGGCGACTGACGCGGGGTCAGGCTGGTGAAGCGCGGCCGCCATCGGCGTGGGAGCCGAGGGAGCCGTGGGGACCTCGGACGGCACCGGGCCCGGCGTTGGCGCGGGAGCGGCAAGGTCGATCGCCTCATCCAAGTCGATCACGTCGTCGTTGGCATCGTCGGCATCGTCGGCATCGGCATCGAGAGCAGCATCGAGCGCCGTGACAAGTGACGCGACCTCCACCACCGTTCGTGGGAGCGACTCGCCGCGCAAGGCGTCGTTCGCCCGCGAATCCAAGAGCGCATTGGCCTCGCGAATGAGCGAGCGATTCTGGTCGACCCACGCAGCGAGGCTGGAGAGCAGCCGCACCACCGGCGCCATGCCGTCGGTGGAGTCGGGACCCGGGGTGGGTGGTGAATCACTCACTTCGTCAGGCACTATAGGGAGTGTGTCCCAGAATCCGATCCGCCAGTTTCGAGGATTCCTGCCCACAGCACTATGCTTGCCCCATGCGGCAACGTCGAATGCCGTCCCGTGTTGGTGTTATCGCCTCCCTTGGCACGGCGAGCCTTTTGGCTAGCAGGGCTCTCGGTGCGCTTGGGGTGCCTGAAGTCCAAGCGGGATACGGGGATTCCGGGAGTTACGCGGGAGTCGCAATGTTGAGCGGAACGGAACTCCCCCAGTTCGCCGTCTCCGACATGAAGACATCGCTCGGGGATTGGAGTTTCAAGCCGGTGTACCGACTTGCGAGTGGGACCGGGCCTGAGGGCGATGTCAGCGTGGTCGGGATACTCGCGACCCTCGACAGTCCGTGGGTGGGGATGAACATCGTGGCGGTCTACTACAGCAGAGACGCAGAAGCGACCGGTGGGTGGAGTGCGCGCGCATGGTGTGGAAGCTCGCCTTGGGGGGCGGTCGCTTCAATCAAGGCCATGTACGGCATTCCAGACAGCCTTGACGTACTTTGGGATGTTCAGCCGGAGCCCGGGGCTGTTCCGGCACCGGGTGCGCCGTATACACGCGGATTTCACGCCACAGACCCGATCGCATCGGCGATCAATGCGCTCGAGTGTGGGCACCGAGGTGAGGTGCTTGAGGCACTGGTGGCAGGCGGGCATGCGGCTGCCCAGGTCCCGGTCGAGCGGGAATCTGATGCGGCTCTGCACGCTTGGCTTCTGAATCGTGCAAGTTACTTTGAGGCCGCCATCGGGAAGCACTTCGTCGCCGCGGAGCTGGATGCCGTGGCCGCCGGTGCGATCACACCGCTGCAGACCGGAGACTGTCTCCCGCGTACGGAATACGGAGAATGGGTTCCATCCGGGACGCCATGCCAATGTGAAACCGATGGCCCATGGTCCAGTGTCTGCGGAACCTTCACGGCCAACGCGGAAGGTGTCGTGGAACTCCTGATCCCATTTCCACCTCCAGCCGGGACGACCATTCGTGTCTCAGGCGGTGTCGGCGCATCGATCAGTATCTGCGTGTGCCTGTGGACGCGGACCTGCTCGGGTTACGGGCAGCGCTATGTTTTCGAATACGGCAATGATTGCCAGAGCGTCTCCCATATCGAACTGAGGGGAAACATGACATTCACGGCATACGGTCACCAGCTCGCCTCGAGTGAGGGACAGTGTGCGCTGGCGCCCCGACCCGCGCATATCCCCGCCGCAACGAAGGAGTGCGGGTTGACGATTCCGACAGCCAGCGCGCCCTGAGCAGCCCGGCTATGCATACGCCCGCACGCTCTCGCAGGTGCAGACCAGGTTTCGGTCGCCGAATGGATTGTCCACACGGCCCACCGCGGGCCAGAACTTGAAATCCTTGAGCCATGCGGCGGGGTAGGCCGCCTGTTCCCGCGAGTAGGGTCGATCCCAGGCGCTGCCGCACACGACTGCCGCCGTGTGCGGCGCGTTCTTGAGCGGGTTGTTCTCTCGGGGCATGGAGCCGTCCTCAATCGCGCGAATCTCCCCGCGGATGGAAATGAGCGCGTCGCAGAGTCGATCCAGCTCGGGCTGGCTCTCGCTCTCGGTGGGCTCGATCATCAGCATCCCAGGCTCCGGCCACGACATCGTCGGCGCGTGGAAGCCGTAGTCCATGAGTCGCTTGGCGAGGTCGTCCACCTTGATGCCCGCGGCCTTCTCAAAGCCGTTGCAGTCGATGATGAACTCATGCGCGCAGCGGCCGTGCGCATTGACATACTTGACGGGGAAGTGGCCCTTGAGCCGACACGCCATGTAGTTGGCGTTGAGGATGGCGACTTCGGTGGCGCGAGTGAGCCCGGCGCCACCCATCATCGAGATGTACATCCAGGAGATCGGGAGGATGCTGGCGCTGCCGTAGGGCGCCGCGCTCACGGGGCCGATCGCAAATCGACCTGCGTTCGCCGGACGCACCACGGGGTGCCCGGGAAGGAAGTCAGCCAAGTGCGTGGCCACGCCAATGGGGCCGACGCCTGGTCCGCCTCCGCCGTGCGGAATGCAGACGGTCTTGTGGAGGTTGAGGTGGCACACATCCGCACCAATGTGGCCGGGACTTGTCAGTCCGACTTGCGCGTTCATGTTCGCGCCATCCATATAGACCTGCGCGCCGAATCTGTGCACGATGGCGCAGGCCTCCTTCACGGTCTCTTCAAACACACCGTGCGTCGACGGATAGGTAATCATGAAGGCCGCGAGTTGCGCGGCGTGCTCTTGTGCGCGCTTCGCCAGATCCACAAGGTCAATGTTGCCCGCGCCATCGCAAGCCACTGGGATCACGCGCATACCTGCGACCACCGCCGACGCTGGATTCGTGCCGTGGGCCGAAACCGGAATGAGGCAGATATCCCGTTCCTTCTCGCCGCGACTCTCGTGGTATGCGCGGATGACCAACAGTCCCGCGTACTCGCCCTGCGAACCGGCGTTCGGCTGAAGGCTCATTGCCGCAAAGCCCGTCGCTTCGCACAACCATGCTTCGAGCGTTCGGAAGAGCTCCGCGTAGCCAAGCCATTGCTCGCGCGGCGCGAAGGGATGCATCTGCCCGAACTCCGGCCAAGTGACGGGAATCATCTCGCTCGTCGCGTTGAGTTTCATCGTGCAGGAGCCAAGCGTGATCATCGAGTGCACCATCGATAGGTCCTTGGAGACCAGTCGATGGATGTAGCGAAGCATCTCATGCTCTCCGTGGTAGCGGTTGAACACTTCGTGCTGCATGAGCGGAGTGTTGCGCAGGAAGATCGCCGGAATGCAACCGTTACTCGACGCTGGCGTACTCGGCGCCACTCGCTCCGAGGCGAAGATTGTCGCGAGCGTTGCGAGATCGCTCTCGGTGGTGGTCTCATCGAGCGTGAGTCCAACGGTTCCATCTCCATAGCTGCGCAGATTCACGCGGCTTCGAGCGGCCGCAGCGTGGACTGACGCTGCCTGCATGCCGTGACCGAGCTTGACGCGGAGCGTGTCGAAGAACGCGCCAGTCCCGCAGTCATGTCCGAGACTCGCGAGCGTGTGCGCGAGCGTCGCAGTCAATCGATGCACGCGCGTTGCGATCTTTCGAAGTCCATCCGGTCCGTGGTAAGTGCCGTACATGCCCGCCATCACAGCGAGCAACACTTGTGCGGTGCAGATGTTGGATGTTGCCTTGTCCCGTCGAATGTGTTGCTCACGAGTTTGGATCGCCATGCGAAGCGCACGATTGCCATGAACATCGCGCGAAACGCCGATGATGCGTCCTGGGAGCTTGCGAACATAGGCATCACTCGTGGCGATGAATCCCGCGTGTGGACCGCCAAATCCCATCGGCACGCCGAATCGTTGCGCGCTTCCAATGGCAATATCCGCGCCCCATGCTGCGGGCGGAGTGAGTAAGACAAGCGCGAGTGGATCGCATGCCGCGACGAGGAGCGCGCCCGCTGCGTGGGTGCGTGCCGCGAGTGACCTATAGCACTCGATGCGTCCGTCAGTCGTCGGATACTGCACGAGTGCGCCACAGAATGCATCGCTCGGTTCGAAGGTCAAGGGGTTTCCAATGACCAGCTCCAGACCAAGCCACTTCGCGCGTGTTTCCACAACGGCGATCGTCTGCGGGTGGCAGTCCTCAGCGACGAAAAACTTCAAGCGAGTTTCGCCGGTAATGCCGAAGCACATGTTCATTGCCTCCGCCGCGGCAGTGCCTTCGTCAAGAAGCGATGCTCCAGCGAGTGGTAGGCCAGTCAGCTCTGCGATCATCGTCTGAAAGTTCAAGAGCGCTTCGAGTCGACCCTGCGCAACTTCCGCTTGGTAGGGGGTGTACGCGGTGTACCACGCTGGGTTCTCCAAGATGTTTCGGAGAATCACGCCAGGGACCGCAGTATCGGTATAGCCCATGCCGATGTAGGACCGGAACACCTGATTCTTTGACGCGAGGGTTTTGAGCGCGCGGAGCGTTTCTGCTTCACCGCGGGTCGCGAAACTTCCCGTTCGCGTGGGGTCCTCCAACTCAAGCGCACGCGTCGAGCGAATCGAGGCTGGGATGGCATGGCGGAGGAATGCAGCGAGATCGCTGTATCCGCACGCACCAAGCATTGCCGCAACATCTTCTTGCGTGTGCGGTACATGGCGGTGAAAGAATGTGTCCGTCGGTCCGAAGGTCGAGAGCGAAGGAGTCGAGGTCGGTGAGTTTTTCACGGTGTTCATGTCGATTTCAGCTCGGCGTGCACTCATGCTGCAATTGCTTAGGGCAAGCAGAAAGCGTAGCCGATGCGCGCGGTGAAGCAGAGCCAATTCCTTGCCGGAATGTCGAGCCTCTACACTGCGGATCTCTCAAGAGTTCCCGTACCTCGCAATTTCGGAGCCTCCCTTGAATCCTCCTTCTCGTTCTCGATTTCCGTCTCGGTTCTGCTGCGCTTCGGTAAGCCTCGCCTTGACGCTCACGCTCAGTTCCCTAGCCACATTCGCGCAGGAAGCAGAGGCACCGAAGGCGCCATCGAAGCCAGAGATCATCGTCGGACCCGTCAGCGTCTACTCCTACAGTCCAGCTGAATCGTTCGTTCGGGTGGACGCGAACGATGTGTCACTCGCACAGATTCTCACTGACCTCGGTCCCGACGCGATCGAGTGGTATCAACATGTGCAAACACTTTCAAATCCTTGGTTCGAAGGGCGAGTGCCTGGAAGCGACGGCATTGAATATGCCGCGCAGTACATCCAATTCTGGATGGAGCAGCGAGGACTGACTCCCGCTTTCGAAAATGCGCCGGATCGCGGCGCGACCGCATGGCGGCAGAAGTTCGAACTTCCCGGTGGACAGCCGACAGAGAAGTCTGTGGCTTTGACTTGCAACGGAGTCTCGGCGGGCAAGGACGAGGTTGCAACTCTGAAGTGCTCTGCGAGTGCCGACACCACCGCACCACTCGCGTTTTGCGGTTACGCGATCGCCGAGGGCAAAGATGGTTACTCCAGTTTCGCTGAAGGTGAAGATCTCTCTGGTCGCATCGCGGTGGTGTTCCGCGGCGAGCCGCTGCGCGAAGACGGCAAGAGCGCATGGGGTGAGGATGGTCGATTCTCCCCTTCCTCAAATCTCAAGCAGAAAATCGATGCGCTCGCGGCGCGAAACGCCGCAGGCATCATTGTCGTGGAACCACCGAACTACGCGGGTAAGAAGTCGAATCTCTCCACGCTTCCCGTCGGGCAGCTTGGCGGGGCTCGCGAGATGCCCTGCGTGGTCGTCGACGCGGCCTTTGCGGAGTCGATGTTGAGTGCGGCGGATCCGCAACATCGCTCGCTGCTTGAGCTTCGCGCACTTGCCGACAGCGGCGAGGCGAAGACCCTTCGCTTCCCAGAGTCTTTCACCGCGCAACTCGTCGCCGAACTCGACGACGGCAAACTCATGACAGAGAACATCGGCGGCATCCTTCGTGGGAAGGGCGCGCTTGCGGATGAGTGGATTGTGATCGGGGCGCACTACGACCATGTTGGATACGGTGCCTACGGTGCCGACTCTGAAAATCGAGGGACCTTGCATCCTGGTGCGGATGACAACGCCTCCGGCACTTCCGGCATGCTTCTGCTCACGAAGCAACTCAGCGAGGCCTACGAGGCGATGGGTGATGACGCGAATCTCCGCAGCATCCTCTTCCTCGCGTTCAGCGCGGAAGAAGTAGGGCTCAATGGTTCGCGCGCGTTCATCAAAAGCCCATCGATTCCCGCGGACAAGGTCGACTTCATGCTCAACCTCGACATGATTGGTCGACTGCGCTCGAATGATCTCGAAGTTGGCGGCGTTGGAAGCGCGACGGACTTCATGGGAAAGCTTCGGCCGTTCTTCGAGGCGAGTGGATTGACGATTCGTGCAGATCCGAGTGGTCGCGGTCCAAGCGATCACGCGAATTTTTACGGTGCCGGCATCCCAGTGCTCTTCTTCTTCACCGGTGTTCACGATGTGTATCACAAGCCCGGCGACAAGGGCTACACCGTGTCCCCGCAAGGCGCGCGGAAAGTCCTCGATCTTGCGGGAAAGATTGCGATGTGGCGCGCGATAGAGACGGATCGACTGGTCTTTGAAAGTTCGACGAACGCCGATGGCACCACGCGCGGACAGGATCGCGGTTACGCCGCAGTTCGCCTTGGTGTCCAGCCTGGTATGGCGGAGGACGGCGCGACGGGTATCAAGGTCGAAGGTGTGAGTGAGGGAACGAGCGCGGCGGAAGCAGGCATCAAGCCCGGCGACCTGCTGATCGCGTGGAACGGCGAGGAACTCGCCTCCACGGCGGTCATGATGGAGAAGTTGCGTGCCTGCAAAGTTGGTGACAAAGTCGAGATTCGCCTACTTCGCGCGGGCCAAGAAGAGACAGTCACCGTGACCATGAAGGCGGGAAAGGCGCGCGGTGGATGATCCTTCGCGCGCGTAACCTCGCGTTCGCGTTTGCCGCAC